>ERZ724508.1254-NODE-1254-length-15603-cov-8.675843_pt1 | contig 15603 bp, 5 predicted proteins | sample MGYA00376041_ERZ724508 | MGnify/ENA primary metagenome ERZ724508 (study PRJEB28724, sample SAMN07190887) | wastewater metagenome | isolation source: effluent of sewage treatment plant in Hong Hong | place: USA: Christiansburg, Virginia | collected 2016-03-01 ...
CCCAAACCCCAAACCCCAAACCCCAAACCCCAAACCCCAAACCCCAAATAATAATAAATAAAATTCTAAAATTATAAAACCTAAAATATCAAATATAAAGATGAGCTAAAAGACCTAATACTAAATAGATTAAAAAATGCTGAGGAATTTATAAGTGGATGATTTTTAATATTGTCTTAAAAGGTGCATAGACCCGATTATGAATTATGCTTAGCCAACTAAGCAAGAATAAAAATGCATTAATAATTGTTAAGGAATGTGAAGCCATCTAACATATGAGCTGCTTAATGTTATGATTGATTACTCTAAAGCTAGAGATATTAAATAATTTGTTTAATTTATTAAAAAGTTTTTAAATGAACCAAAGCTACATTTCTTAAAGGTTAATCTTTACTAGGATATTATTATTTTAAACTGTTTTTATCTATACTTAATTATTATATTTCTTAGGCTCTTCATTCTTCTTCTGTTAAATAATATTAATCGAATAAATTATTCTCAAGGCATAATTATTTATTTTCTAAGCATTATTTATAGGCCTGCTACCATGGACCAGGATTTAAGTAAAATGGTTCTGTTGATTTCCCTCCGAATTCTAATAGTAGATTTTCTTAACTTATTATTTTCTATATTTAATCTATGAAATTAGAATCTAGAGGAATTATCTTCTCCAGTGTATGTTTGTCTAAAAATACTTTAGCTAGTTTTAAAGCCGCTCTGAAAACAAAGCCAGAATTTATCACATAAATCTTGTGCAGTAATTCTGGAAAATAATTCTAAGTTGTTTGTATTAAGAGCTAGACTATTTGATTAAATTTGCTGTCCATTAATAAACCCATTCCTACTTTGTCCATATCAATTATTAGACAAATTCTCTCCACCCTTTTTCCAAGCTATAGAGACGCATATGGTAACACTATTGTAATCAATCTAATGTATACTTGTGTAAAATAATCTCTTATTTAATCTATTGAATATTTTTTGAAAAGTTCTTTTAGCTTATTGTGTCCGATTCTCTCAATCATTATTGGCTACCCATAAATATCAGTATTATAGAATCCTCTTGCCAGAGACTCTTACAAGTCCATACGATCAAAAGTTACCAATTCCAATCATTCAAGATCTATTTACTTTAAAAAATCTAGGCTGGTTTGTAATAACTATTTTGCTTTTTCATAATCAAAATCTCTGGCTCAAAGGTATCTTAAAATTGACCAAGTATTGTTCATGAATCAATACTTTTAAATTTATGTTTTAAAATCTTCTTTTAATTTTGTAACATATTCCATTTAATCTTAATCAATATTATCTAAATAAACTTCTCAAGGATTTTAAATTATTTTCATTATATTATAATATGGAGGACACTCTTTTACTGCCAAAATGTAAATTAAAAAGCAACTATTAAAATCATAGTTCAGGAGCATTTTGCAAAAACAGGTCACAAATTTACAGGCAAATTTATAGATGTCCTAACTGAGATAGTCACAAGTTATCTTATACAAACAACTGACCAAATAAACAACTATTGTCTGCAAAGTAACAAATAACAAATTAAAGAAGAGCATGTTTTGAAAATCCTACAGGATCAATATTAAGATGAAAATGTTATTAAAGATATTTAAAATTGACTTTAATTATTCCATTAGCAAGAGGTAATTTAAATAGAAGAAACCTCAAAAAGCAACCTATACTGAAGAATAAATAAAGGAAATGACATAGAGATAAAATGAATTGCTGAAAACATGCGCAGAAAATTATTAACAAAAAACACAGATCATATAGACTACATAGTATAATTTAAATGAACTTAACATTTAATAAAAAGAAGACGATAATTACGAAGATTTTGATTAATAAATACATGGCCTTATAATTGGATTTAATATTTGTGACTTTTGTGACCTCCATTTCTACTTGACAAAATTGTGTCCAACAATTAAAGCTCAAATTAAGTATATCATCCCTTATTATATTACCGAAACATTATATTGAATTTGTTCAAGTATTAACCCTTACAATAGTTTTGATTTGCATGGACTAAAATAATCATTCTTTAAAAACCTAGTTATAATGTCTTCTCTCTATTCTAAATCATACTAACCTTTATCATCAATAATTTAAATATTCCCAAATAACTCTTATTGCTTATTGTCACTCTTTGTTAAATAAAATATATAAGTTTTTTAATTACACTTTTTTTCTTTTTCTGAGAATTCTTATTAAATTTTGGATAAAAACGCTTTAATTCTACTTTATTCTTAAAAAGGAAGCAAAACCTCTCCTTTCCAAGCAGCATCCTTATTTTCTAGATCAATAAAGAAATCTTTAGGATATAGATCATAAATTTCTGAACTAATATCTAATATTTTATCTTATAATACTTTTGGTAATAATTTGTAAGAATATAGAGGCATTATAGAAAGAAGCTATTCTATTTAGTCTACAGGCTCATCTTTTTCGAAGTCAAAAATTAGGTCCGAGAAACTTTCTAAATCGGAAACAAAAGGTGCATAGAAATAAGGATAATACCAGGACCAGCTTACACAACCCTGATAGTAATATTTGAAATTCCAAATCAATCCTTTAATATATTGAAATTTAATACTCTTAAGGAAATATAAATAGTCTTCTTTTTTAACACCAAATTTTTTCATATAATAAAGTTGTTTATAATTTCTCTTTCTATCAATATTAACTTCATCGGCATTTTATTATTCTTTTAAATGCTTCTTTATATCTTCATATTCTAGTTTTTATTTGATATACTGATTTAGGCCTTCCGACTTAAACAAATTATTACTTGCATGAGCTTTAATTGGTGTTTCTTATTCGTTTGTTTCACCCTTCTCTTATCTAAACTTAAGACCATTTTGTTGGAACTATTATTCACTTTTATCTAGTTTATTTTCAAAACTTTTTATGGATCAATCAATACTATATAGAGTGTTGTTTTTTCACGAGTTTATTCAACTGCATGACTTTAAAATCTAGTCTTATACTTAATTAATAACATATTATTCATTAATAGACATTTGAGTAAATAGTTTCTCTAATTATTTTAAATTTATATTACAGCTGTCAGTTAAATATCCTCCTAGGTGGTTTAATTTGCTTTTATATATTTCAATGAGCATATCAACCCCTGCAAACTTGACATTATAGCCAGGCAAATGAGGCAAGAAATCATTGCCAACAATAAAATTAAGCAGAATAATATCATCTATTATGTTTTCAAGATCGAATTGAAAATCCAATTTAATATCTTTAAAAACATGAGCAATGTATTCTCATATTATATTTAGCTTCAAAAAACTAAAATTAACAGAGAAGTCTTATAGTATGGGAATCTCAATAGGAGCATTATTATAGTCCATTTGAAATCTTTCTCGAATAATAAAAAAATTTGGCTCATGGGTTGAAAGTCCTAAGAATATTAGATCTGCATCAGCTCCATATATACAATGTCATGTATTGGGATTATAATCTTCGTTCTATCATTAAGTTCTTACAAAATCAAGTATTTTGTGCTCTCCTTCTCCCGGCATTGATTAGTCACTATATAATACTTAAATGTTCATCCATAAGGGATCAGTTTGTATTTTATCTTGAATTAACTTTTTTAGAAAAACAGATATTTAATACATAAAATTTGTTCCAGGAGATATTTAGTTTATATCCCAAGGATCTTTAAAATATTATTAATAATTTTCATCCTTTTTGTCATCTTCGTTTAAAGAACCTAGAATTTCCTCTATCTATCATCTTTTGTTTATGCTCTCTTAAGCTGATCAGAATCTTCAAGTTCTTTATTAAGATAGCTTTGCTTTTGGAGCCACTCCATCTATTGCTAAATAAATTAGTTTTTTAGGTTTTATCTTCAGCATTACCAAATCTACATATCTTTATATATTCCTGGTCATTTCCTCAAAGTTGTTAGGAACTGGTATACCACAATTACCTTGAGGATGAGTACAAGGATGAATAATACCGTTCATATCCAAATATAAACAGTCAATATCCTCATAACAATCATCATTATTGCTTAGCTCAACTAAAGCTTAAGGGACTCTATTGGTAAGCCATCTAAAAAAAGCAGGCACTCCCATAAAATTTATAAATAATTAAATGTATAAAATATAAAATATTTAATCTATGTAATCAACTTTAAAAAATCCAACAATGTCCTCAACTCATTGATAAAAATCAATTGGCTCTTTTTTATTAAGCTCCTGGTATATGTTTTGAGGCTAATTTATATCTTTCTACTAGGAAATTATTTATTAATTTTTTGGCTAAAAATTCATTGGTATATTCTCTTAATCCTGTTTGTCAGATTCTTCATAATTAACTATAGGAAATTTTGGAGTTATTTTTTTATTAGAAATATTTTTAGGCTATGATTAAATAGTCTCTATCTTAACGCTGTCTTGTTTCTTTTACTTCATTTCAGATAGATTTCTTTAATTCTGAAAAGTCTCTTAAAAGTTAGGCTATTCATAAAAAGAGAACAATGATTCTCAAGTTTCTTTTTATTAAGGTTTCAGTTTACAATTTTATTATGAGTTTTAAGATGATGTTTTTTTAGTTTTAAAGGACTTAAAATTCTAAATGCTCTCTTGGGTTCTTTAGAATTTCATATTATCTTTTTAGATTACCATAATATCTTTCTTGAAAGCTCTGTAAATTTATGTTGTATTTGTTCAACAGTTTTTAATGCTGTGTCTGTATCTTTGCAAATTACAAATTTTGGATTTAAATAAGTTCTTTTTACATATTAGATATTTTTAGCTTTAAAACCATATGCTCCTCGTTTCTTTATTTAGATTTTTAATCAATCAAGTTTTTAATTCAATACTCAAGATTTTGGCTCTCTTTTTGTTATTGAGTTATAAGTTTTTACTTACTCTGTTCATATTTAAGTATAATCTTTTTTTAATTGTTTAACTATACTTACTGAAAGGCTTTTTCAATTTTCTCCTTCAACTATTATGCCTCTTTATATTTTCGGTGTTTAATTAACTATTGATACCTAAAATTATCATTGCTATTATATGACACAGCTTGTCCCTTAGAAATAACTTTATTAAGATTATTCTCAAAAGCATCTTATTCTGCTTCATGTTTTTCTTATAATTATTATTTGACTTATTCAATAAAGGAAACTAGCTCTAGTTTAACCTAATCCCATTTCTGATTAAACTCAATAATCATTTCTTCGTTTTAAATTAACAATTATTCATAGGTCTTTTAGTTATCTTCAATTAAAGCAAAGTTTCTTAGTAAAATTTATTTTTCTCTCAACTCATTTAATCTATTCTATACGTTATCAGCTTCTATTAAGTTTTCATTTTCTCTTGCTTGTCTCTCAAGTTCTTACAAAATCTGTCTTATTAATATACATTTAGTTTAATATGTTTTTCTGATCAGTATCTTATAGCAGGCTTTGGTAATCAATACTTGGAGATAAAAACAGCTGTCTTTTTCTCCCTTAGCAATCAAAAAAATTTAAGTTTTTAAATCTTATAGACAAATCCTCAAGCACTTAAGTTGATAAAGAGGAATTTTTAAAATCCATCTTTTAAATATTATAAATTATATAATGTTAATACTCCGAACGGGAATGTAGCTCAGCTGGTTAGAGCGCAAGTCTCATAATCTTGAGGTCGAGGGTTCAATCCCCTCCATTCCCATTTTTAATCAAATTAATAAATTCATTATTTTCTATAATAGGTTTGGTTTGCACTGTCATAGTAATCCGAAAGTGCTTGGTCTATTCATTTCTGGAGATCTTTTTTGATGTCTGTGTGCTATCTTTTCTTCATCAATACGTAGAATGAAAAAATAGCTATGATCGACAAGGTTAAGAAGAAAACTATGATTCATTAAAAAAAGCCTTTTAATGGTCCTGACTTAACTGAATGTATTTCCTAAATACTCTTAAATTTATGACAAATTTTTGGGTATGAATCGAAGCTGAGGCAGATGGCTTATAGAAGATGTACCTCATCATTGTAGTTGCCTTTATACATCATTCCATTAATAAGTATAATAGGAGAAAAGATTAAATATTAGTAATTTTATAAATCATCATTTTCTTTTATCATTTTCTCAATTGAAGTATTAATTAAAGAGGAGCATATTTGAACTTCTTTATTTTTATTAATCAAATTGCTAAAAATCTCTTTGGTTTTTTCCTCAAAATTCTCATTTATTATTCTATTGGTAAATCCTTATTGAGCAACTTATTCCATATATCTAAAATATGCATGCTTATCTTGCTAGAATAAACAGTACTATCAGTTGGCCTCAAGTAACCAATTTATATTTGTTTTATTATTAGTCACACATATTTATTAAGGCTTGGCCTTACCCGTAACTTCAATGCAATTATTTTTGCCAAACTTTGTAACATCTGAATTCTCAGTTTTATATCTGATATCAGGAAAGACTTATTGATTCATATACAACAAAGTATCTTCAAAAAGCTTCATAAACTCATATGTTCAGAAATCATCAATCTATAATACCAAGCTTAAGTAAATAACAGCTTCAGTTTTAACAACAGGAAAATCTACAGACATTCTTATTTGCTATTGGTTATTTTGCATAGCTGTAATTAACTAAATACTATCTTATTTGGATATCAAGAGTGTTGGGATCTTTATTTTGCTTAGTTCTATTACGTCATTCTCAATCATAAATAAGTTCTTTTATACATCCTCATTGTCTGCTATAATCAATAAACTAGCCCCTAATTTCTAAGCATTGTGTGTCTTAGCTGAAAAATGGCAATTTCCTCTAATTGCTAATATTATAACTCCTTCTTTTCAGTTAGCCTCTTTTCTCTACTTGTCCTTATCTATTTGGCAAAGATCATATGGAGTGGCTTATTTCAACACTCCAAAAACTGACCTCCCATAAGGTACTACTCCAAAGTCTGCTATCTTATATTGCATTTCCTTAAGACTGTATTTATTTTATAAAGATTCTGGTTAATAAATATATATTCATTGCTAAGATAAATAAATAAGAAAAAATATTATCATTATAAAAATAATAAGCGATAATAAGTTATTATTTCTTGGTCTTAGTTTTGGTCTCTTTTTTCTCCTCTTCTTTGTTGTTAGACTTTTTACTCTTTTTAGCAATAAGTTTACTTCTAACAGCTTGGATAATTTTAGATTTATTCTCTCTAAGTTTTTAGATTCTAGAGGTAAGTCTTTGGTCCTTCTTAATTGATAGATCGAATTTCATTGCTCTTCTTCTATTTTTGAGGAAAGTTTGGTTGACGCATTTTTGATTTGGGTATCTATGATCGGCAACTGGTTTGATTCCATTTCTGTGATGTTTGAAATTCTAATTATGATTGGTGTGGTTTTTGCTCTTTGCCATGGTTTATAAATTTTATAACTTTAACTTAATTTGTTCATCAAATTTCAACTAATTTTAGTGTTTGTGATTATAAATAAAATGAAGTGGTAGTTAGTTGATGAAGTTTTAAGAAATAATCTCAGCTGATATTAATTATGTGATTAAAGTATATAATAGATGCTACAGTACTTAGACTAATGCCTTGGGAAATAGAATTAATAAGAATAAGATGTGTTTTTGAATTAAGATACTTAGATAAAGCCACTTGTTGTGATAGCTTATTTTTAGAATTAGGTTTAGGAGTTAAAAGATACTAATGTTAATGAATTTATTACCAGTCTTTATGGAAAATATAATCTTAAATAAAATTTTATATAATGTTTTGAACACCTAGATAAAATATTGGCTGATTATAATATTGATATTGTGAACCTTTGAGTATTAATTCTGTCATGCAGAACTAATTAATTAATCTATTAATAATTAAAATAATTTAGAAAATAAAACCAAAACTTGATTAATAAACTTAATTGCAAAAAGGTTTGGATACTATATAGTTATTATAGTTAAAATATCTAAGTTTTTTAAAGTATCAACATGCAGGAGATTCTTTATATAATTTTATATCTGAGGTTTTAAAAATAATAAGATAAACTTATTTAAGTACAAAATGCTTTTAAAAATAATAAATTCTCTTTTGAAATGGATTCTGAAATAAATATTATCAATAAATATAAGTAAATTATTCCAGACATAAATGATGAGTTTATGGAGGAAAACTTATATATTAAAAGATATGAATAAAAGCTTAAAAAACATGAATTTAATTTATTGATTTTATCCAACAACTAAATCAGTTGATAAAATAACTTGATTCTAACACCTATATTAAATTAGAAAAAAGTCAACTTAAATCTATCACAAAGCAAAACTTAATCCATGAAGTTCAACAAGTTAAATATTCAATTTTCAAAAGTTTTTGAAAAATCAATTTCATTTTTTGATAACTTTGAAATAAAAAATAATTTAATTAATTACTAAGAGTTTTATGAGAGACAAAACAACGATTATCCAAAAATTTATTAATGGTACAAAATACAGGTTGTTAATCATGAGTGTGAAAGAGTATACAAGAATGGATGAATTTGCCTAATATCTAAAAAATATAGGGATCTCATTAACATACTTTAATCATTTGATTAATTAAATAAGATTTTAGAAAAACTTAAAAATTATAGCAAGAATAACTACAGAAAAGTTTTTTCATTATTATATTCCATTATAAATGATTTGCTTTAAACACAGAATAAATTTTAAATAGCGAGAATGTTCGAGAATTCTGATTTTCTAAACCAAGTTGCATTTATCACCTTAATAATATTTAGTCAAGTTAAAAAAGATGCTTATATAAACTGGAGATATATTTAATCTATTTTTGAATTAAAAGCTATTCATATATGGAAAATCATATATTTTTATATTAGAGTTTCAAAAATCAACTAACTACCATAAAATATAGAGGATAACTTATAAGATATAAGTAACTAAATATTTAACAACTATTTATTTATTCTAGAAGATAGATAAGCAGCTTTCTTTGTTATATACAGCTAAACAGAAAGAATAACTTTATTGTTTTTTAAGGATTTTCTTTATTATTTGGTACATCGAATAGTGGAGGTCAAAGATCTTTTAAATTTAAATGATGAAGATGTAGAAATACTATGGCTTTAAATAAGATTCTTTTTTGTTAGAGGTGATTATAAACAATATTCCCTTAACCTAACTTCCATCTCATATAATATTAGTGAGCTAATTATAGCATTTTATATCCATAAATTAGACCCATAGAATTAAACAGAAACTTTGAAAAATATAGAATAAATATACGACGCATAAAAACATTTAATAGATACAATAAAATTTAAGAAAATTAGAGCAATCATTAAAATATTATAAGAGAAAAAGATAAGTATAATATATGATGATTAAATGTATTTAGAATTAGACTATGCATGACATATTTATTGCCATTTAAAATAGTATAATTTTTATCATATAGTGAATCTTAAATAAAGAAAAATGTCTATTAATTTTTTGGACAACGAAATTGACACATAATTTCTAGGAGAAATTTAATAATTTAAAAGAATTACAAGTTTAGATTTAGGAAATCATGGGGAACTTATTTAAGAATCAAACTCAATTTAAAAATTATAAAATGTATACTTTATCAAAATTTTAATTTTATATTTTTTCTCTAAATATAAATTATAATTTAGATAGTTTCATGCAGAGCCCATCTATCTACTATGTGAGTTTGTTTTCATAAAATAAGCTTCTCTATGAACTGAAATAACGAGATACAAAAGTTAACTTATTAATTAAAGAGGAGTTTCTTAACCGAATTTAAAATAAAGAAGTACAAGTTTTTATTTATAAGAGCTTTTAATTTGGCTACTTTTAAAACTAGAGGTAATAAGAGGTATTTTGTTGTACAGATGAACATTATAGTAAAGAATCTTTATTATTATTCCTTACACAGATAAAAAATATATTGGACTAAACAGAATTTCAGAAACAAACCTTCGATTCTAAACTTCAAGACCTTATAAAAGAATATAATAATAAATGGTAAGAAAAAGATGATATTGCTTTAAAAAAAATAATTGAGACAAAGTAAGTAATATAACAGAACATTGAGAATCTTCTTAAAAGAAATCAATAATTGAAAGAGATTAATTTCAACCAAGAGTCAATAAATGACCACAGCGAGTAATTAATCTAGCATGCAAATAGACTTAAACTTAAATCCAAGAGACAATATTATTGTTTTTTATTTCTTAGAATAGTAGTTGGGATAGCAATAGCTTTGTTTTTTTTATTTGTGTTTTGTGGAGCAACTCTTTCCAGGTGTTTTTAAATAATTTATTAGAAATGTAATAAAAGTCAGTTTGTCCGAGTGGTTAAGGAGTTTGATTCGAAATCAAATGGGTTTACCTGCACAGGTTCGAATCCTGTAGCTGACGTTATTTTTATAAAATAAATTATAATTTTTATAATGAACAGGTCAAAGCAAATGGGAGTATCCAAATTTTCCCAACATGAGTACTTTGATGATGCAGCATCAGAGAAATCTATTAGTCAGTCCATGGTTGAGATATAGAGAAAGCAAAGCGGCATAACAGGAATCATAAAGCTTTTCTCTATTTTTGTTCTTCTTATAGGATTGATTATCGGTTACAAGATCTACTTGCAAAAGCAACCAGTTGACTAGAAAGAGTGGATATAAAAAGAAATCTAAGAGCTAATTGCTTAGAAGGATAAGAAACACGATGGGCAAAGCAACTGGTATTGGTAACTATTTAGCGGCAACTCTCAATGTATTAAGAACTAGAGCGATATTAAAGATTTGGTCCCTGATATTTAGCCTTCATTAAAACACATTCCAAGTATAGAGGATTCTAAAAACAGCTAGATTGGCGAATAAGATATTAAATTAGAAGACTTTGTTATTTAATAGCAAACTATTAAAGAGCTAGAACTAGATTAAGACTAATTAGAGTCCAATGATATAAAAAAACAAATTAAATAACAGTTTATGTAGCTAGAATAATTGGACCAACTTATTGACCTTGATAAAATGGTTGATATTTAAAAATTGGCTCAAAATCTTAAAAAATCTTGGTTAAATTTTCTCAATAAAAAGAACAGAGCTAATGAAGTTAAGAAATAACTAGCTGTTCATATTAAGGAATAATAATTGTGCTTTTCAGAGATTTAAAACTAACAAGATTAAATCAAAATACTTGAGTCTAAAATAGTTGAAGAAAAAAACAGTTTATAAGAATTTACTACACAATGAAATCTAACTGAGCACCAGTAAGCCGAGTAAAGAAAAAATCTATCTGATTAAGAAAAGCTATATTTATAACAGAGAATGTTAATTGAGAAAGCCATTGATTAAATTCATCATGAGATCAAAAATGAAGAGAAAGTCAAATAAAAAATAAATTAGTTTTTAGAGCAAAATAAACTATACAGCAACAAGCTATCTATTATTGAGCCATAAATTGAGAGATTATAAAGTAGCATTCAAAGCTTTATTTCCAAGATTGATCAGTAGGAATATTAATTATAATAAGATACTTGAGACTATCAAAGCTTATAAAAACTCAAAGGAATGCAAGAACTTAAACTAAGCTTCTTAACTAAAAATACATAATTGAGACAATTCTTGAACAATGTTCTTAATAAAAACTTCTCAAAAGAAGACCTTCAAAAAATGATGGAGCAAAAAATCAAAGAAGAAGAGGAATTCTTGGAGCAACTAAAGGCCTTTAAATAAGATCAAGATACTCAGACTGAAATCATGAAGGACTATTAAAACTCTTATTTTGGACAAGAACAAATAGAGGAAATGATAATAAAATAAAAGAAAAATCTTGAAGAATTTATGATTAAATACAGAGATCTTGAAAAAGCGATTGCTGAATACAGAGAAGAGCAAATTTAAATACAGACCAATAAAGTAAAACTAGAGGAGGTCAATGCTCACATGAAAGAGGTTAATATTTAAATAGAATTATTAACAAAGCAAATAAAGCATGAAATTAAATTAAAATAAAACGCAGAGACTGATTTAAGCTAATTATTACATTAAAGAGCATTGTTATTGGAGAACATTAGAAAAAATGATGAGTTTAGTTCTTAATACAAGGTCTCCATTGAAAACTTATAGAGCAAGCTAGCTGACAAAGATAGAGAACTCAAAGAATTAAATCTTAAGTATGAACCTGAGAAAAACAAGCACGAACAACTTGTGAGTTAGAATTTACAGAACATGAAAAACGCTGAGAATAATATCTTAGAGTGTAATTCTAGACTCAATGATTTAAAGATCTAGTTAAATAATACAACATCTTAAGAAAAAAACCTAAAGACCAGATGCTATAAAGTAATTTAGTTTGTCAAGAGTTCTTCAATATACATACAAGATATATAAAATGAAATGCTGGAGAACGAATAGAAAATTATCTAGCTCAAAAACTAATACAATCAAAGACTTTCCTCCCTTCTTGCTTAATAATCTTTAAATATTATAATCTTTATTTTTTTATTCTATTTTAGAAATTATAAACCTCAATTAACAATTAATTAACAATCAATTAAAGTAATTAAACATTTTTATTTATGGACTGAGCAGAAAACAAAAAGCGCAATAATTTAGATTCTAACTTAGATGTTCAATATATATGCTAAAAAAATATTTAATAAAATAATAAAAGATAATTTAGCATCAGCATTATAATAATATAATAATATAATATCTTAAAGACTAAATGTTTTGATTCTATAGTTAATTTTCTTTACTATGAGCACAATCAAAGTGGCTATTATACTTATAAATAAAACAGCCTCTAGTTTGAGATACCAAACAAACTCAGTTCCTTATGAGGATTTTTCTTTTAGCTCATTCATAATCTTCTCCAAATCTTTATTGTCAACAAACTAAGTAACTTATTATATTTCTTTTATCATTTGTATAAATTTTCTTTATTCAGAAATTCTAATCTCATCTGTTATAATCATAGATAACTTCTCAAGTCTATTCAGGTCTCCTTTCTCATCCAACAAATTTTAGTACTAATCCAACTCAGTAGTCATCTCATCCATATTACCTTTGGCATTTTTGGTCTTCGCAATCAAATTCTAAATTTTCTCTATTTTTATATTGATGTTTTTAATAAGTTGATTTTCTTTTTCATCAGATTTATCATAAGTAAAATTTTAAACTTGGTTTTCTGAAATCAACTTCTCAAACATAGAGTTGTTCATTTGCATGGTTTGCATTGAGGTTTGGATTTCTTACAAAAGTTATTCATTTTCCTTTTATATTAACAAAACATGTGTTATAGACTTTTTATTTGAATTATCACCTGTTTGATCTTGCATTTGATCATGATAACTTTCATAGTCGTTGAAAAAAGCTTTCTAATTATCTACTAAAACAGGTAATGATTTAAATATCTTAATTTCTTCTACATGCCCTTTAGCCATAAAGTTACCTCCATTATAACCATAGATAATAAGACCTACTTTATTTTGCTTGAATAATTTTCTATCAATTGGTATTTTTAAACAGTCTCTTTAGTCAATGTTTAAATTAATTATATTCTCTCTATAATCAGTTTAAATTCTTATTAAGAGCTTTTGGTCTGATAAATTAAACTAACAGTTTTCTTTAAAGAAATCAGATTCCTTAAGACTTAATAATTTATCTATGCTAGTATGTTTTGGATTATTTTCTTAATAAGCCTTCACTTGGTATTGGTCTTTAGAGACCTTGGTAATTAACATATCAATTCCTTATCCGGAAAATTTGATCTCATTTTCTTTTTGAAGCTCAATCTTTGGTTCTGGATATAATTGTAACATAATAAGACCGTTTTTATTGTCTTTTTTGTCAATTGACTCTGTGACCTTTAAATCAAGCAAAATTTCATAATTTATTTGATCTGAAACAATTGGAATAAAACTCTTTATAATATATTGACCTGATTTTTCTAAACCAAACTCCAACTTATTTTTATCAAGATTTACTTACCCATCAATCTCCCATCCGTGAACTACACCTGTCTGGTTCTAGAATAATGGATTTGTAATATGGAAATCCTCTATTAAAACATAGTCTTCTTGAGCATTGTCAAGCTGGATTATTCTAATTATTAAAGCCAACAGTAAAAAGCATTACGTAATGTGCATAATTATAAATGGTTTATAAAAAGATTGAGTTTAAATTTTGGACTAGAAACATGACCATATATAACATGACCAAAGATTTATATTAAAATAATATTAACAATATTATAGTAGGAGTATTTGATCTTATAAAGTATTGAGATGTAATAAAAGCAATTAATAATAAGGAAGAGATTACCAAATATTTTGGATTTGAGAATTTAAGTATATAGATTTCTCCGTCTCATCCAGTTATAAAAAGAAATAGAAGTTGTTCTAAAGAAGATTGTGTTGAATTTGTTGATAATAAAATAGTTTAAATAAATGTTTAGGAGTACTCTGATCTATGCAAAGCCATAAAAGCTAAATAAATTGTTTCTTTGTTTCAAGAACCTTGAGAGTTTTTTTTCTAAGGACAAAAGGGTTTGTTTAAAGCTATATAGAAAATATAAAATTTCTTTATTTAATTAAAAGATTTATAATAAGAAAGTAGTATATAAATAATATTGCCTTTTATTTATGTAAACAATATTAAGGCTTTGTAAAACCAAATAGCCTTTTTTTATATGCATAAAGAATGCTTATCAGGTATAGTTGTTTACTAATTTAATAATGAGAAAATAAGTTATTAAAATTACATTCAAAGAAAAAATGTTATTAGAAAATAAATAGATGACTAAAATAAAGACGAGGGCATGAAGAAGTCGTGTAGTATATTTAATGATTTTATTCAAAAGATATCAACTGATTATGTTGTTTAGTTTAGTTCTGAGGGAAAAATAAATAATATTATAGAAGGGATTATATTTGGTTATAATTAATTTGAGATAATTGAGCCTTTTGATTTGGCATAAAAAGGAATAGCTTTGAATTTTGATGCTAAGAAAGCTAAAGAATTTATACTTTAAAATATAGGTAACATTTAAGATATAATAAACACTAAAAAAGACTAAATAGAAACAAATATTTATGTAGACCTAAATTCCAAGGATACTGAGTATGAATAAGAGCCTATTGTAAAAAGTTGTCAATGTTTTGCCTGTTAAAACCATACTTAATTTTACATCAATCATCTTTTAAGACACAATGAGATGACAGGTAATGTTCTTTTAGTCTTGCATAATATTAAAGTTGTTAATGAGTTTTTTAATTTAATTAATGAATTTTCATAAAAATTAGATTTAAAAAATGTTTGCCATTTATTGATACTCTTCTTGAAATCTTTTTAATAATTATAATATTTAATTTATTTAAAGAAAAAATTTATTGTTCCATTCGTATTTCTCATAATTGCTAAAGATATTTTTTAATTGAGAAAATATAAAAGGAAGGAATTTAATCTAATTAATAGTATTAGGATAGCCAATATTAAAATATATAAAAAGCATTTTAGCAAGAATCAAGCATTGATTTAATATTAATCTAAGTTGATATTTATATTTACAAAAATATTATCATATTTTGATAACCTATAATTATAATGTATTA
>ERZ724508.1255-NODE-1255-length-15599-cov-5.442293_pt1 | contig 15599 bp, 25 predicted proteins | sample MGYA00376041_ERZ724508 | MGnify/ENA primary metagenome ERZ724508 (study PRJEB28724, sample SAMN07190887) | wastewater metagenome | isolation source: effluent of sewage treatment plant in Hong Hong | place: USA: Christiansburg, Virginia | collected 2016-03-01 ...
CTGGATCATGGAATTAATATTGAACGGTGATACAAGCATCATTGAACCTTGAGGTTAGTTTGCTTGATGAGTGCCGCGCGGAACTCCTCCACTTGCTCCAGTTGGGGCTGGTGCTTTCGGTTGGCGTAAAGCATGGTCATGCGATCAGCGTAGCTGTTAGCGTAGTTCAAGGAAGAAAATATCCTGTCGATGTACTCCTGGTAGGCCGAGGTTCGGACTTCGGAGTAGCTTGACTTGGGCTGCAGCAATGCCACGTACTCGGCGTTGAGCAGCTCCTTCAACTCCTCCAGGTGACCCTTGAGTTCAGCGAAACTAAACAGCTTTTCGAAGTCCACCAGCGATACCTTATTCTCCTTGTAGAGCCGGTAATCGAAGAATTGGCGGAGATGCTTGTGCCTTCGGATGAGTTTCTTGAACTTCGTGAAGATGGGTTTGATGATGGTGTTGTTGTCACGTTTCCCCCCGGCCGCCTTCGCGGCTTCCTTCGGTTGCATAGCCTGCTGGTCGAGCTGGAGCATGCGCTGGGCTTGGAGAAGCTGCAGCTGAAGCACATCGATGGGCTCTTCGAGCTTGATTTGGAACTCCTAGTATTTGGGCATGAAGTTGCCGTCACTCCCACTCATTTAATTGCTGCCTAAAAATTATAAGCTCGACTATTAATCGAGCGACTGCTCGCCGGCAGTCTTGTCCTTTGGCAGTGCCGTGTCGGGAAGTTCCTCCACGGAGAATTCCGGTTCAACTGGCAGCTCTGCCAGCTGGCTCATTCCATGATCCATCGACCCGTCCAGGTCGAACTCATCGTTACGGTCCAGATCGTAGTCACAGTTCCAGGATACCTCGTCGCTCAGCAAGAAATTCATGGTTTATCGATTTAATTATAACCACAAGCTCCAGAGTGTCACACTTAAGCCGTGGGCCATCGCACCCGCTACCATTCGATTTGATCGACTGTCCGGTCCTTCAGGTATTTTTTTGTTTGGAGTACGTATTGCTCCATGGGCTCGGCAGCATCCTCCGTCAGCAGATCCTAACGAATTATCTGCATAAGCGGTTTCCCACGAAAACCATATTCGAAGTAGTCGTCCAACGCCCAGAAGATCGCTTTTTGGGTGCGCAGTAATTCCTGGTAAACTTGCGTGTTGAAATAACTTGGTTCGTAGTTGTAGGTGTGATCACGTGTGTACTCTCCCAGCAGTTTGATGAGACTTCGTCGAAGAAGCCAGCTTCGAGGGGTATGCTACAGCTAAACACCAGTATCTACTTCAGTTCGTAAGCGGTTGGTGAGCAACCAAACGTGAAGGTTGTATGAGACGAAGCGAAACAGTAATAGGCTGGATTTAAACTCCGGATATAAGGACTTGCAGTACGCGAGAGATAGGCGGCGCTGCTGATATGGAGCTCCACTTCGATTGCTAACGGTAGTGCGATTGGGCTTGGTTACATCAAACTATGGTACCGACGGTAAAGAAGTTTATGCAGTCGTGTTGGGAAGGTTGGTTCGAGCTGCGTTCTCGGATCCTTCGGTTCGATGGTGGGTTTGGCGGTAGCCAACATGGCCCTTAGGGATGTTACTACCCTCATTGCAATATTAATTGTATGAGCAGGTTCCGTGGGCTGCAGGTACAGACAAGCGGCGGCAGCCACACCCTAAAGGAACAGCTCAGTGAAGGTACTCAACGTCTCAACTTAGGCGGCTACTCTTTCATCTACTCTACAAGCCAACCACAGCTCATCTGCAAAGTGCAAGTAGTCTCCCAACCTCAGATTCAGCGCAGCTTCCAAAGCGAAAAGTACTAATGTCGGCAATTTGTAGGTATTTGCTGTCAACGCTGCAACATCGCAACATCATTAGGCTTGTGTAATCTGCCGAAGTCACCGTGAAGGGTGATAAACTTGGATTGCTGTTCCTTGAGAACTGTCCGCGTGGGTATGGCATTTCCTGACCATAGCAACCTGCTAGCCATGATGGAGAGGCTGCGCAACCAACCACCCGAAGAAAAGACAGTGCTCAAGATCATGCTTCATGTGCTGTCAGCGTTGGAGTTGCTACATGTAAATGGCGTGTCACACCGGGATATCAAGCTGGAAAACATTCTTGAGGGAGTTGATGGTGAATTTAAGCTGTGCGATTTCGGGAGTGCGACGGGAAGAACAGTCACTCCCAACAACGACAATCGTCATGCCATTGAATAGGACATTGAAAAGCATACTACACCGATGTACCGTTCACCTTAGCAACTGAATTTGTATTCTGGGTACGAAATTGGGCCGAAGGTGGACGTGTTTGCTCTCGGGTGTGCAATGTTCATGCTGTGCTTTCGTAAACCCCCATTCTAGAGCCGACTGTCTAGCATAAACAACCAGTACTTCATACCAGAAGGCACCTAATATTCGGAGTTCGTCATCTCGCTGATCTGTAAGTGTTTCACCCCAGATCCAAAACAGCGTCCATCGGCTGCGGATCTCATCAAGTAAATTCACCAACATGCCGCTCAAGTTTAAATGCTGGAACTGGAGCGTTGCTATCGGCAGGCTTTGCACGAACTAGCAAACCTACCAACGACCCAACGATAGGAAACCGAGCAGGTGAGCACCAATTTCGTGGAGAAGGTGCGCCGACTGTACCATCAGATCACCACCAAGACTGAAGGCTGGATTCTTGGCTTCATCGAATAGAACGAGTAGGCGCCATTGATGAAGTACAACCGCTTCCTTATCAGCAAGTGCTGGGAAAAGCGATACAAAGTTGAAAAGGTATACCAAGTAATAGAGCAGGAGGTGCAGCAATACACCGGCAAGAGTCTCGTCGTGCTCAAGATTCTTGTACTGCTGCATGACTTCCTGCGGAAGGGTCCTCCTGAGTGTATCAGCAACTCCTACAAGATCAATGCGTCCACAATCTGCCAGAAGCTGCTCACAACTTGGCGAGGTCTCAGCCGGACGGACAGGGCCTTCGACCAAAAAAGGCATCCATTTGTATGCTTGGTGATTGAGCTATACTCAGTGCTGCTGCTGTGGAAGGTGAGACTTGGCTTCACCTATGCATTCTTTATCGAAGGAAACTTCTCGTTGCTACCGTTCTTCAGAACAGGGATTGAAGGTCGTATTCTGAGTCTTTCATTTGTGGAGGAGCTTATTAGTTATCTGGAGAGGTTAGTGAGCTTCCACGATCGGATCCAGTCCCACAGCTACCTAGTAGACATCCAACGTAGCATCATATTGTCGCTCATCGATGAGGAATACTGCTTGGTGTCGGTGTTGGTGCACATCTACATTGCCTTCAAACACGCCACGAACTATATCGAAGAGGTGCTCGACGATGACGCTTTGAGGTACAAACTCGCCCAAACAGACTCTAGATTCGAAGCAGTGTACCTCCATCTGCGGCAGCTGTTCGAACAGGCGAGAAAATTCTCAACATTGCTAGGTGGGAACAATTTTGAACTTGACGTGAAGCTGGTGGACTACCTGAAGTCTATTTAGGTGCTCCAAAAGCGCAAGAATTTTAATATTCGCAACCACCTGAATTACGAGATCAGCCATTTCGGGTTGCGTATCCCCATGACCTACGAGGAGATCAGTCGGAATAACCAGTCCATAGAAAGCATGGTCCAATAGGCTGAGAAGAACTTCAAAAGCGATGGTTCCTCATTCCTGGAAATAGACCCGTTCCGAAAGAAATAGAACAAGCCCATGCTCTCCCAGAAGGACATCCAATCACCTCGCAGCAAACCTGTGAATGCTGGCAATACTGATGCCAACTTCGAGAAGTTCAATTTCGAGGAGGTCAAGAAGCAGCCGTCGTGTAAGAACCCCTTTGAGTCGCTCGCACCCAACTTGTAGATTATGGAGTTCACCCATCAGAATCTCAATAAAAACATCGTGGGGAAGAATGGAGAAAAGGACAAATTCAAGGAGTTTCTTAGCTTCGCCTCACTGTCCTCCAACCAGAACTTTTAGGAATCGATCCATCCTGTCAAATAGCTGGATTTCAGCTACTTTGAGGAAGCTAAGCCTGAGTAAGAGGGACCCAAATCCCCAAGACAGTTAAAGAAGCCGGAAGTGAAGGCGCCACAGAACAAAGCCGAGAACTATCTGGATCTGCGCTACTTTATTGTGGGAGAAGTCACAAAGAATGCCGACCAGTACCTCCTGAACTACAGCGAGCTTGAATTCACCAAGATTGTGGGGACTGGTCATTCCTCCGAAGTGTACCTAGGTAAGTGGCGAGGCCAGTAAGTTGCTATCAAGAAGATCATGAATCGCAAGAACAACCAGTAGTTCCAACGGGAGATCATAACCTGCATGAAACTCCGGCCGCATATGAATTTGGTTTCGCTGATTGGGGTAGCTGAGAATATGAACCAGCTGTACATCATCAGTGAGTACTGCTACGGCGGAACACTATTCTCACTACTGCATTAGAGTAAAGCGTTGCTCAGCTGGCAGAATAAGGTGGAAATCGCTAAACAAATAGCTCAGGGTATGCTGTTTTTGCATACGAGCAGTCCACCCATCATCCACCGCGACCTTAAATCGCTGAAGTAAGATACTATGCTAATGCAGTGTGCTCATATCCTACCCATACAGGAACATCAGCGATAGGTTGCATATCAAAATCGCAGATTTTGGGCTTTCCAGAGAAGTCTCAATGACCTTCATGACTGGAGTTCTCGGCACTTTCGTATCTATTCGGACTAACTTAGCACTGGATGGCGCCCGAAATCTTCAACAACGAACGATACACCCTCCAAGCAGACACTTTTAGCTATGGCATCGTATTGTGGGAGATAATGACCAGGCAAACTCCTTACAAGAATATGGATAGCCCTCAAGCCCTGATGAAATACGTGACAATGGAAGGCGGCAGACCCGACCTGAAGCTGGTGCCACAGGAGTGCCCACCCCCCTTCAAAGCCTTGATGATCAAGTGTTGGGATCAGGATCCTTCAAAACGCCCAGATTTCAAGATGATCTTATAACTGCTCAACCAGCTCAAGGTGTGATACTACTTCGCAGATTAGTAAAGTCAGACGATAGTAACGACGTCGGGATCGGGGTCCTACTCTTGATCGTAACTACGGAGCCTCTTCGCTCGTTGCTGGAGGGCTTGCAGAAGGTAGTTATCCTGAGTGATCTCAGGTTCTTTCGGTGGGCTCTTGGGTTATACTTCCATTTTCTTTAGTTTGAAAGCGCCAGCCATCACTTCCTGGAACATTCGCTTTCTCTCAGGACTGTAACGCTAAGGATCCTGTTCTGCTTATCTTTTTGGAGAAACATCCTTACAGAAAAAATTGATGTCGATCGACTTGGGGGTGCTTTTCTTCAGGGATGACGAAGATGATTTGAGTTCAGAAGATTTAGGGAGTTAAGCAGGGATTAGAGGTGCAGGGCATTTTAGTTCGTGCTTCTATTAAACGAGTACCCTTCCAACGCGACTTCTCGGTTCTGATGGTGGAGGCTGGATAATTGAGTTTGGCAGTTTGGGCAAGACTGTGGGTGTTACTGGTCGAATCACTTCTTTGAACTGCACGGTTTTCTTGTTCTGATCAAAGCTTGATTCAAAGGGTCTTGCTGAACTCCTTTCAGTTGCTATTCTCACTGTTGTGCCTCTAGGTCGTTCTTGCTAAACAACTTTGCGCTCAATGGAGAGATCATTTCGGTTGGACCCTCTTCCATCTTGCCCAACTGCCCTAACTGTTCGTTTATCAACGCTCATAGCTGGTGATTGGTTGATTGTTTGTCTATTGAAGGCCACTTCCTGCTTTGGCTGATGGACTGTCTCCCGCGATTGGAATATTTTTTTGCTAATCCATTCCATTATGCCATCTTTCGATTCTTTTGGCTTGCTTTGCAGTGAAATCAAGTCTTTCTGCTTGGGAGCATTGGCCTTGATTGAATTTAGCATTCTCTAAGCCTCGGTGATACTGCGGAATCCAATCATCACCGTTCCTCCGAAGTAATCGAAAGCGTGGAGCTGTGGGCTAATCACCCGATAGTTCCTACGTTACGCCTATCAAGTACTCGTCAAAGCCGTAGTACATCTCACACTGAAACTTGATCTCGAAAGTATCGATATTGTACAGTCTAAGTGTGGTTTGAGGTATACCTGAGGAAGGCGCAGCGACCACGTCGGTCGTATTCAAACGACATGATCCCGAACAGTTGAGTCCAGCAACTAACTCCACCTTCGTCTGCAGTGAAAAGGGTCCCAAGACAATTGTACAGTGGGACATTCTGTTCGTCGAGGAGTCGTTGCCCCAGAAAGGTTGAGACGGAGTTGTAAATCTGCTGAATTTGTTGCTCAAGGTTCATGGATGGTTGCAATTGTTATAGCAGATTAGCTTTGGCGCGAGTACTTAAAAGCCTTCAGACTAGCCTGTATCAGTGACTCCATAGACCTCCGATAGAGAACTAGCTTCGGAGCAGTCTGCTACTCTTCACTCACCGAATTCGTTGACATGCCCTCACCAGTTTGTCTAATCTACCTCACGACCTCGATAATTATTTAAATTTTTTTTAAACCCCCCGAGTATCCTCTATGTTCAACTCGAAGTACTTCCACCACGGGACTCAGGAGTGACTATGATCGCGGAATCAACACCTTCTCGCCAGAGGGTCGCATCTTCCAGGTGGAGTATGCCATCGAAGCCATCAAAGTACAGCGTATTGCTAAGACAGCTCGGTTCGTCTGCAGTCGGTATCAAAGTTGATGAGGGAGTTGTGCTGGCAGTTGAACGCCGTTTGAATTCCACTCTCATTGTTCCGTCAAGCATCGAAAAGATCTTTGAGGTTGACTGGCACATTGCCGTCGCTGCCAGTGGTGTCATCACTGATGCCAAAACTCTCATTGAGCATGCGCGGGTGGAAGCACTCAACCACCGCTTCACTTATCTTGAGCCCATCACTGTGAAGGCACTCACCCAGTCCGTATCTGATCTTGCCCTAAACTTCGGCGAAGGCGATCCCAGTTCCAAGAAGAAGCCGATGTCCCGACCCTACGGTGTTGCACTGCTGATTGCTGGTGTCGACGAGCGCGGTCCCTCCATCTACCAAACTGATCCCTCCGGAACAATGATCGAGTACCAAGCAAAGGGCATCGGTGCCGCTGACGAGGGTATCCAAGACATCCTGAACCGTCAATACAATGCAGTAAGCCTCCACAATAATGTAGAGGATGAGTCTATAAGACGCCGAAAAGTTGGCCCTGAGCTGCTTGAAGCAGGTGATGGAGGAGAAGATCAGCAAGAGTAATGTGGAACTTACTGTTATTCCCAAAGCCACATGCAAGCTGGTGAAGCGCGAGCCAAACGAAGTCTCCGAGATTATTAAGACACTCGCATGATGGGTTTGGTGTATGGAATGCGGCAAGTATCGGCAAATTCGTAAAGTTATCAACGAGAGGATGGTCTCGTACTTTTGGGTTGTGGTGACGATATTAATAGTTTGGACGAGCCACTTGCTCACTCGGTCAGCTAAAGTTGCTAAATTTTTGTGTAGGTAAATTTCGTGGAATTCTGGGAGAAGTCGCCACTGGGGATTCAGCACGTATCCAGTGCTGATGGGCTGAAAGATACCCGACGTTGCGCATCCACACGTGAAATTCAGTAAGGTTGCAGGCTATATAATCCATACTGGATGTGATTATATAGGAACAGGGATTGTCACAAACTGTCGAGCCGAAGGGTTTCTTTTCCAGCTTTCACCAACAAATCTTTTCACGCGCTTCCACCAACCTTCCCCTCAAGCAAGCTTCGAACAAATTCAGCAGTCGAAATTTAACATACCTCCAGTCCCTCGCTTGAAAATGAGCTTCAGTCCATTTGACCCTATTCCTTCAGCTATATAAAAGCACGCCGACCATAGGTATTATATCATTTCTTTTGATATAAATTTGATGGTACCACCGAAAAGCTTGTTCAAGTGGGAAGATCAGACGATCCACAGCCAGGCCTCTTCTCGAGATCAATGTAGTGGAGAATTTCTCACATCCAAACCCGAATTCTTGATAGGGCAAGAGACCATTCTGGGCGGTTGCAACGAAGAATCGCCATTCCTGTTGTGCTCGCAGATGTTCGTCAACATGTGCTCCCCCAACACAGGTATCATGACCGTTGATGACGCCCATATCGAGACTCACTTACCCCTCGAAAGGTTATTTGGGCAAATCAAACTTTAAGATGGCTACGGGAGGCGCTACCACTACGAGTGAACTTGATACTTCCATCCGTCATATCATCATAACTCTCAGCTGTTCTTGTTTGCATCCCTGTAAATTGTCAGTAGATGATGTAGGAGTCGCCTTTCATTGCTGATTAAGTTCGAATGAAACAGCCATTTGTTGGGTGAGTTACACGAAATGAACTCTGGCTGTTGGCCCAGATAGATACTTACGTAGAAGCATATGTAACCTTCTCAAGCCAATTAACTCTTTCACTGGAAGTTTGCTTCAGCAACTATCTCCCAATCATTGAAAATCATCGGGACGGCAATATCACCTCTCTTTATAGGAAGGCTACGGTGTCTAGTAGCAGTTAGCCAATCAGTTTCTCGGAGCGATCACTGGCTTTTTCCTTCGTAAGCTGCCTGTTGATACTCTGTTTGAGCTCACCGATATAGCCGGTAAGCCTCGCCAAACGTTTACTACAGGCACACCGTTTGGGTTTGGTGGGTTCCTTCTCATGCTTCTCGATAGCTGCCTCGAGTGATTGGATTCGCTGCCGAAGCTGTTCTTGATTTTGCGAAAGAGCATGATCAGTCGAGCGATCCTGTATGGAGCTGGTACGGCCGTTAATGGACTGTTCGAGGAGACTGAGTTCATGTTGCTTTTCCTGCTGCTTGCTGCTCCGGAGCAGTTGTTTTAATTCGTGTATGCGTTTGTATTGCTATTCCTGTTCCTGACGTGAAAGATCGAGTTCTGTTACTACCCTCTCCCGTTGAATTCTTTCCTTTGCAATAGTTTCATGTAATAGTTGGTTTTCGTGTTGCAGAGCTTCATACCGCTCGCACAGCTACCGATGGAACCTCTTCAGTTCCTCCATATCGTTGAGGATGTCTTCGCGTTGCTGCCTGAACTGTTCGATTTCCTTCTTGAGTGCCGCATTGTCCAGCGTCACCCGGTTGTTAATAAGTATTAAATTCTCCAGCTGCTGCTTACGGCGTTGCTCGCTCTCCTCCAATAGTCGGACTTGCCGCTGTGAATTCGCCAGGAGGTCCTCCAACTCCATAGTCTTCTTCTCGATGATCACGTAGTCTTCAATCGGTTTGAGGTTTCGGTTGATCATGAAATTAAACATACAAATATCACCCCCAAGCAAAGCGAGGCTAGCTTCCAAGTCAGCAACTAACGTCCTTTGAAGTCGTGTTGCAACTTCTCGATCATGCAGACATACAAGAAAGTACCTGCTGAGATGGAGCTGAGAATGCCTGCAGTAAGCGGGTCGTGGGAGGATAGTGACCAACCAATCAGCACCGCCATACCGTTCAAGCACGATTGGAATAGTATATACCGCTTGGCAGTATCCTGGGGCATGTTGACGTTGCGATAGATGTAACCTAAAGTCAGACCTTCTGCCCACTTGTGGATCACTATACCCACCAACAATGTGAAGCAGGTGTTGAAGTCGCTCTGCACACCTAGTGACATACATTCGAAGAAGGAGTGAAGGCTCAGAGCGACTTGCGTCAGAATCAATTTCGTGGTGGTTCGAAAAGGAGGTTGCTCTTTCGGCTTCTTTGCATGCTTGATGTGGTTGTTCTTGCGAGGTGAGAACTCCTCTTCTTTTGCTCCAAACTCATCGACGCTTTCATCGTTGAAGTAGCTCTCGATGGCAAGAATTAAAATGAATGTGGCGATGGCTATTGCGCTTCCGTAAGGAAAGTGGGGCTTGGAGGGAGGTTTGTGAGCTGAAACTGCTCGATAGTCGATGGGGTTGAGCGCCATCTAAATATCATGATTACTTTCTGGCAGTACATGCAGTAGTGACAACCCCATGAACAACCCGCAGGTGAAGCAGCCGATCAGCACCGTGATGGTCTTGTTGGCATGCAATTTGGGGTACAGATAGGGCAGGTAGGCAAACACTCCAACCTCCGTAAATATGGTTGCGCTAGCGAGCATCTTGAGGGTAGCTGACATCCCCACCACAATTAATATTACGCACCATTCGGCCCGTTGGTTATCGAAGCTGCAATTGCTTTAAGGTGTATAATTTAAGGTATGTTGGAAAAGCTCAAGAGCACACTCACAGGCAATAAGGATAAGGACTAGGATAAGCATCATCATCATCAGCAGAGGCCCACGCTCGAGCCTATCTCTATCATAACAAGCGAGTAGCTCAAAGCAGCCAAGAAATGGCTGGAGAAGATCAAGTAGGATTGTTAGTTCTTTGGGGAAATCACTGCGAAGCACAGATCTTAACTGAAGGCCTTCATTGCGAAGCAACAGGAAGAACGAAGCTCAAAAGAAAATGCGGAGAGCAAGTAAAGCAAGGATGATGAGTAAGATTAGGAGCTCACACTTGCGGAAGACATCTTGGACGTGAAGGATGCAATGAAAGCGTTTATGGAGTACGTGGGCAAGCTCTAGGTCATCGAGAATTAGGTTCGGCTACGCGTAGAGAAGTATAATGCACCAGCCGTAGCCGTCTCCAACCCTGAAACTGAGCAAAGGTTGGCGCGCTGCGAATAGTAGCTGCGCAAATCTCGTGAGTCCGAGAAGATGGAGAAGGAAATGCAGGAAACCCTAAAGCAACAGTGCGTACTCTACACCGAGTAGACTCGCAAGCTGCAGGATAGGTTGATCAAACTGGAGAAGGAACTGGGCGACAAGAACGCGAGTATACTGAACCTGAACGAATAGAAGCAGTTGCTCCTGGACATGAAGAATTCTACACACCCCGAAGTGGAAGGCCTCAAGCAGAAGATCCTGGAATTCGAGAAACGCCTATAGATTGAGAAGAGTCGACTGCAGCAGAAGGATAAGTAGTTGGAGGGTCTTCGCAAGAAGCTAGAGGAGGAACGAGCTAATATCCTCACCATGGCTGATGAGCTTAAGGACAAGGAGATGAAATGCAAGAAGGCAATCGACAAGTATGAGAAGTCCAAGGTGGAAGTGCGCAAGTTCCGTGAATAGAAGACTGATCTCATAAAGAATCTGAATCTCGAAATCCAAGGGATGAAGGATCAGGAACTGAAACACGCAGGATAGTTGGAGCAGTCTACACTAAAGCTTAAAGCCAAAGAGGCAGAACTGGAGGAGTTACGCAGTTGCTATGACAGTACTGTGAGCTCAAACCTGAGAACATTCAATGCAGAGCAATAGAATCGCCAACTAACTGAAGCACTGAGGGAGCGCGAACAGCAACTTGCAGACCGCACTGAGTAGTGCTAAAAACTCCATTCACAAAACGAGCAACTCAAGCACAAACGGTAACTGCTGCTTGCGACTCTGTAGAAACCCGTGAAGCACGAGGTGAAGACCCTCGAGAAGATCCATAAGGCAATGTAGCAGCTGTACAAGGACTACATCATCGATGTGTTCGACCGCGGAGACACCGTGCAGTTCGAGAGGAAGATCTCCACAATCATGACAAACATCCTCGAACTCAAGGAAGACCTGCTGATGTGACATCAACAAACCGCAGCCTATAAGTGTCGATTGGCTTTCAACATCAGTTGGTTAATATAAAGAACTGTCATCGGGATGAACAAGCGGTCGCAAGGCCATCGTTCCCGGGGAAAGTCCTCCTGGCTTGGGCAGAAAGTGCCGCATTTGAGTATGCAGTCCGGCCGATCGTTCAATCGAAGAACCGCAAGGGGAGAGAACCCGGCCGGATCTTCCCAGCAGCAAAGTTATACAGTACGAACACAAGGAGGCTTAGTTTGTATTAACCCACCCAACGTACATCTAACCAACGACTGGTCGATGAGGGTAGTAGCCAGGCAGCTACCACCTACAAATTCAGTCGGAAAGTAAAAGGTTGCTGGGCATGCCCCACTTTTCATGGGTGGTGGCTAATCTGCGACCTGATAACTGTTGGCAAAGTAATGAGTCGTTCCTTCAGTTGTGCTCCTTACTGGCGATTTTCTAGTTTAAAGCTGTGGCGGGTGGTATCTTAGCCATATTAATTAACAGCATATGAACCAGGTGTCTGACCAGCAGTTGAGGATGTACATCGATGAGGTGTTCATGATGTTCGATCGTGATCGCAGTGGGACTCTCGACCCTAACGAACTCGGCAATTTCTTCAACCAGGTGTTCGGTCGGTTGGGATGGCCCATGCGCATCAATCAGATGCAAGCAATCCAGGCAATGAGAGCTATTGATCGTAACGGAGATGGTCGAGCTAACAAGATGGAACTATTCACCGCAATCAAATACATGTCAACGAACCAACATATGTACGGTGGTCAGCAACAGGGATATGGTCAACAGGGCTACGGTCAACAAGGATACGGACAGCAAGGCTATGGCCAGCAGGGCTATGGCCAGCAGGGCTATGGTCAACAACCCTACGGCCAGAATATGTACGGTGGACAGGGAGGCTTCCAAGGTGGTAATATGGGCGGTTTCCCTCCAAACAGAGGGTGGTGATTTGTTGGTCGGCATTCAAGTAGTTGCAATTTCTCAAGGTTTTGAGATGACCATTTGGCAACGTCATCAATTAATAGTTCATGCAACCCGAAGTTGTCCAGCCAGAGCCGGTGAAACCCGAAGTTGCCAAGCCAAACCCAATCGAAAAGTCTCTGATGATCGGCATCGTGTGCCTAGTCACTTACGTAATCTTCCGTATTCTTCCCACCGACGTGATCTTTGTTAGTGGGGTGATTACAACACTCTTCGTCGTCATTGCCCGTCTCAAGTGGATGAAACTCAGGGAGAAAGGTACGAGGAGTTTAATACATAGGGCTCGTTAATCTGCTATCCCCAAAGCTTCGCAACTTACTCCTTCATAAGTCCATCTTCGATGTCTACTGCGACATCATTTACTTCCCAATCGTTAGCGAAATCATAAAAGCATTCGTCGTTCCACTAATCACTAAACCAACTCCAGACAAGATCTTCGGGAGCTTTTCTGAACTACCTCCAAAGGTGCGAAATGCTATAGCAACCAAGGGAATTCTCCATCTTGCTCCAGAACGCGTGTAAAACCTGATGCTGAAGGAGAACTGGACCGTAGCCCACGAATAGTATGGCAAGGTGGATCCCACATGGTACAATCAAAGGTACTATGAAAAAGTATCAGCAACAAAACCACCTAAACGCACACTGAAACACCAACTTTCGGATAAGGTCATGCGCTTTCGATGGCACTATCTGCTCGCAGCATCATTGGTAATGATGCTCGTAGCCAAAAAGTACTCCAAGGTACAGATTTGGCAGCTTCTGATTAAACGGGGATTTGAGCTCGGAGTCGTCATGTTTGCAATTTCGCTTGTGTTCTCTATCAAGCAGTTCATGCATCACCAAAAGTCTCAAGTGGACTCAACGCACAGCCTCACTCATCGCACTCATAGCGAAGAGCACATGACTCGGGGTGCTTTAATTACGCTGAAAAAGGCCATATCGCAGGCTTCGGAGGCAGGAGCCGTATGATATTTCGAGTATTGATGTTAAACAGTACAGATACAATCACTCACGACTTTACACGAGAGTTGCAGCAGCGTTTAGGATGGCTTCCCAATCGATATCTGCACTCTTCATGTATGTGTACAGTAGCCTGCCGAACTCCTCATCCGAGGCCTTCAGTAGTGGGCGTTTTAAGTATAGCAAATAGCAGAATACCACCTTCGAGGGATAGTCGGGTGTGGTTGCAGTCAGCAATAGACCAATGAATTTGGAGTAGCAATTGCAACGGAGAAGTGACGCCAACCTCGTGCTGTACAGCTCTTCTGAGAATCTTTTCAGGTCGAATTGCTCGCTTGCCTAGAGATCAGCGATTCTGTCGTACAGACTTACAGACCTCGCCATGAGCAGGTTCTTGAGCTCCGTAGAGAAGCTTTGTTGGGTGGGAAAGTGCGATAGCATCTAGCAGTACACCCAGAAGGACAATTCCTCAGTCTTGGCGTGGTTGAGTATTGCTGCGACTGCCCATTGCGAATGACTGTTAGTTTGCATCACTCGCAGTAGATTCTCAAAGTGTGGAACAAGTGTGTTGTGCAAATTCAGCTCGCTCGACACTTCGGGTAAGGTGGCCGATTGCTGCAGAGCTCGCTCCTTGAGATTATGATAACAGCCCTTCATCTTCTCGACTGCTCTAGGGTCTGTAAGTTCGACGAGATGTTTGCAGCTGCTAAGGCTATCGTGGCAGCTGCACTGTTTACCCTTTCGAATGAAGAACGGCACAACCGGACTATGCAGTTCCTCAAAAGATAGATCGTTGCGATCATAGCCGACAGTGATATGGTTGAACTGTCGCACGTGCTGCTGCTGGCGGTGGTTGGTAGTCCTCGCTAGTTCTTGGACATAGCTGATCTCGGAGTGTTCCAGCACTGATCTGTCATGTGCATGCTAACCTACAAATATACTCTTGATGTGCCGGGTATGCCCCCCGTTCATTCTATTTGTAATCACTAACAAGGTAACAACCAGGACGACTCTTCCGTACACTTATTTGTTGTTGGGCATGGATCATTTCTTTGATGGTTTTCTGCCTTATTCAGGGTCTTTTTTGTGATGCTTGCTGGACTTATGTTGGTCGGTCTTCTCGTCCTTCTCATCAACAGCAGGCTTGGCATCGGCGTTAGTAACCTCACTTGCTTTGGCATCCTTCTCGACTTGCTGTGCATGCTTGTGCAGCCTCTTTCCGAAATGAATGTCACTCCAGATGCAGGCTAGCAGCAGCACGTTGAGCATGAACGACCTAATTTGTGAATAGTCATCTGCTTGGAAGATGCTTGGGTTGGTGAAGATAATGACATGCAGGAGCACAGCAACAAGTTCCACGAGCTGGACAATAAGCGATCCCTAGAAGTGGAGTAGCCCCACTGCGAAGAAAACCGCGATATAGATGATCCTGTAGTTATCAAGGCAGCAGTTGGAGATGTCCTGTCCATAGGAAGTCTGCGATCGCGAAAGAACTATGGTGAATGGTGATAGGTACGTGAGCGAACGTTGTGGTGGAAGGTAAACTTCTCAACACCGTCGTTGAGGAGCATGATTCCGTTGAAAATCAACAGGGAGGCCACGAGGAGTTTTCGTAAGAACATACGTGGATGTTTATTATAAGGGTTGGCGCGTGGAGTCAAGCAACACTCCATCACACTGCCCTACCAACATAAAGTCTCAAGATGGTACCGACCGTACCGCAGAGTTGCACAGATGTTTGCATGGTAATATCATGAAGTTGCCGCCGAAGGCAGGAAAGAACGTCGGAGCAGACTATCCTGGGTTGACTTCTTCAGGTTTCTGCGACAGAACAGATTTGAATATCTTTCCTCATATGAAATGCAGTTCGGAATAAACTTCGTAAAGAGGAAGATGCTGTGAACTTTATGGTCCCAGACCCAAGCGGATGGTAGCATTTAACAGTCCATCGACTGTCAAGTGAGTTTCTTTAGAAGATCATACTAATGAATTAGCGTGGAGCAAACCACCG
>ERZ724508.1256-NODE-1256-length-15596-cov-5.691590_pt1 | contig 15596 bp, 23 predicted proteins | sample MGYA00376041_ERZ724508 | MGnify/ENA primary metagenome ERZ724508 (study PRJEB28724, sample SAMN07190887) | wastewater metagenome | isolation source: effluent of sewage treatment plant in Hong Hong | place: USA: Christiansburg, Virginia | collected 2016-03-01 ...
GGTAGATGGCACCCGCAGTTGGCTCGACCAACCGCAGAATGGACGAGGTTATGGTGGACTTACCTGCTCCCGTTCTGCCGACCACTCCGATCTTCTCTCCTGGAGTTATGACAAAATTGAGTTTTTTCAATACTGGAGGAAGCCCAGGCCTATAGCAAAGGCTTAGGTTCTCAAATTTTACCTCCCCTTTTGTGACAATGATGTTGGCAGGTTCATCTTTAGTGTTCCATTTCTTGGTGTACTCAACGTAACCTGTTTCCGGTTAGATCGCCATAAAGTTTGAAATTCTTTCCACACTAATCATTTTTGTCTCAAGGGTTGCCAATCCATAGATCAGATTGATCACGAGATCGTCGAGAGTAAATGCATAAGCTAATAATAGTCCTGCCATTGAGCCATTATTATGGTCGCTCAGCAAACAGTAGCCAATAGCGGTTATGTTGATTAGGTAGGAAAGCCAGGCAAGTCTCATAGCGAACCAACACTACATTGCTTCCCTAGACATTCGATTACGTTTGTTGACATTGACGATTCCGGCTTGGCGATCCACAAATCTGCCCTCGAGTTTATAGGCTCGAATTGTTGGCAAGCCGTTGATAGTTTAGCTGAATCCACTCACGATGGGCGAGTTCGAGATATTCTCAAGCCGTACACATTCTCTTTGAGTCTTCATGTAGTAACCTTTGAAAAAGTAACACCCTGCAACGAAGAATACCATTGGTATCAGTATCAACGGTGTTGAAGCGTAGACGCAGATGGTAAGATTGCCCAGCAGGCTAAAGGTAGCCACCAAGCAGTTTCCGAAGTTGAACCCGATTGCTTCATCTAGCTCTCTGAGATCTTTGCTTACCCTATTGAGAATACGACCAGTCGGTATTCTATCGAAGAATTCGGGGATACTTGCATACAGCAGACCCTTAATCATCTTCTTATGAGCGATGGTTCCTTGTTTGATTCCTGAAAACACTAAAGTCAATGCACGAAAGAAAGCAAAGAACCCGGATCCGATGGATAGGCCTGCAAAGAGCCAAAGGTCAACCAACCCATCTTTAGGATCCTCACACCATCTTTCTATTTGAACGTTGGCCAAGGTTGATAATGTCATCCAACAACTCATTAAGAAAATGAGGACTGCTGGAAAGATCCATCCTCCGTTGAGCTTGATGTAAATTTTATAGGTTTACCACGAGACATCTCCATGCTGCTTGTCCTCTGGAAGCATCAGTTGTTCTATGAGCTTGTCGGCAATCTTCACAGTACCTTTTTACGTGTCTGATAGATTCTTCTTCAGCTCCGGGATGATCTTCTCTGGCTTGATGTCCTCCTTTTACTTTGGAGCTTGTTTTGCTTGATGCATCTACACTTCTTTGAAGTAGGGGCTGTCTCGGACCTGCTCATATGTTCCCTTCTCGACGACTTCTCCCTTCTTCATGACGACGATGTAGTCGGCGTACTTCGCATACATGATGGCGTGCGTGACCATCACGCGTGTCTTGTCCTGCAGATAGTTCAGCACTGTCTCCCGCACAATGAAGTTTCCCACGTGTACGTCAACCGCGCTGATGATGTCGTCGAACAGGTAAATATCCCTGTTCGAATATAGTGCACGAGCTAGATTTAGCCTTGCTTTTTGGCCACCCGACACATTAATCCCTTTTTCTCCTACCATTGTCTTTTCCTTATCCGGAAGATTCTTCATGTCATCTTAAAAGCAGGAATATCGAACTGCCTCTTCGAACCTCTTCTCTTCCCTGGGGAGTGTCATGAGGATATTGTCTTCGACACTACAACTCATAATCCAGGCCTTTTGTACGACTAAGGCAATTGAGCCGCTGATGTTAATCTGTGGTGAATGCCCGGGCTCTGGTTTCATCTCCCCCAATATCGAGTAAAGTAAACTTGACTTCCCACTCCCAATATCTCCCAGAATCATCGTAAATTTGCCTCTTCTGATATCTAAGTTGACACGCTTCAAGGCTTTGATATGAGGTTATCTCTTGATTTTTTCAGTTGGCTCAGTGTCAGACAGTAAAGACTACTTCAGGTCGCTCTCAGACATTATATCGCTTGATCGTCTGATATCGCTAGTGTTGATGGTATCTTGGTTAACTTAATCCTTCTTCTTGTCTTTTCCTTCATCCTTCTTTTCTCCCTTTTTATTAGCTTCCTCTTTCTTCTTGTCGAGGTCCCAATAGAACGACCCGTCCCGAATCTCAATAGCATTGTTGGACCCAGTCTCCTAGATAATGTAGTCAGTCTGCATCTCCGAAGTATACAGGAATTTGCCAATACGCTTGAGAGACACCCAGATTTGAGTGAGCTGCGTAATAGATTCAGGTAGTGCTCGGATCGGAAACTGGAGTATGTTGAACAGAAGGATTGTCGTGAACGCCTTTTCTGCAGTCATTTCTTCACCCCTCAGGACAAAGACCGCAAAGGTAGTTGACAGAATCAACGGAGTTGTTGTCCAAAGGAAGAAGATGCTCACCACTCCATAAAGGCTAGTCTTGCGAATATTCCTCAGCTCCTAGTTTCTTGCCCGATTGAGTTTCTTGAAGAAATATTTCTCCCAAGCATTGACTTTGATGAATCGGATGAGGTTGAATATTTCAGTGGTCGCCTTCATTCTCTTGTCCTTCGCCGCTAGCAGCTTCTCGTTTGCCTTTGCATTGAGCTTGCTATTCACGAGGATGAACAGTCCCATCAGCAGAATGATACCGATTCCAGCAAGAAACGAGATTCCGATGAAGCTGTACATCAGATAGATTCCGACACCCAGCTGGATTGGAAAGAAGATGATGGCACTGGTATAGAACCCTAAGAATGTCATCCTTTGTGCATCGACCTGGCTGTAATTGATGAGCTCAGAAAGCTGAAATTCCTTTGAGCTTAGCGTTGGATATTTGAGTGCCTTACTGAAGATGCACATGCTCAACCCCGTTGCTGACATTATAGCCAAGCAGAGCGAAGTGATAGAACAAGTGAGATTCCGCAAGGTTCTGACTAAACTTGAGGATCAGAATGCTAGCGAGAAGTAGTATTCCCTTCTCAAGGTCTTTGTTGTTGCCCTCCACGTAGCTAATCACAAGCTTCGTGATGTTCGGAAGCAGCATTGAGATGGTTGTTGAGATGGCTGCCGTAAATAGGATCGCCCATATGGAACGTGAGTAGGTTTTGACAATGCTCCTGACTATGCGGAAGCCCTCACTGCCAGTTGACTCACTCCTGATTCGCTACTCAAGCTTAACGAACTCATCCTTGGCATGCTGTCCATCAGCCATTTCAGGCACCGCCTCCTGGTCGAGTACAACCTTGCTGCCATACTTTAATAGCCTGGTGATCCAGGTAAAGAACAGCATTTGAAAGCAATTCTCACTCTTGAGCTGCTTTCGTTCGGCAATGAAGTCCTTTCGGAGTTGTTATTGTTCTTAAGTTCTCTCTTACTTTCTCATTAAATGATTTTGAATTTGGCATGATTCAAGAATTTATACCTTCCACTCCGATAATAGAGATGAGCGAATTATGCTAAGATAATCTATCGAAGTATTGGAAGAAAGTATCACACAGTCTCGCCATTAAGTGAGTCTTCCCCCACCAGCTACAGTTCGTCGTGACCAGGGGTTCGCACCACCACGGCCTAGCACTTTGTCCAAGGTTTATCATAGGTCATCTTGAACCGGGTGCTGCCATTCAGGTCTTGAAGCACCTTGAACGAAGAGGGGAAGGCTTCACTCAACCGACCTCTCACGCTGTTACGCACAAACTTGTCAATATGGTGGAAGTCCTTATGCTCTTTGAAGTTCTCTTGATGCTCGTAGTCCTCATCTCGAAACCTTGCTGCAGTGCCACACTTCCGCAGCATTGAGGTGCTGCTGCTACTGACCATTGAGGTGCTGGTGGTGCTCTCAAAAAGTAGCGAATTGTTCTCTTAATCACGCTGCTGCCGGAAGTCATTTTGGCCATCCCCATTTTCATCGGTGTAGAAGTACATCTTCCTGGATTTGGTAGTGACGATGGTGTAGGGATGATAGCGGGTGGAAGGCACACGCTTTCTTTGTGTTGTGCGAAGCATAAAGTTTGAATAAACAGCAAAGTTAATTGATCAGCATATTCTTCCATGGGCGTTGGCTATAAGTGTTTCTAATAACGCCTTTGCTAGATGGTCGAAGGATCACACGGTAGAATACATGCACAATCACTCCAGGTACTTCCTCGCGCGAAATTGCCTGCGGTCACGATAGTGAACCAACTTGAAATTCTCGGATTTGTACGATTCGATGATAGTACCAGTGTTAACATCCTCGTCGAATTTCGCGTAGTTTAGTTCGCGGACTGCTATTCTCAGGCTGCCGTACTGGCTGAGATGCTCGGCTGCTGCTTCGATGCTTCCCTCCACGATTATTATTCGGTTGTCGAACTTGTTGGATTCCTTGCCGTCCAGAACCACTTCTCCGCTGAACTTGGAGTAGATGATTCCATTGTATTAACACTTGCCGAAGTCAATACGCGGATGGACCAGCGGAGTCTCAGCCTCCCTTTTGTTAGGCTTTTTTCGGTCGTTCGCCTTATGATGCTATCTCCCCTCTCGTGGCTCTTCTTCTGGGTGCTGATGTATATAGTTAAGCATAGCCACCAAACAGCTGCCGGTGATGTATGCATCGTAGCCAGCTTAATGCTAGCATTCAGCTCCTTCATAGACGCTTAAATCGACATTGGTGTAGGGTTTCAGCAGCCTCTGATCGAAACAGGAATCAAATAGCGAAGAGAGATCCACTCGGAGCCCCTTGATGCTGTGCTGCACCTTTTTGGAGATAACCTTGGTATCAAGGATGTACGGGAACTTTTCCCGAAGCTATCGACAAAATTCTTCGTAGGTATTTGGCAGCTCTCCAATGAATGTTTGGTACAGGAATCCAAGGTCCAGACTCGCAAAGTGACCGATCAATGGCCTCTTCAAACGGATCATCTGCTCAATCACTAAGGATAGACCCATCTCTTCTTCGATCCGTTGTTTTACTTGCGGCTTCTCATCTGATTCGCTTGATTTCTTCTTTTCTTCTTCTTTCTTCTTCTCAGCTGATTTGGGCTGCTTGGATTTCTCCTCCGCTACCTCCTCTTCTTAGACCTTTTCGGGCTTTTCAGTGTTCTTGACCTCCCCCTCTTCAATTTTCTTAGCAGTCTACGGCTTTGGTTGTACCTCCGCTTCCTTGAGCTTGTATCCTTTCGACTGGTTCTTCATCGATCTCAGGATGTATTCAAAGTTCTTTAGCTTTGGATCCTTCTCCAGCTGCAGGTTCAGTCTGCGTTTGACTTCGCTAAAGACCGACTTATTCACAAAATCGATGATTAGTTCCTTCTGATCGCTCTTTTTGAATTCAGCGACTTTCTCGGTTATTTGCTGCACTATCAGTTGATCCTGCTTCTGAAGAAACACGTATTCCTTCGGTGGCTATCGAATACCCTCACGACTTTTCTTCTCGACCAGCTATTTCTCTGAAAGCCTCGTGCTGGTGATCCCCCTGTGGAACACCCGCTTGAAATCCATCTTGTTTCTCGATAGGAAATCCAGACAATCTACTTGGGCCATGAGAATGTTGTTGGCTTTCCTGCCGTTGGCTGTATTGTTCTTGATGTAAAAGTTGTAACACGCCGGCACATACTTGCCATCCCTCCATCGGAACATACATAGCCCTAGCTGCAGCAGACAGAAGTTAATGCAGGTGTCTTTCATGCGTTGATAGAATTCCTCCTCGGACTGAAACTAGTCTTCTGAGGCGAACGGAATGGTCTTAAGCCCTGAGAACTCACCATCAAAGGACACAAAGTCACACTGCTCCAGGTCAGTAAGGATTTGTGGCAGTAGTTTGAAGAAGTTTGTATTGTCGACGTTCATCGGAAATGATCAATGAATAATATGGTGAAACTGGTATATCAACATCGCTGCCAAAGTCTTTGACTAGCCTACTGAAGGTCTGACGATTTCTGTCAGTAGTGAATACAATGATGTTTGCCGGTTAAATTTCCAAGCCTCTTTCGTTGCCAACGGTTGCGGGAGGTATGTACCAAGAGTCAGCATCCTTTTCCACCAGATTTCAAGACATCAATTCATGTTTCCCCGCCAGAATCGGTCGTATCATGGATGAGACAATTTTCACTATAAAACAGAAGGCTTGAGACATTCGTGTATATTAATTTCTCCACACAAAAGCATGGAACCCTAACCAACCCCATACACCAAAATCGTGCTGCCGACTCGCCCCAAGCAGAGTACCCTCATCGGCAAGTATCACGAGAATATCATCACAAACTACTATGATCTGGCATTCTTCAACGAAGACAAGATCTTCAATCAGTTTGAGGTGGTATTTGATCCCGAGATTCCAAGGGACAGTCGCAAGCTGATACGCCAGGCAGTCCAGAACATCGAAGGGGAGATCATTAATAAAGTAGGACCGTATGTCCTCAAGGGAACGATAGTATGGGCCTCCCCCAAAGACCCCAAAAACTCAGAAAGTGTATCGTTCAAATCGAAGTTCGTGGAGAAGGACAGCAAGGTTGAGCATGAATTCGTTGTCAAGCTGCAGAAGACCAAAACATTTAACATGAACAAACTCTACGACGATCCGAAGCTTGCTCAGCAGGTTCTGCAAGTACTCAACTCACAGCTTAAGTCGAAGATGAGTAGACTACCAGGACTCAAGGAATTCAACAAAAGTTCCAAGTTCTACAACGTCAACAGTGAGTGTGTGGTAGAGGACAGCTGCCTCAAGGTTATGAAGGGATTCTTCACGTCCATTCATATCCTTAATGGCCAGCCCAAGCTGTTGGTAGATGTGAGTACCCGTGTGCTACGCAACGAGAGCTTTGCAGATACTTTGCGCTACGACAAGGGAGGATTTCAGCATTTCGTTGGTAGGCCTGTGATTGCCGACTACGGGAATTACCGCATCTATAAAATCGAAGGAATTATCAACGATCAAACACCCGAATCGAAGTTCTCATGCAAGGGACAATCAATTTCGTATCGTGAGTACTTCAAAACTCACTACGGAATTGATATTAAAAATCTCAAGCAACCATTGCTCAAGTCGTCCGTCAAGAAGAAATATTTGAAGGAAGGGAAGATGGTGGAGGAAATCGAGCCTATCGTTCTCATTCCTGAACTTGTGAAGCTAACCGGAATGGAGGACGATGAAAGGAGTAACTTCCAGCTTATGAAGCGCATGGCTAGCCACACCAAAATGGAGCCACAAGAGCGAAATGAGAAGGCTCAGGACCTCCTGAAGAAGCTAGCAAAGGATAAAGATAAAAGCGACTTGTTTCAAATAAGGCCGCAGGAGATGACGGTTCGGGGATTCATATTGCCTCAACCCGTATTTGAGTTTGGTGGTAACCGAACAGAGGTTCCCAAAGGCGGGCAGCTCAATGTTCGACAACGTTTGCTCAAGCCTATTGAGTTGAGTACTTGGTCGCTGGTCTACACCAGTCTAAATGATCGAGACGATGACGATGCTGACGAGCTGGTGAAGATGATGAAGGAAGCTGGAAAGACCTACGGTATTACTGTGAAAGACCCTCGTTTTATAGTGTCAAAGAGCAAGGGTTGGGAGTCTTTCAGAAAAGCCATCATTGATGCAAACGAAAAAGATAAGCTCGCAGAGGAGCAAATCGTTATTACGTTCATCACCAAGTTCGAAACTAATTGGTACCCACAGATCAAAAAGGAAATGCTGAATAAGTTGGGAGCAAACCATCAGAATGTTCGGAGGGATTCGCTGAAGAAGAATACCATGTCCATCGTGTCTAAGATTCTTCTGCAGATCAACGCTAAAATTGGAGATCCGCTCTGGAAGATTCAGTTGGGCCACCCCGAGCTCAAGGGCAAGAGAATCATCGTTGGAGGAATGGCCATTTACCACAAGCTGCTGGCCGGTAACCAAAGCTGTGCAGCTTTTGTTGGCACCACCAATAACGATCTCAATAAGTTCTACACCTGCCCAAAGTTGATGCAGATGAACCAACAACGTTTTGACAGTCTGCGCTAGATGGTCATCAACTGGGTGAAGAGTTACTGCACCGCCAACAAAGCTGTGCCCGAATACATCATTGTGTATAGAGAAGGCGTTGGAGAGGGATCCATCCAAAGTATCATGGACCTCGAAGTGGAAGTCGTCAAGAAGGCTGTGGCGGTAATTGCTGACCGTATGAAAATCCCCAACTACTCACCTGGAGTTGCCTTCATCCTCGTTAACCGCAAGATCAACCAAAGGCTCTTCAGTGCTGGTGGAAAGAATGGGGAAGTTCGCAACCCCGTTTCTGGAACAGTCGTTGGTGGAGAAATATCTAGTTCGGGAAGATTCGATTTCTTCTTGGTTCCTCAATTCGTAAACCAAGGCACTGCCACTCCGACAAGCTTCAACGTTATCTACAACACCACGAACCTCTCTGAAGATGCGTTCTTCTTCCTGACCAACGAACAATGCTACAACTATTACAACTGGCAGGGAGCAGTGCGAGTACCAGCTCCACTCATGTACGCCGACAAGCTCGCCACCCTCGTGGGAGACCATCTCAAGGAGGCACCGACTAGCGAGGATTTGAAAAAGACCCTCTACTTATTGTGATCGATCCTGATTATCGTCGTTCACAGATCTTTTGACACTTCCCTTTTGTTTGCTTAGCTACTATCACTTCGGTGCCTCTTTTGGCACCTCCTTCGGTTATTATTCCTACTCATCCATGGGTCCTGGTTCGTCGCTTTAGCTGGATGAAGCAAGTTGTTCACCGGCTTCGCCCTTGACCTTTTTCTCTGGTTGGTCCTGCAGTTCTGACATTTATCGAGCATGCTACCTAATGGTTGCAGGAGTTTAGTAAGATGGGTGTTCGTCTCCACCTATATGACCTTCACCAGGTTGGCGAACTCTTCGGTGGTGCTAAACTCGAAGGATTTGGACCACCCTTCGCATCGCACCGTGACTGACATGCTTAAATTATATGTTTTTAGGAAGGTGCTGCTTCGTGGCTGCAGCCATCGGTAGGTTTGGTCTCCTCACCAGAAAGAAACTGGCAGTAAAGCCGACCCTGCCAGCTTTCAGTGAGAAGTTGCTAGAACCACCGAGAAAACCCACAGACCACTTGACTGAGAAAGAAATCAGCAACTTCGACAGCTACTACAGGAAACGCAGGATTGTTGAACAGGTCAATGTCAATGCCAACAAACCTCTGATGAAGTTCAGAGTCTAAAAGAGGGACGTGTGGGCTATCCTCACAGCCAAGATCAAAACACCTGGATAGTTGGTGGACTTTATCAAACAGAGAGGCACCAATATGAAACCACTCGAAGTCAAGTTCTGCTTGAGTCTGTTTACTGAGCATCAAGTTGAAGTGGAATCGCAAGTTATTGAGATTATGGAGAATGCTCTGATGGCTGCTGACAAAATTCCCTTTGAGGACTCTAAGGGGTTTCTTGAGTTTGCCGTCAGTAACGAACCTCAAAACGAACAGCTTGTCAGCATGCTGGCTACGACCTATCTGTCAGGGGTATCCTCGAGCGCAGGCGAAGTACTAGACTGCGAGTTGCTGTTAAACCTACCCGAGAGCATATTCGCTACCTCCCGCAAGACGATTGTGAGGCTGAGCAAGAGAAGACTTGAAACTGGTATCCAGCTTTTGTGCCAACTCTGCGAAAATTTGACGGAGGAGGAGGCAAAAAATTACGATAAGTGGTTGGTGGGAGAATTCGGGAATCTCACCCAACAACAACGTATCAAAATTTTGGAGGCCTTTAGCCGATCCAACCGAAAAGGCATCTTCGTTGAGCTGATGCGAACCACTACTCTTGAGTAGCCTTATCAGCCGGCGAGCATAACCGAACTCGTCCAAATAGCCGTGCTCCTCACAAAGCTGAATGAGTTGGAAGAACATTCATTCGAAGAGCTCGAGCAAAAGCTCCTCCCGTTCCTACAAAATCGATAGTTCAACGAGACAGATCTCAAACTTAGTATTCAACTGTCCCACCACAACTGTGCGGGGAGTTTGGAGTTCTGGAGGCTCCTGCATAAACTCTATACTGGCGATGACTATAGCCAAAAGTTTGCTATTCTTGGCGGATACGAACGTAATCACCATACCGATGCTGCACTGTTCGTCAGCATGATAATGCTTGATCCCAGTATGCAGGCTCTTGAGCTGAACAACGAAAACGATTTTCTCAAGCTCATGCTGGTCTACCACAGGAATGTCAGCAAATTGTAGGCTACCCACACACACAAATAAGTTATTGTTGAGAGGCTCAAAGCAAAGCTCCTGGAGGTCTATCGCACCCGCCCATTTAAGATCTTTACAATGCTGTTTCTGTGGCTTCTGTAGTCGACTCCTGCCAAGAAAGATGAGTACTTCAAGCTCATTTATAGCCGACCCGACGAGAAGGAGCTGTTCGACATTATGCTGGACCCGACCACGTCAAACTAGACCAGCTAAACTGCAAGGAAATTGTTCGACTATTATGAGGTAGATCCTCTGAGATGCGCACTCGAGATATTCATTCGCAAGCGAAAAACGGAGTTCGATAGGAAGAACTGATGTTATACTGGTATGAGGTTATGCTATGTGGTTGGTCACTTCGGAGGGAGGCTAGGAGGCTTTGGAAGCTGCACAGATACGTTTGGCGCCTGGAGATTGGTCGGAAGGGGACCCATCGGTGGCACCAACGGGGTTTGCAGGGGCGGCACACTTGGCATCTGAACGGGCTTACCCGTACCTGGTTGGGTTGGCATAGTTCCAGCCCGGTTTATTGCTTGTGCCTTCCCGACCCCTGCCGCCTCATTCTCAATTTTTTTATGCTGACTCGGCGGCGCTTAGGCTGTAAGCGACACTATGTTCTCCCCACGGATGATCACCAACCCGAGGGTTCTCTTGATTTGTTTTTGTACTCCCGTCTTTTTGCTCTTGGTGATACGATACTCATCTGTGTCGGCCAGGACAACATTCATATGCTTGTCATAGGCCATGAAAGTCCCCACCATCATCCTACCGTCAAGAATGGTGATTCTCACTCGAAAGTCGATCCACTGCAGGAACTTGCTTTTCTGGGTCATGGCTTATAAGAGAATCAATATCAATGGCACGACTAAGAAAAATAATCACTGTCGCAGAAACTCATCGATACTCGGATTTTGCTGATCTTCATCAATAGCCCAGCCTCTTCTCACAGTCATGATGAGCGATTCTCTCTTACTGTGCTTTTGGGGCTCTGTTTCGATTCGCATTGGAGACTGCCGAATAAAGATTTGCGGCGATTGCTTTGGGCTGGGGCTGGCGATCTTCAGCTCACGATTTCTTATAGTCTTGGCCCTCTTGTCTAGAATTGAACGGTGGATATAGGTAATGGACTTAGCAACTGCCCGAACGTTAATTCTGCAACTTTGGTCGATAACTGGCAGGTGCTGTACGCGTGTGGGAACCCTCAGCGACTCAGTTGGTTGGATCGGTTAGAGGACTCGGCTGCGTCTTTTGACTCTGGAATCAGGATTTGCTAAAGGTTTGTTCTACAGAATTGCACTAATTTGGTTGACGTAGCATCGATCTGACTCCGATACGTCTATGAACCTACTGTGAAAGATTGAATCACAGCCGTTCATGTACTGCTGAAGCAACTAGTGTGCTTGGTTGCGATTATGCCTTCGATCGATATTTCGACAGGTCGAATCGCCATGTGCTCTATACAATCCCCTCTTCATAATTAATGTGGGGTTATAGTTATGCAGCTCATTTATCGAGAAGCTCCACAAAGTTGGTCTTCCGATGTACTGAAAACTGTAAAGGGGCACACCCACCCAGCAACGCTACACAACGACTATCCGAAAAGTGGTCGTGAGAAATATCGTTTGTGGTTCCAACTAGCACAGCAACAACCTTGGACTGTGACTGTTAATTATTATGTCAACAACAAAGGGCAAGTCCAAGAACAAAACTGATAAGCTGGTGAAGCTGGTCAAGGCTAACCCAGATTTTACATTTCTGGAGAACGGAAAGGTATAGTTGGTGGGAACTACGATAGATTCAATGCATTGTGACGGGACACGAACTAATGCCCATCGTCGAAGATTTCAAGGCGTATCTTGCAGGCAAGGCATACAAACGAGCCAAGGAAGAGCAAGTGGACATCAAAGGATACGAGCGTTTCCTTGTCGATAACAAGAAAGATGCACGCTTCTTTTTCTGCGTATTGACAGGCCAGAAGGTTCTGAAAAAGAAATCAGTGGTGGAGAAGCACCTCAACGGCAAGAGATTTCAGAAGAAATGTAAAGTAGTAGATGATGCAGACGAAGAGGCCAAGGCAGAACTCGAAAAGAAAGAACAGAATGGCAAGGTCAATGTGGAGGAATAGTAAGAGATTGCTGGCGAGCCTGTGGACGATGTTGTTGAGTAGGAAGTTATCGACGACGTCGAGGAGGAGGAAGAGGAGGAGGCAGAAGCCCGGAAAGTTCCCCATCGGCACAAGAAGATTAAGAAGGGTCTTGGAAATTTGAAAAAGAATAAGACCAAGCCCTCCCGCGAATGATCCTGTTTAAAAGCTATTGGTTCTTCACTTATTGGCACCGCAACCAGCGCAACTAACAAACATAGAGGTTAGTGAATCAATCGACGAGATGCAACAGCACCCGATTCTTGTATTCCACGTACCTCTTGATGTCTTTCATATGGCCTTCGCTCAGTGCTTCGCGAATATATCTCTCCCGGAGGAACCAACGGAGGTAGCCTTTGATTGCTGGGGCAATTAGTGGGCTAGCATCCAAGAAACCACGCAACGCTGATGGACCGATAAGAAGCTCCAAACTTGCTACAAGTTCTCTGCGGAACAGCTCCACGGAGCAGCCACTCTCAGCACACACCAACGACACTTCCTCTTCGTACATGTCGCTGTCGATGCATCGGATAGCTCTTCGAAGGATGTTTCGGCAGACATTCTTATCGTAGTAGCGGTTCTTCAGAGTCACTCGCTTGCGCTTTTTCAGCTTCTTCGGTCGTATCGGCTTCACCTCAGAATCTACTAACGGTTCATCATCATAGTTGTTGCTGGGGGTGTTCAGTGGCAACGGTTCAAGTTCCACCACGAGATGGTGTAGATTATGCTCTATACTGTTGGTGTAGATGGGTTAGGGTTACCAGCCGCCGACTAGCGACTCGAAGAGTTGGTCGTCTCCGTCCAGGAGTGAGGAAGGCTTGTCGTAGAACCCGAGCTCATCAAGCCTCGGGTCCTAGAAGAAGGAGTTTAAGTTTATGACGTTTGAATTTGTGTTCAGCATGGCGGCTACATCGAAGGACAATCATTTTTAATAAGGGTTCGATTATGCACTGGTGACGCAAGTATTTATAGGGCTCTGGCTCCGAAGATTACCGATGGCGGGACGTGCCGTCACAAAAAACCTTGAAATCAATGTAGCGACGATGCATCAATTATTTGAATTAGGGGCTACTGTGATAGTGAAGCTGAAGTCTTCTTGCGGTTACACCTCGGGGGTCTGCAGGTGCTCCGGCTTTTTCGAAATTTATGGGTTTTCCTCTGATAAAACTTCCTACTGTCCTTATGGATCTTCTGGATCTCCACCTTTTGGGACAATCTCTAATCCATAGCTGCGTTTTTGTGGGTTGTGGGGGACAATCCTATACACAAGCTTCTCTTCCTATTTCTCGGGTTCGGTTTGCTCCGGTTTGTTATTCGTTTTGGCTGTTTCGAGTTACATCCTTGTAAACTCCTACAAGTAGTACTCCAGCTCCTCTCTACCGTGTGCCTTCGTACAAAACTTCTGCTTCGGGCAGCTCCCCTTTTCGTACTCCTCGCATAGTTCAGTCTTGTATTTCTTGTCATCAAAGTTTTTTAGCTCAATATTGCCATGATACTCTCTGCATGCACTGCCGAGAGAGCACAGCCCTCGTTGGTATAGCAAGCAAGGTTTAGTGCGTTTGAAGAAGGGTCTTCTGAGTTCCTCGCGGGTATGGGCGAAATTACATCGAGCGCGCTTTCGACACTCTCTCCCATAAGGGCACATCTTTGTGCGGTAAGAACCAGGTCTCTCCTCTTTCGGCTTGGCAATCTGCTTTGTTTTTGGGATTTAGCTCTGTCTGAAATCAGTAGATTAAGCTGCTGTTGGATGAGGTCGTTGATGTGTTGTATTATCCTCTTGAGGCTTCTTCCCCACCTTTTGAATTATCCGCAGTGGGTTGATATGCACGCTGTTCGAGTAGTTTGGCTTGCTGAAGGACAGTGGCTGCTGCTTCTTGCTCATCGATTAAGTATTATAATGGAGAAGAAGACCAACCATTTCAAGGATCTAGTGCTCGAGAGAAGAGCAGGTAACGACCATCAGCAAGATAGGCCACTTGGACCAGATCATTGCTATCTCAGTCAATCCCGAAGACGACGGTGTTATTGCTACGTGCGCTGAAGACAACACAGTCAGGATTTGGGACTTCGTACCATGTTAGTCTAGCTCAGCGCAAACCCTCTTCCGGGAAGTTCTTCAGAAACAGCGAGTTCAAGGGCAAGCAGCTCAGCAACTTGGCCTACCACTCAAACCAGCAAATCTATGTTGCTGCCGGCAACACCATCTACAGCTTTGACACTCGCAAGGAAGGACCTATTCTCAACGAAATCGCCAACAGATCGACGAATCATTTGGACGATATCAACCATGTCGCTTTCAGCAACGACTTCAAGTTTCTGTCGGCTTGCGATGATGAAGGAGATTGCTCCATCTACAACGAACAACTCGAGAGATCTCACTTGCTGGACCAATAACACCCCAACGTACTGTTCTGCACGGAGTTTATCTACCCCGAGCAGTACAAACAGCCGGTTTGCGTGACTGCAGGGTTCGACATGAAAGTGGTGTTTTGGGATTTGGCCAAAAGTAGTTCAATCAAGCATATCAACCTGCAGGAAGTTATTGGAAAGTACGAACAGACACACTGCCCTCCCCATATCTATTCGATCTGCCCGATGAAATCGTCAGTGTTGCTATCCACGGAGTCAGGTCACGTTGTGCACATTCCATTCGCTGAGCCGAAGAAGCCGAAATTCATCCTAACGGCAAGTCTCGCCAAAGTGGTGAGATGCTGCATGGCACGCTTCCATCCGAACATTTTGCTGACCTTGTCGGCAGACAGTACTTTCTCAATGTTTGACTTCGTCAAGCGAGATAACTTATCTTGCCCATAACTAATCCAACGCTACAAAACAAACGAAGAACCAAACTGGATTGAGACCACAAGCAAGCACATCCTCATTGCCGACGGAAGCAAGAGCCTATCCATATTTTCCTTCAAGAACTGATGCTTTAAGACAGATCACTGCCTTCTAAGTGTTCTAAAACGTGCCGCGGTTGCCCACCGCTTCGCCATTATTATAGTTATTGATGAGTCGGAAGTTTCTCGCTCAGTACTGTGAGGAACTCCAGTAGTTCGACCCCCGAGAAGTTATGGCTAGGGTTCGTGGGATCAACCTCCCAGCGAAGCTGAAGGTATAGTTGTTGGAGGGTCTACGGGAAGAGCTGAGAGTCAACTTGCTGCAGTTGAGTAAAGTGGATCGCCCCCAG
>ERZ724508.1257-NODE-1257-length-15592-cov-5.924567_pt1 | contig 15592 bp, 10 predicted proteins | sample MGYA00376041_ERZ724508 | MGnify/ENA primary metagenome ERZ724508 (study PRJEB28724, sample SAMN07190887) | wastewater metagenome | isolation source: effluent of sewage treatment plant in Hong Hong | place: USA: Christiansburg, Virginia | collected 2016-03-01 ...
TGACGGCTTCCTCGATGGCGGCCAGGGCCCCCGCCGGGTCGCCAGTGCCGGACCGGCGGTTGGAGAGGTTGTTCAGCGACATCGCGAGGTCGGCGGTGTAGACGGCCGGGGCGGTAGCGGCCAGTTCCCGGCGCAGGGTGACGGCTTCCTCGATGGCGGCCAGGGCCCCCGCCGGGTCGCCGAGCAGCCGGTGTCGCTCGGCCACGCGTTGAAGCAGCGCAGCGAGCACGTGTGGGGGTTGGTCGGTTTGGCGGGCGCTGGCCAGTCGTGCCTGGTCGACGTGCAGGCCGAGCGGGCTGGTGATGAGCTCGGTGAACGGGATCGCTTCGGACAGGTGATCCAGCGGCAGGACAGGGGCCATGGAGTGCACGTGGGATTCGATCGCCTCGGAGACGGGGCCGCCTTGGAGTAGGGCGAGGTCTAGAGCGGCGGGCCAACGGTCAGGATGGCTGGTGAGCATCTGGCCGATCACGGCCGTGGCATGGGAGTGGTCGTTCTGGCCGGCGCGGTTGATGGTGGACAGTGCCCGCGTCCAGACAGCTTCCGGTGCGGTGAGCGCCGCGAATGCCGCCGAGTTGGGGGTGTTCGTCAAGTCGGTGAGGACCAGGTGATCACCGATCGGGTCCGGGCGAACAGCGACGATTTCACTATTGGCGAGGCATTGCAGCAGCGTCCGCTCGATCAAGGCGCGTTCGCGTTCTTTGGTTTTTAACGAGGGCAGGGTGGCGAGGATCTCGTCGACCACATCGGGTTCGGCTTGGGCGAGGGTGAGGGCAGCGGCCGCCAGACGCAACCGGGGACGGTCGGGCTCGATTTCCTGACGGTTGCCTTGATCGTCGAGTTCATATCCCAGGCCCCGGTAGACGCTCACCCAGTACTTGGCCTCATGAGCGAGGGCACTATCGTAGAGGTCGGCTTTCCTCGCAGGCAGTTCACTGGTCGTATTGGCGGCCAGCCAACCCAGCAAGATGTAGTCCAGCGTCGTCCACGACGGCCCAACCGCCGGCAACGAGGCCGCGGCGGTGTCCGGGTTGAGGGTCAGCACCGTCCGTTTGTACAAATCGCCAGAGTCCGGGTGCTTGTTCGGGAGGGGAACACGGGTTTCGACCGCGAACTGACGTTGATTCTGCAGTTCGTTGTGCAGTTCCTCGACCCACCCACCGGTCACAGTCCTAGCGGTCAGGATCAGCAACACGGGTAGCCCTGGCCGCCGCGCCCGCAACGCCCCCAGTAGTCGCCGCACGTCACCGGGAGCATCCGGTTTGCCGAGGCGACCTTCGGCGTAGTCGACAACCAGGCACAAGGGTGTGACGACCTGCGCCAACCACTCGACATCCCGCGCGCCTTGGGGAAGCACCCCGGCATACCAACCCTCACGGCGTAGCCGATCGGCGACCTCAAGGGCCAACCGGGTCTTACCCGACCCGCCAGCGCCGTGAACAATAGCGACCCGAGTTTGCGAAAGGGTGAGCGCGTCTTCGGCGAGGTCCTCCAAAATTGTGCGCTCGTTGCGGCCCTGGAACGGGATAGCCCGGTACTCCGGTCGCAGATACTCCAACGGTCCGTTCGCGGACTGTGGATCCAGGTAGGGAACCGCCAGAGGATCGTTGGACGGGGCATCCGCCGGGTGGAACGGCTCGACGCTGCTACCCGGGACGACCCCAACCAGCCACTGCCAGGACCCGAAATAGTCAGCCCCATGACTGACAGCGTCAGCGAACGACGCGTCCAACCCGACGGCGGGGCTGGTGCCCAAATCGACACTCACCCCGTTCGGGTCGATCAACAACACATCACCGGGACCGTCGAAGCTGTCAGCCAACTCTTCTCGGAGGCCGGGCGGCGGTTCTGTCCACACGACCGTCTCCTTCGAGTGGTTTGACCACCAGGTTGGACACTCGGTGCCGACGTGAACGGCAACCAGGGCATGCCGTCGAGCCTGCTCAGAGCCGTCGTCCAGGACCACGACCGCTACTGGCAGCTGAGCTGCATGCAGCGCAGCCGCCAACACCAGGGCCAGATCCAGACAGGTCCCGTTACCGGGGAACACCAGCACCTCCGCGGGGGTGCGTACTACTTGGCTGCCGTCGATGACGACATCCTTCTCGAACGCATACCGAACCGATGTCCCGTCCACGCGAAGCAACGCCTCATAGACAGCCTTCACCCGGCTGATCGGTGAACCAGACCCCGGTCCTGGGATGGGCAGCCGCTTGGTCACCTCGCTCGGAAGCAGGTACCTTGCCAAGGTTTCAGGCTGATCTAGCGACCACGCTGGCCACACGCTCTCAGCAGGCGTCACGCGCTCGGCATGCGTCGGCCGCGGGTTGGCGCCGAGGCTCACCATTCGATGTCCCCTACGTCCACGACCGTGAACTCCACGGCGCTGGCGACGTCCCCGACCGCTGGGACCGCACGAGCGCTAGCAGTCACCGTCCACATCCCCTCCAGCAGCCCCTCCACATGAGCCACGTACTCGGCAGTCGCCCCGTCCCACACCGCCCGCAACGGCGGAACGGGGGCAGCGGCCGCAGGCGAGTCCTCGCCAGCCGCAACGGTCCGCACCCACACCGCTTGCTCCGGTAGTGCCCCGGGATCCGCGCCATGCACCCGGACCCGAACCGTCACCGGGTGACCAGCCGCGTTGATCTCCGCCACGGACACCCCCAACCCGACCTTGCCTTCCTGCCCGCGGACCCCGGTCGGTCTCGCGAACCAACCTTCGATACTGCCAATGAACCCGGCAGCGGTCAGATCGTTGCCAATCCGACCATGAGTCACCGGCACCTGAGCCACACTCGGATCGAAACCAGCCGTCTCGAACTCCACCGGGAACGCGCTCACCGACGGGACAGTCCCATCCCCCGCATCACCCAACTGCATACCCAAGTCACACCACACCGGCGCCAACTCGCTCACCACCAAACCCTGCGCGGTGACCTTCGCCGACTGCAGGGTCGGCTGCGCGAACCCCACCCGCACTCGCATCTGCGGCACTGACGTCAGGGCATCCCACCCGTCCTGGATCTCGCGATGGAAACCCCAGCCCTCACGGCCTGCATCAGCCAGCCCCGACCACGCGGGTGACAGTTGATCCAAGTCACGGACCTGAACCCCGATGCCCGGATCACCTGGATTCTGGATACACGGATACCGCGGCAATAACTGACCCATCGACGGCCACCGCCGAAGCTCCCGGCTCAACCCCGCCAACCGGCGCGTGAACCCCCCGACCCGGACCGGGACCCCGTTCGCCCAAATATCCAACGCCTTCGGCGCCCCCCGATGCGGTGTCCCCAACGTCATCAAGGCACGACACACCTGGTGACCGCCCAACTTCGCGATCCAGTACCGGGCGACCAAACCCCCCATCGAATGCGCCACCACGATGACACTCCCTGACTCGTCCGCCCTCCCCAATGACGCCAACTGGCCACGGACCCGCCGGTCCAGGGCCGCCGCCGCGTCTCGGATATCACGACGAAAGTCATACGGAAACGCGATGACGTTCGCGGCCGGGTTAGGCCCCTCAAGCGCGCCGCCTGGGTCAGCCACGGCACCAGGCAGCCTGGCAAGGTCATTCCACAACGCCGTATACCCCGGCGTTGCCGTCCACCCCGGAACAATCTGAATGTCTTGCAACAACCCCACCGGCACTAGCGGCTCATCCACATTCAACACCGCTGGATTCCGCAACGCCCGCAACAACACCGAACGACCATGCGACCACACCACGTCGCTGGACCCGGGGCGCTGCAACACCGAACCGCCGATCCCCGGAACCACGACGACCAGATGACTCAGACGCATGCGGACATCATCCATGAATGCAGACCGCAGGGCGAGCGATCCGGCGATACGTATGGCGAACGATCATTGACAAACCGGAGGAACAGTCCCGTGCCGTGCTGAGCGGCGTACCTTGGCCACTGACAGAGGACCGACTAGGCAACTTGTGAATTCAGAGTTCACCTAATCGGATGAGCCAGTCGGTGGCCACCTGGGCGCTCAGGGTGCGCAGGAGGCGGGCGGCGTCGGACATGCATACGGCGGGGTCGGGCTCAAGGTCGGTCAGCGCATAGACCTGCGCGATCCCCGACGCGGCCACGTCCTCGGCCGACAGCAACGACCGCCCACACACCGCCACCACCGGTATGCCGTGTGCCTGGGCCGCGCGTGCCACCCCCGCCGGCGTCTTGCCCAACAACGTCTGCCGGTCCAGCGAGCCCTCGCCCGTCACCACCAAAGAAGCGCCCTCACACAACGCCTCGAACCCCATCAACTCCAAGACCAACTCGACCCCGGGCCGCATGGCCGCCCTCAACACGGCTTGCGCGGCATACCCGACGCCTCCGGCGGCTCCCGCACCTGGCAGGCCCGTGTCGTCCCGCCTCATCGCTTCGGTGACCAACGAAGCGAACCGCGCCAGACCAGCCTCCAACACCACACGCTCGGCCTCGCCCGCCCCCTTCTGCGGGCCGAAGATCGCCACCGCCCCCGACTCCCCCAGCAGCGGGTTGTTGACATCGCAGGCCACCGTCAACGACACCTCGCGCAGCCGCGGGTGCAGCCCCGACAGGTCCAGCGCAGCCAAATCGACCAGCGCGCCACCACCGTCCGGCAGCCCACGACCGTCAGCGTCAAGCAGCAGAGCCCCTAGTGCCGCAAGCATTCCCGCGCCGCCGTCGTTACTGGCGCTCCCGCCGATCCCCATGACCACCGACGTCACCGACGGGTCATCGAACGCCGCCGCCAAGACCTGTCCCAAGCCCCGCGACGTCGCGGTCAGCGGAGCTTTGACCCCACCGGGGAGGTGCACAATTCCGCACGCGTCGGCCAGCTCAACAACCGCGGTGCCGGCGCGCACGGCATACCCGCTGAGGTTGGGTGACCCCGTGGGGCCCGCGACGGTCACGGGGACGTGCCGGAAGCCCACCGACTCGGCCGCGGCGAGCGTCCCATCGCCACCATCGGCGACGAGCACAGCTCGCACCTCGCGGCCGGGGGCGGCAGACGCGATCCCGTCGCGGATCGCCTCGACGACCTGGGCCGCCGTGAGCGACCCCTTGAACTTGTCGCACCCAATGACGATGTGCCCCGGGGCTGCGGCCATACCCACACACTAGCCAGCGCCCGCCCGGCGCAAACCCCCTCACCGATTGGGACGAGAGTCCCTCGCGGTATGCCGCCGCAGAGTTACCCTCGCAGGCAGGGACAAGGAGGCCCCCGGAATGCGGATCGTCGTCGCCCTCGGCGGCAATGCCCTGCTGCGTCGGGGCGAGCCTCCGACGGCCGAGAACCAGCGCACGAACGTCCATGCCGCAGCTCTCGCCCTCGCTCCCCTGGCTCGCGATCACGAGCTCGTCATCACCCACGGCAACGGCCCCCAGGTCGGTCTGCTCGCGCTGCAGGCAGCCGCGCTGCCGGGCGTCGCGGCCTACCCGCTCGATCTGCTCGGGGCGCAGACCGACGGGATGATCGGCTACCTCATCGAGCAGGAGCTGGGCAACCTCCTCCCCGAAAACCAGCCCCTGGCAACGCTGTTGACGATGACCGAGGTCGACCCCGACGACCCGGCCTTCGCCGATCCGACGAAGTTCGTCGGCTCGGTCTATGACGAGGCGACCGCCCGCGCGGCCGCTGCCGAACATGGGTGGACCGTGAAACCCGATGGGTCACACTGGCGTCGGGTCGTCGCCTCACCAAAACCCCTGCGGATCTTCGAGATTCGGCCTGTTGACTTGCTCCTGCGCGCGGGGTGCGTGGTCATCTGCGCCGGCGGGGGCGGCATACCGACGATGTTCGAGCGCGATGCGCAGGGACGCCGGTCCAACGTCCTGGCGGGGGTGGAGGCCGTCGTCGACAAGGACCTCGCCTCGGGCGTGCTCGCCCGCGAGTTGGGCGCGGACGCCTTCGTCATGGCCACGGACGTCCCCGCCGTCATCGACCACTGGGGTATGCCGTCCGCCCGCCAGATCGCCTCCGCGCGCCCGGAGTGGTTACTCGCCCAAGGGTTTCCGGCCGGCTCGATGGGGCCGAAGGTCGAGGCGGCGGCAGCCTTCGCCACCGAAACCGGCCGACCGGCATACATCGGGGCGCTCAAGGTGATCGGCGACCTGCTGGAGGGTCGAGCCGGGACTCTCGTCAGCACGAGTCTTGCGGAGCCCACCCGGCTCCGATGAAGTAGATGACAGCACGGGCGACCCGGCACCCCGGGTCCTCGCTCCGCCACACGAAGGGACACACCGAAGTGCCATTCGCAGAACGCATCAGTCGACTCGGGACCGAGACCGCCTTCGCCGTCTCGCTGGCAGCCGCGGCCTGGGGAGCACAGGGTCACCGCATCTACCCCTTCCACCTCGGCGACATTGACCTGCCGACGCCCGCCAACATCGTCGAGGCGATGGACCGGGCGATCGCCGACGGCAAGACGGGCTACTGCCCCGGCGCCGGCATCATGCCGCTGCGCGAGGCACTCGCCGCGGACGTCGCCGGGCGGCGCGGGCTGGACCTCAGCGCCGACAACGTCACGATCCACCCGGGCGGCAAGCCGGTCATCACCAAGTTCGTTCAGGCGCTCATCGAGTTCGGCGACGAGGTGCTCTATCCCAACCCGGGCTACCCCATCTACGAGAGCCAGATCGAGTTCATCGGCGGCAAGCCGCTGGCCTATCGCTACCTCCCCACCGACACCGGCTTCGAGATCGACCTCGACCAGGTGCGCTCGCTCATCACGCCGGCGACCAAGGCGATCGTCTACAACAACCTGCAGAACCCCATCTCCGCCGAGTCCAGCCAGGCCGAGATGGAGGCCATCGCCCAGATCGCCATCGAGAACGACCTCTGGGTGCTCGCCGACGAGGCTTACTACGAGATGCGCTACTCGGGCACCTCGTCCTCGATCGCGTCGCTGCCCGGCATGGCCGAGCGGACCGTCCTGCTCTACACGTTCTCCAAGAAGTTCGCGATGACCGGGTGGCGGTTGGGGGCCGCGATCGCGCCGGCTGAGTTGTCGTCGGTCTTCAGCAAGCTCAACACCAACAACGAGTCGTGCACGACGCACTTCGTCCAGTGGGCGGGCGTCGAGGCGGTCACCGGCGACCAGTCCGGCGCCAACGCGATCCGGGAGACGCTGCGCGGTCGCCGCGACGCGGCATACGAGATGCTCGTGAGTATGCCGGGTGTCCGCCTGAGCAAGCCGAACGCCACCTTCTACCTCTTCCCAGACGTCACAGAAGCCATGGCCGCCAAGGGAATTGACAGCCTGCCCGAGTTCGCCGACCGCGCGCTTAAGGAGACTGGCGTGTCGTTCTGCACGCGGCTGCACTTCGGGCGGCCGCAACCGGGCGAGGATCGTCGCTATGTGCGGTTCGCCTATTCGGGGTTGCCCGAGTCGGACATCCGCGAAGGGCTGGGCATCCTCAAGCAATGGATCGAGGGCTGACGTGGCGATTGTGGCGGTGACCAACCGGATTCCCGAGGTGGGCTTGGCGAAGTTGCGCGCCGAGCACGAGGTGCGCGCCTGGGAGCACTCGGAGTGCATCCCGCGCGAGGAGGCGCTACGCCTGATCGCCGGCGCTGATGCGGTGTTGACGCTGCTCACCGAGCGGGTCGACGGGGAGTTCCTCGACGCTGCCGGGCCGCAGTTGAAGGTCGTTGCGAACGTCGCTGTGGGCTACAACAACATCGACGTGGCGGCGTGCGAGGCACATGGCGTCATCGCGACCAACACGCCGCGCGTGCTGACCGAGACGACCGCGGACACCGCGTTCGGGCTCATGCTCATGGTGACGCGGCGCTTCGGCGAGGGCGAGCGGATCATCCGGTCGCAGACCCCGTGGCAGTGGGGCATGTTCTACCTGCTGGGAATGGGGTTGCAGGGCAAGACGATTGGCATCGTCGGCATGGGTCAGATCGGGGTCGCTATGGCCCGGCGTGCCAAGGCGTTCGGCATGACCATCGAGTATGCCGATGACTACGACCCGCCGGCCGCGGCCCTTGAAGGGTTGGACGCCCGCAAGGTGTCGCTCGACGAGCTCTTCGAGACGGCCGACGTCGTGTCGCTGCACTGCCCCTACGGGCCGTCGACCCATCACCTCGTGGACGCCGCGCGGCTGCGCTCAATGAAGCACACGGCATACCTCGTCAACTCGGCCCGCGGACCGATCGTCGACGAGGACGCGCTGGTGGCGGCGTTGCGCGCGGGCGAGATCGCGGGCGCCGGGCTGGATGTCTTCGAGAACGAGCCGGCCGTGCATCCGGGGCTGCTTGAGTTGGAGAACGTCGTCCTGCTGCCGCACCTCGGATCGGCCACGACCGAGACCCGCGCCGCGATGGCCGAGCTCGCTGCCGACAACGCGCTGGCCGTCCTGCGCGGCGACCCCCCGATCACCCCGGTGACCAAGATCTGACCAGCGCCACCGGCCGCCGGGCACGGCCCCAGCACCGAAAGGTCGACGATCTTCTGCACGCTCGACGATATGTCGTTGAGCCGCCGAAAGATCGTCGACCTTTTGGCTGTCGCGGCACGGCATACCTCGGGCGCCGGCTGGATAACCACGTGCGGCGGGTCGAGCCGCCTCCCTAACCTGGACCGATGCACGCATTCCCGACCACGCTGCCCGGCACCCAGGCCGAGGTGAAGATGTGGGCCCACGAGCACGAGATCGACTCGGCCGCCCTCCAGCAGCTGCGCAACATCGCGTCGCTGCCGTGGGTCGTCGGCGTGCGCGTCATGCCCGACGTCCACCTCGGCAAGGGTGCGACGGTCGGCTCGGTCATCGCGATGAGCCAGGCGGTCGCGCCGGCTGCGGTCGGCGTCGACATCGGCTGCGGCATGGCGGCGGTCCGCACGTCGCTGCGCCTCGAAGACCTCCCCGACGACCTGCACCCGTTGCGACTCGAGATCGAAGCGGCGGTCCCCGTCGGCTTCGCAGGTCACCAGCACCCGGTCGACCCCACGTCACTTGGTATGCCGCGCAACGAGTTTCGCGCGGAGGGCTGGGGCCGGTTCTGGGACGCCTTCGACGACCTGGACCCGCGGATCCAGGACCAGGCCAAGAAGGCGCACCAGCAGATGGGGTCGCTCGGCGGCGGAAATCACTTCATCGAGGTGTGCTCCGACGACGACGGCGCGATCTGGGTCATGCTCCACTCTGGCTCGCGAGGCATCGGCAATCTGCTCGCGCAGGCACACATGACGACGGCTCGGGGCTTGCCGCACAACGACGGCATCCCCGACCGGGACCTCGCGGTGTTCCTTGCGGGCACGCCGGAGATGGCGGCATACCGGCGGGATCTGGAGTGGGCGCAGGACTACGCGCTGCGCAACCGGGCGGTCATGATGGCGCTCGTGCAGCGGGTCGTCGGTGCGCATTTCGCCGCGCGCGGGGTGCCGGTCGAGTGGGGTCAGACGATCCAGTGCCACCACAACTACGTGGCGCAGGAGACCTACGACGGCATCGACGTGCTCGTCACCCGCAAGGGAGCGATCCGCGCCGGCGCCGGTGACCTCGGGCTTATCCCTGGCTCGATGGGCACGGGGTCGTTCGTCGTGCGAGGCCTCGGCAACGTCGACTCCTACTGCTCGGCGTCGCACGGCGCAGGTCGGCGGATGTCGCGGAGCGCTGCGAAGAAGCGGTTCAGCGAGGCCGACCTCGCGGCGCAGACGGCGGGTGTCGAGTGCCGGAAAGATGCCGGGGTGGTCGACGAGATCCCTGGCGCCTACAAGGACCTCGACTCGGTCATCGCCGCGCAGTCCGACTTGGTCGAGGTCGTCACTCGGCTGACGACGCTGCTCTGCGTCAAGGGCTGAAAGGTCGACGATCTTTTGCGCGCTCGATGACACATCGTCGAGCAAGCGAAAGATCGTCGACCTTTCGGCGCTGAGGCGGCTGAGGCGGCCGAGGTATGCCGCGCACGTGGGCCTCAGGAGGCCGACCGTTTGACCGCCATGGCGGCGAAACTCGCAGGCGACCCCCAGATCTGACCGCCAGCCACCAGTTTGACCGCCATGGCGGCGAAACTCAGAAGGCCCGGCCAGACCCATCGGGTGCCCGGAGGCCAAGGACCCCCGTGACGGCGGGCACACGGCATACCCCTTGCGTTTTGTTACCGGCCAGTAGCAAACTAGACGCAACCACTGGGCCCCAGCGGCATCCCGCTCTACCCACCGAAGGATCAGTGTCATGGGTCACTACAAGGCCAACGTGCGCGACCTGGAGTTCAACCTCTTCGAGGTTTTCGGTCGCCAGGAGATCCTCGGCAAGGGGATCTACGCCGATGTCGATGTCGAAGCCGCCAAGGACATCCTCGGCGAGGTGGCCCGCCTGGCCGAGAACGAGCTCGCCGCGAGCCTGGTCGACTCCGACCGCAACCCGCCGGTCTATGACCCGGCGACCTGCTCGGTGACGATCCCCGAGTCGTTCAAGAAGTCCTACCGCGCCTACCTCGACGGCGAATGGGGCCGGCTGGACACCCCCGTCGAGCTCGGTGGGATGGCCGTGCCGCCCTCGCTGCGGTGGGCCATCGCCGAGATGATCTGCGGCGCGAACCCCGCCATCCACATGTATGGCGCGACCTTCTCGTTCGCCAGGCTGCTGTGGTTCCTCGGCACGCCCGAGCAGAAGAAGCTCGCCAAGCTCATCATCGACAACGCCTGGCACACGACGATGGTCCTCACCGAGCCCGACGCAGGCTCCGACGTCGGCGCTGGCCGCACCAAGGCGGTCCAGCAGCCCGATGGCACGTGGCACATCACCGGCGTCAAGCGGTTCATCACGTCGGCCGAGTCGGACATGTGCGACAACATCGTCCACTTCGTCCTGGCCCGCCCCGAGGGTGCGGTCGTCGGCACCAAGGGCCTGAGCCTGTTCATCGTCCCCAAGTTCCACGTCGACGTCGAGACCGGCGAGATCGGCGAGCGCAACGGCGCTTACGTCACCAACGTCGAGCACAAGATGGGCCTCAAGGTCTCGACCACCTGCGAGGTCACCTTCGGCGAGAAGCAGCCCGCCGTCGGCACCCTCCTCGGCGACGTCCACGACGGTATCGCCCAGATGTTCCACATCATCGAGGGTGCGCGAATGTTCGTGGGCACCAAGGCAATTGCCACCCTCTCGGCCGGTTACCTCAACGCCCTCGACTACGCCAAGCAGCGCGTCCAGGGCGCCGACCTCACGACGCCGGCCAAGGACGCGCCGCGGGTCACCATCACCCACCACCCCGACGTGCGCCGTTCGCTCATGCTGCAGAAGGCGTATGCCGAGGGGTTGCGTGCGCTCGTCATCTACGCCGCGACCTTCCAGGATGTCGTCGATGTCGAGACTGCGGGAGTCCCGTCGGTCCACCCCGAGAAGGGGTCGCCGGCCGACGTCGCCTCGCGGATGAGCGACCTGCTCCTGCCGATCGTCAAGGGCCTCGGCTCCGAGCGCGCCTGGGTGCTGCTGGGCACCGAGTCGTTGCAGACCTTCGGCGGCTCGGGCTTCCTGCAGGAATACCCGCTCGAGCAATACGTCCGCGACGCCAAGATCGACACCCTCTACGAAGGCACCACGGCGATCCAGGGTCTGGACTTCTTCTTCCGCAAGATCGTCCGCGACCACGGGCAGTCGATGACCGGCCTGTCGATGCAGATCGCTCAGTTCGCCAAGGACCTGGGCGCGCAGGCGGGCTACTTCGACTCCGAGCGCGAGGCCCTCGGCAAGGCACTGGAGAACGTCCAGGGCATCGTCGGCTACATGGCCGGCGCCGCCTTCCAGTCCGACCCCCGCACCGGCGGCGACGTCAAGAACCTCTACAAGGTCGGCCAGAACTCCACCCGCCTGTTGCTCGGTGCCGGTGACCTCATCGTCGGCTGGCTGCTCATGCGCCAGGCCGAGGTCGCCAAGGCCGCGCTCGACGCGGGCGCCTCCCCCAAGGACGTCGACTTCTACACCGGCAAGATCGCCGCCGCGAAGTTCTTCGTCCACCAGGTCCTGCCGCGCCTGGCCGCCGAGCGCGCCATGGCCGAGTCCACCGACCTGTCGCTCATGGACGTCCCGGAGGCCGCCTTCTAGCCTCACCCCACGAAGCGCGCGACGCGGCATACCTGGTCCTTGGTATGCCGCGTCGCCGCTGTGTGGTGACCTCGCACCCGGCACCGGTCACTGAGCGCCATCGAGCGGTTCCAACTACGGTGGGCACAACAGTCGATCAGGGGCCGACATGCTAGAGATCTTTGGCGTTCACGGAACGACGGAACGGGTTTATCGAGCCATGCTTGACAACCCGACCACAGATGTCTCGCAACTCGCCAGAACGCTGAAGATGAAGCGCGGCGAGGTCGCTGCCGAACTCGATCGGCTAGCCGCGCTCAGGCTCGTCACCACCGACGAGGGCGGCGTCAACGTCGTCAGTCCCGTCGCTCCCGACCAAGCCATCGAATCGCTGCTCGCGCAACAGGAACGCCGCCTCGCGCAGATGCAGGAGTTAGTCGACACTTCTCGTCAAAACGTGGCGCATTACGTCGAAGCTTTCGTCGACAGTCGCGTTCGACGGGACGACCACGACTTAGTTGAAATCATCGACGAAGCGGAGGTCGTGCGCTCACGCCTCTACCAACTCGTCCGCGAAGCGCGGGTGAGTGCCGTCACCATTCACGGTGGGGCACCGCTTCCGAGCGATGCGATCGAATCGTCGCGTCGGCTGGATCGCGAGTTGCTCGAGCGGAAGGTTGTCCTTCGGGCCATTGTCGCGACCCCATCGCTGACCTCGGAAGCCTGGCGCACCCACCTGCACGAGGCGTCCTCGATCGGGATGCAGGTACGGGTCCACCCCAGCCCAGGGCCGCACACGATCGTCATCGACGGCTCCGTTGCGCTCATCCCACGGACCAGCCGGCCGGGTGCGTTGATCCTGCACGGACCGGACCTCGTCGCGCCGGTCGCGCAACTGTTCACCCAGGTGTGGAACGCCGCGCAGCCCTGGGACGACATCGTCAACCTGGGTGCCGAGGGCGAGTTCTCCGAGGCCCGCCTTCGTCAGGTCGTCAGCCTGTTGGCCCAGGGGCTCAAGGACGATGCCATCGCCCGCAAGACAGCCACCTCGGTCCGGACAGTGCGCCGACTGGTGGCAGCGGCCACCGCGGCGTTGCAGGCCGAGAGCCGCTTCCAGGCCGGAGTCGAAGCGCTCCGCCGCGGCTGGGTCGACTGACCCGCGCCGCATCGACTGACCCGCGCTGCCGAGGCGGCAGGGGTATGCCGCGTCCATGGCGGGTCTGGCGGGAAGCGCGAGCGAGCGCAGCGAGAGAGCGCGGATGGTCTGGCCGCGGCATACCCCTGCTGTCGACCACGAGGGACTCAGGTGCGAGGGGCGGCCAAGCGCAGCAAGCCCAACCCGACCAGCAGGACGATGAACGCCTGGCCGGGGGTCAGCATCCCGAAGAGGAAGAACTGCGCCCGGTTGCCGAGGATGTCGACGCCGACGATCGACACCATGAGGATGCCGAAGACCGTCGCGATGACCCCAGCGACCGCGACCCAGTCGACCCAGCGCGGCTGCCCCGTGACCACCCCGGCCGCCGAGCGAGGACCGCGGTCGAACCGGATGAAGATCGCGACCAGGGCAGCGGTCGGGATCGCGAGCACGGCGAACCACACCGGCCGACTCCACCACCAGGCTGCGCTGCCCACCTCAGGCAACAAGATGCCGAGCGCCCATGCGCTCAACAGGGTGAAGAGCAGCGCCGTCAGATGCCAGAGGAAGGCGGTCATCGCGAACGCACCCGCGGTGACCACACCGCGCCACACCCGTGGGCGCGCCAGCACTCGGGCCATCGGGCCACGCGCCAACGCCGCGATCCCGATGAGCGCCAGGCCCTGGCACAGCAGGGCAACCGTCGGCGGGGACATGTTCGAGATCTCGTCGCCGGGCAGCCCGACCATCGACACCGGATAGGGCCCCACGGCGATCGAGAGCGCGAGCCCCCAGACTCCGACGCCGACGAGCACGAAGGCCACCCGCTTGGTCAACGAGCCGTCGCGCCAGGCGAACCCGCACTGGTGCAGCGCCAACCAGACGAGCGCGAAGTTGAGGTTTCCGAGGATGCCCAGGCCTGCGCCGAACCTCGCGAGATCGACGAGCAGCGCTGCTGAGCACAGGGCAACGACCGCCCAGAGCCCCCATCGACCGTGGGCGCGATAGAGCGCGGGGGCGAAGGCCGCCACGGCCAGGTAGATCCCGACGAACCACAGCAACTGCGGAACCATGACGAGCGCTGCCACGACGAGCGCCGCCTGCCACGAGGACCCCGACGTCAGCCCGGTGCGGTCGGCGATGACACCGAGCAGGACCCACACGGCAAGGAACGCGAGCGTTGGGCGCAACAGGCGCGCGGCCCGGGCCCGAATGAACGCGGCATACCCTCCGGGACCGGTGCCGCCGCGGCGGGCGAGGGAGCCAAGCGAGTGGGCGTGCGCGACGCCGCCCACGAGGAAGAACAGTGGCATGACCTGCAGGACCCAGGTGACCGGCTGCAGCCTGGGGATGAGGTCGAGGGTGTTGGTGATCTCGCCGGTTGGTGTGACGGCCACCATGAGCCAGTGCCCGACGATGACGACGAGCAGGGAGCCGACGCGTAAGGCATCGGCCCACCGGTCGCGATCAGCGGGCGTGGCCGCGGCCACCGACGCAACGGTCGACGGAGCGTCTGATGGAGCGGCCGACGCAACGGTCGACCCAAGATTCGGGGCCGGAGACTCGGGCGCGGGAGGCGTAGCTGGCGAACTCACGCGGCCCACTGTCCCACATGGCACCCTCCGAGGCCTCAAGCTGGCGGGCTTCCCGGCTGGGTCGAGGTATTCCGCCATCGTCAGGTGATGGCGGAATACCTCGACCCGGCGAGAGGTGTGACGCTTGTATGAGGGACTATGGCGCGACTCTGCGGAGGATCCGCGGTCAGGGCATCCGGAGGCGACGGTCGGCGAGCACCGGGAAGACGGCCCGGGTGCGCTCGATGACCTCCAGGTCGACCTCGACGGACAGCACCTCTTCGTCGTCAGCACCGGCCTCGGCAACCACGTCGCCGGTGGGAAGCACGACCACCGACCGACCGCCCATCGTCACCCCGCAGTGGGTGCCAGCCGTGTTGCACGCGATGACGAGGCATTGTTCCTCGACGGCACGCGCTCGGGCGAAGAGGCTCCAGTGCCCGACCCGAGCAGCCGGCCAGGCCGCGGGGACGAGCAACACCTGTGCACCGAGGTCGAGTTGGCGACGATAGAGCTCGGGGAAGCGCAGGTCGTAACAGGTGGACAACCCGGCCCGGACCGTCCGGGTCGCAGCACCAGCACCAGCACCAGCACCGCCAGCGCTCACACCCACCGGCAGGTCGAACACGACCACCTCATCGCCGGCCTCCATGAGCTCCGGCTCCCCCGTCGCGAACCCGAACCGGTGGATCTTGCGATAGCGCGCCAACTCCGACCCGTCCGGGCCAAACACCATCGAGGTGTTCCACAGCCACTTGCCCTCCGGCCCGGGCGCCGGTCCGCGCTCGACGATCGACCCGGCGTGCAACACCACGCCCGCATCGCGCGCGGCCTGCGCCATCGCC
>ERZ724508.1258-NODE-1258-length-15589-cov-5.958156_pt1 | contig 15589 bp, 25 predicted proteins | sample MGYA00376041_ERZ724508 | MGnify/ENA primary metagenome ERZ724508 (study PRJEB28724, sample SAMN07190887) | wastewater metagenome | isolation source: effluent of sewage treatment plant in Hong Hong | place: USA: Christiansburg, Virginia | collected 2016-03-01 ...
CAGCTCGATAACGGAGGAAGTGGGTTTGATATGGTATATTAGCCAGGAAAGAAGCGGAGAAAGAACAAGTTCCTTCCCCCGTTGTTGAAGGAGCAAAATGTCGGCAAAGAAATTCAGTACTTTTCCAATCAAACTTAGAATCAGCAGAGATATGAAGACTTCACCGTTCCTACCACCAGAGTAACCCAGCAGCGCCGAGATTGTACTGCGCAGCGATCGTGAAAAAGAAAAGAATCGAGAAATTGAAGACCGCAAGATGAGGCAGTAGGTGCTAGTGTACCGCGTCAACACTGACTCGATGGATCGCCGAGCCTTTATGATGAGTCCTGTGCCTATGGGTCTAGTGCTCCAGTGCACCATCCGCAGAGATAAGTCCAACTTCTCCAAAAAACACTACCCAGAGTACACCTTGCAGCTCTCCGAAAACTTCCACTTTGTAGCTGCAGCTAAACGACTTCCCTACCATTGTACCTCCACTTACAGCATCGGAATGGATCTTCAAAGTATGGCACCGACAGACTAGGGTTGTTTGGGTCAGCTTAAAAGCAATTTCTGGGGCTCTCACTTTGAAATATATGATAGCACCCTCAACCAGGCCAACCCAAAGCTTGTTGGGAAGGTCAACTACGCTTCTTCATGCTGCCAACCAGCAGCACCTCGTAATATGACCTGCGAACTTGCCAATCTGTTTAACAACAACCCTAGCTAGAGTTCACTAGAGTTAGGTAGTAGTGTGAAGAAGAACCTGACAGCGAGCAGCAATCTATCGGGTGACTCTATTATTGAACTCACCAGCAAAAAGCCACGTTACGACGAAGTACGCAAGGCATTTCTCCTGAAATTTGGCAGCCGAGTCAAACGTTCCTCTGTGAAAAACTTCATCTTAGTGCGTCAGGAGCTCGAGGATAAGGTTCTTAAACTCATAACTCAGAATATGCTGCTGTTTGGCAAGTGCACCAAAGAACTGTTCAACCTCGACATCTCCCATCCATTGACTCCACTGCAAGGCTTTGCAGTTGCCCTCAGCTCCTTTGACAATAAACTCGTCTCCGAGTGACTGACATCCAACATTGATCTCATCCCGCCATACGGCATTCAAAGTGCAGAAAGTTAAAGTAGTGTACACAGTCAAAAGTCCAAGGGTTCGCGCATATGAGCCTTCCGGTTGAAGCTCGATTGGCGGCGATTTTGGGTAACTCGCTTTTCCTCAAGGTAATCCTTCGCTCGGATGGAGCGATTGAAACCTGAAAGGGAACTATTTCGGCGTTCGGATTCGTAGGATATGGAAGCTGACTGTCTCGAGACGAAACTTGGCGTGAATATGTTCATGTGAAGCTTAGCCTCGTTAATTTTTAGAAGTTTAGGTTCCTGGTCACATACCGAGGCAGTTGTCTTTCGCTAACGAAGCACTGCGCGGTTCACCGGTGCGGTGGCTAAGGTGGATACATCTGCTGATGGATGTAGCTGATCGTTGCTACGGTCGAATGAGGCTCGCTTACGGCTATTGCGATTCATCATTTGCTCGGCGGCATATTTCTTCACTCGTTTGTACTGGGCACCGCGGTCCAGGTCTTTTCTGGAAGCTGCAAGGTTTAGCAGTTGAACATCCTTGCCCGACTGTATAATTACGACCGTAGGATGAGTTCGTTTTGGGTTGTCTTGTGAATCTGCCCTGAGGTGCTTTTATTAGTCTGCCTGTTTCAATGCCTTCGAACGGTTGAGCCTATCGAAGAGCTAACCGTTGATGAGTCTCACCTTGCAATCAGGGGATATCTGTGGTGTTTGCAGTTGTGACTGTTGTTAGGCATTTACCTTTTGAAAGCCTTTCCTTTGGGTCGTGGAGGGACGGAACACGAGCTCCGGATCCGAACCACGGTCCTTCTTCAGCAGCTTATTGTTGCCAGGAGGGAGAAATGGATCCAATTTGATGAGCTTGAGAAGTTCATCTTCGCGGTAGCAACCCTCCGAAGGCGCACTTTCCGACCCCGAATCATCCTGGTTGCCGACCTCCATTAGCTGTTTACTGTTCGTAAGTTCCTTCAAAAACTGATCCTTTCGTGCGAGCCCCTCTGCAAGTAATGAATTTGCAGATGCCCCAGAAGGGGTTGTGGTGAGACTTGTATTCTCTTTACTCACTGCTGCTATTTCATCGGAGAAGTAGACAAACATACCTTCGACAAGCCCAGCTCCGATTCTTTGGAAGTCGGCCATTGTATAATTTTCGTTTGTTCCCTCATTACCGCAAAAAGAGCTTTCCAGTGTATAGATAAACGGCAGCTTCAGATAGTTGTACATAGCTAGCCTCAGAGTACCCTCTTTGCTCTTGGGCATGGCAAAGCAGCACGATTAGTAGTGATAACTGGGATGCACTTGCGACATTATATATGGAAACTACCTGGTATTCTCACTACGGCCTTGGCAGCCATAGAAGAACACTCCCTTCTTGCGAGAGTGCCCATGCATGTCTACCATCAGCCGTATTTTGCACTACTTGTTGAGCCTTTGAATGTACTTCTTGAGTGCATAGACTTCTGGATGTAGCTTGGAAGAGGTATCCCTCCACTTTCTATTTAAGTCGCTTCCGGAGTAAGAAAGACGGTAGTTGCCCATAACCACACCATCGGGGTTCAGCATCGGCACTACCTTGAAGATGTATCTTTAACGGAGCATTTGTGCCTGCTTCGAATCACCGAGCAAGCCATTCAGAAAGCCTTGCATAATGAAGGAAGCAACGGTTTCGCCTGGATGCACCCTTCCCGTGATAATTATGAGTTCACGGTTGTTGGTGCACTTCCCATCAGCAATAGTGAGGCACTGCAGCTAGTTCTTCAGTAAACTCTTACAAATCGATTCCGCAGTGCAGTATCCGTGCTTCCGTCGTTAGACCTCCTGTAGGAAGTTTTGTAGATCCCCGTAAGTATATGGAAAGCAATAGGCAAAGTACGTCTTGGAGGAAGGGCTCTTAAACCTGTAGGCAAACTTCAAGCAGTATCCCCCACACTCCTCATCTTACTCATACGAGATGTTCTAGCCACCTCGGAACCACTGACCGTTCTCTTGGATGCATACCTTCATTCCGTAGTTGTACAGGCTGTCTGATTTTAAGAATCCACCAATCACGAAGGTAGCCTTGCGGATACCCCGGCACGAGAAGTAGAACCACTGCGATTGTCTTCGGCTATTGCAATCGTTGCTTATACGCAGTCGGTAGACTCCCTATTCAATCATTCTTGCCGACTAAAGGTTACCGCATTCGAAGTTCTTGCTGAAGTGCTGTAGCGGAGCCTATGCATCTAAGCTTATACGACGAAAGGGGCGGCTGCGGGTGACATTCGTTGGTTGCTCTCCACCAACCTTCAAGGACAGTTTGGGCTTATCCTACGGCAGCTGGGTACTGAAGTTGCGCGCTTATTGATGTTCAGTCAAGTTGTATACTGTAAACTAATCTTTGCCACACTCGAATACGCCTTCCTCATCATCGATCGCGGGTGGTGTCGGTTGGAAAGGCAGCTCCATTCTTTCTGTCACGAGAGAAGTATGGTTAAATTTATTATAGGTCAGGTTAGCTCAATAAGGCGATGGCACCGATCACACCGCTGATCCATCGGCATTATCCAGACCATCAATATTAATTCGATGCTTAATCAGCAAGAGACCGACATACGCTACATTCGTAGGAGCTTTGGCAAGGACGACTTCGACGAACAGTCGGAAGAGTAACGAAGAGAAGATCGTGTGGATACACCGGTACCGATGGGTCCGACACTTGGTGCTGGAACTTTCCAAGAACTGGCTGAGCAGATGTGGGAGAAACACCAAAATTTCTGCACAGAAAGCAAAGTAACAAACCCCATCAAATCAATCGTTTCGAAGAACAAGAAGCGCTTCGAATGGGACGGCTATGATCTGGACCTCGCCTATATTACTGACAACATCATCGCAATGGGCTTTCCCAGCGAGAAATTGGAGTCAATCTACCGCAACAGTATGTAGGAGGTGCAGAGATTTCTACGATAGCGCCATGCTTCCCATTACCGAGTGTACAACCTGTGTAGCCCTTTCCTTATTCAGCTGTTCCGAGCGGAAGTACGATAAAGAAAACTTCGAGGGCAACGTCATGGAATTTCCGTTCGACGATCATATGGCACCACCCTTCGAGCTCATCTTCAGCTTCTGCGAAGATATGGTAACATTTTAAGGTTACTCAGGAAGGATGGTTGGCGAGGGATAAGAAGAATATTGCAGCAGTACATTGCAAAGCAGGCAAAGGGCGCACCGGTCTCATGATCTGTTGCTACCTAATATGGTCTGGAGTCATCAATACTGCCAATGATGCGCTTGACTACTACGCTCTGATGCGAACCTTTAACGAAAAGGGAGTTACAATTCCAAGTCAGATCCGTTACGTTCGCTACTTTGAACTCGCAGTACGTACCTCACTCTCAACCACTAAGTACTTGAACAATGTCCCCGAACTCAAGCTCACTAAGGTTCGGGTATCACCTATTCCCAATCTGGGCGTGTTTGGTGGGTGCACTCCCTGGGTGCTAATTAACTGCCGACAGGGAGAGTACAAATCGAAGTATACCCATGAACTCATTACCTACCGAACCGAAGAAGTCTTCGAAATTCCATTGAGCCAGGAATGCCGAGTTCGTGGAGACTTTAAACTGACCTTCTTCACAAAAGGGATGCTAAACAAGTCAGAGAAGTTCATGCATTTATGGCTCAACACCTACTTCCTACCGGAGGACGCAACAGTACTGTGTGCAAGATAGATCGACGGGGTAAAAAGAGGAGACAACCGTTTTAGCGAGCATCTAACCGTCACCATCTCTTATGTGAGGCTGTGAGCTATAGCCGACTTGATCTTAACTGACCTTTCTCATACAATAAAATAGATGCTGCCCAATGCTGTTGAAGCTGACCCGCTGGAATTGTTCATCATGAGGGAGTTTGGGAAGGAATACATCAATTTCGGCAATATTACTGGCCAGCTCAAGCTTAGCCACTACGGAGTTATGCTGCTGAAGCTAGCTGAGATCAATGATGACTTTTCTCATAGTCATGTAACCCTGCTGGAGGTGATGCGGGAGCCGAAAGGGTTCCTGAAGGAGCATCTCTAACAGATTAAGAGATACTACAAGCACATGGGTAACATCAACATCTCGGGAGACTACTACCTCAAGCCAGCATTTCTCGAGGTCATCAGCATTGACCGACTCGAAGACAAAGAGAATGGGGCTTCGTACATCTGCATTATGAGGGAGTATATTGATGGGATGCGAATGCTCAGTAAGGAAGTATTCAAGCGCGGAGATCCGAACGATCCGAAGGCTGAGGATGTGCTAAATTGCATGACAGTTTAGGATAAGAAAAGGTACTACGAGCAGATTGTGGCAACCCTAAGGTACATCGAGGAGACTGAACCTATGTTTCACTACGGAGAGATTACGCCATTCAACCTTGCAGTCGGCAGGGATAGCTTTATAGACACCGAAAAGGATACTGTTAAGATCATCGATACCTACTGCGATCGGCTGCTCAGATCCATTGACAGATAGGTTGATCTGGACGATCCAGAACTGCTGAAGCGTGACTCTTACTGCTCGAAGGATGTTATTCAACGGCTCGAGAGAGTGGCGTTGCAGCCCTTCGATGATCTCTGGGGATGCTGTCTGACCATGTACTCCTTCGAAACAGGCAAAAGCTTCTACGATTGCAGTCGAAAAGAGCTCATGTAACAGCTCACTACGTTTCAAGAGAGTCCCAGAGAAGCTCGCCTCAGTACTATTGAAAGCAAAATCGACAAAAAATATGGGGCAGAGAGTTTGCTCCGTTAAGTGATGAATTCAATGATCACTGACGCCTCTTTCAGCACCAGCTTCAAGGGACTGGAGACTTCGGTAATAAAATCCAACCGCACAATGAAATAGCTAAGTCTCCCTATGGATGAAACATAAATCTCAGATATCAAGGACAAAATTGAGAAGGTGAATAAGATCAAAGAGCTGGTTCCTGATTGGTAAGATGAGGTCAGGATGAGCGACAAGGAGTATATCCTTGAAGAGACCCTCCAGGAAATCTAAAAGGACACTACTGATGACCGACTCAACGAATTTCTCAGGCGTATCGCGTTCACCACCTACGGTCGCAAAGTTAAGTATGTCGAACGAGAGAACGATGGGCTGCTCACCTGCAAAGGTATTGTGATTTACCCCGACGGAGAAAACGAAGTCAGACACTTCAACAATGAGAAGGTCATTCGTGGGAAGGCCTACTTGGAGGAGCATGAGGGAGACGCTAAGATCATAAAGATGGAAGCACTGTTTCGCCCGGAAGGACTTAACCCCATCACGACCAACAGTCATCTAACATAGGAAGTCAAATATATACCCCAGCCAAAGCAGGGTGAGGAACCCAAACCAGAAGTGATAAAGATGGAGCTGATCCTCGGCTATTCCCAACGCGAAGTGGAACAGATGGTGAAGCGCCTGACGTCGGTGGACATACGCAAGCAAGCCCGTTAGCTGCTCGAGAGCAAGGTAGCTTTGTATTCGAAGAAATATGCTAATAAGATGCTGGTCAACTACTCCAACTTCTAGCACAACAATCCGCACGCACGGCACCATTTCAAAAACGAGCTGGTGCCGCTACTCTCGATCAAGTTCCAGCCGCCGCTGGTTGAGCTGAACCTCGGTTACAACAACCTGGAGGACAAAGATATTGAGATGATGGTCGACCAGAATTTCCCATTGTTCTTCCAAATTGAACGACTGAACATGAGTAAGGAGTCATTGATGTAGCTCACAACAACCTGACGGATGGCGCATTGGAGTACATGCGCATGGCCAGCGTTCGTAAGAGCCGCCCTTACTTCTCTCGGCTGAATGTGCTGTTCATGGACCACAACAAGATCAAGCAAGCATTGTGTTTCAAGCTGCAGCATGGCTTTAAGAAACTGTCGTTCGTCGATTTCTGTAAGTGTGGTTCTATGCAGCTCACAATCAGATTGCGCAGGCTGACTACGATAACATGTTCCGAACTCTCAAAAGCAGAAGTTTGGTGCTGCTCGGTGGCAACCCGTTTGTGGAGAAGCTCAAACTCTAACAAAACATTGCCCTGAGGTAGCGCGAGGAAGCTGAACGGGCTCGTTATAACGTGCAATTCGAGGAAGAATAGACGATGGAGATTGCTGAAAAGACCTAGGTAATGCTTCGAATAAGTGGGAGCTCCAACAACGCTGATATACGCAGCAACTGCTCAACATCGAGCCGAACCCCTACTGTTTCGAACGGGCTTAACCGTCAGAAACGTTGATGTTTGGCCTGCACTTGGTTAATATATACACTTGGATGTCGAACCGTGATCAGCTGAAAAGCATGTATACCAAACTCACGGAGATGAACGAGTTCCTGGGTGGTGACAAGCTCGGAAGTACATCAACCACATGAAGTAGAGAAGTAGCGTCGTGGCAACACCGAATTCGAAATGATCAAAAACGATTTTCTGTAGAAGCGGCACGAAGTCGAGAAAATGTTGGAGGAGAGGGATAGACCTAACCCCGACCAGAGCAGGCAAGGTCGGCTTAACTACAAAATTCGTGAGGGCATCACATCGATGACAGGAATGATTGACGGCATGAACCATCAAATTCAGGATGGCATCAAAAAGGTATGCAAGGTTCAAAAGTAGAAAACTCCGCAGCAGATGCTTGCAAAATAGCAAAAGATTCTGGATAACTGTCGCCTATTACTTGAAGAGCTTCGAAACAGGGCCTCTGGGTATGGTGGACGGCCAATGACCAAAGTGCAGACGCTTACCGACATGAAAGTTAAGCTGCTCAGGGAAATTGATGTCAATGCCAATCAGATGCGGACGATGGACAGTTCAGAGCACCTTAACGCCGAGGATAATGAAGAGGAACTACAGGCGATGGAGGACTTCCGCAAGGTCGATAAGCAGATGGACGATAGATTGGACAACATGATAGTGGGAATAGCCACACTCAATCGGCACGCAAAGAACATCAACCAGGCGAACGACGTGGTGGCAGAGAAGGTTCGGAAGAACACCAAGGCAGTCAAGGGTCTTTCACAGCACATTGAAACAGAAAATGAGAAACTTAAGAAGATCATCAAGAAGGTACTTTGCATGTTCTACGCAGTTCAAACCATTCAACTGTTGTCTTTGGGTCACGCTGTTCTTGTGTGTGGCTGGACTTGTGGTCATCATCGTCAACATGTCGATAAAGCGCCATTGATAAATTCAATACTATCGACTGTGGGTTGGTTCTAACACTATCACGAACAGAAGGATGGAAGACCAACTTCGGTGGGGGAGCCTGTGCTTAGTCCCATCCACTGGCGCATCGCCTTGATGATCTTGTAGTCTCGGTGCACACGTGTGTACGCTCCCTCCTTCCACTGTCCATTCTCCCAACAGGTGTATCCGCAGACGTCACTGCGTGAAGCTTCGCTGTAAGGCATGCTCTTTGAGCAACTCTGTCGGCAAGCTGAAGTCGTGCACCTTTCGCAGTCACTTTTACCGTCAGGGAAGCCATAAGCGCCCTTGGAATCAATGAAGGTGTAGCTGGAGAGAACCAGCTTGATCTGCCAGTTTCCATCTGTGCGACTAAACAGTTGAATTTCAAAGTTTCTATGCTTGTCGAGGTTGCGTTCCTTCACCAGCACAGACCCACTATCTCCCATATCCCTTGAAGACGAGCCGGGGAACTGATCGTCGTGACAATCCAACATAGCCACATATCTCTCGCTGGGAATTGGCCAGCCACACAACGGGAATTCCTTGGGGTAGTCGGATTCCCAGATCTTAATCCTATAGATTTCGTCAGTGGTCAAACCTACCTTTTGCATTTCCTGCACAAAGCTTGAGCCATAGTTGTACGAGTTGGGCTGGCACATCAACAAGTCCTTTTCGCCTCCAATAATAACCTCAAGGTAAGTGACGAAGTCGTCAGTGAATGAGCCACCAAGATTACTCTTGAATTTTGCAAAGATTGCTGCCAAGTTTGCTGGAGAGATATGCTTAGCTGCATCCATACGGAAACCACTGAAACCAATGCTGAGCAGATCGGTAAAGTAATCAGCAATGCGCTGACGAACGTTATCCCTCTCAGTGTTCAAATCGGCGAGGTTGACCAACCATCCATAGTTGAGAATAAATCCATCGGTCCAGCTGTTGAGTGAACGAGCGCAATGGAAATCCAAAGGTCCATAGGGAACTGCTGGTGCTTCCATACCTGGTCTCTGCCCAGTGTAAGTCCAGTTTTGATAGGCAAAGCCTTGAGTATACCAGGGACTGCCTCCACTTGAATTCTTAGCTCCCCAGAAATTCCCACCAGAACAGTGATTTGGGAACATATCGTTGCCGTTGCCACTGATGTGGTTAACGACAGCATCGGCATAGACCCTAACATTATTCTTGCGGCAGGTGTTGATCATCTTACGCAGGTCATCAGCACTACCCATACGAGAATGTAATCGGTAGCTAACAGGTTGGTATACCCAGTACCAAGGGTTGAGTTCACCATTTTCGGGATGCTCGAAGTCCAGAATAGCCTCCATTGGTGGGAATACCTTAACACCAAGATAACCAGCTTTCCCGATCATTTCACATTCCTTCTCGATTTGGTCGTAGGGCCAGCCAAACATCTCAATGATCGCTCCCTTCTGCCCGTTCTTGTAGCTGCTTGGCTGGTTGACTGTTGGATGGTTCCAAATGAAGTCTAGTTCGTCCAAAGTCAAAGTCGCCCAAAGCTGGTCGCCAAGGTAACCCTTGACCACTACCTTCAGTAAACTCTTGAAATTCGAGTCAACATTGTACTTGTTCTGTCCCTCCACATCGTTGTAGAAGTATTTCAGTACCACACTCCCCGCATCAGAATCTCGTGGATTCAGAGTGGTGAGAACAGTAACCGTCGCCGACCTCCTATCACTGGAGTAGATAGTTCGAGCATAACCAACCAGCTTGCTGTAGTCCTGGTATCCCTCTCGCCAGAGTGGGTCACCGCGTGGTGGAGTTTGGAAATTTCTGCCTTGCCAGCTGTCATCGTTGTCAGTTTGGTTGCCCTTGCAGGCATTCTCATTGTCGAAGTTGTTGCAGGAGTCCCGCAGCTCCTCCACACGGAAGCTGCAGACGAGCAGCATAACCGCGAGCGCGACCAACCACCTCATGTAATAGATATAATACTGGGCAATTTGCAAACATCATCTATTTCATTTTATTGTAGCTTCGTTGCCAACACTGCTTCTTCTAGTGTCAAGTCATTATGGTTTGACAATCGAGAAATCGACGTGATTAGTTTTGGTGGTGAGCCAACTGGCAACGGTCTTCACCCTAATAAATTTATTTGGTTCGATGGAGGAAGACCTTGAACAGCATCACTCTCATGAAGGCCATTAAGAGGAGCATAACCACCCCTAACCAGCAGGGCTCGATCCAACCAAGCGGGTGAGACTACAACCTGCAAACGATTCGCAGACTGATGGGGAAACTGACTAACACTTGTTGCAGTAGATCATTCGAGTGCGTTCTCAGGAAAAGCAGAAGAAGGCATTAGCCATGTGGAAGCTACCCAACGAAGAGTTATAGGGCTTCTTCACAAACTATCAGCTGTTTGATGGATTGGGTCTACAGACGAAGGACCTCCTCCAAAGCAAGGGCTTGAAGTTGGTGAAGAACGAAAGCCGAGTATATTTTGGCGAGATCAGATAACAGAAGAAACACGGTGTGGGTAAGTTCGCAATCTTATGCAGGGATTGCCATATATCAGGATGGCAAGGTCTACTAAGGTCAATTCCAGCACAACTAGAAGCACGGATTTGGGTATGAGATCTATCCCAATTGCAACGTGTACATAGGAGACTTCGACAAGAACAAGAAACATGGGCGTGGAACATTTTACTGGTTCACTGTTTCCAGTCTTTCGCCGAACAACCATGAATAGATTTAGTACTATCGGGGTGAGTGGTGGGGTGGGCTACCTTCAGGGCAGGGCATCCACAGGCAGTCAAATGGTATATGCTAAACACTATTTAGGTGATATCTGTCATGGAAGCTTCAAGAACGGGCTGAAGCATGGTGAGGGACACGAGCAGTTTTCCAACGGTGATAGCTACCACGGTTAGTACATCAACGGGCTTCCTGAGGGCTATGGGGAGTACATTTGGAGTGACGGAAGTAACTATAAGGGCGATTTCAAGCAAGGAGTCCGCAATGGTTTTGGTATTTGGAAGAAGAATAACGAAAAGAACTGTGAAGCCTATCGTGGGCACTACCTTCTCGATAGGAAGTCAGGCTACGGTGTCTATATTTGGGAAAACGGAGAGTACTATAAAGGTGATTTTTTCCAGGACGTCAGACATGGCTATGGAGAGTTCTATAGTAATGGTGCACTTGCTTACAAGGGTATGTGGGAAAATGGCAAGGAGGCTCCTCACTTAAAAGGACAGAAGCGCAAGAACCACCACCTCCATGACAAGGACAAGGAGTACAGAAACAACATTTCTATCGTTGATCTCAGTGAAGGCGATATTCAAGCCTCCCAGGAAGACCGAGCAAAGAGCAACACCACCAACAACCCACGGTATAATTACGGTCGGAACAATGGTGGACCAAACGAAGTAAGGTTTGAGTAGACCCTAAAGAGAAAGAGCCCGACTAAATAAACACTTGCCACCAACAAGAACTACCAATAGGGCAAGCACTCCTCTTCGATGAACCCAGAGCTAGAAAACACAGCTCCACGCCACCATCACGGAAGGGTGGGTCACCGCAACTGTATCCCTGTCCAGCAGTTTGGCATGCCGAGACAATTCTACGGCATGAAAAAGTGACTGCTATGCTTTCGGATCTCACAAAAATGAGAAGTTACTCACTGCAGCAAGCGACGTCCATTGCGTTGGAAGTAGCCGTCGCGTGGACTACCACCGTCACCATCGTAGCTTATCGTTCGGTTGTCGCGGCTTCTGGCAGTTTCCCCGCCGTGGTTTACGCTCTTCTCCAGGATTGATAATTGGCGTTTGCGCTCGTAGTCGATTGAGCGATAGCTTCCCGGAATAATGTTGCCTGCCTTGTCAGACTATGTTTTTTGTTGGTCTAGAAGCGGACGGTTGAGTTGGTACTCGAGAGGTGATATCTTGAAATCTTGTTGTCGAATTTCCTTGACCTCTTCAGCTTGCTTTTTTAGAAACTGCAGGTAATCCTGCTTTTTGACACTTTATTGACGCTTTGCCTCTTCCATTTATCGTTGCTGCATTCCCACCTTCAGGAGAATCATGTTTCGGTCGGATTGGGTTTAGTACTGGCGATCCAGCTTGCTTGAGGTCTACTTATTATACATCTGGTCCTTCAGTTCATGCCGATAACGATTTTACATGAACAGACGACGAATTCGCTATTCTTAAAGACCTTGTTTATGCTGTTGTTCGATGTCGACGGCGTCTCTCAAAGTTTCGATCTCCTCTTTGCGTTGCTGCTAAACGCTACGATTGTGGATATTCTTGTATACTCCGTTGACACCATAGGGATCGACCTGCCCAGCCTTCACTTTCAGTTCATACAGGTACCGGTTTCTTTCTGAGTCAATACTTGCAACTATCTTCTGCTGCTCAGCTATCATCTGCCGATCGTATTCTGCTTCCGTCATCTTCTGTCTACGCCTGATAAGATCCTTCACCTCCAACGACTCGTTCATCTGTTTGCGTAACTGAACTTTCCTGTACTCCTCGAACTCTCTTTCTCTACGAAGTTCCTCTTCAGTTTGCTTCAGTGCATTTTCATGCATTTGGTTCTCAATTTGCCTCATCTGTTGTTCGCGCTGCCTTTTGAAGTTTTCATACGTCTCATTTTCTCGGTCCAGCTTGAGATTGATTTCATTGAGCTCCTTCTGCCGGAGCTGTTCGATTTATAGAGTGCGCTGCATTTGTCTGAAGAGTACCTTCTGGAGTTCTATGCTGCGTTCCACCATCTGATGGTCCTGTAGTTTCTAGTGGAGCTGCTGATCGTGCTTCTGCCGTTGCTTCTCCTCGATAAGCTTGACCAGTTCTTCGCGGTAGTTTGATCGGAGGCGCTGGTTGCTCACCTGTTCTTCTTGCTAGCGTAGGCGTGCCTCCTCGACTTGCTTATCATTGAGGGCCTTCCAGTAGGGATCGTAGCGTTCAGGTAGCTTCGTCAGCGATTCCTGTTGCTGCTGCTGCATAAATATAACTTTCAGGTGCAACGCAAAGCATGCTCGTACATGACTACTAAAAGCTCCGAAACTGCAAGAATTGTCGATATTTATGTTAAGTCATTCCGTCAAAGCAACGTTCTCACAAACCAAGAAAATTCTCCGGGACTTTAGTTTCTTGGAGCGTGGGGATCAGGTGATTGATTATCTTGTGCTTCTGAATCGACCACTCCATCGGGAGCTGTTCTACGTGTTGGATCGTTGTCGTAAGAAAATGGGGGTGGCTGATGGCGCTGCGAACAGACTCTACCAACTTGATAAGTCATTGAAGCCGACCTTTATCGTCGGCGATCTGGACAGTATCAAACCAGAAGTCAGGAACTACTACTAGGAGATGGGCGTCACTGTGGAGCAGGATAACAACCAGGATAACACCGACTACGAAAAAACAGTGGAAAAAATTGCTCGAGACTAGCAGAAGGGGACACTCGTGGCCGTTCTAGGTGCCTTTGGAGGCCGTATGGATCAAACCCTTCAGGTTATAAGCTCCACCTTACGCATGTGCAGGTAGTTTTAACATCTAGACCTGTTTTTAGTGGATGAAAGTAGCATGATGTACTGCCTGCAACCCACCATCAACTACAAGTTCATCAAGTCAAACTTGCAGGAAAAAAAGGGTTGTGGGCTGGTATCTTTTTCGAAAGCCACCAATGTACGCACCAAGGGACTACGCTGGAACTTCGACGAGCAGTCTCAGCTGAGCGAAGTAGAGTTCGGCAGGTTGATCAGCACGTCCAACGAAATGCTCGGCGATCTGGTTTAGGTTAGCTCCGACGGGGAACTGTTTTGGATGACCACCATGAACTGGCATCGTACGCAGGAACTGTGATCTTTATGTATGGTCAGCACACATCACTTTAGGTCAGCGTAGTAGTGCATCTCAGTGCCCACAACTTTAAAGCCGAGCTTGCTATAGAATTCCACGTTTTTGTCAGCACAATAGAGACCCAGTTTGGTAGCACCCGATTTAGTTGCTTGGTCCTTAAGAAGGAGGATTATGTCTCTGCCAAGGCCTTTACCACGCTGGCTCTCGCACACTACTATGTTTTCGATCTTACCAAGGCGGCCCTCGAGTGTTGTCGTAACTAAACAGGTGCCGAAAGCCACTATCTTACCGTCACACACGCCAACGATATTGATGTATCGATTCCGACTTGCATGCATCATGTCGAAATATTGATCGAAGGCCTTGCGTTCTGGCTTCGGAGACTTGGTGAGTTGGTTGAGAGTGTCGAACAGCCCACGATCATAGTCAGCCTTCTCGAGCAGTCTGAATGAAACCCCCAGCTTTTCCAGCAGAATATCCTTGCTCATATTATTTTTTTTTCAAGACCAATCCGGAAGCTCTACGCTTCCACCAAATGCCAAAATGAGTTCTAAGCAGCAGTCACAGCAGTCCAAGTTAGTGTTGCTGCCGAAGCCAACCTGGTAGGTCATTAGATTGTGCATGCTTGAGGATCCACGGGTGGGCAATGAGTTCGTTGGTGGAACATCGTTGCGCTGGGTCTTTAAATAAGCTGAGTTAGTGATATACGTACCAGAGACCGACAAAGTGTCGAAACTACGGCGAGAAGCTCTCATCGAGTTTTGGAGCCTCCATCTATAGAACCTGTACGACTCGAGCTAGGGGTGCCTTCTCCTTATCAAACTTGTAGGGGTTGAGGCCGGTTGCTAGTTCGTACATCATCAACCCGAAGCTCCAAACGTCGCAGTTATGGCTATACTTTTTGTTGAGAATTCTTTCTGGGGACATGTAGATGATTGTGCCGACGAAAGTGTTTGCGATCCCTTGGGTCTTGCCTAGATGTTTGCTAATGCCGAAGTCGGTGATCTTCACCTCCCCCCGGCTATTCAGCAGCACATTCTCCGGCTTGATATCCCTGTGGATCAGATTCTTCGTGAAGTGGATATACATCAGCCCATTGGCAATCTACTTCACAATTTGAATACCTGTGCTGCAATACTCGCCAGTACTGACTCTGGAATCTTCAGTTTGCCACTACTGACCAACCCTATTACGCTACGCACCGATCCAAGATCCATAAATTCGATGACCTGGTTGATACGTCCTTGTTAGTAGTAGCAACCGTAGAAGTTCACCATGTTCGGACAGCTGCACCCCGAGAAGAAAGTTCGTAGGTCGTTGATGATCTGCTCACGTTTATCCTTTTCGAAGGCGTTGATTGTCTTCAGAGCGGTTTAGTGGATCACACCGTCCTTATGAAACAGTGCTCGGTAGACTACACTGCTGGCACCCCGGCCTATCACTTCGCATTGCTGTGTTAGTCTCACCTGTACCTGGATCTGCTTCGGTTCGATGTGGAAGCTGCTATACGT
>ERZ724508.1259-NODE-1259-length-15570-cov-5.583500_pt1 | contig 15570 bp, 19 predicted proteins | sample MGYA00376041_ERZ724508 | MGnify/ENA primary metagenome ERZ724508 (study PRJEB28724, sample SAMN07190887) | wastewater metagenome | isolation source: effluent of sewage treatment plant in Hong Hong | place: USA: Christiansburg, Virginia | collected 2016-03-01 ...
CCCCAGCACATGATCCAAATCCTGGCCCTGCTCCCAAGCGTCCACCAGCTCTTTAATATTGGCGATGGTAAAGCCGCGCTCCAGCAACTGATTGATCATGCGTAGACGGCCGAGATGCGCATCAGAGTAAATACCCGCCCGACCCCGGCGCACCGGCGGCGCAATCAACCCGCGATCTTGATAGGCACGAACATTGCGGACGGTCGTACCGGCAGCACGGGCCAGCTCGTCAATGGTATGTTCTTGACCACTCGGCGCCGCGCTACTGCCCATATCGGGCAACAGGTCGCGTCCTTGCTTGAGCAGCTGCTTGAGCAGTGTCTGGGGAGTTTTCATCATAGAGGGCGATGATACTGATGAAGCTCAGGCATACCAAGCTTCCTCTATGAACCCGAGAGCTTGCGCTCCAACAAAAAAAGGGCCCGAAGGCCCTTTCTGAGTATCACGAGCATCAGTCGTTGTAAGCCTTCTCGCCATGAGCACTCACATCAAGGCCCATACGCTCATCCTCTTCCGAGACACGCAGGCCGATCAGTAGATCCACGATCTTGAAGGCCCCGATGGAAACAACACCCGCCCAGACCACAGTGATAGCTACACCAAGCAACTGGACGCCCACCTGTGCAGCCATATCAAAGCTCTCAGGCCCCATACCGCCCAGAGACGGCGCGTAGAACACACCGGTCAGGATGGCACCCACAATGCCGCCAAGGCCATGTATGCCGAACACATCCAGTGCATCATCCGCACCCAGTAGCTTTTTGAGGCCAGTGACTCCCCACACACACACCACACCTGCCACCAAGCCGATAGCGATGGCGCCCATCGGGCCTACAAGGCCAGCTGCTGGGGTAATCCCTACCAAACCAGCGACAGCACCCGACGCTCCGCCCAAAGCAGAAGGCTTACCCTTGATGACAGACTCCACCACCAACCAGCCGCACACCGCCGCCGCAGAAGCAAACAGCGTGTTGATAAAGGCCAGGGTTGCACTGGCGTTGGCCTCCAGTGCCGAGCCCGCATTAAAGCCGAACCAGCCCACCCACAATAACGCTGCACCAATTAGGGTGAATGCCATGTTGTGCGGCTTGAGTGCCTCTTTGCCGAAGCCCAGACGCTTGCCAATGAAGTAAGCACCCACCAGACCCGCGACGCCGGCATTGATGTGTACAACAGTGCCGCCGGCAAAATCCAAGTCACCCTTTTCAAACAGCAGCCCGCCGGCAGCCCACACCATGTGTGCAATCGGCAGATAGGCAAAGGTGAACCACAACACCGCAAACAGCAGTGCTGCCGCAAACTTAATGCGCTCAGCAAACGCTCCCACGATCAGTGCACCGGTGATGCCCGCAAACGTGGCCTGAAACGCAATAAAGATGTATTCGGGTAGCTTATAGCCCGCCGAAAAGGTATCGGCCAGAGAGTCAATGGTTACGCCCGACAAGAATATTTTGTCCAGCGAGCCGATATAGGCATTACCCCCTGCAAACACCAAGCTATAGCCATACAAGGCCCACAAGATTACCAGCAGTGAAAACACTGTCAGCACCTGCATAAATACTGACAACATATTCTTAGAACGAACAAGGCCGCCATAGAACATTGCCAGACCTGGCACCACCATCATCAGTACCAGCATGGTTGAAGTCATCATCCATGCCACATCACCCTTATCAACTACCGGCGCCACGACAGCAGCAACGTCCCCGGCAAAAACAGGCGCCGACAATGCCAGCGCACTTCCCCACACCAGGGGCATCATGAATTTTTTCATAGCAATTTCTCCGCGCTAACGCGATGAATGGATTCAGATTGCATCAACACCAGATTCACCAGTGCGAATTCGGATTGCCTGCTCCAGTGGCATGACAAAGATCTTGCCATCTCCAATTTTTCCCGTCAGCGCCGCCTTAGAAATCGCTTCAATCACCTGATCGATCAAATCGTCACTGGTGGCAATTTCTATTTTTATCTTTGGCAAGAAATCAACGACATATTCTGCGCCACGGTATAATTCGGTATGTCCTTTCTGCCGACCGAAACCTTTTACCTCGGTCACAGTGACACCCTGTACGCCAATCTCGGAGAGCGCTTCGCGAACATCATCGAGTTTGAAAGGCTTAATAATGGCAATCACCATTTTCATTATTCGTACTCCTTTTTCTGGGGCGCCGTGCACGCAAATAGCGTGCACGGCATGAGTAACTTAAAAGCTTTTGCTAACCGTAAGAACCGCACGCCCAGTGCTGATATTTCCAGCCAGATCACTGTCGTCAATGTCAGATCCGATATATGCCAACTCAACGCCCAGACCCTTCACACTTTTGCTGGCGGCAACCTTATAGTCGATATAGCTATCATCCGTGCCGGCGTAGCCCAACGCTTGAGACATCATCGCGTTATCATCAAACATGTTCATGCCAAGGCTTGCTGACAGGCCAACACCAGCAACTTCCGTACTGTAAGCACCATAGACGTACACAAACTGATCCGATTCAGCAAAATAGTCCGGACTATAGTTCAGGCCAAACTTCATGCCCTTGAAACTGACCGAGCCGTACACTTCGTTGTAGTCTGGCTCGAAACCATAATTACCTTTATTCATGCCAGGATAGTTGTAACGCATAACACCCACGTCATAGCCCACTTCACCTGCCTTGCCGGCGAAACCAATTAAGGTATCCAGCTCAAGGCCACCACTGCCATTGGCAATACTGGAACCCCATAAGGTGTAATAGAGGCCAGACTCATGATTAACCGTCAGCGTGCCCTGCACAGCAGCATTGTTTGAGGACTGCGAAATGCCACGAAAAAGATAATCGCTGGTGAATGCCACTCCACCCGCTGTCGTCACAGCCTCATCTGCCGCATTAGCAGCGGCTGCGACAAATAGCAGACTGGCAGAAAGAACAGCTGTCGAGATTTTGGTCAGTTTCATGAGCACAACTCCGGTAAGAATTCTGTTTGCCTGAAGGATTTTCAGGCCTTGCAATCTCGCGCTTTGGTGCGCTTACCAGATGTATTGCATCAGCCGTGCCAACTGCTAAATAAGTACTGATTTGTGAAGAGAACACTAAAGCCCGGGTGCGTTTCTGCTGATTTCCTCCCCCTTAAGGGGCATAAAATTGTTATTGCCATCTTCCTGTGCACAATAAAAGAGCACACTCAAACGTTAGCCACCCTAGGTAAACATGGTGCTAGAATCGCTATCCCTTGTTCTCTTATGGAGTGGCGCCATGGCCCTGGAGCAAATCGTTAACCGTGTCAGCGAGCAGCTTTCCCAGATACTGCCGCCGGGTGTCCGCCAATTACGTGGCGATATTGAAGAGAACATTAAGGTGGTACTGCGCGAAGCATTGGCCCGAATGGAGCTAGTGACCCGCGAGGAGTTTGATGTGCAGTCTGCACTGCTTTCACGCACACGCAGTCGTCTAGAGGCCGTCGAAAAGGAATTGAAGGCACTGGAACAGCGCGTTGTTGCGCTGGAAGGCCGTGGCAGTGATCAGAGCTGATCTGGTCTGACCGCACCTAGCCATCGCACCTCGTATTTAAGTTTGCTAGGCCCCGTAAGGATCGCGGGGCATCTTGTTCAGGGAGAACACCATGTCACTTGCCCGTGTGCGCACGCGCGCCCAACTGGGGCTGGATGCACCAGTCGTTACCGTCGAAGTTCATCTAAGTTCCGGCTTGCCCGGCTTGGCCATTGTTGGTCTGCCCGAAGCGGCCGTGCGCGAGAGCAAAGATCGAGTACGCTCGGCCCTGATCAACTCCGGCTTCGAGTTTCCCCAGCGTCGTATCACCATCAATCTGGCCCCTGCCGATCTGCCCAAGTTTGGCGGTCGTTTTGATCTTCCGATTGCCCTTGGCATTCTCGCCGCCAACGGTCAGATACCCACCAACGCATTGGATCGTGCTGAGTTCATGGGCGAGCTCGCGCTGTCGGGTGATCTTTGCAATATTCCCGGCGTACTGCCTGCAAGTCTGGCCGCGCGTGATGCCGGCCACTGTTTGTTTGTGCCGCTAGGCAATGCTCCCGAAGCAGCACGACCGAAAGGGGCAGAGGTTTACGGAGGTGATCATCTGCTGGCCGTGGTGGCGCACCTGAATGGCCTGCAGCGTATACCGCTGGCCCAACCCAATAACACGCCCTCTACTAGCACCCGTGCCATTCCGGATATGGCGGATGTGAAGGGTCAGCATCAGGCGCGTCGTGCGCTTGAGATTGCCGCCGCTGGTGGACACTCTCTGCTGATGCTTGGCCCTCCGGGTACAGGAAAAACTTTGCTCGCCTCGCGACTATCTGGCCTGCTGCCTGCCCTTGGTGAACAAGAATCCCTTGAGGTTGCCGCTATTCGCTCGTTGCTGGGTCACCCGGATGACCCAGACCGGCATCCTCCCTTTCGTGCTCCACACCACACCGCCTCTGGTGTTGCTCTGGTGGGTGGCGGCTCTTATCCGCGCCCCGGCGAAATCACCCTAGCGCACCATGGCGTGCTATTTCTGGATGAGCTACCTGAGTTTGACCGTAAAGTATTAGAGGTACTGCGCGAGCCGTTGGAGTCTGGCCATGTTGTTATCTCTCGAGCGGCCAATCAGGTCCGCTTTCCTGCTCGCTTTCAATTGATTGCCGCCATGAACCCCTGTCCGTGTGGCTATCTTGGGGATGGTACGGCGCGTTGCCGCTGCACAGGCGATCAAGTGGCTCGTTACCGCTCACGTCTGTCCGGCCCGCTGCTGGACCGCATTGACCTGCACGTTGAAGTCCCTGCCTTGTCTGCTGAAGTACTGCACCGCGGGGCGGCCGGTGAGTCTACCGCCAGCATCAAACCACGCGTTGTCGCCGCCCGAGAACGTCAACATGCCCGTCAGGGCCACCTCAATCAGGACTTAAGCCCTTCAATGGTCAGTGAGCACGCCGCACTGTCGCGTGAGGATGCTGACACGCTAGAGCTGGCAATGAAGCGGCTACGCCTGTCCGCCCGCGCCTACCACCGTGTACTTCGTGTCTCGCGCACCATTGCGGATTTGGAGGGCGCGGAAAAAATCCAGTCCCCACATCTGCATGAGGCCTTGGCCTACCGGGTGCTGGATCGCATCCCCGCTTGAGGTATCAACCTCGCCCTTGGGAACCAATAACCGGATAAAAACCTGAGCCAGATCAAGCATCTGGCGGTGAAGACGATCTAGCAGTGCATTAGGTTGATATAAGTCAATATCGCCAGTGTGGTCTTCTCTATGATTAGTACATGACGTTGTGCTTTGCAGTGAACTTACCGCCAGCACAGCCAAAAGGCTTCTTCTTAATCAAAGGGAACACCCCATGCGTATCAAATCTGCTGCTCTGCTTGCTGCCATTCTTGCCGCCACCGCTGGACAAGCCATGGCCTATGAGACTGGTGATATCGTTCTGAGAGCAGGCGTTGCCTCCGTTAATCCCGATGTAACCGATAATGTTGCCGGCGGTGCACTGAAGCTTGATGTGGACAACAACGTCCAGCTGGGCTTGACCGGCACATATTTTCTTTCGCCTACTATCGGCGTGCAGCTGCTGGCAGCGACACCGTTTAAGCATGACATCACTGCTGCAGGCACTAAACTTGGCTCTACAAAGCACCTGCCACCAACAGTGACTCTGCAATGGTACCCAAGCATTGCCGGCAATATTCATCCGTATGTTGGTGCTGGCCTTAACTACACCATGTTTTTTGAAGATGACACTCCTGGCGCTGACTTGGAGCTTGACGACTCCCTTGGCTTGGCACTTGAAGTTGGGGTGGACATTGATCTCGGCAGCAATCTCGTTCTGAATGCTGCCATATGGAAGATCGATATCAATACCGACGTCAATCTTAACGGAGTCAATCAAGGCGAGCTGGAAATAGATCCATTGGCATTTATGGTCGGTATTGGCTACAAGTTCTAATCAATACTTTAGAAGTTAAAAAATGCCGGCATATGCCGGCATTTTTTTCTCCATCGAATCACGCCATACCATAAGGCAGCAGTGCTTTAGGCGCGCTCTCTCGTACGCGCTGAACCACGCCTCGTCTCAGCAATCGCTGCGCATCTGTATTATTATCCATCTCACCCGTACGAATTTTTATCCCCAAATCACGATTCAGCGCAGCAAGATCACCTTCATGCCCCAGAAATTCCTGTAATGCATCGCATTCTTCTCGCTCTGCTTGCTCGCCATTCTTTAACTGTCGTTCCGCAATGCTCATGGCATTGGCAATCATCAAAACTTCGTAAGCACGCTCTGGTGGCAACAGTGGTAATAGCGCCTTACGTAATACCTCGCGTGCTATTGCCAATAACGCCGCTCCATCCGGTTGTTCACGCATGAGCACACCCTGTCATATTGAGAATTTCAAGCTCGAGCTCTGGAACGATATGTGCAGTCAGTGCCAATTCTAACGACGACTCACGGCCACTAACATGACGCTCGCCCTGTTGTATGGCAATAATTGCCCAGCGAATGTGCGCATAGACCTCCCAGAAAAATACCGCCTCACGGTCCAGCGACACCCCGGTAACTGACTCATAACCGTCATACAACGCAGCACGAGATCCGATACCTCCGGCCTCTTTGTCAAATTGGCCAAAGCGCCAACAGCGCGCACAAAACCAGCCGATGTCTTCGAGTGGATCAGACCAAGCGGCAAACTCCCAATCCAGCACCGCAGTAAGCCCCTGCTCATCCACCATATAATTACCGGTACGCCAATCGCGATGCGTGAGTACCCGCTGCTTGGTCATCGGGGCATGCACTTCCAACCAACGGATTCCCCATTCCAACGCAGGAAATGGTGTGTGGTGTGTATCTAGAAAAGTACGGAACTCATGCACACCTTGCAACGCAGGTGAAGATGACGATAAAGGCAAAAAAGACAAATCCGAACGGGGTGGCATAATCGTATGTAACTTTGCCATTTCCGCACCAATGCGGCGTACCAGTAGCTCTCGGTCGCCTCCTAGCGACGTGTCTTTCACCAAACGAAACCCGGCTGCCGTACCTGCCGCTTTACGCATAATAAAAAAATCACGGCCAAATACAGAAGCATTGCCCAGCCACAAAGGCTCCGGCACAGTGACTCCAGCAACAAACGCCGCCTGCAATAAAGCAAACTCCTCTGCCCGAGAATGCGAAACGGCAACCCCTGATGGAGCATCACTACGCAACACGCATTCCAGTACCCCTTCGTGAGAACCGCCACGAAAGGAAACCGTCAGCTGCCAGTTTTCCTGAATTGCCCCACCGGACAGAAGTTTTACACTCTCAACCACAACGGAATCTGCTCCCGTCTGTGCACGCAGAAATAACTCAATGGCATGTCTTTGCTCGTTATTCATGCTCGCACCATCTCACACTCAAAGGCCCCAACGAAAAAAATCTTGACCCTCATCCAAATAAGCGCGAGAGAGCACCATTTTGTGAATTTCACTGGCACCATCAACCAATCGTGCCTGCCGCGCATAGCGGTAGATCCACTCAACAATGGTGTCTTTTGAGTAGCCTTGCGCACCCAACAACTGAATGGCTGTATCTGCCGACTTGTGCAACGTATCTGCAACATGAATTTTGGCAATGGAAATATCCGTGCGTGCAAAGTCGCCTTGATCTAATTTCCATGCAGCATTCATGGTGAGCAGGCGGCCAATATGAATATCCTTGGCTGCATCACCCAGCATCCATTGCACGCCCTCATGCTGCGCCAACGTCTCGCCAAAACTCATGCGTTGCGTAACATAGCTGCCCGCCTCCTCAAGACAGCGTTTTGAAAGCCCAAGCCAGCGCATGCAATGCGTAAGACGAGCGGTGCCGAGACGAATCTGAGTTACTTTAAGGCCATCACCCACTTCTAAAAGGCGATGCTCGTCTGGAATCTCTAGGCCTTCAAACACAATCTCGCAGTGGCCACCGTGCTCTTCTGGCCCCATGATGGGAATACGGCGCTCAATGCGCCAGCCCGGCTGACTGGCATCAAACAAGAAAGCTGTGAGGCCTTTGCGCGCATCATCCGAGGTGCGTGCAATCAATATAAAATGCTGCGCCCCATCGGCTCCGGTAATAAACCACTTGCGGCCTGTGATAATCCACTTATTCCCTTTTTTCTCAGCTTTTGTATACGTGAGTGAAGGATCAGAGCCACACCCCTTTGGCTCCGTCATGGCAAATGCTGAACGCACCTTGCCATCGATAATAGGCTGCAACCAGCGCTCTTTGAGCGCCTCCGTTTTTAGAATTTTCTCCAGCACGATCATGTTGCCGTCATCTGGCGGGGCCGCATTGAACATCACTGGACCAAAGGGCGAACGTGCGGCTTCTTCATAACAGGCGGCCATGCCAACCACACCAATACCCTGGCCGCCGCGTGACTTCGGCATCTGGAAAGCCCATAGCCCTTCTGCTCTGGCCTGAGCGCGCACCTGTGCCACTATGTCCTCACGAATATTTTCGTGCTCATCAAACACAGCCGGTTGCGACTCTAGTGGCCGCACATGCGTTTCGATAAAAGCGCGCACACGCAGTCGATAATCTTCAATTTCTGGTGACAGCGTAAAATCCATTAACTTCTCCAGCAGTAATTCCAATCCGGTTGAATCACCGGAAATTCGCAAAAAGCGTTAAAGCGTTGAGCAGAGGTGTCCGCCATCAACCTCAACGACTGAACCCGTCATATAACGACCAGCATCAGAGGCCAGCAGCAACAATGGGCCATCAAGATCGCTCCTTTCACCTAATCGGCGCATGGGAATGCGGGCAACCATTTTCTGGCCAGGTTCGGTATCAAAATAGCCTGCATTAATTTCAGTTTCGATATACCCCGGTGCAATCGCATTAACGCGAATACCGTAGCGGGCTAATTCCAGAGCCATGGCCTTGGTGAGATGGATGACACCTGCTTTAGACGCACAATACGGCGCCAATACCGCCGCCACCCGAAAGCCAAGAATGGAGGCAATATTGATGATGCTACCTGGCTGCTTTGCTGCAACCAGTCGCTTCGCCATTTCACGTGCGACAAGATACGGCCCCTTAAGATTCGTATCGACCACAAAATCCCATTCTTCTTCTTCGAGATTAAGGAAAAAACTATTACCAGAGACACCCGCATTATTGACCAAAATATCAATAACCCCGCCCGTTAATGCCTCGGCCTCGGCCAATGCGGCTTGCACAGAAGCCGCGCTTATCACGTCCATAACAACGCAATGCGCTTTGCAACCTGCAGCACGAAGGCGATCTGCTTCAGCCTTAATACGATCGGTGCGCCGAGCCGCTAGCACCACCTCAGCACCTGCCTGAGCAAGCGTCTCAGCAAAGTGCTGACCCAAGCCACTGGAAGCTCCCGTGATAAGAGCACGACGCCCATCAAGACGAAAAGAAGGAACGGGCATATGGGACTCCATGACAAAAAACGGACAGTGCGGCCTTATAGCCGCAACTTAATCCGAGCGTACGGGAGCCTCCTAAAAATTGCCATGCCCGAAAAAGACAGCGTGCTTGACCTTGTAGCGCGGGGTTAGCGCTTGCTCAACTGGTGTACTTGCGACACCAGCTCATCAAACGAGGTGAACTCGGCATCGGCCGGCGGCATATCTGGCCAGATCTGATCACTAAAATTAACCCACAGGGTGCGCATCCCTACTGCGGCTGCGCCCGCAATATCTTGCTCAGGATCGTCACCTACATGCAGTATTTGTTCCGGCAGCAAGCCAGAAGCCGTAATCGCTGCCTGATAAATACGTGGATCAGGCTTTGGCACACCAACACTGGCCGCAGAAAAATGTCCGCTGAATAAATGCCCCAACCCAGCCCGCTGAATATCCGCATTGCCATTGGTCACTGCGTACAATGAAAATTCTTTATGCAAGGCCGTGAGTGCTTGCAACGCTCCAGGAAAAAACTCTACTGTGTTTCGGCCTTCGTAATACACATCAAATGCGCCTTGCGCCGCATGCACTGCATCAACTGCCGAATACCCTCCCTCGATAAATGCACGGCGCAGCACTTCAATACGCAGCGCCGACAAGTCGTGAGCAATGTCTTTCCGTTGACTTACCACATCATGACGTAATCGCGAGAATTCACGCAGATCAAACCGCCGCACAAAATCCGGGTGCTGCTGCCGAATCCAGTCACGCATGGACTTTTCTGCTCTCGCCACAATTGGCTCAATGTCCCAGAGCGTGTTATCCAGATCGAACGTAATAAGACGAATACTCATTTTTTGTCAGATGCTTTGTCAGATAGCTTGCGGGAGCGTGGATGCGCCTTGTCATAAACCGAGGCGAGATGCTGAAAATCCAGATGCGTGTAAATCTGTGTGGTGCTTATGTCGGCATGGCCCAGCAACTCCTGTACGGCACGTAAATCTTGCGACGACTCAAGCAGGTGTGAGGCAAATGAGTGCCGTAGCATATGGGGATGCACATGTTGCGGAAGGCCCGCACGCCGTCCCTGAAACGCCAACCGTAATTGAATGGCGCGCTCTGTGAAACGCGATCCTTTTGGCGTAATAAAAATAAGGTCATTACTTTTTTCATTGCACCACTGCTCTCTTAGAGGCAGCCATAACTCAAGCGCCTTGAGTGCCTTTCGACCAACAGGCACCCGTCGCGTCTTATTGCCCTTGCCTGTTACCGTGATATGGCCGGCACTACAATCCAGTTGCGCCAGTGTCGAATTGGCCAACTCGGAAAGACGAAGGCCTGATGAATAAAACAGCTCCATCACGGCATGATCGCGAATCCACAGGGATTTTTCTGGCTCATCCTCTGGCGCAGGTGCATCCAGCAACTGCTGAATCAAATCGACATCCAATACCCGCGGTAAGTCTCGCCGGCGCACTTTCAGCCGAATACCTCGGGCAGGATTAAACGCTGCTTCACCTTGTGTCGCTAGCCAGTCATAAAAGCCGCGCAAGCTGGACATGATGCGCTGCTGGCTACGGATATCGAGTCCATCCTCGCTGACACGAGCAATAAACTCTTCAAGTAGATACACATCAAGACTACGCCATTCGCGCAGACCCGCTGCGTGCAGGAAAGCCACTACTTTATCCAAGTCGCGGCGATAAGCCTTCAGCGTATTATCAGAAAGACCGCGCTGACTGGAGAGCATCGCGAGGTAGTCCCCGATGCGCGCCTCCAGTGTATTCACGGCAATAACTCAGGCGGTCTGGCGTGCTGCATCGCCGCCCAGCAGAGGCAGCAGCACACGCGCCAGCACGTCACCGATAAAGGAGATAAAAAGCGTGTCCATTGTGCTTCTGAAATGATCTGCATTGGACGAACCAATGGCCAGCAGGCCGAGCGGACGCTCGTGCTGCACCGGCACTACCGCACAAGACCTTACTTGCTCACCCTCGTGCCCAAACAAGAACTGCAGCTCGTCCTTACGCAACTGACCAGTAATGACCTGCCGACCACGCACCAGCGCCGGAATTTTTTCCTGTGCTGATGTCAGTGCGATGGATTGCGCCGCGCCCGTTGCACCGCTTACGTCAAACAACAGAAAGCTGACATATTCGGAACCGAAGCGCTGGCGCAATTCGCGCTCCAACGCGACGGCAAGCTGCGCTACGGTTTTTGTTTCCAGTAGCGCAAGAGTGAGGCTGCGCATTTTTTCAAACAGGACATCATTCTCGCGCGCCACATCCAACAGATGTGTCAGTCGCTCGCGCAACTCAACATTACGCTCACGCAACACGACTACTTGGCGCTCTACTAATGACACCGCCTTACCAGTCTCGTGCGGAATACTGATGTCCGCCAGCAACGCCTCATGATCAACGAAAAAATTCTTGTGCGCCTTGAGGTAGGCGACAACCTGTTCTGCACTCGGCAATTCACTGCTCATCGTTTGTCCTTTTTCTTATTCCTGCTTCCGCCAGGCCGAGGGCCACGTGGCCGATCTTGTCCACAGTCTTGTGGCTCAGGCATGGCCACATCCGGCAGACGAATCACTCCATCATACACGCGTGCTGTCGGGCCAATCATGATGACTGGCTCACCCACGCCTGCCCAATGAATATTCAGCTCGCCGCCGGATAATGCCACCTTTACCGGGCTGTCGAGTAACCCGCGCCGAATCCCCGCCACCACTGCGGCACACGCGCCAGTTCCGCACGCGAGCGTTTCACCGGTACCGCGTTCAAACACACGCAGACGCGCATGATGACGATCAACCACCTGCAAAAAGCCTACGTTCACTCGTTCCGGAAACCGCGCATGAGATTCCAGCGCAGGCCCCAGTGTTGCTACATCTGCCGTTTCTACATTATCAACCAGCAACACCGCATGTGGATTGCCCATATTTACCGTGGACAACTCAACAGCCTGGCCGTTCACCTGCACTGAATACACCAGCGCTTCGGCTTCGGCCACAAAGGGAATATCCGCCGGTGCAAAGCGTGGTGCGCCCATATTGACGGAGACACAATCCAAAGCATCAATGCTGAGCTCGATAATTCCACTGGCTGTTTCTACGCGCAAATGATCCTTGCGGGTGAGACGGCGCTCACGCACAAAGCGTGCAAAGCAACGTGCGCCATTACCGCACTGCTGCACCTCAGACCCATCCGCATTAAAAATACGGTAGCAGAAATCGACATCGGGGGTTTCCGGTGGCTCAACAACGAGCAACTGGTCAAAACCCACGCCGAAATGACGGTCGGCGAGTTGGCGGATCTGCTCTGGTGATAGCCGCATACGCTGGCTGACCAGATCAATCACCATGAAATCGTTGCCGAGGCCGTGCATCTTGGTGAATTCCAGACGCATTGCGGTCTCCCAAATCATCAGCAGGCCCAGCCGCCCCGCGGGGCGCGCACAAAAAAGCCCGCACATGCGGGCTATTCTGCCGGTTTCAGGGGGGCGAGGCCACCATCTATGACCTTGTCCTTCCGAGCCATCGCATCAGGGCAGCAGGGACTCGCCAGCAAACAGCTCCTGCACCGTCTCGCGGCGACGCACTACAAATGCCTTACCACCATCCACCATCACCTCGGCGGCACGGCCACGGGTGTTGTAGTTGGAGCTCATCACAAAGCCGTAGGCACCGGCCGACTTAACCGCCAGCACATCACCTGGCTGAATCTTTAGGCGGCGCTCCTTACCCAAGAAGTCACCCGTTTCACATACCGGCCCGACCACATCATAGTCTCGCGTCGGCGTGTCATCGCAGCGGGGATCTACCGGCACGATATCCATCCAGGCACCGTAAAGGGCCGGACGAATCAAGTCGTTCATGGCCGCATCAATGATGGCAAAGTTCTTATGCGCCGTCGGCTTAAGGAACTCTACCGTGGTCAGCAACACGCCTGCATTAGCCGCAATGGCACGACCCGGCTCCATATAAACCTTGATTTGACGGCCCGTCAGGAGTGGCAGCAGGGCTTCGGCATAGTCACGAGGCTCCGGCGGCGTTTCATCCCGATACCGCACCCCCAAACCACCACCGATATCCAGATGCTCAATGATGATGCCGCGTGCTGCTAGCGTATCCACCATGCCCAGTACCAACCGGAGGGCATCTACAAACGGGGTTACCGACGTCAGCTGTGAGCCAATATGGCAGTCAATACCGATAATACGCAGACCGGGCAAGCGGCTGGCACGCAAGTAAACGTCCACCGCCGCTTCAATATCAATGCCGAACTTGTTTTCTTTAAGACCGGTCGAAATATAAGGATGAGTCTTGGCATCCACGTTCGGATTCACCCGTAGCGACACCGGAGCCATCTTACCCAGACGCACGGCCACCGCATTAATCCGGTCTAGCTCGGCCTCGGACTCGACATTGAAGCAGGCAATACCCACTTCCAACGCCCGAGCGATCTCGGCCTCTTGCTTGCCCAATCCGGAGAACACCACTTTGCCCGGTTCGCCACCGGCAGCCAGCACACGCTCCAGCTCACCACCGGAGACAATGTCAAAACCTGCCCCCAGTCGTGCCAGTACGTTCAGCACGGCCAGATTGGAGTTGGCCTTTACGGCGTAACAAACCTGATGCGGAATGGCCGCAAATGCCTCATCAAAGGCACGGAAGTGACGCTCTAGCGTTGCCCGTGAATAGACATAGGTGGGCGTGCCGAAACGCTTGGCAATCTCGTTCAGCGGCAGGTCTTCGGCACATAGGGTGCCATTATGGTAGGCAAAATAATCCATGAAGATTCTCTGTGGTCAGGGCTGCGCGGGAGCGGCTGGCGGAGTGTTCTGGCTGCTTTCTTCTGTGGTGCCCGGTATCGACTCAGCCGACTGCACTCCTACAGGCTGCATCACTACGGGCTCCACGACAGGTGTAGCCGGCAGAAAAAGCGGACCTTTCTGGCCACAGGCCGCCAGCAGGCAGACAAGGGAGAGCAGCAACAGACGCAACATGACAGATCCCGAAAAAAAGTCAGAACCGATTATACGGTGCCCCGCCCTTCCCGGCGACCGCCACCTGCAAACACAGACAGCTGGTAAAGGTGCAGCAGCGGCAAGGCGCCGGTATGATTAGGCTCCCGACCCCTGCTGATGCCACCGCCATGAACGATACTGAGTTCAACACCGCCGTCGATACCATACTGCTCGCCATCGAGGATGCGCTTGAAGATCTGGACACGGATATCGATGCAGAAAATGCCGGGGGCATTCTGACGCTCACCTTTGAGAATGACAGCAAGGTTATCGTCAACCGTCAGGGGCCAACGAAGGAGATTTGGGTGGCAGCGCGTTCCGGTGGCTTTCATTGCGGCTACCGTGATGGCGAATGGATTTGCAACACCACGAAGGAAACGCTGTCAGCGCTACTCAATAGAGTATGCTCGGAACAAGCGGGTGAGCCAGTGACGCTGTCGCTTTGAAAGCCGACTCACTTCTGACGCCAAGAAACTGCATGCCAAAAAAAACGGGCCTTATGGCCCGTTTTTTAATTCGCCGTAAATCAGAAGCTGTAATTCAGCGCTACAGCAATTTGATCCACATCAAAGTCATTATTGCCGTTACCAGCATCCGCTATCATCAAGCGTTCAAACGTTGCACGAACACCCATCTGATCATTAACCTGAAACGCTACACCGGCACCCACGCCAAGATGAAAGCCAGAGTCATCCTGACTGCTAAAAGGCAAAGAACTCTCGTACTCCACCGTCAGGTAGTTTGCTGACACTTTACCAAATAGGGAAAACTGCGGCGTCATCGGTGCACTCATTAGCACTGCCAACTGGCCACCACTGTGATTCAGTTTTTGGGTTATGGGTCCCGTCTTTACGGTGCCTTCACTATTAGTCAGGTATACCGCCTCTACGGCCAAATTGGCATTGAGCTGAGCACCCGCACCAATCACCACGCGCTGAACGTCGTCATCAGAGACCGAGCCAGCAACTTCCAAAGCGCTCAGATCGACACTACCGCCCGCAACACCCACGGTAAAATACGGACCGGGCTGCTGAGCCAAGGCCAAAGCAGGAGTCGTCAACGCCATCGCTACTATCAGTTTCTTCAACATGATCATCCCTCTTGTGGAGAAAAACCCAGCACTACACCGTAGCCCCGTTATCCATTTCAGCATAGCAAGCC
>ERZ724508.1262-NODE-1262-length-15533-cov-4.654090_pt1 | contig 15533 bp, 14 predicted proteins | sample MGYA00376041_ERZ724508 | MGnify/ENA primary metagenome ERZ724508 (study PRJEB28724, sample SAMN07190887) | wastewater metagenome | isolation source: effluent of sewage treatment plant in Hong Hong | place: USA: Christiansburg, Virginia | collected 2016-03-01 ...
GTCTGAACTACAGGAGTCTGAACTACAGGAGTCTGAACTACAGGAGTCTGAACTAGTGGTGTTTGAACTACAGGTTCTGAAAATGAAGCTTGATATGAATCAATGTTAGAAGTTTGTAAAGATTGGTCTTTACTATCTTGTAAATCGCCAATACCTTTATGCGAAGCTATTTTTCCCTGTATAGTTTGAAGACGGTTTATTGCATTTTCCTTCTTTTGGGTATCTTGATTTTGAGTATTTATTGAAAAAAAAGTATTATTTTCAATGATCAAAGCTGATTCTGGCACATCTAGATTTACATCGCCATCATAACGTGCTGGTGGTTCAATAAGACCAATATGGTTATATAGGGATCTACGCAAAGTATTTAATGTAGGTCTTCGTATACTCGATTTAACATTTAATTCTTTTAGCTTTTGTTCATCTTGTTGCCATGGTATTAGCACAATATTTTCTCTTACTAAAGCAATAACGGCTTCAAGCGGTGCCATTTTTTGTGATAGCGAATCAGAAACTAAAACGATTGCATTATTTGTCGATATTGATTTTGTCACGAAGGCTTGCACAAAACTCGCATAACTAAAACAAACAGGATAAACATCTAAAGCTAGATCCTTAGAAAGTGCGTCATAAATATTTTCTTCTGCTACCACATAAACTTGAGGTTTTTGATCTCGTTTTTCATCTGAATGAATCAATTTCAATCCCATATTTCTCCTTAGGCTTTATGCATGTCAGCCAATAAATACTTTCTGTGTTCTAATATCGTCAACAATACGAATGAAATAAAGCAGAATAATACTTTTTTTCACAAAAAGGCTCGAGTAAAAATCTATGGCTGACATAAAAATTGTTATGTTAAATATCCCAAATATCAGACTGACAACAGCCGTCGCTTATCATTTTCCTGGAGCTTGTCTTACTTTAAAATGTGGTACCAATTCACTCTATGTAGGTCCTACAACTGAGATTCGAGCCCAGGCGCATCCTGGAGATTTAAGGGATTTGGTGCATTTATTAATAAAGAATAAGAATCAAAAGAATTTTTTCAACGCCTTAGGATTTAAAGATATCGGCGATATCTCTACTGAAGTACATGGTTCACCAGGGCTTTTCACTCAAATGGGTGCCGGGCTATATCTAATAACTCCAAATGAGCGTAGGGCCGTCTATAGTTTTCCAACTTTACTTTCTCCTCTAGAAGTCGAGAGAATAATTAGGACAACTACCCTTGATGGCATAAATCCTAGTATTGATTTCGATGAGGCGTTGGAAGTAACTCTAGCTACATTCGAAAAACGACAAATAGATGCTTATGCTTCGAATCCTGAAATTAAAGGTGGGATTATAAGCAATATCTTGGCTGAATGTGCTGTTTTGGAAACATTTATGTCTAATCCAATTAATGCAAACTAATTAATATTCTTCTTCAGTTTCATACTCAATAGTGACGAAAATAGAATATGGCCAATAGAAATATAGACTCAAAAGAACTAAGGTCACTTTCTATGCCTGAGGCAAAGTCGGGTTATGATAAAAGTATTGTAGATACCGTTATTGCAGGTTGTGCTGATACTATTTCAGATCTAGAACAACAAGTCGAAGAATTGAATAAAGCCTTACAGTATTTACGAGCACAGAGTTCACCTATGGAAATAGATGATGACTCTGAAGATGATGATACAAATGACTCAATACTTAATTGGTTAAATAATTTAGATTCTTTCAATATCGATTTAGAGGTTCAAAAGAATATTGCTGAAGCTATAGTCGGTTCAACAATGGCTGCCAGCCAAATTCGTCATGAAGCTAAAGAGAGAATAAAAATACTAATAAATGCAGTTGCAGCAGAAGTAAAAAAATTGGTTGAATTAGTACATTTATCTAAAACAAGTTTCGCACTAAATGCAGAATTACCCAATATGCTTGCGGCATGGGAAGGTGAATTTTCTGGAAAAATCTCAACATTGCTTTCTCAACTCGAGCTACCCTGGACTGTTCAAGTTTCGCAACTTGCAAAAGTATTAAACCATATGTCAACAAATCAAAATATTATAGATTCAAAAAAAGATTTAGATCAAATTATTCCTAAGGTAAAGCAAGATCCTATAAAATCAACTACGACTCAAGGAAAATGGGGTTAATTTTTGATTAAAGGTATCAGAATTAATTCACCAGGGAAAATTAAATTTGGATTTTTAGAAATAAGATTTTGAGTATTTAAAGAGATTATCTCCAACCATAGCTTATCTATCATTTCTTTCTCGCTCGAAAATTTCGTAGCTATAGAATATAAACTATCATTTTTTTTAACAATATAATTCTGATTGGAATTAAATTGATTATCTGTCTTTTCATGACTATTTATTTCTGGCGTTACAGTAGCATCATTTATTAACCATGGATCCTGTGAATCTGGATCAAATTCAATTCTTTTAATTGGAGTATCAAGTATCTTATGATTTTGTTTTGCAATTACAATTTTTGTATTGAATAGCACAATTAAAAAAGTACAAATTACTAATAATTTAGATAATACTTTCTTGATCTCAAAATACTCGCCAGCAGTAATAGCTAATATAACTATACAAGCAACAATTAGTATTTCTGAATAATTATCAATAATCTCGTCCATAATTCATACCATTTGATGTCTTTATAATCTTGTGTTATATTGTACAGCATGGCATACGCTCACGTCAACAAAATAGTAAAAGTTGATAAGAATTTGTTGTTTTCTAGTAAGTATCGCTCAAAATCATTTATAAAAGTAAAGCTTATAATAGCTTTTTTATTTATTACAATGTTTCTTTTATTATTGTTCGTCCATCTACTTTCAGATCCAATAAATAAATTGTCCAATATCAAAATAATGGAGAATAATAAAAATATTAACACAACAAAAAAACACACAAAGGCAATAAATACAATACCAAAAGAAGTATGCGAAACAAGTTTACCTAAATATGGAGGATTTAATGCAACAAGTTGTACTAGTAACAGTTATTACAGGTATAAAGAATGCTTTGATGACACAACATCTTTAAATACAATTATTGCTAAATACCAATTAAATGATAATACGTACGAAGTAAATAATATAAACTTTCGAGAGGGACAATCTATAATTGACGAAATAAATACTTATAGGATTATGGCATCATTTAAGAATTCGAATTGTATTTTAAACTTCATATCTAGTTTTGATAATAAATCAGTAATAATAGAACTGTTTAGTATGGAACGCGAATCAGAAAATTCAGCGATTTTAAATAATTAGTAAGCTTTTATGTCCAATCAGGAACAGCATTTTTATCTTCTGGTGCATCATCTGGGAATACCATTTCTCCTCCAAATTGTTCATGTAATTCAGTATCAGCCCAATCAGCTAATGACCCTACTGACCAGCATGCATGACTTAATTCTTCCTGGTCTAATTGATCTGCCAACAATTCGGATGCAGCTATTACATTGCTTTCCGCCCAGAACATTCTTGCTGAAACGATTCCTTCATTTATAATATTTATTTCTTCAAGCAACTCGTGGCTACTAGCTACATTCCGTAATACAACACAAAATATTTGAACCAATGTAGGTGACTTATCTAAAAGGCGTACATAATATAATGCTGATCCCCATCTAATAGGAATATCACCATCAGCGTCCATACGTAGCTGCTCACCCTCTGGCACTTGCAGGTATTCACGGACCATGGCATATACACGTTCTCTCAAAGCTGGATCAATCATTTATACTCCTAAATAGTAAGTAGCAATTTACTCGTCTAGATTACCATGCCACTTTAGTTAATATCACTAAAGAAAATGATATGAATTGGCGAAAATGGCAAAAGAACGATGCTAAATTGTATATTACAGGAATTTAGTAGAATAATTACTTATAAAAGGGAAAAAATGAAAGAACAGCCAAGAGCAAAAATTATAAATGATCCTGCGATATTAACTTATAAAGACAAAGAATTAAAACTACCCATAGTTGAAGGCAGCGAAAAGGAACGGGCGATTGATATATCTAATTTGAGAGCTGAAACAGGTTTAATAACATTAGATTATGGATACATGAATACTGGTTCAACTGAATCTGCAATCACCTACATCGATGGTGATAACGGAATCCTTAGATATAGAGGATACCCGATTGAGGAGTTAGCTACAAAAGGTTCATTTCTTGAAACTTCATGGTTGCTCATTAATGGCGAATTACCTACCACAGTTCAATTAGATCAGTGGCGTAATAAAATTAAGAAACATACGATGATCCATGAAGACATCAAACGGTTTTATGACGGATTCCCAAAGGATGCACATCCAATGGCAATATTATCATCTGTTGTTGCTTCTCTTTCTACTTTTTATACAGACTGTCAATATATTCACGATCCCAAACAAGTTGAACTTTCAGTTGTTCGACTAATGGCTAAACTTCCAACAATTGCAGCATATGCCTACAAAAAATCTATAGGCCAACCATTTTTATTTCCAAATAATGATTTAGATTTAATTGAAAACTTTCTCATGATGATGTTTTCTGTTCCATCAGAACCTTACGAAGTAGATCCAATTGTTGTAGAAGCCTTAAAAGTATTATTGATCCTCCATGCGGACCATGAACAGAACTGTTCGACATCTACTGTGCGTATGGTTGGCAGTTCAGAAGCAAATGTGTTTGTTAGTGTAGCCGCTGGTATTAATGCCCTATGGGGACCTCTTCATGGTGGAGCAAATCAACAAGTTGTGGAAATGCTAGAAGATATACGAGATAATCATGACGGAGATGTTGCATCTGCAGTTTTGCGAGCAAAAGATCCAGATGATTCATTCAAACTTTATGGATTTGGGCATCGTGTCTATAAAAATTTCGATCCTAGAGCCAAAATTGTTAAAAAAATAGCTGATGATGTACTAAAAGTTTTGAATAAGAATGATCATTTACTAGACATTGCTCTAGAGTTAGAAAAAGTAGCTTTGAGTGATGAATATTTTATAAAAAGAAAACTTTACCCTAATGTAGATTTTTATTCTGGACTTATATATAGAGCCATAGGATTTCCTACTCAAATGTTTACTGTCTTATTCGCCATGGGTAGACTACCTGGTTGGATAGCGAACTGGAGAGAGATGATGGAGTCAGACAAAACTAAACTTAACCGTCCAAGGCAAATATACACAGGCCCTACTATAAGAAGTTATGTAGACATAAGCAAAAGAAAATAATTATTTTGAAAACTGTACAAAAGTATTAGTTGAGATTGTTTGACAGCCTAATCCTTTAGCACGTCTTTTTAAGTTTTGGTCATTAGTTACTAAAACAATCGGACGATCGTTTGGTGTCATCGAAATTCTCTCAATAATCACATCGTCTGCAGTTGTACCTGCTGGAGAAAATACTACATGGACTTTTGAACGCATTGAAGCTCGTGTTGTATTTGAATCACCGTCAAAAATGACGGTACAATTAGTAGCAAATCTAGACTCTATGTTGGCTGCACAACTAATGGTGCGTTCTCTTTGAAGTTCTAAGTTTAGATTTTGAAATGAATTTAAAGAAACATTATAACCATCAATTAATAAAATTAATTTTTGTTGTTTAAATATTTCAGTTAATGCTAATGGATTCTCTATCATTAAACCTTGAGGGATGGCAACACTAGTTCTGCTTTTTGATACCGTACGTTTAACTTCATTTTTTTCTTGCTCTAATTTTGAATTACTATCATCAGAATCGATAGGAATAGATGTGCTTATTGTTTTGGAAAGGATTGAACGTGTCTTATTCATAATTGTTAATAGTGAACTTGAGATTTGTTCCGCTTGTGCTTGGGCCATAATTAAGTTTTGTAAATCTTCGTAGCCAAGTTCTATTTCTGAAGATAAGGCAGATGCTAATTGCTCTTGAAGTTGTGAAATTTTATTCGCTTTTTCGCTCGATACTTCATCTGCCAATCTGAGTCTGACTTCTAATTCCCTGGCTCTTGAAGCTTCTCTCTCTAATCTAGCACTGCTACGTTTCTCGCCTTTTTTTATTCGCTCCATTATAGAATCGCTTTGACTTATCTGTTTTTCAAGAGCAGCTATATTGCTTTCATATCTTTGCTCTTTTGCTCTTCTATTTTTTCTTTCATTACGCAGTTCCTCTTCCATACGAGAAACTTCGCTAGCTAATAATTTGGATCTATCCTTCTCTACATCTAAAGTTTTTGTTAAATTCGAAATTTTTGCTTCTTGAGCCAGTAAAGATTCACGTTGATCAGTTTCACTAATTGATATTGAACTGTGTGCAAGTATTAGACCTAATCCAAATTCGTAACCAACGGGTCTTTTCAGCCAGAGCATAGAAGCTATAAGTGCAAGATCATTACGAGAAGCGAAATCTCCAATTATTGATATAGCATCATTTAATGACCACGAATTTAAGACAACATTTGCTTCAACACGATTAAAAAATTCTTCCTCAACTAATTGACGAAAGTCATCATTAGAGTTAATCGAACTAATAATCTGTGCTCTTGCTGTTGAATGATGAAGTGTTTTTGCATCAAAATTTGAAATTCTTCTAAGAGATGTAGGAATCTGTGATGTTTCTTGCTTTTTTATTATGCAAAAAGCAGACTCTATGACTGGCAGTAGTAGAAAGTCCGGTACCATAACAGCCTGATTTGTATCGGTAGGATGTACATTTTTGGTATCCGTAATATTCACTATCTTAAATACTTTCCTTATAAATATCTCTTATTTAACTACTATTCTAGTACGTTACGAGTAATAGAATAGGTCAAACATACATACGAAATATAGAAATTTATACTTTAAGAAGAATCGATGAAACAACTTAGCTTTGAATCAAGTGGGGCAATATTACAAAATACCGAATTTGTTGTTATTGATTGTGAAACAACAGGAATAAGTCCTATTGAGTCAGCAATTACCGAAATTGCTGCAGTAAGTATTTGTGGTGGCGAAATAACAGGCTCATTACATAGTTTGATTAATCCAGAACAAGAATTAACAGAAAGAATAATTCGTTTGACTTCTATTACTAATGAAGAATTAGTAAATTGTCCCACTATTGATAAAGTACTACCTTCACTAGTTGAATTTATTGGTAATAAAATCATTATTGGCCATAATATAAAATTTGATATTGCTTTTATTAATTCGGCACTAAGTAGATATTCATACCCGATTTTATCGAATGATTATATTGATACTTTAACGATTTCTAGAAAACTCTATGCCGACGAAGTAATCAATTTCAAACTTTCAACTTTAGCAAAATATATAAATGCAACAAATCGACCGACCCACAGAGCCTATAGCGATGTATTAGCTACTATAGATTTATTCCATTCTCTAGTAGAGCGATCTTCCTCACTTGGTGTTAAAGGTGTCAATGATTTTATTAAAATACCTTCGAAAAAAAATAGGAAGAGGTATTCAAAACGAATTTTGGCTAAAGACATTCCACCGTTACCTGGTATCTACATATTTATATCGAATGATGATGAAATACTTTATGTAGGCAAATCTAGAAATATGAAAGAGAGATTAAGATCATATTTCATATCTGATGATAGATCTAGAATCGGTAAACTCATTAGTTCAACACAAAGAATAGAATATATAACTACACCTTCAGCATATGAGGCACGTATTCTTGAGTTACGGACTTTACAAGAATTTAGACCTGAATATAATAAAACCGATATTGACCAAAATAAGTTTACTTATCTTTCACTAGATTTGAATGAATATATTCCAGCTTTACGCTTATCTAAATATTCAAAAAAGAATTCCGGTTCTTTAATTTACGGACCTTTTACAACTAGATCTCTCGCAATTGATTTCAAGGAAGCATTAACCATAGTCTTTAATTTAAGACACTGTGACGAGATAATAAGCAAAGAAATGAATAGGCCAATTGTGCCTTGTATAAATAGTCTTGCTGGAATCCATTCCTGTTTCTGCAGTGGAGATTATTTTGGTAAAGAAAAATATCTTGACCAGATTCACAAACTGACTTGTGACCTTCCTATAAATTTTAACAAGTATACAAATGGTCTAATTGAAAAAATGAAAATATACTCTGGTGATTTACAATTCGAAAGAGCAAAAAAATATTTTGAATACTCAATAATTTTACAAAAATGGATGATAAGGTTTTCAAATATTGAAAAAGCATCAAATTACAATTCGGTTAATTTGGGAAATATTTACGACATAGAAAATGGAAGAGCTATAGTAAAATTGCTAGATAGGTCAAGATCGACCATCATTGATCAACTTGTTAGTAATAATAATAAAATTAATAATGAGATACTATCTTTACCAAAAGATACAGATCGTAAAAATTTTGGATTCAAATTCCTAAGCAACCCAGTCGAATTTAGAGTAAGACTCGTGGTTGCAAATTACTTAGATCGTTTCAATTTAATAAATAGATAGTTAAAAATTCCGACGAAAAGTGCTGTTGCAATTGACCATAAGAAAATCAGATAGACAACAACTTTATATTTTAGTATGCCGTTTTGAGTTATAACATCAACGAAATCTATAGCATGAAATCCTAGACCAAATAACCTAGGTACTATAACTATACATATAAACCCAATACCTATTGATAGCCCCCATATAATTAACTTTACAAAAACCGAGAAACCCATTTGCGCGATATGACCATGAGGTAAATGTAAATGCTTTCCGCCCTCCATTCCTTGACTGGGATCAACATTAGGTTTAATCTCATTTGGTTTGATTGAATCTATTTCACCTTTAGGTAAATGTTCTGGCAATATGTCGTCTTTAAAATTATTTGAACTAGGCGTAACTGGTATAACAGTTACGCCAGCATCTGGGCTTAAAGTTGATGAAGCAACAACCGATATTACTTTCTCTTTTTTTGGAGATTCTTGGTTTACATTTGATACTTCTGCTGGAACGGCTAATTTTTTACCGCAACTCTGACACATGAAAAAGTCTAGACCTAGAAGAAGATCCAATTTATGTTTGTGTCCACAGTCAGGACAGCTCAATACTTTTGCCACTGATATAATTTAGTCAATTTTAAGCAAAGGTATCGAAATTCAACTATTAGATTATAATAATTATATTGAATTTGATCTATCTATTATCTGACTAAATTTCTTATGAACAATCCCATTATCGAGCGCATATTCGATTTCAAGTTTCGCTTGGCTTAATTCTATATTTTTAACAAGGCCATAACCTATCATTGCATTCGCTACAATAATTTCTCGCTGCTTGCTATTTTCGCCCCAAAAAACTCTCTTAAGAATTTCTGCATTATATTTAGGATCTTTTCCTACTATATCTGAATCATCGAGAAGTGAGAACCCAAACTCAGCTGGATTGAATTCAAAGTCATTCACTTCACCATAATCAATTCTCTTGCCCCTTGTGATTCCAGATATCGATATTTCATCCATTGAATTTTGGCTACAAAAAACAATAGCTCGCTCAACTTTTAGGGTATCTAAAGTCTTAATATATCTATCTACCATAGACCTATCTGAAACCCCATGGAAACGTATTGGTGCTCTAAATGGATTCGCTAAAGGGCCTAAAAAATTAAAAGTGGTCCTTACTCCTAAATCTGTTCTTACATTTTTTGCATAACGCATGCCAGGATGAAATATTGTTGCAGACAAGAATGCAAAATCAGTTTCATTAAATAGCTCGGCAACTTTTTTTGGTTCTAGATCCAAGTTATAACCTAATTCTTCAAGTACATCAGCAGCACCTGAAGTTGAGCTAGCTGCACGATTTCCATGTTTCGCAACTTTTACATCAAGTGCAGAGAGTATAAAAGATACACCTGTTGAAATGTTAAAGGTTTTAAATTGAGATCCCCCAGTTCCACAAGTATCAATAGTGTCAGTATTATCAACAGTACCAAATTCAGGCATATTGTTCCACATAGTATTTACAAGCGAGCTAAGTTCTATAGCTGTTTCGCCCTTTGCTCGAAGCAATACCATAAACGCTGCCATCTCAGAATCGCTACATTTACCATTTAGAATCTGTTCCATTAAGTTAAAACATTGCTCTTTAGTTAGATCTTTCTTATTAATTAGATCAGAAATTATATTTTTCATAGTCCTCTTTATTCTTAAATTTACATAAAGATTATAAGTGTAAATCCTGTGGTTTATAGGTATTGAATCCAAATAACCAATAGTTCGCACGATTCGTTAATATTTTTAAATATTTTATTTTTTTTATTAAATATTTTTCAGTAAAATGCCGACACTGATAAAAGTAATCAATACTACAAATAAGCCAAAACGGACTTACTGACCGGAGCAATTGGAATGATACAACCTAACGCAACAATATTATTTCATGAAGCACTAGAGGCGCTAGCTCAGGGCAACCTTTCTTTAGCACACGACAAAGCTTTAAGTGCAGCAAGCCAATACGCCAGAGAAGGATCAATGGCATCGGCAAAGACAGCAACACAAATAGCAATGCATCCAGAGATTCTCTATAGCACCAACTATTAAATCTCACACTTATTAGTTTAATAGTATATTTCGATTTATTTTTATAATGCCTCTACAATGTTCTAAGAGGATTGCACGGTAATCGCGTTTATATTTAATATATACGAGGAACGTCCGGACTCCATAGAGCAACACGCCGGTGAAATGCCGGGCGAGGTAACTCGACGGAAAGTGCCACAGAAAATATACCGCCAATTTAGTTTTTCTAGATCGGTAAGGGTGAAAAGATGTACCTAAGAACACATCAACGATATGAGTAATCATAAAGTTTGGTAAACCCCGTGCGGAGCAAGGTCGAATAGGAAATAGTGTGGCTCACACGTTTTAAGTTTCGGGTAGACCGCTACAGCCTTAGGGCGATGACTACAATAGAGATATTGTAGCTAGATGGATGATTACCTCTCTTACGAGAGTAAGAGAACAGAATCCGGCGTAAGTGCGATCCTCTTTCTTTTTTTATCTGGAAGAATCTGTCTCAAAAATAATTCTCCCAGTTTTCTTAAATTGTATTATATTTTCTTTTTTATATAGTTCACCTAAACCAACAATTATCCAGACTACAAGCAAACCAATTAAATCTCTAATAAGCATTATTGGCCAAGTTGGCAATAATGCAACTGTTTGGCTGACTCCTGATTTGATTGGCCAAAACCATATTGTCGAATATCTAAAAGTCCCTTCTAAAACTAATGCGAAGAACATCCCAATAACAAAACAAATTAGTCTTCTCCTAGTTAAGCGTTTAGATTTAATTGTTATAAGCATTATAAATGCAAGCAAAAAACACGGTAAGAAAAATGAATGTCCTAAAGATTGTTTAGAATAAAATACATCTATTGCAAATGGTATCAAAGATCCGATTCCAACAGCACGGTAATCAATGCCCATAGACCTAAATATTAGTAATGTAGCAAGGATACTAAGTGCTGGTAGATAGATAAACAAGATTACTGCAATTCGATATCAGGGTGTAGATGCCGTCGGTATTGGAGGTACTTCTGGTACAGGAGGCTCGTCACTTGGAACAGTAAGATTCGGGTCAGGAGGTAAAGTAGTAGTTGTAATAGGAGGTGATCCTTTACCACGTCCTAAATCTGAAATATATTTCGAACTAGGCCAGAGATTTTTATCAGGGGCTGGAAACATAACATTTGTCTCCCCCGCTAAAGCGCCAGTCATAAACTGTTTCCAGATAGAAGCTGGGTAAGTTCCACCAAAAACAGTCCTACCTCCTACCCTTTTCATAGGAGTACGGGCTTTGGGGTCTCCCATCCATACACACGAAGTATATTTTACAGTTCCACCACAGAACCAAGCATCACCGTAATTTTCTGTTGTTCCTGTTTTACCGAATGCATCAAATCCATTAAGACGCGCACCAGTACCAGTACCGCTTGTTACAACACCGCGCAACATATCAGTTACAGTATTTGCCAATTGTGGATCCAATACTTTAGTACCATTATATTTTTCTTGAAATATAACTTCCCCGCTAGGACCTACAACTTTTGTAATAAAAATAGGATCGTGTCTAACTCCAGAATTAGCTAATGTATTAAAAACTGTCGTCATATCCAGTGGGGTTGTTTCATCTGTACCCAAAGTGATCGAAAGATAGTTTGGTACAGTATGCGTAACCCCAAGTCTTTTTGCCATTGAGGCAACTTTCTCAGGACCTAACGATGCAATGACATGTGCAAATGCACAGTTCACTGAGCCAACGGTTGCACTACGCAAAGTCATAATTCCACCACCACGCTCAGCATTTGCTGTTTTCCATGGTGCCTGCCCTTTTACTTTAATATTACAAGGCGATACTCCAGAAACTTTGTCATTTGGCGAGTAACCATTTTCTAAAGCTGTGGCTAGTGTAATAGCCTTATATGTCGAACCTGGCTGGCGTTCACCTTGGGTTACTAAATTATATTTTGAATCAGCAAATCCAGGTCCACCTACCATTGCCACAACTTTCCCTGTACTTCTTTCCATTACAACCATTGCAGCTGTAAATGGTTGTTGGTTAGGTAGTATTGTATCTACTGCTGAATTTGCGATACTTTGTAGTTCTGGATTAAACGAGGTATAAACTTTTAATCCACCACTTAATACTTTGTTATATCTTTCTTGCGGTGTCGAACCTAAACGAGTATCTTCAAGTAAAAGTCGTTGTGCTTCTGCAACAAGATAATTATCGGGTTTTAGTTCTGCGGAAGGCCTATTTGTTGGAATCGCTTCGGCATTAGCTTTATCAGCCTGTTCTTTTGTAATTATTTTTTGCTCGCGCATTATCTCTAGAACTTGTTTTCTTCGCTCTCTTGCCCTATCTGGGTATAAAAAAGGATTTCTATATTCGGGATTTTGTATCGCACCTGCCAATAACGCAGCTTCTGATAGCTTTAAGTCTTTTAATGGTTTGCCAAAAAATCTTTCTGATGCAGACTTGATACCATAGCTACCCTGCCCGAAATATACAGTATTTAAATACTCTTGGAGTATTTCGGTCTTTGAATATATTTGTGTAATTCGATAAGCAATAACAGCTTCTTTTAGTTTCCTGGAATAAGTTTTTTCATCTGTTAATACACGATTTTTTACTAGTTGCTGAGTTATAGTCGATCCACCTTGACTATTACCACCAGCTTCAACATTTGAACTAGCTGCACGTAAAATTGCTTTTGCATCTATACCAGGATTGTCCCAAAATGTTTGGTCCTCCACAGCAACAACTGCTTTTTTCATTATTTCAGGGACTTGAGACAATTTAACTGGGTCTCTATCTTCTAATCCAATACGTCCAATTTCATTCTCGGCTGAATCAAATACAATCGTTCTAGATTTAAGACTGCTAAGTGCGATATCTATACGGTCATCTCCAGAATGTGCAGCTGCTAATACTCCATAACCTGGCAATAAAGCTGCACAACATAGCCCCACAAGGAACCCGCCAATTAATATCGTTGTAAAAAATCTTGTAATACTTTTTGTTAATTTCATCTGATACAATCTTACTCAATTTCTGATAATTTAGACACTATCTAAGTATTGTTACGAATCTATAATGAGGAATACTAAGAGGTATTGTATTTTCAATGATTGAGAATTTAAGAGTGTATCCAGGACGAGAAACATTTGATCTAATTAAGGCGTCAATTATTGAATTGCGCAAACATTATGATGGATTAATAACTTTTGCACTTCCATCGAATACATCGCCTATATTTCTAAAAAAACAGGTAGAAGAAGATTTAAGAGATATTTACGGTATCAGATTTTATTCACAAAATGAGATCATATCGATACTGCAAGATGGATTTAGCAATGAATTCGTCTATCGAAGTACGAACCATGTCACGAACATTATTGATTTAAAAAATGTTTCAGATAAATTATTTAGTGCAGATAGCTCTTGGAAAAATATAGTACTTGTAGAAGAAACACTAAAATTATTAAACGGAATAAATCAAGATCAAATTAAAAAATTAAAAAATATCAATTATCTTGCTTATAAATGCATCAATGAGTTCCAAAAGATTCGTATGACTAACTTCTCTGATCATAACGATCTTGATGAAATAGTCAAGACCATTTTTGGAAAAATCATCATATTAACTCATGAGTATATACCAGATTTACATGAACTTATTATACAAAAGTGTAATGGCAACATCGCTAAAAAGATTACTATGAAAAATTGTGATTCCTATAAAATCAATGAGATTATAACTTTTGAATCAGCATTCGACGAAGCCAATGCCATATTAGACCTAGCTGTGATTGCCACTGAAAATACATCACTAAATAAGCTAGCTATTGTTGTGCCCAATAATAGACAAAAACAACTTTTAATTACATGTGCTGAAACAAGATCAATTCCTATAAGCGGATCGATAACGAATAGTGCATATAGTAGCCAAGTAGTCCTTGCGGCTAGATACATTTTAGAAAATAAATATACAGCTATAAACAAACATTTTATTGATTGCTTTTATGATAGATTCCACTGGCTAAAAACTCAAGATGGCAAAAAAGATTTCTATACAATTAAAGATCTATTTAAGAACATCCAGAATTCTACAACTTTAAAAGAATATTATACATATATATGTAAATTTTTAGAAAATGGTTATAATAAAATCAAATTGAATTCCGCAGAAACACAAATAGAGTTTATAGATAATCAATATTCCATATTAAAAGAATTATGTAAATACAATATTATAATTACACCGGAAGAGGCTGATTTTCTATTAAAAAGGCTATTTTCTTCACTTGTTCTTCGCATAGAAACAATAGGTAACGGTATTTACATCTGCAATCCAAAAGAAATTATTGGAAATTCATTTGATGAATTGTTCATAACAAGTATGAATGCAAAATATTTAAATTTACAAAGAGAGAACAACTCATTGTTATCTAAATTTGATGTTGAAAGCATTATTGGAAATACCGATACTGAAATAACTTCTAAAGAAACAAACAAAGCAATTATAAATTGGCTATTCAATTGCTCTAACAATATTACAGTTTCAACTTCAGAGGTAGATATTACATGGAAAAAATTGCACAATGAAATCACAATAGAAAAACTCCAAGAAAAATCAGAATTTATAAATAGTGTTTCAATTTTAGATACGTACGAGAATGATAATATTGATTCTATAGGCCAAACAGAATTTTATGAATCATTCTTTAGTGATGAGTTAAATGAAAATAACTTACTAATAGAGAGAAATAGTATAAGCAACTTCTCAGCTACGTCTTTCGAAATCTTGGCTAAATGTCCTTTCAAATACTTTATTACGAGAACTTTGAAGGCTAGTCATATATTGGAGTCTGAAGATATCGATCTCTTGAAAGCGATTGACAGAGGCAATATGATCCACAAAGCATTAGAAGACAAGGGTTTATCTGGGCTCAATTTTATTCAAATATCTAAATTCATTGAAGATAATATTAGCGATGTGATAAAAGAGAGCTAACTGCCCAGTGAGTT
>ERZ724508.1264-NODE-1264-length-15519-cov-5.262869_pt1 | contig 15519 bp, 11 predicted proteins | sample MGYA00376041_ERZ724508 | MGnify/ENA primary metagenome ERZ724508 (study PRJEB28724, sample SAMN07190887) | wastewater metagenome | isolation source: effluent of sewage treatment plant in Hong Hong | place: USA: Christiansburg, Virginia | collected 2016-03-01 ...
ATTCGCGAAGGCGGCCGTACCGTTGGTGCCGGCGTGGTAGCAAAGATCACTGCGTAAGGCAATTGATCTGTTGTGCAGCAAGGGCCCGGGAAATCCGGGCCTTGTTGTCGCTCTAAATATTACAGGCCAGTAGTTCAATTGGTAGAGCACCGGTCTCCAAAACCGGGTGTTGGGGGTTCGAGTCCCTCCTGGCCTGCCATTTTTCACGGAAACGCATTTGGCGTTTTTGTCATGTCTGCGGGCTGTGGTTTATGTCGACAGAATTGGAAGCCTCCGGAAGCAAGCTAGACGGGGCGAAGTGGTTGATTGTTGTAGCGTTGCTTGTCGCGGCGACGCTGGGCAATCAATACGCTGCAGAAGCCTCGGTATGGTTGCGTATTGCTGGTGTTGCTATTGCCTGTGTGCTGGCATTGTTCTTGGCGTGGACTACTTCGCAGGGCCATAGCCTTGTGGATCTCTCCAAGAAGTCATGGGCTGAGGCGCAGCGTATAGTCTGGCCGGGCAAGGATGAAACATGGCAGACCACGCTAATTGTTCTAGGCGTTGTCTTACTGTCTTCGCTCCTGCTGTGGGGGATTGACTCCCTGTTTGGCTGGGGCATCTCGGCCATCATTGGTTAAAAGGAAACGACATGAGCAAGCGCTGGTACGTCGTACATGCCTATTCCGGTTATGAAAAGCATGTCATGCGCGCTCTGCTAGAGCGCATCAAGCTTGCAGGAATGGAAGAAAGCTTTGGCGAAATTTTAGTTCCCACCGAAGAAGTGGTGGAAATGAAAAATGGCGTTAAGCGTAGAAGTGAGCGTAAGTTCTTTCCTGGCTATGTTCTGGTTAACATGGAAATGAACGATGCGACTTGGCATCTTGTTAAGGAGTGCCCGAAAGTAATGGGCTTCATTGGCGGCAAGGCAGATAACCCTGCGCCAATTTCTGAAAAAGAGGCAGATAACATTCTTGGGCGTATTCAGACAAATGCTGAATCCCCACGTCCTAAGACGCTATTTGAGCCGGGCGAAGTGATTCGTGTCACAGATGGCCCGTTTGCTGACTTCAATGGCGTGGTTGAGGAAGTCAACTACGAGAAAAATCGCATGCGTGTTGCAGTGATGATTTTTGGTCGTTCTACGCCCGTTGATCTTGAGTTCATCCAAGTCGAAAAGGCCTGATTTTTTCTGCTAAGGCAGTCCTGACAGACTCGTCTGTCACATTAAATGGGGAGCCTAACGGCGCTATTACCCACGGAGCAATAAAATGGCAAAGAAGATTGATGCCTATATCAAGCTGCAGGTTCCTGCAGGCAAGGCAAACCCATCTCCTCCTATTGGCCCAGCGCTGGGTCAAAAGGGTGTGAATATCATGGAGTTTTGCAAGGCTTTCAATGCGGCTACGCAAAAGATGGAAGTTGGTCAGCCAATTCCTGTAGTGATTACGGTTTATTCCGATCGCTCATTCACTTTTGTTATGAAGACGCCTCCTGCGGCCTATCTGCTGAAAAAAGCAGCTGGTTTGAAGAGTGGTTCTCCGCGTCCGAATACCCAAAAAGTTGGCAAGGTTACTCGTGCTCAGTTGGAAGAAATTGCCACGCTGAAGAAGCCCGATCTGACTGCTGCTGATATGGATGCTGCTGTGCGTACAATCGCCGGCTCTGCCCGTTCGATGGGTCTTGATGTGGAAGGAGTTAACTGATCATGGCAAAGCTCTCTAAGCGTCAAGCGGCTATCAAGGCCACGCTCGTTCCTGGCAAGCTCTATTCTGTCGATGAGGCTGTCACATTTCTGAGCGAGCTTCCTGCTTCTAAGTTCAAGGAATCCATTGACGTTGCAGTAAACCTAGGTGTTGACCCTAAGAAGTCAGATCAGGTTGTTCGTGGCGCCACGACTCTGCCGGCAGGAACAGGTAAGACCGTTCGTGTTGCTGTTTTTGCACAGGGTGCAAATGCTGAGGCGGCAAAAGCTGCCGGAGCAGACATTGTTGGTTTCGACGATCTGGCCGAAAGCATTCAGGGCGGCAACATGGCATTTGATGTCGTGATCGCAACGCCAGATGCCATGCGTGTGGTTGGTAAGTTGGGCACGATTCTTGGCCCGCGTGGTCTGATGCCAAACCCTAAAGTGGGTACGGTAACGGCTGATGTCGCTACGGCAGTTAAGAATGCTAAGGCTGGCCAGATTCGCTACCGTGTTGACAAGGGCGGCATCATTCACGCCGGCATTGGCCAAATCGGATTCACCGCTGATGCGATTAAGCAAAATATCGAAGCATTGGTGTCAGACCTGAAAAAAGCCAAGCCAGCTACCTCTAAGGGTGTGTATCTCCAGAAAATTACCTTGTCCAGCACCATGGGTCCTGGCTTGCAGATCGATCTGGCAACGATTACCGCCTGATAGCAGGTAAATTTATTCTGGCGGGGCAACCCGCCAAAAGGACTTTGAAGTCGCTGGTTTTACTGGCGAGCGTCAAAGACCACAGGCGCCCAATTCAGAGCTAATCTGGGAGGGGCTTAAAACCTCAGCCTGCGTAGACGCGGTGTTTCAGCCTCAAAGACTGTAACCCCGCGAGCTCCCGATATCTCTGATGTCGGGGCAAACTGGTGACTAGCTTGATGCTAGTCGAATCAATCGAGGAGATTACAGTGACTCTGAGACTAGAGGACAAGAAAGAGATCGTTGAGGCGGTTAACAAAGCCGCTTCAGGCGCATTCTCTGCTGTGGTCGCCGATTATCGTGGACTCTCCGTGGGGCAGATGACTGCACTCCGCGTTAAGGCCCGTGACAGCAACGTTTACCTACGGGTAGTGCGTAATACGCTGGCACGTCGCGCTTTTGAGGGTACCAACTTCGCTATTTTGAGCGAATCGCTAATCGGACCGACCATCATTGGCCTGTCGTTGGACGTGAATGACATGGGTGCTGCTGCCCGTGTATTCAAGGACTTCGCTAAGGACAATGCCAAGCTGGAAATCAAGAGTGGTGCCTATGAGGGCAAGCTGTTCGTGGGTGCGGAAATTGACGTGTTAGCACGTCTGCCGAACCGCGATCAAGCCTTGACCATGCTGGCATCCGTTCTCCAGGCGCCTGTTTCTAAGTTTGGCCGTCTCTTTACGGCACTCAAAGAACAGAAAGAACAGGCAGCTGCCTGATTTCCGCCTGAATCACCCTTTTTATAAGATTTGGAGTTTTGAAAATGGCTCTGTCCAAAGACGATATCCTGAATGCAGTTGCTGAAATGAGCGTAATGGACTTGGTTGAACTGATCTCTGCTTTTGAAGAGAAGTTTGGCGTGTCCGCTGCTGCTGCCTCTGCTGGTCCTGCTGCGGCTGCCGCTGTTGCTGAAGAGCAGACTGAGTTTGATGTTGTGCTTACTTCCTTCGGTGCCAACAAGGTATCCGTAATTAAGGTAGTTCGCGAAGCAACTGGCCTTGGCTTGAAAGAAGCGAAGGATTTGGTTGAAGCTGCTCCTAAGGCAGTCAAAGAAGCCGCATCTAAAGATGAAGCAGCTGAACTCAAGAAGAAGCTTGAAGAAGCTGGTGCTACAGTGGAAGTCAAGTAATAATACTTGGCCCGACAGGTGCTTAGCTGCCTGACCGGACGCTGAAAAGTGGCTGGTGGCTTGAATAAAAGCCACCGGCCTTTTTCCGTTTTCATGCTTGTTTGTTAGAAATGGTGCCAAGGCAGTAGGAGATGTCTTCTAATTTGCCTGCACTGATGCAGGGAAGAGTGGCTGCCACAGATGCCTGAAAAGGCTTTTGTGGTAGCTGCTTTTAAATACATGCGCCACATCAACTGGCCTACGTCACGCTGAGGACCCCCCAGATGGCATACTCATATACCGAGAAGAAACGTATCCGGAAGAATTTCGGCAAATTGCCGGCTCTGATGGATGTGCCCTACCTTCTGGCCATTCAGGTCGATTCCTATAGAGCCTTCCTTCAGGACGGCAAGCTGCCAAAGCAGCGCGAAGACCTTGGTCTTCAGGCCGCATTCAAATCGGTTTTCCCGATTGCCAGTTACTCTGGCAATGCTGCGCTGGAGTTTGTCGAGTACTACCTCGGCACCCCGGTTTTTGATGTTCGTGAGTGCGTTCAGCGCGGCGTTACGTATGCTGCGCCATTGCGTGTGAAAATCCGCTTGATGATTTATGACAAAGAATCCTCTGTCAAAACCATCAAGGATATTCGTGAACAGGAAGTTTACATGGGCGAAATGCCGCTCATGACAGAAAATGGCACGTTCGTCATTAATGGTACCGAGCGCGTTATCGTTTCGCAGTTGCACCGCTCTCCTGGTGTGTTCTTCGATCACGATAAGGGCAAGACCCACAGCTCTGGTAAGCTACTTTATAACGCTCGCATCATTCCCTACCGTGGATCTTGGTTGGATTTTGAGTTTGATCCGAAGGATCTGGCTTTTGTTCGTATCGATCGTCGCCGCAAGCTGCACGCTACAATTTTGCTTCGTGCGCTTGGCTATAACGCCGATGAAATTCTCGAGATGTTCTTCGAGACAAACATGGTCCATGTTGAAAAAAATGGATTCAAGCTTGATCTTGTTCCAGAGCGTCTCCGTGGTGAAACTGCGCTGGTGGATATCACAGCCAAAGGCAAAGTGATTGTTGAGGCGGGTCGTCGTGTCACGGCACGTCACATTCGTGAAATCGAAAAGGCCGGTTTGACTCATCTGGATGTTCCTGCGGAATACCTGATTGGTAAGGTGCTCGCTAAAACATTGGTGAATAAGGATACAGGAGAGATCATTGCTGAATGCAACAGCATCATTGCCGATGACCTTCTAGCCGGAATCATCAAGGCGGGCATTACCTCTTTTGAAACACTCTATACAAATGAGCTAGACAAGGGCTCGTTCATCTCGGATACGTTGCGTGCAGATTCGACACGCAGCGAACTTGAGGCCCTCGTAGAAATATATCGGATGATGCGTCCGGGCGAGCCGCCCACTAAGGACTCTGCCGAGAACTTGTTTAAAAACCTGTTTTTTTCGCCAGAGCGTTACGATCTGTCGAATGTTGGCCGCATGAAGTTCAATCGCCGACTGAGTCGAGATACTGATCTCGGCGAAGGTGTGCTGTCCCGTGAAGATATCGTTGATGTGCTGCGCACACTGATTGATATTCGCAACGGCAAGGGTGAGGTCGATGATATCGATAACCTTGGCAATCGCCGTGTTCGCTCCGTCGGTGAAATGACGGAAAATCAGTTCCGTGTTGGCTTGGTGCGTGTTGAGCGCGCGGTGAAGGAACGTCTGTCGATGGCAGAGTCCGATAACCTCATGCCGCAGGATCTGATAAACGCCAAACCGGTGTCAGCGGCGATCAAGGAATTCTTCGGGTCCTCGCAGCTGTCACAGTTTATGGATCAGAATAATCCCCTGTCAGAAGTGACGCACAAGCGTCGCGTTTCTGCACTTGGTCCTGGTGGCTTGACACGTGAGCGTGCTGGTTTTGAAGTTCGTGACGTGCATCCTACTCACTACGGCCGAGTTTGCCCAATTGAGACGCCTGAAGGTCCGAACATCGGTCTTATCAACTCGCTGGCCTCTTTTGCGCGTACGAATAATTACGGCTTTCTTGAGTCGCCGTATCGCCGCGTGATCGATGGCAAAGTGACTGACGAATACGAGTATCTTTCTGCAATCGAAGAAGCCGAGTATGTGGTTGCACAGGCTGATTCAAAAGTAGACAAGAATAATCGTCTCGTTGACGACCTTGTTGCGGTACGTCACAAAAATGAATTCACCGTGATGGGCCCAGACAAGGTTCAGTACATGGATATTTCACCTCGACAGGTGGTGTCTGTTGCTGCGTCGCTGATCCCCTTCCTGGAGCATGATGACGCCAACCGTGCGCTCATGGGCTCCAATATGCAGCGCCAAGCTGTTCCAACTTTGCGTTCTGAAAAGCCGCTTGTTGGAACGGGCATGGAGCGGTATGTCGCCCGTGACTCTGGTGTTTGCGTAGTAGCACGTCGTGGTGGTCGCATCGATTATGTCGATGCCTCCCGTATCGTTGTGCGCGTCGATGACAGTGAGATTGTTGTTGGTGAGGCAGGTGTAGATATTTACAACCTCACCAAGTACACCCGCTCTAACCAAAACACCTGTATCAATCAGCAGTCGCTGGTGGGCGTAGGTGATATGGTGGGACGTGGCGATATTCTGGCCGATGGTCCGTCTGTTGATCTGGGTGAGCTTGCGCTTGGTCAGAACATGCGCGTCGCCTTCATGCCTTGGAATGGCTATAACTTCGAAGATTCCATCTTGCTTTCTGAGCGAGTGGTACAGGAAGATCGTTTTACATCTATCCATATTCAGGAGTTGAGCTGTATCGCACGCGATACGAAGCTCGGTCCTGAGGAAATTACGGCAGACATTCCTAACGTTGGCGAGGCTGCACTGTCCAAGTTGGATGAGTCTGGCATTGTCTACATCGGCGCTGAAGTAAATGCAGGCGACATCTTGGTTGGTAAGGTTACACCGAAGGGTGAGACTCAGCTGTCGCCAGAAGAAAAGCTCCTGCGTGCTATCTTTGGTGAAAAGGCTTCTGACGTAAAGGATACATCTCTGCGCGTGCCATCTGGCACTAAGGGTACTGTGATCGACGTTCAGGTCTTTACTCGCGATGGTATTGAGAAGGATGCTCGCGCACTGGCAATTGAGAAAGAACAACTCAATGCCTACCGGAAGGATCTGAAGGAAGAATATCGGATCTTCGAAGAGGCTGCCTCATTTCGTCTGCGTGCTGCATTGGTTGGCCAGAAGGTCAATGGTGGTGCTGGCCTCAAGAAGGGTGCGGTGGTAACGGCAGAAGATCTTGCTGGCCTCGATCTAGAAAAGTGGTTTGAATTGCGTCCTGTAGATGAGGCTGTTGCTGAGCAGTTGGAGAAGGCTCAGGCTTATCTGAAAGAGCGCGAAGCAGATATCGAAGCCAAGTTCGAAGACAAGAAACGCAAGATCACTACAGGCGATGACCTCGCCCATGGTGTGCAGAAAGTTGTAAAGGTTTATCTTGCAGTGAAGCGTCGTATTCAGCCTGGCGATAAAATGGCGGGACGTCACGGTAACAAGGGTGTCGTATCTGTAATTATGCCTGTGGAAGATATGCCGCACGATGAGCATGGCGTGCCGGTTGATATCGTTCTTAATCCGCTCGGCGTGCCATCCCGTATGAACGTTGGTCAGATTCTGGAGACCCATCTCGGTTGGGCTGCTAAGGGTCTTGGCGAGCGCATCAACGAAATGCTTGAGCAGCAGAAAAAGGTCTCTGATCTGCGCAAGTTCCTCGATGAGGTTTATAACGGTGTCGGTGGCCAGCAGGAAGACATCAAGTCCTTGACGGATGATGAGGTCGTTGCTCTGGCGCATAACCTAAAGTCTGGGGTGCCAATGGCAACGCCGGTGTTTGACGGCGCCTTTGAAACTGAGATTAAGTCCATGCTGCGCTTAGCGGGTCTTAGTGAGACGGGTCAATCTTGGTTGTTTGATGGTCGTACGGGTGAGCGCTTTGATCGTCCGGTGACCGTGGGCTATATGTACATGCTCAAGTTGAATCACTTGGTCGACGACAAGATGCATGCGCGCTCTACCGGATCTTACTCGCTGGTTACCCAGCAGCCATTGGGTGGTAAGGCTCAGTTCGGGGGTCAACGCTTCGGAGAAATGGAAGTGTGGGCACTTGAAGCTTACGGCGCGGCTTATACCCTTCAGGAAATGCTGACGGTGAAGTCCGATGACGTAAATGGTCGTACACGCATCTACAAGAACATCGTCGATGGTGATCACCGAATGGATCCGGGTATGCCCGAGTCCTTCAATGTGCTGATCAAGGAAATTCGTTCGCTTTGTATCAATATCGAGCTCGATACTGACTAAGCCATACGAATGAAATGCGACGACGGCGGTGGCGCTGAATTAAATTTGCGCCGCCGCCGAAAGAATTAACTCCGTGTGAGAACAACTGGAGAAACGCCTTGAAAGACTTGCTCAGCCTCCTGAAGAACCAGGGTCAGGAAGAAGAATTTGATAAGATCCGTATCGGTCTTGCATCGCCCGACATGATTCGTTCGTGGTCTTTTGGCGAAGTGAAGAAGCCAGAAACGATCAACTATCGTACCTTTAAGCCGGAGCGTGACGGCCTTTTCTGCGCCAAAATTTTTGGCCCGATAAAGGATTACGAGTGCCTGTGCGGAAAGTACAAGCGCATGAAGTTTCGTGGAGTAATCTGCGAGAAATGTGGTGTTGAAGTAACGCTGACCAAAGTACGTCGTGATCGCATGGGTCACATCGAGCTGGCGTCACCAACTGCACATATTTGGTTCCTGAAGTCACTGCCGTCACGTATCGGTCTGCTGCTAGACATGACCCTGCGCGATATTGAGCGTGTACTTTATTTTGAAAGCTTTGTCGTTATCGAAGCAGGCATGACCACGCTCGAAAAAGGACAGTTGCTGTCTGATGAAGAGTACTACAACGCCCTTGAAGAGCATGGCGATGACTTTGAAGCCAAGATGGGTGCAGAAGCAATCCAAGCATTGCTTAAGGATATCGACCTTGAGAGTGAAGTAACTCGTCTGCGTGAAGAAATTCCGACCACCAGCAGCGAAACAAAGCTCAAGAAGCTCTCTAAGCGCCTGAAGCTGGTCGAGTCTTTCCTGCTGTCGGGCAACAAGCCCGAGTGGATGATCATGACGGTGTTGCCCGTGTTACCGCCGGATCTGCGTCCTCTTGTGCCTCTGGACGGTGGCCGCTTTGCGACATCCGACCTGAATGACCTGTATCGCCGCGTTATTAATCGTAATAATCGACTGAAGCGCCTGCTTGATCTATCTGCTCCTGACATCATCGTTCGCAACGAAAAGCGTATGCTGCAAGAAGCAGTAGATGCTTTGCTGGATAACGGTCGTCGCGGCCGTGCAATCACGGGCTCTAACAAGCGCCCGCTGAAGTCACTTGCTGACATGATTAAGGGCAAGCAAGGTCGCTTCCGCCAGAATCTGCTCGGTAAGCGTGTCGACTACTCTGGCCGTTCAGTCATCGTTGTGGGTCCGACTCTGCGACTCCATCAATGTGGTCTGCCTAAAAAGATGGCCCTTGAGCTGTTCAAGCCGTTTATTTTTGGAAAGCTAGAAGGTCGTGGCCTCGCCACCACCATCAAAGCGGCAAAAAAGATGGTCGAGCGCGAAACTCCGGAAGTGTGGGATATTCTCGCTGAGGTGATCCGCGAACATCCGGTACTGCTGAATCGCGCACCGACATTGCACCGATTGGGTTTGCAAGCATTTGAGCCAGTGCTGATTGAAGGTAAGGCTATCCAACTGCATCCGCTCGTTTGTACGGCCTTCAACGCCGACTTCGACGGTGACCAGATGGCTGTGCACGTGCCGCTTACGATAGAAGCTCAGCTAGAAGCACGCGCTTTGATGATGTCGACTAACAATATCCTGTCGCCAGCTAACGGTGAGCCAATCATTGTTCCGTCGCAGGACGTGGTGTTGGGCCTTTACTACATCTCTCGTGATCGCGTGAATGCACGTGGCGAAGGCATGGTTTTTGCTGACTTTCCTGAGGTGACTCGCGCTCTTGGTACTAAGTCAGTTGATCTGCATGCCAAGGTCAAGGTCCGCATTCACGAAACAACTGTGGATGATGAGGGTAATCGTACTCGTCGCACCTTCCTGGCCGATACCACGCCTGGGCGTTGCCTGCTTTGGAATGTTGTTCCAGAAGGCTTGCCATTTGCGCTGGTTAATCAGGTGATGACTAAAAAGAACATCTCCAAGTTGTTGAATACCTGCTATCGCGTTCTCGGAATGAAAGACTCCGTTATCTTTGCTGATCAGCTGATGTATCTGGGCTTCCAGCAGGCGACGTACTCTGGCGTGTCTGTTGGTATGGAAGACATGGTCATTCCAGACGAAAAGGAAAAGATCATCGGCGCAGCCGAAGAAGAAGTACGTGAAATTGAGTCGCAATTTGCATCTGGTCTTGTGACCAAGGGCGAACGCTACAACAAGGTTGTTGATATCTGGTCTCGTACCAACGAGCAGGTAGCCAAAGCGATGATGGATAATCTGTCCACTGAAAAGGTGACAGCAAAGGATGGTTCCATTGAGGAGCAGAAGTCCTTTAACTCCATCTTTATCATGGCGGACTCCGGTGCTCGTGGTAGTGCGGCTCAGATTCGTCAGTTGGCGGGTATGCGTGGCCTGATGGCCAAGCCGGATGGCTCCATCATTGAAACGCCAATTAAGGCGAACTTCCGTGAAGGCTTGACGGTTCTTCAGTACTTTATCTCGACTCACGGTGCCCGTAAGGGTCTCGCCGACACCGCGTTGAAGACGGCCAACTCCGGCTATCTGACACGTCGTTTGGTCGACGTGGCACAGGATCTCGTGATCACTACGCCTGATTGCGGTACGACTCAGGGCCTGCTGATGACCCCGCTGATTGAAGGCGGTGATGTGGTCGAGGCGCTTCGTGATCGCGTTTTGGGTCGCGTTGTGGTCGCAGACGTCACAATCCCTGGCACGGAGGAGGTGCTTGCACCAATCGGCACGCTTCTGGATGAGAAGTGGGTTGATAAGCTTGAGCTGGCTGGTGTGGATGAGGTTGTTGTGCGCTCCGTCATTACCTGTGAAACCCGTCAAGGTGTTTGTGCCAAGTGCTATGGCCGTGATTTGGCCCGTGGTCACCAGGTAAATATTGGTGAGGCCGTTGGTGTGATGGCCGCCCAGTCTATTGGTGAGCCAGGAACACAGCTCACCATGCGTACCTTCCATATCGGTGGTGCGGCCAGCCGTGCTTCTGCCGTGTCAAATGTTCAGGTACGTAACGACGGTAAAATACGCTTCCACAACATCAAAACGGTACAGCAAGCCAATGGTAATCTGGTCGCCGTTTCCCGCTCAGGTGAGATTGGCGTTGCTGATGCCCGCGGTCGTGAGCGTGAGCGTTATAAGCTGCCGTACGGTGCAGTGATTAGTGTGAAGGATGGTGTGGAAGTGAAGGGCGGCCAGATCGTGGCATCCTGGGATCCGCATACCCATCCGATCATTATTGAGACGGCAGGTCGTGCCAAGTTCATCGACATGGAAGACAGCATTACTGTGCGTCACCAGACCGATGAGCTGACCGGCCTGACCAATATTGAAATCATGGATCCTAAGGATCGCCCAGCAGCAGGTAAGGAATTGCGTCCTTGCGTGCGACTGGTTGATGCAAAGGGCAACCCAGTGCTGATTGAAGGTACAGATCAGCCGGTTCAGTACTTCCTGCCACCTTTGTCTGTGACTGCTTTGCAGGATGCTGCAATGGTTGGAGTTGGTGACGTCATCGGTCGTATTCCGATGGAATCGTCTAAAACTCGCGATATTACGGGTGGTCTGCCGCGTGTGGCCGATCTCTTTGAAGCTCGTAAGCCTAAGGAGTCCGCTATTCTGGCCGAGAAGTCCGGTGTGGTTGCTTTTGGTAAGGAAACCAAGGGTAAGCATCGCCTGATTATTACGCCTGAAGACGGTTCCGAGATTTACGAAGAGCTGATTCCTAAATGGCGCCAGATCAACGTATTTGAAGGTGAGCGTGTTTCGCGCGGTGAAACTATCTCTGATGGTCCGCAGAACCCTCATGACATCCTTCGCCTTAAGGGCGAAACCGCGTTGGCGACTTATATCGTCAATGAGGTGCAGGATGTTTACCGGCTGCAGGGCGTGAAGATCAATGATAAGCACATTGAAGTCATCATTCGTCAGATGCTGCGTAAGGTGGAGGTTGTTGAGTGCGGTGACTCTGCAATGATTAAGGGTGAGCAGGTCGAATACGGTCGTATTATGGAGGCTAATGAAGCGCTTAGAAGCGCTGATCGCTTCCCTGCACGATTCGACCGCATCCTGATGGGTATCACCAAGGCCTCGCTGGCCACTGAGTCATTCATCTCGGCGGCATCCTTCCAGGAAACTACCCGTGTCTTGACCGAGGCGGCGGTAACTGGCAAGGAGGATGACCTGCGCGGCCTGAAGGAAAACGTTATTGTGGGTCGACTGATTCCTGCGGGTACGGGCTTTGCCTATCACGCAGAGCGTCGACGTACTCGTCTGGCGGCAAGCACGATTACTGCCCCAACGGCCATTGATGTTGAGCAGGCTCTATCAGACGCCCTTAATCTGGGCGAGTGAGGCCGATAACTCTAGTGGCGGTCGGTCAGAACGTTATTGACGTTATGGCTGACTGTCCCTAGAATATTCAACCCTCAAAAAGGCTTTGTCTTTTTTGAGGGTTTTTTTATAACGGGAGAATATTGCCACCATGGCAACCACAAATCAGCTGATCCGTAAGGGTCGCACAGCGCTCGTCGAGAAGTCCGGCGTTCCTGCACTTAAGGGCAGCCCGCAGCGTCGCGGCGTCTGCACACGTGTCTATACCACTACACCAAAGAAGCCGAACTCCGCACTCCGTAAGGTTTGCCGTGTTCGTCTGACCTCTGGCTTCGAGGTCAGTTCTTACATCGGTGGCGAAGGCCACAATCTTCAGGAGCACTCCGTGGTTCTGATTCGCGGTGGTCGTGTCAAGGATCTGCCAGGTGTGCGTTACCACACCGTCCGCGGCTCCTTGGACTGCGCCGGTGTAAAGGATCGTAACCAGAGCCGCTCCAAGTACGGCACCAAGCGTCCCAAGAAATAATTCTTGTGAGGCAGTAAGGCCCGGGCATTTCAGTTTTTAACTTAAAGTCCCGGAAAACCCTGAAGCGTAATTATAGGTTTAAGAGAAAATGCCAAGAAGACGTGTAGTAGCAGCCCGTGAAATCCTTCCGGACCCCAAGTTTGGTAGCCAGACTATCGCCAAGTTCATTAACCATGTGATGGAGCGCGGCAAGAAGTCGATTGCCGAGTCCGTGGTCTACGGTGCTCTTGGGCGCGTAGCAGAAAAGCACAAGGGCGTCGATCCAGTCGAATTCTTCGAGAGCACGCTCGATAAGGTCCGTCCAATGGTCGAAGTTAAGGCTCGCCGTGTTGGTGGTGCCACCTATCAGGTTCCCATGGAAGTACGCCCCTCCCGTCGTACAGCCCTGGCAATGCGCTGGTTAGTGGACTCTGCTCGCAAGCGTTCTGAAAAAAGCATGGCGCTGCGTCTGGCTGGTGAGCTCCTCGATGCCGCTGAAGGCAAGGGTGCAGCCGTCAAGAAGCGTGAAGATGTGCACCGCATGGCAGAAGCCAATAAGGCCTTCTCGCACTATCGCTTCTAATTCCCGGAGTTCGCAATAATGGCAAGAACTACCCCGCTTGCACGCTATCGTAATATCGGCATCAGTGCGCACATTGATGCCGGCAAGACAACTACCTCCGAGCGCGTGCTTTTCTACACGGGCAAGTCGCACAAAATCGGAGAGGTGCATGATGGCGCTGCGACGATGGACTGGATGGAGCAGGAGCAAGAGCGTGGCATCACGATCACTTCTGCGGCGACCACGGCTTTCTGGTCTGGGATGGATAAGCAGTTTGACGAGCACCTGATCAATCTGATTGATACCCCGGGTCACGTTGACTTCACGATTGAAGTTGAGCGTTCCATGCGTGTGCTTGATGGTGCGTGCATGGTGTACTGTGCTGTGGGCGGCGTACAGCCTCAGTCCGAAACAGTGTGGCGCCAAGCCAATAAGTATGAAGTCCCGCGTATTGCATTCGTGAACAAGATGGACCGCACGGGAGCAAACTTCCTGCGTGTTGTTGAGCAGATGAAAACTCGCCTTGGGGCGAATCCTGTTGCCATTGTTCTGCCTATTGGTGCAGAAGATACGTTTAAGGGTGTCGTTGATCTGATCAAGATGAAGGCCATTAACTGGGATGACTCAACCCAAGGTATGACTTTCACTTACGAAGATATCCCTGCCGAACTTCAGAGCCTAGCAGAAGAGTATCGTGAGAAGCTTGTTGAGACAGCTGCTGAGGCCTCTGAAGAGCTGATGAATAAGTACCTGGAAGAGGGTACTTTGTCAGAAGAAGAGATTCATGCAGCAATTCGTCAGCGCACACTTGCAGGCGAAATAATTCCTGCGCTTTGTGGCTCTGCATTCAAGAATAAGGGTGTGCAGCGTATGCTGGATGCTGTTATTCAGTACCTGCCTGCGCCGACTGATATTCCGCCAGTAACAGGGATAGCAGACGACAAGGCCGGCACAGTAATTGAGCGTGCAGCTTCCGATGATGCACCTTTCTCTGCGCTTGCCTTCAAGATCATGAATGATCCTTATGTTGGCACCTTGACCTTTATTCGTGTCTATTCGGGTGTGCTGCTGTCTGGTAGTGCCGTATGGAATCCGGTAAAGGAAAAGAAAGAGCGCGTAGGCCGTATGCTGCAGATGCATGCAAACGCCCGCGAAGAAATCAAGGAAACGCGTACCGGGGATATCTCCGCTGTGGTCGGTCTTAAGGACGTTACTACGGGTGATACCCTGTGCGATGAAAATAACATCATCACGCTGGAGCGTATGGAGTTTCCTGAGCCAGTGATCTCGGTTGCGGTAGAACCGAAGACCAAGGCTGACCAAGAAAAGATGTCGATTGCACTGGGTCGCCTTGCCAAAGAAGACCCGTCTTTCCGCGTCAAGACTGACGAAGAGTCAGGCCAGACGATTATTTCTGGTATGGGTGAGTTGCATCTCGATATCCTCGTAGACCGTATGCGTCGTGAGTTTGGCGTTGAGGCAAATATTGGTAAACCACAAGTAGCCTATCGTGAAACCATTCGTAAGAGTGTGGAGTCCGAAGGTAAGTTTGTGCGCCAGACTGGTGGCCGTGGTAAGTATGGTCATGTCTATGTTCGCCTTGAGCCGATGGGTGCAGAGGCGGAGAAGGAGTACGAGTACGCCGTTGAAGTCGTTGGTGGCACTGTGCCGAAGGAGTTCTTCGGTGCTGTAGATAAGGGTATTCAGGATCGTATGAAGGGCGGTATTCTTGCCGGCTATCCGATTGTGGGTATCAAAGCAGTGCTGTTTGATGGCTCCTACCATGATGTGGATTCCGACGAACTCTCCTTTAAGATGGCGGGCTCCATCGCTTTCCGTCTGGGCTTCCTGAAGGCAGATCCTGTACTGCTCGAGCCAATCATGAGGATCGAGGTGGAAACGCCGGAAGACTACATGGGTGACATTTTGGGTGACCTTAATCGTCGTCGTGGCATGATCCAAGGAATGGAAGACTTGCCTGGTGGCACTAAGAGCATCAAGGCAGAAGTTCCGCTGTCCGAGATGTTTGGTTATGCCACGGACATGCGTTCTATGTCTCAGGGCCGCGCCACCTTCTCCATGGAGTTTTCCAAGTACGCGGAAACACCAAAAAGCGTTGCTGAAGCAATCATCACTAAATTCTCTGCCAAGCGCAGCGGTGATGACGAAGAGTAAGCACTTATTCCAGGGTGGCGAAAGCCATCTTGGACTGAATCTGATTTGAAGAGGATTTTATTGTGGCAAAGGCAAAATTTGAACGTAATAAGCTGCACGTAAACGTAGGCACCATCGG
>ERZ724508.1266-NODE-1266-length-15501-cov-6.143403_pt1 | contig 15501 bp, 12 predicted proteins | sample MGYA00376041_ERZ724508 | MGnify/ENA primary metagenome ERZ724508 (study PRJEB28724, sample SAMN07190887) | wastewater metagenome | isolation source: effluent of sewage treatment plant in Hong Hong | place: USA: Christiansburg, Virginia | collected 2016-03-01 ...
GTGGTTTCAGTTCCTTGTTGTTTGGGAAAGCTGCTGTTGTTTGGGGAGGGTCTTTTTCTTTAGATTTTCTGAGACCTTTGATGCCAATGGTATACTCTTCCTTTACTGGTTCGTTGAATCGGCTGACAGAATGCGGTGGTGTCATCTCATCAGCAATAAGCATCTACCCTTTATCCTGAGTGGTGAGGCTTCCGAGGACCTTTTTTGGAGGAGGAAGGGGATTCTTGGTGTTAGGTTGGAACAGCTGGTTTCGGTTTCCCCCAGCTGAATCAGGCTTTTCAAATGAGTCTAAACTGGTTCTTTGGTTTGCGGAGTATGTTTGTTCAGGGACCGACATAGCATGTGCGGGTTTGTTGGTAAGTTGTCCACGAAGCCCATCAATCTCCTTTTTGAGTGCCTCTTTTATTGCTTCAAGTTCTCTCTTTAGCTGGTCGTTGGACTGCTCGCTGTATTGGGTGCTTTTAATAAGCTAGCCACGAGTGCTATCCAGCAGTTGCCGACTTGCTGTAACAGCTTTCTCCTGATTTGCAACCTTATTGGTGAGTCCATTGATCTTCTCATTCATATCCTCGAGCATCCTATCGAAATTTTCCCTGTCCTTTGACGCCTCATGTGTTTCTTTGAAATGCGATTATTGTTCGATGATTGCCTTCATCTCCTGCCTGAGCCGGGTTTCGGAGCGATGCAACTCACTTTCTATTGAGTTTAGCTTTGTGCTAGTTTCGTTGATGCTTCCTACTTCAAACAATAGCATACTATCGATTTTGAGCTGGACGAGTGATTCAAAGGCAGATATTGCTGAAGAGCGGTCTGTCTTGCCAAGTTAACTGACTGACTGTTCGAGCACTTCCAATCGTTTGATGCTCTAGTTGTGATGCTTTGAGAGCCGCGTGTGCTCGGTTTCGTTCTGCTTGAACATCTCCAGAAACCCATCCTCCATTCCGGAGAGCTGTTTGTTCAGTAATTGCAGGCTCGCTTGAAGGTTTTCCTGAAGTTTATCAAAGCTGCCGATTAAGTTACTTTCGGTTCGCTGGAGGCTTTGCTTGAAGACTTCATTATGGGTGCTGTTACTGCCGCTCTTCTGGAGTTCGCGGTCGAAGTCGCTGTTGGCTCCATCCGAATTTTGCAACTCATCCAACCGTTGTTCAAGTGCCCTGATTTTGGTCTCATAAGAAAACGTCAAGCCTAGCTGAATGCCAGTGCATATACCTTAGCTTCAAGCCTCGCCAGCTGTTCTTTGAGCTGCTTATATTCACCTGTGTCGTCGGTCGTTGCTTATGCCCGCTCATACATCCCTGGCAATGTTCTGTTCATGGCTATCACCGATATTATAGCATTCAAATCCCAGATGACCCCAGACAAATGACCATCCCTTACAATCACCGACCTCGAAATCATAACTTCATGGATTAGACGATCTATAAATTTAAACTGTTTTGGTTTGAGAATATAGAATTCACCGGAGGAGTCTTTAAATGGGTTGCTCAGTCGATCCGTACATAAAAACTTTCAAACCCACACCACATGAGCACACGCGATGAACTTCTGTACCTTGCTCGACTGTACGAGCAGACTGAACGCTATAGTTAAATGGCCATCGCTTTGACGAAGGTGGTTGATTTCGAACAGTAGCTCAATGCTGAGGAACGCAACCTCTTCTCAGTCGCATTCAAAAACAACATCAACGCCATCCGAACAGCTTTGAGAGGAGTCAAGTCCATGTTGGGTAAAGAATAAGCCAAGAAATCGTGTAATTCTCCGCTCCTGAAGGAATACAAGATCAAACTGACCAAAGAGCTGTTTGGGGAGTGCCAAAATCTCATCAATCTTCTTGACACCAAAGTGATCAAGCATACCAACAGCAGGGAAGGCAGAGTTTTCTACCTCAAGATGAAAGGAGACTACTATCGCTATATGTCTGAAGTCGATGTCTCCGAGAGTTACCGTTACCCCAACCAGTCTGCCGAGGCTTATAAGCAGGCTTTTGATGAATCCATGGAGGGACTTCCCTCGACTCATCCAACACGGCTTGGCTTAACGCTGAACTACTCTGTGTACTACTACGAAATATGTCATGATGCGGCCAAAGCTTGTAAGATGGCCAAATAGGCCTTTGATCAAGCAATCGCCGACATTGAATCGATAGACGAAGATCACTACAGAGATTCGACGACGATCATGCAACTGCTTCGAGACAATCTCACACTTTGGACCAACGAGATGGAGGATGAGGAAGCAGAGGATACCAATTGATTGAAGCTGTTTTGATGTTTGTGAAAAGGTTCGATATTGTCTGAAAGACTTCGTAGAAAGGAAGCTGAAGTTCATTGAGCTCAGGTTTGTGCAGAGGCACAAGCAATCCATAACGTTGGTTAATTTTAAATTCAAGAGGATGCGGAAGCAGCCAAACCGTCAGGTCATTTACTCCAAGAATAAGTCCACCTCGGAGATCCGGCGCTGCAAGAGAATCAACTGCAACGGCTGCGAAAAGCATTACGAGAACTTTCTGGAGACAACCAGTCGGCAAACCCATAGCAATGAGAAGTCACCAGCCCAACGAATTAAACAGTTCTCGTAGCCAAAGCTGCAGAATGCTCGTTCAGCAAGGGACCGGCAGGTGGAGGAACTGCTTCGAGCGGAGAACCGAGAACTTACTGAAAAGCTCAACGATAAAAAGAAAAAGTTAAGCAAAACACGACTGCAGCTCAAGAAATGCGAGGAATAGCTTCAGGAGGCAAAGCTGTTACTGGAGCAGCTGAGGAGCAAATCGACGGAGAAGCAGCATCAAAAGAAATCCGAGAATGAGAAGAATCTATTCCAAAATGTGATGGAGTCACAAAACCTTGCAAGATAAACTCTGGAGAAGTACCGGATTCTTGAGGAAGAGTATCGGAAGTCCCGTTAGACTTCAGATAAGAAAGTCTCTGATGTAAGGAAGGAGATGGCTGAAACCCTGAAAAGATAAACCGAGCAATCCGACGAGAGAGTGACAAAACTTCGCTCATAATACGAAGATCTCATTGGAAAACTCAAAGAAGAGCATACTGCAAGTCTACGCAGATTAAAGTCATAACTTGCTGAGGCCACTGAGAAGTCCCGAAACAGCGAGTTAATCCGATAGCTACGGAACGAAGTCAGAGAGTTGTAGCGCACCAACAAACAGCTACGGTTGGATATTGAGAACAGGGAGGACAGCTTTCAGAGTAAGGAAAGAAACTTCAAAGAGAATCTCAACCGCATCACTGAGCGGGTTGAAGGGTGGTCAGGCGAAGTCGGAAAGGTTCGGGAATTGGAACAATCGAACAAGGAACTCTTAGAACGCTACGAAAGACTGTTGGAAAAGTACAAGCTCAGAAAAATTCGGCAAAAGCAGCTGAGTAGGGAATGGGCGTAGATCTTCAGAGAGTTCCTACAGCAGGTCGGTCGGATGAAACGTGAACTTGATGGAGCTTCGCAGGTGACCTTTAAATGATTTTGCATGCATTATTCATACATACATAAGGCATAGCTCAAAGAATGTGACTCAGTTCTAAGGGTTGGATTAACACAGATATTTGGGAGTCACATTTTGAAGGCTAAGCTAAAGCATCCCTGGGCAGCACCACTCTTATCCTTGAAGTTGAATGTCATGAGATAATTTCCGCTGGGAGCGAAGTCGGGAATATAGTTAACGTAAGTGTAAGTAAGGATATCTCCAGAGTCGTAGACTTCAGTATAGGATAGGGTCTCATTGTGGACGAACAGACCATTGATTTTGACATCCAAGATAACATGATCGAACTCGATATAGCTGGTAACAGTTCCAGTCTAAATAGGGGTACACTTGTACTGCTATGGATGTGCAGTTGGTATTTCGAGAGGGTTGAGCAGATAATGTGAGAGCTGTCATCTTCCAGGGACCCTGGCCACAGACAGTAAAAGGCCAGTTGATAGCCGTCTTCTCTTGTATGACGAAGGCACTTGTGAGGGAGCCCAAGAGAAGAGCTGCTATGCAGAGCGCAATCCGAGACATTTGAAGTTGTATGATTAAAGATTAATGAATAATATTAGCCCAACTAACTTTAGACACACAAAGGACTCACAGTTTTAAAGCAGCAAAAAGGCTCATATTACTGTCAAGTGAACCCGGTAATAATCGGGATGATCGTAGGCTATATTAACTCTGAATGAAGCCGGATAATCTTTGACAAAAAGGAGAGCAATGGGAAAGAAGCAAAAGCAGCAGTCCAAGCAGGAGTCAAAGGACGCCAGGAAGAAGGACAGGGAGATACGGAGGAAGCACCGACAGCAGCAGAAGGCCGATGCATTCAAACGCACGCCAGCTTACCTGAAGTTCTTCGGCGACTTCGATCGGGAAATGAAGGAAACCGGACTGATGCTGCGGGACATGGTGGGGGACGGCAACTGCCTCTTCCGCAGCGTTTCGGACCAAGTGGACGGCGACGAGTCCCTCCATCGCATCTATCGCGAATAGGCCTGCCGACATATGCTGAAGCATCCCGATTTCTACACCCTCTTCATTGACGAGGACGAGGACGGCTCGCTCGACCAGTACCTCAAGGAGATGCTCAAGGACGGAGAGTGGGGAGGTAACCTCGAGCTGCAGGCGATGTCAAGCTGTTTCAACATGAACATCGTCATCCACCGCAAGGATATGGACGATACCATCATCGAGCCCATGAACAATGCCCTGGACAAGAACAGCAAGCGTTTTACCATCCACTTGGCTTACTTCCAAGAGGAGGACTTTGAGCACTACGCGAGCGTGAGGAAGGTCGGAGACGAGTCGAAGGACCCCGGGATGGTGCAGCTGGCGAGGCTGCCGCAGTACATGGGCCTGCTGGCGAGCAACTTTATGAAGCCGGAGAAGGAGTAGGACGAGGAGGAGATGATGATCCGGCTGCAGATGGAGGAGATGGGAATCTACGACTACGGTGGGGAGGACACCAAGGAGGAGACGAAGGCGGAGGAGCCCGAGGAGCAACTCGAGGAGCCGTTCCCAGGGCACCCGCGCAACAAGAAGTGCAAGTGCGGCTCCAAGGAGGCCTACAAAAACTGCTGCTACAAGCAGTTCGAGAAGGTGAAGTCGATGATGTACGAGGCGAAGTACAGCTGACGGCCTCCGTGATCGTGCCTGCGACTTCTCATTTTGAAGTGAATACATATCTTTTTATTCTGCAAAGTCTTGGGACCATGCCTTGAGGATTTTTTCACGGGCACATCACAACTTGAAGCTGAAGATGAAGCAGCCTTGCTAGTCGCCATTAATGTCGAAGAAATTCAATGTCTCTGTATAGGTTCCACTTGGTAGAGAACTCTCGAAGAAGTTGCTGAATTGGTAAATCAGAGTGTCATCCTTCTTGTAAACATCGGTATAAGGGAACGTAGCGTTTACTAATGGAGAACCGTTCACCTTGACATCGATGTCAATATGATCGAACTCCACGTAATCTTTCACAACTCCAGACTACCTAAGCACGTACGTACCGACGTAATGACTATTTCCCCTGCGCTTTTTGATGGATACGCCGAGAGGGTTAGGTATGTCATCTTCCAGCTCACTTACCCACAGCTAATAAAGGGCCAGTTGATAGCCGTCTTCTCTTGTATGACGGAGGCACTTGTAAGTGATGCGAGCATCATGATAGCCGTCTTCTCTTGTATGACGAAGGCACTTGTAAGTGATGCGAGCATCATGATTGCTACCAAGAGTAAGCGAACCATTCCTGTCTGTATGAATATTGATAATATGGATAAGAGTATCACATGAAGCATACTATACATTTTGGGTTTAGTGTTGCGAAGACCCTTGGGGCAGTTTCACTCCCGGTTCGACATCTAACATTTTTTACTTAAGTGCACATACATATACTTCAACAGTCCTTGGATGACAGAATTTTGAATGTCCAACAAAGCTTCAGATATTGTTGAGCTGACTCTTCCATTTGGTTCGTCGATCTTTCTCTTGGAAAGTAAGGAAACCTATATTGATTTATATAATCTGCATCGAAAATTCACTTGGCCAAAAGAGTTTGAAAGACGGCAAGTGAACGATATCAACTCTGAATGAAGCCGGATAATCTTTGACAAAAAGGAGAGCAATGGGAAAGAAGCAAAAGCAGCAGTCCAAGCAGGAGTCAAAGGACGCCAGGAAGAAGGACAGGGAGATACGGAGGAAGCACCGACAGCAGCAGAAGGCCGATGCATTCAAACGCACGCCAGCTTACCTGAAGTTCTTCGGCGACTTCGATCGGGAAATGAAGGAAACCGGACTGATGCTGCGGGACATGGTGGGGGACGGCAACTGCCTCTTCCGCAGCGTTTCGGACCAAGTGGACGGCGACGAGTCCCTCCATCGCATCTATCGCGAATAGGCCTGCCGACATATGCTGAAGCATCCCGATTTCTACACCCTCTTCATTGACGAGGACGAGGACGGCTCGCTCGACCAGTACCTCAAGGAGATGCTCAAGGACGGAGAGTGGGGAGGTAACCTCGAGCTGCAGGCGATGTCAAGCTGTTTCAACATGAACATCGTCATCCACCGCAAGGATATGGACGATACCATCATCGAGCCCATGAACAATGCCCTGGACAAGAACAGCAAGCGTTTTACCATCCACTTGGCTTACTTCCAAGAGGAGGACTTTGAGCACTACGCGAGCGTGAGGAAGGTCGGAGACGAGTCGAAGGACCCCGGGATGGTGCAGCTGGCGAGGCTGCCGCAGTACATGGGCCTGCTGGCGAGCAACTTTATGAAGCCGGAGAAGGAGTAGGACGAGGAGGAGATGATGATCCGGCTGCAGATGGAGGAGATGGGAATCTACGACTACGGTGGGGAGGACACCAAGGAGGAGACGAAGGCGGAGGAGCCCGAGGAGCAACTCGAGGAGCCGTTCCCAGGGCACCCGCGCAACAAGAAGTGCAAGTGCGGCTCCAAGGAGGCCTACAAAAACTGCTGCTACAAGCAGTTCGAGAAGGTGAAGTCGATGATGTACGAGGCGAAGTACAGCTGACGGCCTCCGTGATCGTGCCTGCGACTTATTAACTACCTTCTCGGCTAACTCAAGTAATGAAGCTATTGAGCACCAGCCTTAAGCTATATTTTACTCGATGTCATATCTTAAAGCTGAATGAGAAGCAGCCTTGTGCTTTCCCGTTCTTGTCCTTGAAAGTTAAGGTGTTAGTGTATGCTCCGCTTGGTGCAAAGCTGACGACGAAGTCACCATATCTAAATGTTAAGACGTCTCCTGAGTCATAGGCCTGGTCGTAGGGAATTGAACTATTGTAAATTGGGAGACCATTAATCTTGGTGTCGACTTCAACGTGGTCGAACTCCACGTAATCTGTCACGCTCCCAGTCTGAATAAGCACATTAGCACCGCGATGATATCGAGTTCGATGTTTCTCGTGGGTGTTGCCGACAGAGTGAGAGCCGTCATCTTCCAAGGACCCTGGCCACATACAGTAAACGGCCAGTTGACAGCTGTTTTCTGTTGAATAAGGAAGGCGGTTGCCACAGTTATTGCCAGCATAACTGCGAGAAGGCAGGAAACCCGAGCCATGACAACCAACAATTTTAATTAATAATAGCAGAAAATCCCTTGACTGTCTTAAGAAGACAGTCTTTCTTCATTGAGTAATTATCACGGGAAAATATTAATTGATTATCAACACTCCGACTTAACTGACTTTGAAAACACCACTACTGTCCGTGTTTTGGTTCAGCAATGTGGAAGCATCTTAAATAATCTCGGCCATTCTCAAATCAACACTTTCTTCCTTGGAGAAGGTTGAACCAGTGAGTTCAAATAAACGGCAGAATGCGTTTGCAGAGAGCTTGTTTCGGCCAATCCAATTTTTACTTAAGATGCTGAGCTGATTTATTCTAATTTTTCTTGTTCTATGGAGTTGATACTAAAGATGCAAGCAACGGTGTTTGAGCTCTTTTCGACCAGACTATCAGCCCAGTAAGAAGTAGAGGGAACAATCACCTAACATGTTGGGGTACGATAACCTTATGTCGAAGAGTTTCATGGCGAACCTCTCGAGGCCCAGGCCAGCAGCCCAGGCGATCTCGTCTGGCTTCTTGCCGGCGTTCTTGAGGATGGTGGGGTGGAGCACTCCGCAGCCGAGCATCTCGAGCCACTTGCCCTCGTAGAGGATCTCAAGCTCGAAGGAGGGGAAGGTGAAGGGGAAGTACGCGTCGATCCACCTCATCTCGACCGCGCCGAAGAGGTGCTTGACGAGTCCTTCCAGAGTGAGCTTGAGGTCGTTGGCGGTCTGGACCATCTGCACGTCGTGCTGCGGCACCGCGAAGTGCTCTGGCTGAAACACCCGCACGGCCTCCATCTGGTGGAAGACGGGGTAGTGGTACTGGTCGATCTCGTCGCGGCGGTAGACGTCGCCGAAGGTGATGAACTCGTCGTGGCCCGCGAGGAGCTCCATCTCGTGGGCCGTGGTGTGCGTCCTCAGCACCTGCTTCTTGTTCAGGTAGTAGGTGTCCGATTTCTTTCGCGAGACTTCCTTGGCAGTATGCCTAGTTCAGTATCTCCCCGAGCAATTACGTTACGATGTATAATTTTTGGCAAAGTGGCCAAGAAGGCAAGAATACACAACTCTAGTTACTGAATGATCAAATCTCTCTGCACATTGACGAGGTGAAGAGATGAATGGAACAATATACGAGACAATCAGGGTAAGTCTCGGAGGATAATCTTTTATGAATTATTGACGACTTATCATATCGTAAATGTGAAGCTGTAGCATCCCTGGACTTCCCACTCAATTCCTTGAAGGTATGAAGCATTACTCGGTATGAAGTTGCTGTAACTGAAGACCAAAGAGTCTCCTAGATCGAGTATTATTTCCAATCCGTGTCGACGTGGTCTAATTACATGTAATTCAACGCCTTTCCATTCTGAATAAACCTTATCGTACCGCTGTGACGGTAAATACGCTTCCTCGAGCTGGAGTGTTTGATAGAGTCAGAGATGTTAAATTGTGAGCACCTTGCCCACAAACAGAGACCCAATCTGACCAGATTACCGAATTAATTGGGCAGGATCGATCTTTGGGTTGGATATATCTAGCGATGCTTCGCACCAACACTCTATGAGACGACGGGTGATCGGTAAAGGATTGGTTGTGGAGCAATCTCGCATTGGCAATCTCTTCACAAAGGATAATCAGGAAAAAGTGAAGTAAATAGCTCGAACTTGCTATGGAGCATGATGGGATCATCTTAGTTTAACAGGGAGACGAGAGGCAATCTGCTCACGGAAGCTGAACTGATACTTATCTATTTCTTCGTTTTGCAAGGTTCGTTCAAGCGAGCGGAAGTGGATGCGGAAGCACTTGCTGGTTCGCTTTCCTTTCTCATCACGAAAAGTATCTACGCATTCAACTTTCTCGATAAGGTCCCCTCCTCCGTCACGAATCAGGGAGTGCAGATCGTTCTCCTCGAAGTTTGCATCATCTGCGATCCAAAATGAGATGTCTTTGTAGCACACAGGGTACTGAATACATCACTTCAATTACTTTGCTGAAGGGTTTGAACTTTGTTATTCTGCCCTACTTAAACTGATCGAGAAAGCGCGGATCTTCACTCCAGAACAGCCTGACGTCTGGTATGTCGAAGAGTTTCATGGCGAACCTCTCGAGGCCCAGGCCAGCAGCCCAGGCGATCTCGTCTGGCTTCTTGCCGGCGTTCTTGAGGATGGTGGGGTGGAGCACTCCGCAGCCGAGCATCTCGAGCCACTTGCCCTCGTAGAGGATCTCAAGCTCGAAGGAGGGGAAGGTGAAGGGGAAGTACGCGTCGATCCACCTCATCTCGACCGCGCCGAAGAGGTGCTTGACGAGTCCTTCCAGAGTGAGCTTGAGGTCGTTGGCGGTCTGGACCATCTGCACGTCGTGCTGCGGCACCGCGAAGTGCTCTGGCTGAAACACCCGCACGGCCTCCATCTGGTGGAAGACGGGGTAGTGGTACTGGTCGATCTCGTCGCGGCGGTAGACGTCGCCGAAGGTGATGAACTCGTCGTGGCCCGCGAGGAGCTCCATCTCGTGGGCCGTGGTGTGCGTCCTCAGCACCTGCTTCTTGTTCAGGTAGTAGGTGTCCGATTTCTTTCGCGATACGTGGTTCGGAGGTACCAGCACACTGTCAAAGTTTTCTTCAATTGTGACTATGGGACTGAGTTGATCGAAGATCTAAGCCTACAATATTGGTACTTTGAAGTTGGGCTTTCGATTGGGTATTGCTGCCGTTGGCTGTTGGTTCGCAAAGTATGTACATATACTCTTCTTGAGAATGTTTAGAGGATGGTTGGGAACTTGCATGAGATTACGATCAGCGAGGGACAGTATGCCAGGCGTGATGTTGGAGTAGTCGTCTCGAAGCTATTGCACTCGCTTGGAAATTGAAAAGCGTTGAAGGCATCGACCTAAAAGCGAAATCATGGGTTGTTGCTACCCACTGATAAAATGAATTAAACTCGCAGTGAACCTCTGGGCAATGACGAGTAGCGATGCTATAACTATCCAAAGGCAACAATCGGAGAGGGCTGCAATTTGCGAGCTACCATTATCACCTTCAATTCTTCTTCGTGCCTTGGCTGAGGTACTTTTGGAACTCGTCGTAGAGAACCAGCACCAAAGAGCTTCCGAGACTCCTCCAAACGTTACTTAAGTTACCCTTGAAGAATCCTAAGCTAATGATGATCTGTACCTGTGATTCCTTCGGTCTTCAGAATCTTTGAAGCGCAATCGAGAGTACCGTTGTAGAGCTTCTGCTCCTTGTTCTGTCCGCTACCCATCATCAAACGCCTACGGATGGTATCGAGAGGATAAGCGAGGGTCTCCGAGCTGGAGGTGACGATCTGAGCGAATAGGAACTTATGGAGGAATGGTGCTTGCTTCGCCTTATCTTCGCTTCCCCAGATGAAGGTCTTTCCGGAATCGTAGCCTCCGAAATAGAAGGCTCTGTAGGTAAAGATACCTAGCACAGAGACATTGAATCCTCGATAAAGTCCTTGGATGCCATCCTTCTTGAAGATCTTGGCACAGCAGTCAACGAGTCCTTTGAACTCTCGTTCTGCTTCACTTTTTCCTATATCTGCTGCCAGCCTAGTCCTTGCGAAGTCCAGCGGATACACGAAAATCAGACTGAAGGAACCAGCAGTTCCTCCGGAGAGCAGGGATCGTAGGAAGTACTGAGTAGGATCAGTCTTAGGGTTCACACCAGACACGAACACTCGATTGATGTAGTCCTTGACACTGAAGTTGATTGCTTGAGTTGGGAAGTATCTCAGAACGTTGGCCCAGTTGCCCCTCCATAGCGATAACACACCTTCCTCCTGGACGCAACGGCTGAAGCAGTTGAGGATGCCTAGCGAATAAATCTATGAATACCTGTGTAGGGACGAGCAGCGAGCTTGGGATTGTTATGCTGCGTTTGGAGGAGCAGCTTGACTCGTTCGATGGGGGCAGCAACGGTCTTAGCGATGGCTCCAGCCGTGCCTCCGAGCATGAAGTCAATGAGGAACTTCGTGTAGGAGTTATTGCTTCCAGAACCCGAACTGGATGGTGCGCCGTGCATATCTTAAATATTATTTAATGTTCAGGAGGAAATGTGAACAATAAACCCACCTGGACCATCCACAAGTTTGCCAGGAGGGTATCCTTGAGATCACAATAATTAATATTGCTTGGGTGTCGCATTTTTGTAATGGGACTTTGGGAGGGGTTGGAAGTCTGCAAAAATGCTTCCGAGCTCCTTCGGAATTATAAGCTTTTGGGATTGGATATTTTGTTAGCCCATATACGATGAGATCACGCCATGACGATCATGGAGATGAAGACCAGGACGAACATAAAGACCATGTTCCACTCCGCCTTCGTCGTCAGGTTTGTCGAGTTATTGGTGGTCGAGTTGTTCGTGGTGTTGTTTGTCGTGTTGTTTGCGGTGCTGTTCCACGTAATGATGTTTGCCGTGCTGCTCACGAATTCGTAAACGACTTGCTTGATTCCGCAGTCAAGAGTGGAGTCGACAGTGGCATACCCATTGGCACCCCAAGTGGTTCCCCAGCTGTTCTTGATTATGTAGTCTCCGTCGCTATTATAACCAACGATCTGGATAGCGTGGTTGAGGTCATTGATTGTCATCGATGATGTGTTAGAGCATGAGAAAGTGCCGCTGGTATATGACTGGAAAAGAGAAGTAGCACTAATCAGAGCGGGAATTGGGGAGTTAGTGAGCATGGTTTTCAGCTGGGTATCGGTAACATTGTTGTAGATAGTGACAGTTGCAGAAGGAATAGTGTTAAGGCTGGCGGTACCGCAAATTCCATTGTTTGGTCGGCCAGAAGTTCCCCAGCTCCCAGCCGTATAAGAGTAAAGGGTCTCATTGGGCATACCTAAATTCCTGGTAAAAAGTACCATTCAAGGAAAGGTTCATTGCCTTGCTGACGTAGCCTCCGCCGCAGTCGCTTGAAGCAGTACACTCCAAGAGGTATTGTTCAGACAAATCGAAGGTTTTGTTGTACTTGATAATTGCAATCGACTCAATATAGGCGGTCGCACAGAAAGACCAGCAGCATCCACAGTTTGCTTGATTCTTGATGGGGGTGATGACACCAGGGGTAATCCAACTAAGTTAAGTTGGCAGAGCAACAGAAACCCTTGCTTCATTACCACTCACAGCTTCAAAGCTTGTTCCTGGTTCATGAAGGACATCAGATACTCCTCCGAGACGAGCTGCGTTAATGCTTAACGATACCTGTGTTCTCTTGGGGAAGGCTATCGCTGAAGGCGTTGAGTGCATAGTAAGCCACGTTGGTAGCACCATTGGCTGCAGCCGCTGCACTCGCTGCATTGGCATCTTTTATCGCTTTGTAGGTAGCATCCCACTGGCTTCTGCGAAGAACTTCCTCTTCGGGAGTGGCATAGCTCTTTCCGTGCTTTACCTTCCACGAATCCCACTCTTCGTTTGTCTGTGCAACGGCGAGCATAAGCATCAACGCAGCAACAACGTATTTCATCATGTGTTGGATGGGAATTAATAATAAATGGTGTTGCCACCACCAGTATTTAAGCAAAAATAATAGGTCTCGATCTCTCGGCAAAGGTAGGCTCACAGTGCGTTTTGAGAGATTTGATTTCTTTTCGTGTAAATTCCCCCAGCTTTGCCGATAACTTCCCATTAGGTATGTCAGTGCTGAGATCTAACCGCCAGTAACAATACTCCTGTGAACGGTGAGGAACCGTTTGGTAGATCATTCGCTTTTTGTGTATCCATTAATTCGTCGATATGACGGTCCTGATTGGTTTGGCTTTTATATTCGATTGAAACTCCAAGCCCCATTGTTGGCTGATAACTTTCGTGGGTGAAGAAACCATGTCGACAGCTGCGTTGGGTATTCATCAGGAAAATATAAAGTTATCCATAATAATAAATAGCCCCAAAAGCACTGAACCTCTCAACTGGGAGAAATATGCCAGCAGCCCCGACATACGCCCGCTGGATAATCCAACCTCCTCTGATGGAATTTGCTGAGTGAAATGATAATGTCAATTGATCAGGAAGGCTGTTGAGTCAGCGGTTACATTTCCATATCGCTCTTCTGCTTTGTTGCCAAGCAGTTTCCCAGCATCAGTACTATTCCGACGATTATGGTGCAGAATAGGTAGGCGTTTAGGCTGCTTGAGCACATGTTTGGGTAGAGGTAACCCCAAAACATGATGCCACCGACTATCGTCCAGCTCACGCGGAACATGGCTGTGAACACCAATGTCATGAGATACCCGAAGAACAGATGCCGGTAATTGCTAGGGGCGGTTCTCCAAATTGCGAAGCCTAAGCTCATGAGGACAATGAGGAGGATTAGATTGAGGAAGCCATTGACCTTGAGCCATGCTGACATGCCAAACGATATCTTCGTGTTTTTGATGGGCAAGGACACACATGTCTAATCTACGAACGCGAAATAGAGATCACCAGCCACGAAAGGCAGCGCCGAGAGACTGAGTATTCCCGAATGCAGCAGCAAGCGTGATGCCATGTTGTAGTTGTTCATTTGGAATATCGTATTCTAATATACAAGCGGAAGTGGAATGGCAATGGCAGCCGGGAGGGCAGCTACCCCCTCAGCGGCTGAAAGTATTTATTATGCACTTCCAGGAGTTCTTTCAAGTGGCATTGCAAACCAACTCGAAGATCCATCGAACCAGGTAGGCGCTGCTGCGGATTGGGTTCTCAGTCTACGCGCTCTACCGCTAGCTTCATTCATGTGGACAGAGTGTTGCTCCTAACGTTCACTCTGTACTAGCGTTGCTACAGCAACATAAGCTTCTCGTCGAAGGAGATCCGCGGGACCTTGTAGAGCGGCTATTCGGTATCGCCCCTGGCGCTACAATCCAGTTGGCTGATATGGTGAGATTCCTGAATGCAGACGAGAAGTTCCAAGTATCAGTTTACGGGGATCGACCGCTGACTAAGAGAATTGTACGGAAGACACTGAAACTCATTCATGTGGAGCTACTGCTAATGAAACTAGTGGACAACTACCGAAACTACCTCAAACATCTACCGAAGGGACTCGAAAAGGTTGTCCAGGCTTTTCACTAGATTGACGTTTAGCGACACTATTTTGTCAATCCTACCAAGTAAGAGAATTTGCTAAGACAGCTTAATGCGATACATGGCATCAACAACCAACGAGGAAGAGGTTGCTAGGTTGCTGGATAAGTTGTGGAGGGTTCGAGGGGTTCCGTTCCTAGACTTCTACCAGTTCTTTGTTGGAGGCAACAACAAAGACTCGAGGAGTATTTCCAAACAAAGACAGAAACCCCGCCGACCAACCTCAGAGAGAAGACCAAATTAGAAGACTATTAGGAGCAGATCCTCTCGGTCTCGAGGTCTAAGCTCCACCCCAACAGTCCAGCACACACTCATCAAGTGAATCCATCCCTTCGCGCCACCAACCATAGCAGCATTGACTTTCTTTATAGTCCACAATAGCCAACAAAATAATCTCATAAAATTAGCAGAGTTGGGCGGTTTATCTGTCGCAGTTCTTTTTGTTTGGCGGTTGGCGCCTGGGTCTTAAATTCTCAAAAAGGTTGAACGCGAATAATAATCGAACCGATGTTTACTCTTGACAGCAAAGCCAACAGCCGAATCACCGATGACAGCGATCTCTGCTCACAGCGTTTCGTGTTTCCAGTGGATGTCGGTCCTACCCTCCGTTTTCGTGATCTCAATGAGATTCGCGACCACCTTCGAAAGGAGGAGCAGCACTGTGAGGACATCACCATTCGGAACCTGTTCAATGGCTACTGCAAGCCGAACCAGCAGGACTGCAAGTACATTAGGATGCGATGCCGATGCTGCCCGGCCCACCTGAACTACAAGAAGTAAAACGACATGTTCGTGCTGTCAATGTGGAACAACATCCATGAACATCAAACCAAGCCAAGCAGCTCGAAGATCGATGCTAGCATATTTTA
>ERZ724508.1269-NODE-1269-length-15486-cov-6.404964_pt1 | contig 15486 bp, 27 predicted proteins | sample MGYA00376041_ERZ724508 | MGnify/ENA primary metagenome ERZ724508 (study PRJEB28724, sample SAMN07190887) | wastewater metagenome | isolation source: effluent of sewage treatment plant in Hong Hong | place: USA: Christiansburg, Virginia | collected 2016-03-01 ...
CACATAGCTTACATGCTTTGATGCAACCACAAAAAAGGGAAATCTCCAGTGCGACATTGGGAACGCTATAATGCACAATCTTCTAAACGTTGATACTAACCATGTCTTGGCCTGCATCGGCGATGGCACAGGAACAGCCGCTACCTTGTGCCTTGATTTACCGTTTTCGTAACTGGGTATCGTTTGGACTGAACGCATCGATTTGGAGGAACCCAGCCATCCTCGTCGGTATGATCACTGCTACATCGATAAGCAGGTACAATCGTTTCTCAGCAGAAAATGTGCAGCAGAAGGTCGTAGTAACTGTCCAGTCTTCGTACTGACGGATGTAAAAATTGCCAGTTGGGAAGCTCACCAAAGTCCCTTATTGAAGATCAAATTCCAAAGGTAACCGTTCGTCTTAATGACTGGCGGTGATGACCAGAAATTCAAGATATTCGACCTCAGCGGGAAGGTCTGCGGCATCGTAAACTGCGAGACCTTCAAAAGCACTTTGTGGAAGATGCCTGAAGTCAATATCAAACGTCGTCTGAAACAGATTGACTTCGTACTATACATTCTCAACCTTATCGATGGAGTGAGCCTGAGCGAATCGGAGCAGGCAGCAGTGAAGTCTCGAATGTTAATGGAGAGGTACATGGATGAAACTGACAAACAGCTCTTTCTGCAGCACATCAAGTCCTTAAGACATAGCAGGCAATCCAGTGGGATCACTTCTGCGGTGTTAACTCCCGCTCGCATCAGCGAAGCCCTATTGCATCAGAATCCAACAGTAGCTACCAGCTTATTTAGTTTAAGGAGAACTACGATCGAACCATACTCAATCTCAAGGAACGATTGCTCAGCGTGGATAAAGAAATCGCTGCCAATCGTATGGAGTGTCGACAGTCAACACCAATGCTCACGACTGGCCCATTTTCAGAGAAGCGAAAGCTTACCTAACCCAAGTAAATTCGAAGTTTGAAGGCAAAACTGGAGGCGATTGAGCAGCATTTGCCAACCACCAGTCAACCACGTCAGTAACCCATTAACAAAGAGAAAAAGCCACTGGGCAAGCATAAAAGTTGTCTGTTTGTGAGCTACGGCCAGCTCAAGCGTAACCTTACAGCAATGCACAAGATGCTGCGTATCAACAACATTCGATGACTCACAAGCAATCGCAATTACATACTGTTCTCGGATATCATCATGGGGTGAACGTATCGAAAGATTTTAATGGTTCAGGGCCCATCTCCAGGTCCATGTGGGCCCGAAGCTTCTCCGATAGCAATGTAAAGGTCGGTCGGATGGTCGTCTTGAACTCCTTTATGCCGCCCTCTTTACACGAGTCTACGATAGTCTTGTAGCAGGTGTAGAGACCGTCACAGGGTGCCGCACAACTTGTCAGGCAGCTAAACAAACAGAATTTAAGCCCCTTGAGACAGTCTTACCAACCCTTTCCGCAGTCACCCATCTTACACTCGATGCATATTGGCGAGCACACTGTCCAGCAGCACGCGCAACAGTAGAGCCCTGCGAGGCCCTGTGCTTCCACAGACCACCAGCAATCCACGAAGCATGCACAGTTGCAGGCCCCTTGGGAGTAGCATAAGCACTGACCGCACTTCTTGAAGAACTCCATGCACGGACTGATAATATTCAACAGTATATAGCCGATCATCAACTAGCCACGAGATTATCCTTGGTGATGAGAGTGCAGAAAAAGGGAACTTCGAGCAACGAGAGTAACTCCTTGTTGATGAGTCCTGAATAGACGGAAGCAATTACCGAACACGAAAGGCGGTTTAATTACTTTAGCTTTGGTCTTGGATCGACGGGTAAGCGACTGTAGCTTTGTGCGGTAGTCTGTGCTCACCATCATTTCGTTGGAAAAACCAGCCTCGTCGGTATAGCGAGCATTGAGCTTGAATTCCGGCAGCCAGAAATCATCGATGTAGCTGGATTGGTCACCCATTGCCTAAACATTACACAAAGATTACGTTGAAGACTGACTCTATTTGGTCGGTGCGGAAGTTAGCTTCCACCTCGAACACGAATATATTGACGTTTTCCTCGTCAGTCTGCAGCAAGTAGATGGGGTGGGTGGATTCACAGATGACAATCTCAACTTCCTTGGTCGGGAAGAACTTGATGTACCGGTCATCGATTATGTAGTTGTTCCGGAACTTGAACGATACGTTGAGAATACTTGTGAATGCGGGGAGTTTGAGCTGCGGCTTCTGAATTAGTTCCTGAGCGATGCGATCCAGTTCCTATTGACTGCTGATGGCAAATGACCTTAGCCCAGAATAACTCTGCATTAGAACAAACTTACGAACTATTCAGTTGTGGGAAGCTGACTGAGGAAATGCTGCAGTTCCTCGTTGTTCTGGACTTCCTGAGTATACTCGTCCTTCCTTTCCATGATGAGCCGAAGAATGCTGAGCAACGACATGTAGGAGCAGCTTGGCTGTGGCTTAACGGTACTGCCCGTCGCGTAGGAAGTGAAATGCTCGATGATGACGGGATAGAATTGGTGGTTGTTGATTGAGAGTGTGTTCAGGGGTCGTTTCTGTGCGTAAATGGTTACGCGCATATCGTTGTTATTGTTTACGCATATCCAACGGAAGCCTAGTCCTTTGAGTATGTTCTCCATATCCTTGTCGACTGACATATTGCCGTTCTCTCCTGTTATGTGTATCAGTCCCACACGAATTTATGTGCATTGGTCGTGCTACCAAATGTAGTTACAGGTCTATCGAGCGAGCTTCTCGAACTACTCTGGGCGGCAGGCAGCAGCCATTATGCTGATCTTTCGTTGTGAGCTATTTTTGTCAACTGCCAACACAACTTCACCCACTTTATCCAAGAGCAGCACAGTATACTACTCGTAGCGACTGTGGTCCAAACACGACCACAGCACATTTTGGTAGGGGCCGCGAGCTTTGAGATTACTGAAGTATTCAGGGAACGCCGTGTATTCAACAGGAACCTTCGTTAAAGTTGGTTTGGGGACAGTAGAGTGAGGTACTGGAGGCAACGACTTTCCAACTTTCGGACTTTTGTTCTGAAGTGCTGAAGGTGCCTCCTGGTGAGACTCTTCGAGGATAACAGTCTCGCACATCTTAATCCTCTTCATGAAGGGTTTACTGATAGGCATGAGTTTCTTCCCACCGATTTGCACATTCGTAAAGAACAGGTCAGTTCGATCCGAGAAGGTATAGCTACTAGCAAAGTGAGAACCAATAATTTGGGCATAGTCTCGCCTCATCCGTTGGAAGTACCCCTCCCCTTCAAACTTATACTCCACGTGCAAAGGTCTTTCATAAACAACTTCCAGATTTTTGCGCCATTGGTAGATGCACTCCACACAGTGTATGGATAGAATGCGGTAGTGGTGAAGCATCTCCTCAAACTCGTTGCGGTGTTGGGCAACTGACTGTTAATCGGTGCTGGCAAATAGTTAGCGTAACTTGTTCATGCACTACTCTCTCGGCAGCACTGCCGCGATCACCTTCTGAATGAACGACGTCTCTTTGCTGATTTCCTGAAACTCGTTCTTAATGTCTTCAAGGATCTTCATCGGATTGTTTTCTTTGCTTAGCACCTTCGTCATGACCTCCATGTGTTCTTCGGGAATGTTGTGCTACTTCCATAGTTGCTTGAGGTCACTAAAGGCCTTGCGGATGGCCTCGGTGTACCGCTCCATTACGCGAGAGGGATTCGGTTTGTTATTCACCTTGTCTACAGCTGGCAGCATGCATACTTTTCTCCAAGGAACCGTCGCGGAACTCGCGGTTCTTGCGGGGCTTGCCACTGGCGAAGTCGATCTTGTCGCTAAGTTGGGTCGCTGTGGTACTTCCGAGGGATTCTGCCTTTGTTTTTCAAATCTGAGTCAGTCAGCAAGTACAGTGTGCAAACGGTTCGTTGTGGTAGTTGTACTCGGGGATCTGTTACAGATGGAACCTCTCGTTCCAGCCTTGTTCCTACCTCACAAGCCACACTACCTTCTCTTTCAGCTTGTTTAGCGTCGATACGTTGTTCTTGGAGCGGCTGCGGCTTATCTTGCTTGCTCCGTCCTCGCTATTACTGACGTCTCGCATCACGAAATTCTGTCGCATTTGCTGCTTTGTCGATCGGTTGGGTACTGAACTAGTGCTTTGCAGCGGAACGAATATGATATTATACAACTGACCGTCATCACCTTCGAGCTTCCAGCTCCGCTGCTGGAATCAGTTTGCGCAGCTAACCTAAACTTTTGCCATAGAGGCCCAAAAAGGCAATGCTTGAGAGCAGCTGTAATGTCACCAGTCCCGAGAAGGGGCGACTAGCTGTGATTCTGGGTGCAACCCTCAGCATCCTTAAGACTGCGGTGACTTGCTTAGTGGAAGTGTTTACCGAAGCCAGAGACTGCAAGCCAATTGAAGGTGATGTAGTGGGAATAGGCATTCTGCGACTCTTCCTTGGTAACGTAGGGGTTGGGTCTGAGTACAAAATGCTTGTGCACAACCAAGTAGTCCTTGAGCCAAGGAAATGGCATTTATGTTGAATGCAAATGTTTATTGTTTGGCACTAAAGCCTGCAACGCTCTACAAGTGAGCTTTAAAATTCCAACGAAACAACTTATGCTACTTCTATTATATTCAAATGCTCAGTCGGTCAATTCTGCTGAGTCTGCTCACGGCACTTTGTTGGGCGCAGCAGACCAGCTCATCCACGGTGCTGGGAATCGGCTATGGATCCTTCATCATCATCGCCAGCATCATTCTGTGGATCGTAGTATGCATAGCCTCGAGAAGTACGCAGCACCCGGAGCTGTACAGCATCATAGCAGCACTGCTGCCCGTCTTCTTCATTCTCTTCTTCGTGCTGATGCCAAAGAAGAGCCAGCAAACCAGTGCAACTGCTACCACAGACTCAAACTTCGTACCGCATGTTATCTTCGTTATTCTCTTCTTCATTATGTTCGTAAGGTTATGCGGTAAAGTAGATCACTGCTTCGATTCTTTGGCTCATTGACGCAATCTTCGTGTACAAGCGAGCGAGAAGTATTGCCAGGGCAGGCGTTGTCACCGTTTCAGCAGACGAGGAGCGAAGCAGGTTAGCTGAAGGTCGTGCGGCCGCTCAAAACTAACCAGAAGAAGCCCATAGCCAGAATGCACTCCTAGCCGATCGTGGCGAGGAACCTTGAATCTCTGTAGTTTTTCAAATCTACTTGTAACATTCCTCGTGCTGACGTCATTCTTCAAGCAAAGTTAACTTAGTTGAAGGAGGGCTTGTGGGAAACAACCCCACTTATCTTGCAAGGAGTCAATTTGATGTGCCTTCGTCCAGGGAAGGCCAGACGCGTATTAACAGAGGCCGTCAACAGGCAATTCAACTGGCTGAACGCTGTCGGTAGCTGAGATTTTGTTTATCAGTTGATGGCTATGCAGCTCTTACCCCTCGCCTTTACGTCACCGAGAAACTTCCAAGTACTGCTATCTTTACTTGGTTTTGCCACCGTAAGCTGGCCTAATATTGTGGCCTAGAATACGATTGATTTTGGTCCATTCTCCTTCTAGAGGTTTACACGGATGTCTCTTGAACGGTGATGATGTCATACCGTTTGAATTGAAGGGGTTAGTTTGCCGCTTTGCACGATAGTAAATATCCATAAATCAAAAACACACTTCCAATCAGAGACGTAGTAGCCCAGCAGACACGGCAAGGTCTCTTGCGGAAACATGCATCATCAGAATAATGCTTATCTTTCAAAAATCAAGCAGGTCGGCAGTTGCCACAGAACAGCCCATTTGCACAATATTTCGGTGACTTTAGAGCCCATTATCAAGGGCTGTCGCAATAGCTGATTAAAATAATATCGAATCGGGCTGGCCCGAATGGCAAATATCAACAGGACTATCGGAGCAGCCGAAGAAGTTGCTGACGGGCTTTGAGATGAGCACTTTTTAGCTCCTTGGAGAGCTTCTTGGATGTCAACAAAGAACAAACAAGCAAGTACTGTACGTAGTGTTGACTCATAATACGCAGAACGCGATGGTGCTCGCTGCTCGCCGGTTGTTTGCCGTCACCGAACCACATCCTACGCATCTTATCGAGGTTGTAGTAACCACTGAACTTGGAACGAATCCCCTTGACGAACCTATAGAAGTCCTCCTCCCATTCCTCAGTTAGGTCGGGTTTCACCAGCCAAAGCAACGAAAGGCACTTTCGGCGGCTCAGCAGAAAAGTGAAGAGCTGACTGCTGATGTTTGTGAGCACATTACGTTCGGGGTTTTGATTTCTGGAATGGTCTAACTCAACTCAAATCTTCAATGAAAAAAGGTTCGGAATGGGTGTACCTCGATTTCGGGGGCCACTGATCATAGGTTTGGCAGGCCTTACCAACGGTTTCCTTGACTAGATCTCCTTATTGTCTTGAGCTTCGGCAGCCAGAGATGTCTCTTCTGTCCGGCTGATTGGACTCTATTAGAAGCGGCTAGCGATATAGACGAGCTGGGGGTAGCCGTAGAGACCCCCCGCCATTAGGTACACGGGTACGTAGCTGTATCCCTCCATCGCTGCAATTCGAGTTAATTTGTATTATTATTCCTCGCACTGATATTTGTTTTTAAGACTTTCCGAGGGTATCCAAGAGCCCTCGGGGACGAATCGAAATAACTGGTTCGGTTGACTCGCAGGTATTCTTGTCAGAGACAAATTTACTATGGGCCTAGACCCCCAGCTAGCCCCATCCAAGAATCATACCATTCAGTTGGTGCTTCTAGCCCATATACCGAAGGCTAGGTGAACATATCGGCAAACTAGCAGTCGAAAATCAGCACCTAGGTGACAACGACATTAAAAAAGTCTCGCATGGCGGCGAAACATTTAAGACTTGGAGACGAATGAATTAATTGAAGGACGAGGACAATCCAGAATTAACCGTTGAAAGTGCATAAGACCTCACTAATGCTATCCTGCATACTATCACAATTGAAGATAGCGACCGGTGGAACGATACTTATCTCCGTTAGAGCGTTAACGCTGCGAATTCGTTTTGGTGAGACCTTCTTCCAGTTTGTTTAGTGCACGATTGGCCCCTCTGAAGTCGCGTTCAGGATTAATGTCTACTTGCTCTTCCTCCTCAAACAACTTTCTTCTGGAAGGTTGTTGGGGGGTTTGATTGGGCAGTTTGCTGGGACCCAGCCTCGTGTAACTCGCACTCAAAGGCTGTTGCGGCTCATCGCGATGCACTCTTTCACTCTGCAGCTTCTTCAGTATGGGGAAGTCTTCCTGTGGGCGAATCTGACTCTTCGTCAGAGGTTTATTGGTTTCGGGAAGCAAATAGTCCTTTTGTTGTCTTCCGCTTCGGAACTGGGTTTCTTCGTAGCCCTGGAACTTGAGCATAGTACTGCTCTTCACGAAAGAATTGAAGAAATACAGCGATTTGATGTGCATGTCTCGCTTAATAGCAGCAATGTTCGGAGGGCTGTCCATTTCGGAGTTGCTGATGTCGTTGAGTTACTTGAGCATCCCCTTCTCGTACCAACCGAACGTAAACTTGTTCTGTTGGAGGTTTTGCTTGATTCCCAGTCCATTCAGCTGATCACCCCGGAACATTCCTTCGAATTTGATGTTGTTTTAGATGCGTTGACCGACACCGTCGAGCTGTTTGTTGATGTACACACCGTGACTCACCAACTCGTCTCGACTGATGCAAAATCCAACCTTCTCGACTGTTTCTCCGAGGTTGTAGCCGACGTAAGTATGTCCTAGGGGGAGGATTGCCTGAACATAAGTCGCGTCCTTCAGCATTTCATTGCGTAAAAACTGCTTGAGGTCGGGTAGCTCCATATTCTCGTAACCCAAGAATTCTCGAAACACCCGCTTCTCTTCCCCTGGGGAATAGCTCCTTTCGTTGATAATGTTGTAGTTAAGGTCTGCATAAGTGACTGCTTACTTCGATATTCGAGACAGCGAGCCCGCCACTCTCGATCACTCTCATCCAAGTACACCATTCTTCCCGTGAGTTTGTCGTTTGTGAATTAAGCGTAGAACAAGCTTCGACCGTCACGATACACGAAAGAACCGTCCATTAGACCGCGATTGAAGTCCCCTATTACGTATTTCTTCTCGTTGAGCCAGATGAGTGCCTTGTCGTTCAGGCAGTCGTTCTTCCAGGTGCCTACAAAGACCTCGCCACTATCGGTGATGAGAATTCCCTTGCCTTCCCGACGGCCTCGCAAAAAGCCGCCCTGATAGACACCGTTACGGTACTCAACAAGCTGGATGGTTGGTTCCGACATTAATTAAATTTATTCGGAGAGGACGCTGGATAAGCTGAGCTTTATACTGACGAAATCGGTGCTGTAACAATAAGAAATCATTCCCTTAAGTGAATTGACATTCGTAGTGTGAGACTTTAAATTAGGATCTATCAGTTAGTGGGCGGTTAGCGTGAGGAGGGAGGCTACACTTCATGGGCTTATAATTTTTAAAATCTACTATAAAATGGACAAGCCTTCTCAATCGACCGGTCCCGAGGATACTCCAAAACGTAGCCGCTGGGACATGACACCCGTGGCCAGTCGTGATACCAACTCTGCCATCCGAGCATCCTAAAAACCTTCACTCGGATCACTGGATAAGACTCCGGTAAGGCCAGGTATGACACCCAGTCGCTTCTCCGAAACTCCATATCGGCCTGGTGATACACCGAAGAACAAATGGGAAGATAAGACACCATTGGTTGGAGCAACTCCTGCAGGCTATATAGGAATGACTCCCACACCAAGCCAGCTCAAGACACCCGATATAGTCAACATGAGCCAAACCAAGCTAGCAGAGCTCCGTGCAGAGAAGGAGCTTGCCGAAAGAAATCGCCCATACACCGACGAGTAGCTTGACATGTTGCTGCCAGGTCCGTAAGATGGTTTTGAGATCGTCAAGGTCCCCGACACCTACAAACCAGAGAAGGGTGTGAATTCGCTGTTGCATCCTGGCGCTGAAACCCAAAGCTACCAGATGCCAGACAGCATGTCAAAGCCGATTGCTGAGTTAAACCTAACCCCAACTCAAGGGGACTTGCCAGCAATTAAACCAGAGGAATACGCACACTTCGCTAAATTGCTAGAAAATGTCAATGAAGAAGACCTATCAATCGAAGAGCAGAAGGAACGAAAGATCCTCGCATTCCTGCTTAAGATTAAAAACGGAACGCCACAAATGAGAAAGAGTGCGTTGAGACAGCTCACTCTTAATGCGAGGTAGTTTGGGCCAGGACCCCTTTTTAACCAGATTCTGCCTTTGCTGATGTCCCAGACGCTTGAGGATCAAGAACGACATCTACTGGTGAAGGTTGTGGATAGAATCCTGTACAAACTGGACGATTTGGTAAGACCCTACGTTCACTCCATACTTCGGGTAATCTCGCCAATGCTCATCGATGAGGACTACTACGCAAGAGTTGAGGGAAGATAAATCATCTCAAATCTCGCGAAGGCTGCTGGACTCTCCACCATGATTATGACGATGCGACCTGACATTGATCATATCGATGAGGCAGTCCGAAACACCACTTCTCGAGCATTTGCAGTCGTTGCTTCGGCCTTGGGCATATCATCGTTATTGCCTTTCCTGAAAGCTGTATGCCAAAGTAAGAAGAGTTGGGAAGCGAGACATACAGGTATCAAGATCGTTCAGCAAATTGCCATTCTTATGGGATGCTCCATTCTTCCGCATTTGAAATCTCTCGTGGAGATCATTCACAAAGGTCTGAAAGATGAGCAGCGAAAGGTGAAGATCATGACTGCACTGGCTTTATCGGCCCTCGCCGAGGCTTCTGCTCCATACGGTATCGAAGCCTTCGACCTTGTGCTTATTTCACTGTGGGAAGGTATCAATGAATATCGAGACAAGTCATTAGGTGCTTTCCTGAAGGCCATTGGTTACATCATTCCGTTGATGGAACCACACCACGCCAACGAGTACACAAAGACTATCATGCCGAGCTTAGTAAAGCAGTTTGAAAACCCCGAATAGGAAATGCGAAAGATAGTGCTGAAAGTTATCAAGCAAGTGCTGTCCTGTGAGGGAGTAGAAGCTGCATACGTTCGTACAGTGATCCTTCCGGAGTATTTCCGATGCTTCTGGCTGAGAAGAATGGCCATTGAGAAGCGCAACTACAAGCAACTCATAGAAACCACCCTGGAGTTGGCTGTTAAGGTCGGCGGTGCTGAAGTTATCGACAAAATCGTTGGATCGCTCAAAGATGAAAACTAGTCTTTCCGGAAGATGGGCATGGAAACCATTGAGAAGATCTGCCAGTCATGCGGCAGTCACGACATAAGTAAGGCATTGGAAGTGCAGCTCGTAGATGGTGTTATCAGTGCCTTCCACGAGCAAACCAGCGACGATCCAATTATTATCAACGGCTTCGGAGCTGTTATCAATTCACTCGGACTACGAGCCAAGCCCTACTTTGTGCAGATCATTGGAACAATCCAGTGGATTCTGAACAACAAAAGCACAAGGGTTAGAATGCAAGCTGCTGATCTGGTTTCCAAGATTGCCCACTGTATGAAAATTTGTGGTGAGGAGAATCGTTTGGGAAGGTTAGGACTCAACCTTAATGAGGGGCTACGTGAAGAGTTCCCGGAGGTACTCGGTAGTATTCTCGGTGCCTTGAGGGCAATCGTTGTAGAAATGGGTATGAACAAAATGACACCTCCAATCAAGGACCTGTTACCTCGATTGACTCCCATCCTAAAGAACCGAAACGAGAAGGTGCAGGAAAACTGTATTGATTTGGTTGGGAAAATCGCTGATAAGGGTTCAGAGGAGGTCTCTCCGAAAGAATGGATGAGAATCTGCTTCGATTTGCTTTAACTTCTCAAAGCACACAAAAAGACAATCAGGAGGGCTGCTATCAATACCTTCGGATACATCGCAAAAGCAATTGGACCACAGGATGTGCTCGTTACTCTTCTTAATAACCTTAAAGTTCAGGAGAGGCAGTTGAGGGTCTGCACAACGGTAGCTATAGCCATCGTTTCGGAAGCCTGTGGCCCATTTACAACTATCCCTGCACTGATGAACGAGTATCGAGTTCAGGAGCTTAACGTTCAAAATGGTGTTCTCAAGAGCTTCGCTTTCATGTTTGAGTACATCGGCGAAATGGCCAAGGACTACATCTACGCCATCACGCCGTTGCTAGAGGATGCACTGACTGACAGGGACCTCGTCCACCGTCAGACTGCTGCTGCAGCCATGAAACATCTGGCATTAGGAGTCCAAGGCTTTGGTTGTGAAGATGCACTCATCCACTTGCTAAACTACGTATGGCCGAACATCTTCGAGACCAGTCCACACGTCATCAATGCAGTGATGGAAGCTATCGAAGCAATGAGAGTTTCTGTCGGTCCGGGAATCATTCTACTGTATATTATCCAAGGCCTATGGCACCCGGCTCGGCGCATCCGACAGATCTACTGGCGTATCTACAATATGATCTATGTGGGCAGCCAGGACAGCATCGTACCATTCCAGCCTCGGATCAAGGATGACGGCAAGAACTGCTACTACCAATCGGAGCTCATGACCGTTTTATGATCACCTCAAACAACGATTCACCATTGACTAAGGTTTACTTAATCTATCGACTGCAAATCAATTGCAGCCCTTGATGGGCCACTTCTCGGCAGCAGCGACAACGCAGATGCATGGCCAGCAGTCCTTGTCGATGGTACCAATGTACTTCAAGCAGTCCAGATCGACGGGGACGTCCTTTCCCTTCTCCTTGGCAGCCTGATCACAGATGGGGTAGGCTAGGGTAAGAGAGTTGAATACCTTTGTTGATGTCATCAATGCACAACACTTCCAGGTCATGAGTGCAGGTGGCAGCATTGCTCAGAACGACCGCAAAGAACAGAACGAAGGCGAGGGTGAGGAGCTTCATGTGGGCTTTAATATCAATTATTAGTTCGTGCATCCCTTCCAGAATTTATAGAGTGGGCAGACGCATGAATGCCGTCAGCATCAACTCTTGAATCGCCCTTGCGTTGTAATTGCTTATAATAACCACCAATCAGAATTCGACTTCGCAGAGGAACAAACAGGCCGGCAAGGCGGGAAAGACACGTCATCATTACATCTATCCAAAAACAAGTGAAGCTATAAACTAGTGTGGCTATCACCATTCGCTTTTCAGCATCTAAAGCAGAAATTTCTGGCAGGCCTCACAGGCTCTTTCAGCATATCCGGCTTCAGTAGTGGCTCTTCGTAGGATTCGTTGAGCTTGCTAATCTTGCGTCGGGCGCATTCATTAACCACTGCCTGCATGGCCTCTTCTACCCCCTCGCCTGTCTTTGCTGAAGTTTCGAAGTGCAGTAGTGCACGATCCTTCAGGAACTCTAACACTGCGTCAGTCGGAACCTCAATCTCAAGGTCCTTCTTACATCCAACGAGTATTGTGTTCACCCGATCCACCTTGTACTTCACAAGCTCGTCCAGCCAGTAGTTGAGGTTGCTGAAGCTGGTGACATCGTTGAGGTTGTAGCAGAGCACCACGGCATCGGCATCTATATAACCTTCGAGGGTACTCTTGTAGTAAGCTGCGGAGATGGCCCGGAAACGTTCCTGCCCAGCTGTATCCCAGAACTGCACCTTGACGCGCATCCCGTTGACCTGGTAGGAGCGGATTTTGAAGTCACAACCGATGGTCGCCAGGTAATTTTCGTGGAAACAGTTATCGGCGATTCGATTGAGCAGGCTAGTCTTGCCGGCGTAGGGTTGACCCACGAAAACCACCTTGAGCATGATATCAGGCTTCTCACTGAGACTCATTGCGTTTAAATTAATTATCTGGTGGAATACGGTCTGGATAGGCCTTTGAATATGGGACATTCAATGGAGTGTGCATTCCGACGGACGATTGGATATGGAGAGACAGCAACGGCAAAAAGTAACCCAGTCCCGACAGCATAGCAAGCCTACACGATTGCTTCCTAGATAGGGATAACCAATTCTGATTGGCCTGGCAAGGACAAGCAAGCAATCTTACAGACAAGGATACATTCATTACCTATTATGTTCGACTGAATAAGTCCAAACAGATGAAGCCCATCGATTCTGCAAGCAGTCAATCGATAGTTCCGCCAATGCAACCTTATGACTACCGCAACCAATCCTTCATTCAGGTGATGGACAATGTCCTCACTGGGCTAGCTCCAAAGCTCGCTAGTATTGATCTCACCAACATCCAACCTAATCTCTCTAACTTTGTGTTCCTTCAAGATCAGCTGGGAGAATCATTCCTGACTGCCTTTAGGCAAAGATTCCAAACCAAGCTACACAGTCTCACTGCCGAGCGTTCCAGCAGTGTTATTGCTGGCGAACTACTACGACTGTGGATGGATGTATACTGTGTGCTCATCAAGGAAATTGAGCTATGCAGCGAAGCCTTCACATTGGAAGCTGTAAAGCAACAGCAAGAGACAGGAAGAAAACGGTCGGGTAGCCGGAAGGGTTGGCTAGAAGCCTAAACCGAAAAGCTGCAACAGGCGATCCGTGAGCGCGGACAGCTTTCCTCACAGCAACTTAAACAGTTTTCGGATGAGTTTGGCCGATCAGTTTACTCAGTTCAGTCAAAGGTTCAGAAGCTCCTTCGGTTGGACAATGTAATTGAGGAAAGGCATAAGGGAGACAATTTTACCCTCGAAAAAAAGATCCAGACTGTGTTAAAGAGATTCCGGGAGGGGCTAAACCGCGAGGAGGTACTCGCAGAGCTGGAGAAGATGTTTTAGATGGGGGAGTAGCTTACCTGGAAAAAGAGTGTAAGCCAGTTGCTCTGCTCATTGGACAGCGTGGCTAAAGTCAAAGGCACATACAGGCTACTGCATCCCGTCCACGGCAAGGCAACTGGCTAGAGCACCTACAAATACCGGACAGTACGCTGCATGATGGAACTTCCCAACTACTGCGGAACATTGCGCCAAGTTATCGACAAGTATATTGAACTGTTCGTTGGAGATGAGGATCTCTCGGTAGCTCGCAAAAAAAGCATCGAGGCTGGCATCACCAAGGTCCTGAAACATTCTAACGAATTCGACCGTCGAAATAGTAAAACTCGCTATCGCTACGCATAACCGACAACACTGCCACAGGACGAATCTAGCTCGTTGCAACCCGAATAATCGATTGATTCGGCGATGTCGCCATGACCGTTCAGCACTGAGATCACTCGGAATAGTTCACAACCGACTTGACAAGGAAGTCCATGAAGAGCTTGATGGGTGCATCGTCGGTGACAAAGTTGCCAGTCTGCGTTACTTTTGTGGCTTACCTCGGTCATGCTTGCATTGCTTGCTGAGGGGTTGACCCGAGACTTCAGATAGCGTTCCTTGCCGTCACTCTTGAAAGTTTCGTAGAAGTTGGAAACTGGTATGCGATCGTAGATTACTGCCGACGAGTCTTCGATGGGGTTGTTGAAGAGGTCATTGAGGTAGGCATACTCCTCCTGCTCGTTCAAGCGATCCTTCTTCCACTGGTAGATATGCTCGCCATACCAAACCAGCACATTAAAGTAGGCATCCAGCAATAGCACAACATCTTCTTTCATGTTTTCGATGTCCAGCTGCACGGCTGTTGCTAGCGGCTTGTCAGCAGTATACATCAGCAATGCCGGTTGAATCATCACCAGACAGTTCGCAATACTCTCCCGCATCAGGCAGCTTCGGTTGAATGTCGCCTCGTCGGGAGAGCAGTTGAAGGTGTTGATGAAGAAACTGCGGCGTAGATGATATTCGAATTGCGGGAACAACTTCATTGAAGGTGGCAACCGGAAGCTATTCACATCGAACTTTTGGTAGTTGGCGAAGCGGATTATGAACTTTAGAAGTGTCCGATCCAGCCACTTTTTGACCTCCTGACAGTCCTCTACATCTGCCTTGTAGCTGGAGTATCGTGCAAGCATCACAATAGCAGCCTCCTGATCGAAGCTGCGAATTATATCCTTAATCTGCTGTTCCCGGAAGTACTCTCGAGTAATCGTGCTAACCCTTGTTCGCATGATATTGTCGCTGTATTTGAATTGGGTAACAACTTGAACCACGCAACCCTAAGGCTAAGAGAGTATCTTACCTTTTCGCTCTCTTTGACACCATCTGCGTTCGAGATGAAAAACAGCAGTGATGTGTTCATAGGAAGCCCACCGACATACCATACATTGGTGCGACCTTAGCCGGTTTCCATTTATGTTGCTAAGTTGATCTTATCCTCCTTGAGACTCTTTCCGTAACCAAGCATCCCCTTCACTTTCATCTCCTTCGACATGTAGAGACTGACCTTGGCAGCAATAGGAAAGCTAAAGGTCCCCTGCTAGTTGGCACCGTAGTGCATAGTAAAGCTGCTGTCGAAGATGAAATGGCTGAACAGTTCATGCATGGCGATGATACCGCCTGACTCTGCTGCCATATCCTTCATTGCAACCAACCCGTACTGGTCTAGGCAGAACGTCCGAATATC
>ERZ724508.1271-NODE-1271-length-15460-cov-5.320351_pt1 | contig 15460 bp, 21 predicted proteins | sample MGYA00376041_ERZ724508 | MGnify/ENA primary metagenome ERZ724508 (study PRJEB28724, sample SAMN07190887) | wastewater metagenome | isolation source: effluent of sewage treatment plant in Hong Hong | place: USA: Christiansburg, Virginia | collected 2016-03-01 ...
CCATCACATTAAATTCAATCCAAAGCAGCAGAGTAATTTACTACATTTGCATTCCAAAGCAAGGAACAAGCAAAATCGCCTTTCTCGGAAGAGAAGCGTGATCCCATTCATATTTCCATAGCTTCCTTTGATAGACTCTCTTCTGATGAATTCTGGGATAGTGATGCAACCCGTTGGTAATTGTCGGAAGCCTTTTATCTATAAAACCTGTCGGTTTGAGATAGCAATCAATATAATACGAATGAAAGCAGAAGCACCCGCTATCGATCAAAACGCACTCTCCAGGCAGCTGGCAGTCTATGGAGCTGAAACTCAAGGCAAGCTCATGGCATTGAGAGTATTCCTACTTGGAGTTCGTGGCGTACATTCCATCATCTATTCAGCTTGGTATTGAAATCGCCAAGAACCTCATTCTGGCTGGTCCCAAGAAGGTTGTACTGTGCGACAACGAACTTGTTCGCATTAACGATCTAGGTAGCAACTTCTACTTGCGCGAGCAACATGTTGGCAAGGTCACTCGTGCAGAGGCAGTCGTCGAGGAACTGACTAACTTAAACCCAACCGTGGATGTGCAGGTCAGCAAGGGCTACGACATCGCTTTTCTCGCAAGCAACTTCGACTGTGTTGTTATCAGCGATCACTATGACGGCGAGTTTCTCATTGAGTTGAACAAAGCGTGCCGAAGCAAAGGAGTCGGCTTCATCTATACTGGAAATCTCGGACTTTACGGGTTCGGATTTGTTGACTTCGGAGATGAACATAAGGTCCACGATACCAATGGAGAAGCATGCAAATCTTCAGTTATCGTTGGCATCACCCAAGACGCAGATGGACTTGTTTATAGTCACGAAGATAAACGGCACGGATTTGAGGACGGTGATTACATCACCTTCAAGGAGGTCAAGGGAATGACTGAAGTTAATGGCAAGACTTTCAAGATTACTTTCAAGTCTCCTCATAGTTTCTCCATCGGGGATACTTCAGGGTTTAGTGCATATGAAAGCAACGGTATCGCTGAGCAAGTCAAGGTTCCAGTACTGATGGAATTTAAGGGACTTGATGAGAGTCTCGCAAACCCATTTATTGCGGGAAAGAAATATAACGAGTTTAAGGAGGCACATAAGGACGACCCAAAGGCAAATAACCCCTATCTCCCAGGCAAAAAGGAACTTGACCTTTGCAGCTGGGATAAGATTGGCAGGCCTGAAGAACTTCACGTAATTCTCAACGCCCTGCTTAAATACCAGTCACTCCATAAACGTCTGCCTCGTAACCTCAACAAGGAGGATGCTGCTGAGCTTGTATCTATCGTCAATGCTCATCTCACTGCCGCCAAGGCGAAGATGGATATTGAAGGAGAGTTCAAGGTGGACAAGGTCGATGAAACTGTCGTCACGAATATTGCCCTTTACGCCGATACCCAAATTTCCCCATGCTGCTCATTCTGGGGTGGTATCATTACCCAAGAGATCGTTAAAGTCACTGGTAAGTATAGCCCATTGAGACAGTGGCTCCATCACGATTTCCTTGAGATTCTTCCAGAAGGAGTAGACAGAGCCCCAATCAATTCTCGTTACAGTGACTATGCTGTATTGTTCGGTAAGCAATTCGTTGAGGACGCTTCCCATGTCAACACTTTCATGGTGGGAGCTGGTGCCCTCGGTTGCGAGTTCATTAAGATGGCCGCTTTGATGGGTCTAAGCACTCAAGGAAAGTTCACTTGCACTGATGATGACAATATCGAAATCAGCAACCTCAATAGACAGTTTCTGTTCAGAAGGGAGAACGTTGGTGGAAACAAGAGTGAAGTTGCTTGTGCTGCTGGTCGAAAAATGAATCCCCAGTCAAACTTTGTATCGTGTAAACTACGGGTTGATCCTGAAAACGAGGAGACATTCAACGATGACTTCTGGGATAGCTTAAGCTTTGTGATCAACGCAGTCGATAACGTAAAGGCTCGACTTTACGTTGACAGCAAATGTGTGTGGTATCAGAAGACCCTCTTTGAGAGTGGCACTCTCGGCACGAAGTGTAACTCTCAGGATGTAATCCCCAAGTACACCCAGTCTTATGGTGACTCTCAAGATCCTGCTGAAGAAACGTAATTTCGATTTTCTACGTAGTATTCCTCTGTGCACCCTCAAGAATTTCCCCTACCAAATTGAGCACACCATTCAATGGGCTCGAGACAACTTCGAAGGCGCGTTAGTGGAAGTAACCTGTTAAGCCTCCAAATTCTTCGAGAGCCCTCACGAATACCTCGACAAGACAGTCAAAGAGCTGAAGAACGTACATTCCATATCGATTCAGAAACCTGTAGCATTGAGGATGCGACTTGAGGGCATCAAGAAGATTCTGCAAGTTCAGCAGGAACACAATTATGAGGCCTGTGTTGAACTTGCCCGAAGCATGTTCCAGGATATTTTCTACAACCAAATCGCTCAACTCCTTCATTCGTTCCCTCTCGATCATAAGACTGAAAATGGAAAACTGTTCTGGTCTGGACTCAAGCGTGCCCCTGAACCTATCGCCTTCAATAGCAGCGATCCTTTGCACATCGAATTTATCCAAGCCACTGCAAATATCTTCGCTCATATCTTTAATCTCAAACCAGAGACCAACCTTGCACTGATTGCGAAGATCGCCGATAATGTGAAGGTTCCAGAATTCCAACCAAGAAAGGTTGCCATCAAGACTGAGGAAGGTGGACAGGCTGCCCCAGAGCCAGTGAAAGAGGAAGAGGACGAGGAGGCCGTCGAGCGTTTGGAGAAGGAACTCCGAACCTTGCAACTCAACCGGAGTGGAAAGTGGAACTTGATTGAGTTCGAGAAGGACGACCCCACCAACTATCACATCGAGCAGGTGGGCAGCGTGTCCAATCTCCGTGCTCGAAACTACAAAATCGAGGAGGTCGATAATTTCAAGGTCAAGCTTATCGCCGGAAAGATTATTCCAGCTATCGCAACTACAACTGCCATGGTCGTTGGGGCAGTCGGCATTGAAATCACGAAGAAAATACTTAAGCATAAGAACGAGCTGTTCAAGAATTCCTTCATGAACTTAGCTCTACCACTATGGGTTTTTAGCGATCCTCTTCCACCCATAGAAAATGAGGATAAGGCCTATGACGAGATTCTCCTGGGTCCAGTCAAAGCTATCCCACCAAGTACCAATCTCACTTATTTAGAATTCACCATCTGGGACAAAATTGAGGTTAAGGGCCCACTGACCATCAAGGAATTCCGAAACTTCTTTGAGACCACCTACGGAGTCACCTTGAGCATGATTTCAGTGGGGCAAGTCTGCATCTACAACAAGTACTCCGCCGAGTCGGTCAAACGCGATCCCATGAACATCCTCCAAGCGTATGAGACTGTCAGTGGAAAGATTCACCCAAAGCACAAGAAGTATATGCAAATCGAGGCCAACGGAGAGATCATCGAGGGCGGAATCGATGCAGTCATGCCCACTGTCAAGTATCAAATCTGAAGCTGATAAATACGTTCATAAGATCCTCTGTGAGTCAATACAACAGCTTCATATCAATGCCAATTTTTCTTTTCCATATGCCGGCATAAAGACCTTTAAAGCCCAGCAATTGTTCTTTGTTGGTGAAGCAACACAATGAATCCGCCCAAGGTCGAGGACTCTGGGCATATTATGCCAAAGAACGTAATATCATTCTTTAACTAAATTCCATAGAAAATGACTTGGTACATGAACTTCTGCATGCCATTTCTCGCGAACGACCAAGCAGTCAACCTTATACGCATGGCATTGATCGGAGAAGTGGCGATTCTGCTCCTTCTCTTCTCTATTCTCAAGGTTGTGTCGATCTGTAAAGGAGTCGATATCGGTACGTGCAGCTTCTATTCTCAGACAGGTTCCAAAGCAACCAGGTTAAGGATAACTCCGAAGAGTCCGAGAACGAGAAGAGTGCGAATGCGAGTGAGGAAAAAAGCAGTGTTGTTGGCAAAGAAGAAAAACTCTCGGACCCTGAGGATGGGAATCAATTGAAAAACTCTTCCGAGTTCAAAACAACTTTTGGTTCTACCGGCAGTGATGGTGGTTTTAAGAAGGGAGACATTATGCTGTGCTCCAAGAAGCTGGATATGGTGGATATTCAGAACATGTTCCCCATTGCCTTTGGCCACCATGCCATTGCGGTGGTTGCTGCTGCAATGTATACCCCGTACCTCTACCAGGCAGCAGCAGCAATACTCTACCTGCTACTCTGCATTCCGCTGCTATTTGCTCATGCTTCTCAATCCTGGAAGCTTGTAACAGCCATATGGGTCGGTAAGGCATAATATTACTTCAGTGATGATGCTCATCAACGTGGCCTTGATGATGTCCGGATTAATTGGAGTTGGCATCGCAAATTGGGACCCAATTACCCAAGTCTGCTACGGCCAGGAACTGAATTGATACTTAACTACTTCATATCAATACTTGGAGCATTTCATCAGTGATCTTTTTCAAGGGCTCAAAGGCATCTCGGTACTCTGTGAATTCTTGGATTTGGACGCCCTTCCGTAATCGCTTCGATAAAGGTCGTAATTTCCTTCCGAAATATGAAGGTCGTTCTGTTTCATAACCTTCGCCATTTCCTGTGTTAGCAAGCAATTACGTTTAGCTCTACAGAACTTGTCCTCCAGTTTTGAAGAATCATCAGCACCTCGTCAATGTTCGGTCGGAGGCTTGGATCAGGCGTCAACAGATGTCGGATGAAGTCTTTCATCTTTTCGCTAATCCTCTCGGTTTCTGGGAACTTGAAGTTAGCGTTTACGATTGCCAACTTGCCTACCTCTTGGAACGGGTGAACGTAAAAGTTCATAGTGTAGACCACACATCCGAGCATCCAGATATCCACCTTCTGGTCGACACGGTAACCGAGGTATAAGTCAATCATCTCGGGAGGTCGGTACATTAGGGTTGTATTCCTTTCGAACGTATCCTCGTAGGTATAGAGCTGACTTTTACTGACTTTGGCCAACTCAATGATTTCCTTCGAAGCACTGCCGAAATCACAGAGTTTCGGCACAGTATCACGGTTAGTCATGAGCACATTCTCAACTTTGATGTCCCTATGGGTCACTCCTCGTTCATGCATATGCTTGAGTCCCTTGCAAATAGGAATAAGCAGCTGAATGATCTTGTCTTCTGTAAACGGAGAATTCTGCGAAGCAACTAGCAGGTCAAACAGAGTGCGATCGGCAAGTTCCATCAGGATAAGACCTTCCAGGAAGCCGTCCCTTTCGATTCGATGCACTCCATAAACACGTATGATGTTGTCTGCATCACCGAGTGTTCGCTGCTTAGCGTACATACAGTACTACAATGTCGACTTCGTTTTCGAAGTTTCTGCGGGTCTCAGGACTCTGCATCCCTTTGGTATCGTACCTGGCAAATCATTTTCTTAAGGGCGTACTCCGTACCTGTTGTGGTATCCTGCACTCTCCAGATATAGCCGTAGCCACCCTCAGCTAACACTCTGATCTCTCGGAGCCGCCTCCCAGCGATATTGTGTTGCGCCCCTTGAAAAGGAAGAATCGACTTTAGCCAAACCCAGCAGTTGCCCATATATTATACAGCTATCTTCGATGGCAAGAAAACAGCATGACAAAGAAGCATTAAGAGATCCCAACCGTATCCTTCAATTGAGCCAGAGCAACTAGGACCAAGTAGCATCAGCCGTCAGTTGGATTAGTAATCCTCTTCGTGACAACAATGAGGTTGAGAAGATCGCAAACATCCTGGAAAATGCGCTAGGATTCAAATACTTTCTGAATCTGCGAAGTAAGCTGAACCTTCACGACTACTACTACTTTCTCAGCCACTTGTCGGTAGAGCATCGTGCGCCAGGCAGCATTGTCATTGATAAGGGAAAGAAGAACGATAACTTTTACGTGATACTACAGGGGTAAGTGTTGATACTTGATGAAGTCAGTCAGGAAATGGAAAGTCTCGTCCTTTCAAACGATAAGAACCCTTCCGAGAGCCATGAGCCAGCCTTTTAAACAATAAATTCCCTTAAGCCTGGTTAGACGTTTGGAGAGGTCAGTCTAATCAACCCCAAGATGCTGACAACTGCCAGGGTCGTCGTAAAGTGTGAATGCATTCTCTTGGTGGCTAACCAAGACACCTTCTACCGCACTCTCAACCAGTCCGAACACATGAAACTATCCGAGAAGCTTCATTATTTCCGGAATAATATCCTCTTCGAAGGCGTTTCTGAAAATCGCTTGAGAGAGCTGTTGAGTGAAATCAGATAAATTCGATACGGGCTAAACGAACGAGTGTACGAGTTGGGTAACAGCCATGAAGAAATGTATTTCATCGTCGAAGGTGAAGTAGAGATATTGAATTCCAAGGGTCGAAGTTTGGTGCTTCTGGGAGTTCGTGAGCACTTCGGAGTCGAGCAGAACATCAACTACAACGGACTGCGATTCGAAACTGCAGTCTCAAAGTCCCAGCAACTAATCGTCTATAGGATCTTCTTCAAGGTATTTCGTAGCTCATTTAGAGGCTGTCGGTCCTGTAGTAGGAATTGCCAAAGTTCGTCAAAACCCTCAGCATCAATCTGCGGAGGAAAGCACAGTTCTATCGACAGCTTGAGGATAACCAGAGGATAATTCGGCAGCTTCTGCATCACCCACACCAAAAAGGGTATAGAAGAAGAAGGCGGAAGAATATTGAGAGTAAATCCAAGCCAAACTTTGAGTGGTGGGGGGTAACCGACTGCTTGAGCAACCCAAAACTCTAAAGCGTGAAGCGTGCACGTTACAGCAACATCTGGAGACGCTAAGATGTAGCCAAAGAACCCTTAGCAACGAACAACAAAGGGGCGACCAGAATGACGAACTTTGTTCGCACGTGCAAATAGAAGTTGAACACTACCGATGTTGGATACAGATGGTTGGAGGACAAGGAGAATCAAATGACTTACCTTCCCGCAAACAATCTCACGTGCATCCTAGGCAAGAAGACGCTGAAGTCGCTCGAAGCCAACTCCACTGCGGATTGTCCTGCCCCTCCACGGCATGCGCTACCGAAGATTAATAAGCAGAGACTGCTGCAGTATGCTCGCTCCATGGATAACTTTTGTTAAAAGCTCTATCTAGACTGACCAGTTTGCTTGTGGAATTAATATTAATCAACGATGACGCTTTGCTATGTCAGCATCATAGCATTTATGGTGGCTTCTGTGGCAACCCAAGGGTGCGCTCCGTGGGGAATTAGGCTGTCTCTGGGTGAGCAGTACAGCAACCTCTTCAGCGACCACAACTTATTTGTTACGTTCAACACTGATGTACCTCCAGTCTGATAGGTATAGAATAACTGCTCGCTATCTTTTGTGGACTTCGAAGGCACAAAGATTAACTGCAACACAACTACTCTAAGCAACCCACTCGCCATGTTCACAACCTTCCTTCACATCTGTCGCGTTAGTGGATTGTAATTCCATGGGCGCAGCTACTACGAAGCTACGTATCGGGTAGTGGGCAAGGAGATCGACGGACCTGATTATCCCAGGTAATCGATTACCTTTCAGCTCGTCAACCGAAACGTACGCTCGAGCTAAAGCAGATCTAAGAGAACTTCAAGTGCCTCGTTATCGGGGATTGGGGAATACTGGGAAACAACAAAGATATCTACTACGACATCTTTCCTCTGCTCAAGAGTAGGACAGAGACATTCGCTGCGTTCATCTTTTTAGGTGACATGGCCTACGATCTTTGCGACTACAATGAAAATTTGGGTTATGAAGATTCTTGTGTCCAATACCCAGCCTTCCTCAAAGCTATTTAATTTCTGACTTCCAAAGTACCTTTCATGCCGACGCTTGGCAACCACGAATACGGGCCCAAACTGACCTATACTCAGATATTTGCTATGGCAAGCTTTCCCGTTCCTGGCGATATCAACCAATACGCCTTTGAAATAGGCAACATTCGCTTCCAAACTGTCAATTTCTTCGAGGAAGCCAAACTCAACAGCTCAGATAGGCTTCCCTCCAAGATCCAGTGGCTTCAAAACGACATCAAGAAAAGGTCTTCTCATATCAAATGGGTGGTCCCCTTTGGGCACTATCCTTTCTACTGCGACGAGTACAAGAACGATACTGGGTGCAGAACACGACATTATAACACCGTCCTGCAGCCGTTTCTCAACTACCTGACTGAAAATAAGGTACTATAGACGATAAGTAGATCTAACTGTACCTGGGAGCACACATCCACTTCTTTCGGAGGAGCCTGCCGATTGGGTTGGACAATAAGGTCGGAAGCTTTGATATTTTGCGGAACAAGACAATGACCATCTACAGAAATCCTAACGCTCCGACCTTCATCATCGAGGGATCCGGTGGGTGCGACTACTTTGTTGAGCGTGAGGCATGTAATTCATGGTCTATCTCAGTTCCTTTGGAACCCTATACTGATGCTCAGTTCGTCAACACCGGGTTTTCTATCCTCACAAGCTTCTCGGAATACAAATTCATCCAAAATGACCACTATCTCGGGAAAGATGGCAGTATCGGAGACAGCTTCGCTATCGAGGTCTTGGACGAGTAGTTTGCGACAATGGTGCTGGTAATTGGAACTGCCATCGCAGTCTTTGCACTTTGGTATCTCTACTCAATTGTGAGGGAGCATTCGGAGAAATAAAAGAAGATTCAGACACGCCTCATTTCCCATCTCCAAGTCAAACCCTGATGACGGATGTATGTAAATGCTCATAACGAAGACTTCAAATTTAATATAACTGGCCTTCCAATGGAGGAGATGTAGCCGTCCGACAATAAGGTTGCACCAGTTCTCACCGAAGCGAAGGCCAAGTACTTTCAAAGCACAGTTCTTCAAACAGTTCTCGGAGTCGCCTGGGAATAGCATACAATAGCAGCAACCATCCTAGCCTACCTGCTTCCACCAGCCACGCTCCTGCTTATCACGGCATTGGTACTTGACCAGACCCTCTGCCTAGTGCTCGGGAGTGTAATACCGTCCGTCATCGCACTTGCTATCAAACTGCTTTAGCTGCTTCTTCGAAAGTGCTGCAGACAAGAGTAATAGGAACCCGTATCGGAATGTCGCTGGCAGGAAGCTTTGAAGATCTGTGGGTTGTTTATCTTTATGGGTGCATACTGCTTTCTCGCAACGGTTCACTTCAGAGATCTGTTTCTGAAGAGTGATTCAGTTTATATCGGTTTCAGCATAGTGAGCTTACTAACGAGCCTCGCCACACTTCATTGGTCAGCCATCAAGGAATTCGGAACCCAAAGCTACATTAACAACGTGTTCAGTTGGCATTCTTCATCGTTAGTACGCCCCATATTCTGCACTGCTGTGCTGATTCCCTAGGCTGTGTTGACTTGGCAGCTGCCAGATAGTGCTGCGATTCGAGTACTTCAAATAGTGTATGCGCTTCTGTGGGTCTTGTGGACAGCAGGGTTTATGTCTGGTCTTCGTGAGACTGCCTATTTCCTTATGGAGTTGATTAACACAGTGGCACTTGGTGACCAAAAAAAGCACACTTTCGGAAGAACTGCAGCTGCTCTAGCCTTGAATCTGATTGCAATATTTGTAATCCACACAGATCCTCTGCGTGACCCCACCACCAACTTTAACGTCACGAACAGTGTTATTATTGTTGCTTCCTTTCTCACTTCTCTCGGAGTGTTCAATTGGCTGCTGGATTAGTCTGAGGAAGCCGGAATACGTTCAAAAACTAATTGGCTCGAGTTTTTCTTGGAACTGCTGTTGGTGTGTGTCAAGGTAGGTGTCACACTCGCACTCGGATTTCTGCAGCCAGGAAGCCAGTCTGTGGTGGTTGTCATGGCCATCGATCTCGCAATATTTGGTATAGTCGTGCTTTTGAAGGAACTTAACCGATCGAGGACTCGACTTTTTACCCTTGGCGTTGAATGCTTGGCGAGCGATGTGCTGCCAACTGCAACACGATGGCTTCTACGCCTGTCCTTAGACTTTGCCGTGACTTTCCTGAGTTACAACGCCTATACAAGCCAGCTCTTTCGCAACTAATACAGCAATTTTCTGGCTCTGAGAATCATCACCTACCGCAGCTACAAAAGATCTATACATGCACCGGCAGAGCTATCACCTCACTTAGGTATACTAATAGGATTGATTTGCATGTCCCAGATTCCCCTATTTGTCGTTCCACTGCTTATGATTGCCTTGCCCGATGGTCCGGGACTCCTCTTCCTTGGCAGCTGTGTGATTCCTAAGAAGAATCTGCATCGATTGGAATGGCTGTACAGAATATTCTACGTGCTGGCAACGCTTATCGGCTTTGTCGTGTGCATATGTTTCGCTGGCATGCTCGAGCCTTTGATGCTGTTTGGGTTGCCAATCTTCCTTTGGAGCCTTCCCAACTACTCAGATTCGACTTTCGCTGCACGTGGAAAAGAAAAATCCATCTACCAGAATCTAGTGAGAACTCTGCCATCAGTTGTTACATCTCTTGAAAGGGGAACCTACCTCATCCGAATATCGAAATATTTGACAGTCTGCAGGATATTGGAGAGAGGCATTGGCTACAGAGTCGCTGAATTTCGGGGTTTGTAGTCGCAAGATGTCACGTCCTGCCATAACATCGAAAGCCAGACAGTGGATAATCTGGTCGAGTAGACTTGGGGAGTTAATAAAACTACTTGCGACAGCAAATTCCTCACCACTGCACTGAGACCGTTGCTTTCTTCAAAGCACATGCTCTTCGAAGAAAACGAGATTAAGCTCACGGGAATTATCGAGTCTGAGGAGTTCTTTGTGCTTTTTCAAAGCTATTTTATCCGAGCACTCTTGATGTATTTTAAGGTGCAGGGGATCAGCAAAGTTCAGATGGGCCAGCTCAGGAAGATCAAGAACAACTTCAATTTCATTATTCCAGAAAAGGAGGCATTTGATTTATACCCCAAGTAGTTTGCTCACAAGCTTGGTCCTGACTTCGAACTTCACCAGAAACTGAAAAAGGTGGTGGCTGATCCAGTTGATGTTGCCCCTCCCCCAAAGCCTGTGGAGAAACTCCCACCGATAAAACAACCTGCCAAGCAACAACCCAAACCTTCCCGACAACTATTTGAGGATTTGTAGTTTATGGTGGACGATGCTGTGACAGTTCCGACCAAACACACCAAAGAGGTCAAACCGGAGTCACAACCGTCCAAGAAGTTTGAACAGGAGACTACAACCGCCCTGTTTGAGCATCGCAAGCATGAATAAAAATCATTAAACAAGTTGCTGGATAGTGACCAGGAGGAATCCCTCCACGCTTCGGAGCTCACCCACCCATGCTATGCCTAGATCGCGATCTCCTTGGCGGTTTACTGTCTTGGTCGCAACAAGTTCATCGATCAGAAGAAACTCTACTCGCTCTTGAAGGACAAGGAGTCAGCTGAGAAGTCTCTGAAGAACATCGAATTGGAGCACAAAGGGGAGATCGCGATGCTTGCTCTACGGTCATCGCTGAAGCTCAGCATTGACTCCTTCGTAGGTGGAGATTTCTAACCGATGGAGATGGACCAAATCGCCGAATAGCTGGCAAGTAATGAATCTCTGATGTAGAGAGCTACGTCGGCGTCATCGAAGAAAAATAGTTCGAAGAAGCAATCATGGAGAAACGATAGCATATTTGGGTGCTTAACTTCAAGGAGCAGCTGCAAGTGAGTCGCTATACCGATAGGTAAGTCGACCTGTATTTGTTTGAACTCGAGGAATCCGTTGCCAAGGCGATTTGGAATAACATGCGCTTCGAACTCTACTACGTTACCAATGACGACGATGAACGATACTCAATCCAGACCCATCCACACTTTCTCCGAAATGTGCTGGTCGAGGCATCCCTTGAGCCGCTCGGCTATGCTCCCTACTATAGTGGGGCTATCGCCATCTGACACTATCTGTTGAAGTTCGTGTATAATATGAAGCTAGAGGAAAAGCCCAGCTGGACGGCAGCCCTTTACAAACGAACTGCCCTCAAAATCTTTCTGTTTGAGTTCACAGGAACCATTATCCTCACCTACGGAGTGGTCTGTTCAAACATTGAAGCATGCCCGACTGACTTCTTCATTGCCTGCTCTCAGTTCCTTGCGATCAGTTGGTGCGGAGAATTTACTAATGCTCATGTCAACTCTGCTGTATCTGTGGGACTCTGGGTGGCAGCACCATACCATCATATCCTCAGCTACCTCTTGGCTGAGTTTTCAGGAGGTTTCGTAGGATCTTTGCTGGGTAAGTTAGCACATTACGTAGCATACACTGTCACTGAAACAACCATCGAACCCATCAAGTCAGCTACTTTTACTGATGCTTTGGGTTACGGATTCAGAGAGTTTGCAGGAGCCTTTATGTTTGTCAGTCTCATTCTTTTGTCGATAACAAAATCTACGACTTTCATGCGCAGAAAGCTGTATGTGTTCGTGTTCATCCCAATGGCGCTGTTCATCTCTCGTGAGTACTGATGAATGTAACTTAGATATTCCGGAGGCACTGGCTTGAACCCGGCTGTGACCTTCTCTTCGCAATTTGTTAACTGGATGATGAAGGGGGGTTCTATGACCTATTCTTACATGCTTATCGTCGGGCCGATACTGGGAGGAGCGTTAGGAGGCTTTTTCTTCAAAAAGGTTCTTGAACCTCTTTGTGCAGTGGCTAAATACGAACTAAAGTACAAGAGATGATGTGAGTTGATTGTGTTCGGTGTATCATTTTTCACGTGTATATTCCTTGCGATACGGTTTAGTACTTAGGGAGTCTCCCTCCGATCCTGTGGGTAGGCAGAACCTTTGGCTTTTCTCACCCTCGACTGTGTGGCTGCCCTTTCCAGAGATTGTCTCAGGCTTGATATCTAGGAATCTACACGTAATCACCCAATTCTAATTTGTTATTCTTCCAATAAATGGAACATTATGGCATTTCCATCAACGGCATCACTGTCCTCTCTGCTCGAAAGGTGGCAATCTGTTAGCCATCACAGTGTCCGAATTGGATGGCCAGCGTCCAAGAAGCAGATAGATCAATCAAACTCGAGCTCGAACAGGAAGAAGGACTAATTCGAGCTAGCAAGCTCATGATAAACGCGGCATAGTTCCATCAGCGAATAGCCTACCCTCTGAAGCAGGGCAACTGCGTCATCAAGCTCATTGACCAAGCCATCTTCGAGCTGAGATAGCTCAAAGCAAATACAGTGAGCTTTCCCCACGCCAGGATTATTAAGAAGGTTTTTTAGGTTGAAGACGGTGACGAGTAGAAATCGACTTCTTTAGTGGATATTGGCTAGCTTGTGGATGATGGTCCAGCCTATAGAGAGTGGAGGGTTTCGGAATGCATTGAGATTCTTCTAAGGTGCAAATAACAGGTGCTACTTGAGCAGATTTGTTTCATCGTGTAGAGGATACAAATGACTGCCTTCGTGGGGGAAGTCAAGGCGAACAGATATCTTGGGACTGCAAACAAAAGTCGGAGTGACATAGTCTCAAAGCAGCTGGTCGAAGTTAGCTGCGAAGGAAATGAATTACGAGTTCCTGAGTTCACCAACAAACCTTCTTTATCAAAAGCCTCCCTGGATCCATCGGGCTTGTCTGCGAAGTCACGCCAGCAGCTGCTCTATTCGGGACTGAGGAAGAACTTTTACGGTGATCAACAACCAGACAACAAACCAAGAGAATCCAGGATGTGTACCCAGGGCAACTATACACTGATGTGGAATGCAACCAACAAAGAGTACCATACCGTGCTACTTTCCAGTTAGAAGGGTTCGTAGGAAGGTATTGACACCAGCTTTGTAGGCGGACTTAATACTCGACTGAAATACTTAGAATACTGCAAGGAGGATAACTCGCTTCGATCTAGCCTTAGAGAGAACTATCTTCCGGTAGGAGCAATATTGGCCTGCTCATTCTTGGGACTTCTGATCCTATGCTTGGCAGAGGACGATAGCGACATTCTTGTGTGCCTTGCCCTGTGTCTCGGAGGAGTAGTTTGGACATATTTGCATGTGCTTAGCCAGGAGATCTTCTCATTAGACAGCTTCAAAGCAGCGATAAAGCAGGAACTGCAGAAACACTTCGAGCGCAGCCAATCAAACTACATCTACGAGATGCAGCCGGAGAAGTTTGACATTTCCGTGATAAAGAAGCTGTGAGTTGTTTGATTGTATCGACTAAACGGCATCATTTATCTTCAGTATGCCTCCGCAAACTTATAAAATTAAATGTGGCTTTGGATTGTATAACTTCTGTTGGCAATCCTCCTAGTCTTGGTCCTCCTCCTGCTCCGCAACTATCTGCATTGTCGGAGATTGAACATCAAGTACAGTGATGTCAGTAGCATGCACTTCTTCCCCTTCTCAGGCTATATGAGCAAGCTTTAAGAATCCCTAAAGATGTACGGCGATTCGATCGAGTTCTTTGTGAGGGAAAGACGCCCTGGACAGAAGTTTCTCATTACCAACCTTGGGTTGTCCCCCTACGTCATCTTCTATGATTGGCAGCTCGCTAAGGAATACTTACAACGCCATCATGAATTCGTCAAAGAGAACAGGTTCTTATTCAGCGAGTTTTACTATACAAAAAATTTGATCAGTCAAGAGGGGGATGAATGGAAAAGGCAAAAGAAGATTCTATCTCACGCGATGAACTATGAATTCTTCGAAACGATTCATCCCACCATCGTGAAACTCGTCGATAGCATGATCAGTGAGATTATTCCGGACCAGCCTTTGAAGGTCACTGAGAGCTGCTTCAAAGTCACCACTTAGACTGTTGGATACTCCTTTTTTTCAAAGGATCTCAACCAGTTCACAATCAAAGGTCAACGATTTGTTTATCTGCTCAAAGAGATTATCAACTTTGCACTGATGAGATCCCTCACACTCAGCTTTGTGCTGAGGAAAATGCTGATTCCTCTCCCCAGCGTCAAATGGGGAGTATTTCTCAACAGCGAGTAAAAAGCAGCTCTTTAAAACTTCCTTGCAGTCAAGGCAATCGTTCAGTAACAGATAAACGAAAGAGCAGAAGAGATTAAGAAGGGGCAGTCCACGCACAAAGATTTTCTGGGTTATTACCTCGAACAGTACTTATCAAAGGAAAACCAATAGTCCAAGCAAATAGTTATGGAAGAGATCCTTCAGCAGTTTGATTCACTCTTGTCGGCTGGATCTGATACAACATCAGCGTTAGCAACTTCGTGCGTTTACTGCTTGGCAAAGTATCCTTAGGAGTACACCAAGCTCGAAAACCTCTTTGCAACACTACCTGAGAATCCCTCACTCAAGGATCTCTCTCCTTTAGTCTACTTGACTTACTTCATCAAGGAGGTTTCTCGGTTTTACCCACCTGCCAACGATATATTCCCCAAGTTCTCACCTGTTCACATCAAGATCGGCGAATTCGTGTTCCCGAAGACGACGTACTGCGTGAACTGCGTCAAGACCATCATCA
>ERZ724508.1272-NODE-1272-length-15452-cov-5.183802_pt1 | contig 15452 bp, 10 predicted proteins | sample MGYA00376041_ERZ724508 | MGnify/ENA primary metagenome ERZ724508 (study PRJEB28724, sample SAMN07190887) | wastewater metagenome | isolation source: effluent of sewage treatment plant in Hong Hong | place: USA: Christiansburg, Virginia | collected 2016-03-01 ...
ATGAGCAATCTCGTTGGTATCTATACTCAATTTCTTTAAGGCTAAGTTTAGCTTATCTTTAGGAATATTACAATTAGCATAAGAGGTATATACTAATTGTGTTTGGTTGTTCATTTTAACTGCATGGAAATTTGTAAAATAAGCAAACGCTAAATCCGTTTTTAATAGCTTATTATTTTTAAAATCGTACGAAACAATAGCTCTGTTTTTTGCGCCAGCCGAAAGTGTAAACACATATTCTTTTACATTGTCATCATTCAAATCGAGCACGTCATTCTTAAAACATTCAGTTACATTTTTTTCAGCATCATAGGAAGCAATAAATTGATTGACTTTAGGAACTAAAATGTTTGTTTTGTTTTTTATGTCAAGTTCAAATGAAGAAAGAAATAAAGAATCGTTAAATGTTTTAAGATAAATAGCATCTAGCAAGCCATTGTTATCAACATCATTCCAAATTAATGTTCCTTTAACTAAATTACCTTTTTGAGAAACAACATTTACTAATGTTTTATCATTCCATATTTCTCCATAAATATGGTCTTTTTCGATATTACCAATATCAAAGTTTTCGGTAATACCATCTCCATCTAAATCAATATTGCGTTTGTATTTAGACCAATCCTTAAGAACTTCTAACTCAACATTAAACTTTTTGTAATGGTCGTTAATTAAATAAACAATCGGTAAACTAAGTATAACACTTGTTATAAGTTTAATAAAAAAGCTATACTTATTTTTTGATTTCAACGAAAAGGTATTTTAAATTCTAATTCCTATTACACAAACATCATCTACCTGCTCTAAATTTCCTTTCCACTTATCAAACTCATTAACAAGCAAATTAGATTGATCATTCATTGACTTTTTAGAATTAGCTAGTAACAAATCATTTAACTGTTTGTACTTAAATTTTTTGCCCTTTGGTCCGCCAAATTGATCAGCATATCCATCCGTGTATAAATACAACACATCTCCCTCCTGCAAGGAAAGTGATTGTAATTTAAACGACTCCATTCTTTCTCCCTTTCCAACAGGCATTTTATCTTTCGGTAATTCAATCACTTGATTATTAGAAATCAAAATTGGTTCATTATTAGCGGCTGCATAGGTAATCTCATTTGACTTTTTATCTATACAAATAATAATTCCATCCATCCCATCTTTTTGCTCTTCGCTACTAATCGAATTTATTAATCTTAATCTTACGTAGTTAAAAATCTCATGCGGATGTTCTATATTTTTTTCTTTGATAGCTTCACTTAAAAAACCCATATTCAGCAAACTCATAAATGCGCCAGGGACACCATGCCCTGTACTATCACAGCAAGCTAAATAAAATTTATCGTTATGCTCGGCTGCCCAATAAAAATCTCCACTCACAATATCTTTAGGGTTAAATAAAATAAAATAGCTCGATAAATTTTTCTTCAATAGATCTTCTTGAGCCAATAAAGCATACTGTATTTTTTTCGCATAATTAATACTATCTACCATCTCCTTTTGATGTTCTTCGATAATAGATTTCTGTTTATGAACTTCTTCCTTTTGCTCGGATATAATTTTATTAGCTAAACGTTGTTTTTTTAGCCCATTGAAAATAAAAAAAGCCAATATGACAACTAAAAATAAAACAATGCTTATGGCTAGTATAACAATACGTTGCTTGTTTTTTTCTTCTTGAGCAACAGCATCTTTCTTATCTTGTTCAGCTTGCTTGATAGACTCCTTTTTTTCAAACTCAATTTTCAACTGTAATTCTTTTAAACGTTCAGTGTTTTCAGTATTAAAAGTGGAATCATTATAGCTCTTGTATAATTTATAGGATTTAAAAGCGTTTGCAAAATCTCCTTTTAATTCATAATAACGAGCGTAGTTTTGATAACTCTGAGCTAAGTCATCTGAAGATTGTGATTTAATAGAATAATCATTTGCTTCTTTCAAATACTTCTCTGCCATTTTAAGATCATTTAAATCTAAATAAATACCAGTTAAATTATTATATATTAATGCGGCTTGAGGGAAAAACTCATTTTCCTTAACAAGCATAATAGCTTCACTAAAATATTCAATAGCCTTATCATATTGATTTAAATCAGCATATACGTTCCCCATATTGGCATAAAGCATAATAGGATTTCGATAATCACCATCTTCAATTTTTGAAATTACTTGTTGCGCCTTGATATAGTTATCTATAGCAAGTTGATTTAAATATTTGTTGTTTTTTAATTTGGCCTTTTCATTATAAATATTTCCCTTATTTGAATAACCAACAAATTGTGTTTTAAAATCATTAATTGAAATACCTATTTGAATGGTTTTATTAAAGTACAATAAGGCCTCATCGTACTTTTTTTGTTCTTTTAAAATTACTCCAACATTACTATTACCTTTTGCCTTTTGTTTATCATTTCCCGAAATTTCAGCTTGCTGTAAATACCTTGAAAAATAATCATAAGCATTGATGTAGTCACCTATATAAAAATAGGAGTTACCTAGTATGTTTACTAAATCAAAATAAACTACATTGGTTTTATCATTTACCTTAAGTAAAGCCTTTTTATGATAATAAATTGAACTATCAAATTCTGACCTGTCAAAAAACAGATCACCTATTCTTCGCAAACTATTAATATAACCTTTGTCATACTTTTTTGCTACTGACAATGTATTGGCCAATTGCCCGTGAAAGTAAGCACTATCAAATAACTCTAATTTATTAAATGTATAACACAAATAAATATGACTTTTAATAATAGACGTGTCAATTTTTTCTACTTGAAGTCGCCTGTATACAGAATCAACCTTCTTATTTTGAGAAAAACTATTGGCACAAGCAGAAAGCAATATAATTAGGACTAACCAATATTTTTTTACAAAAATCATTTTGATTTCTTGAGTCATAAATAATTTAAATTCTAATTCCTATTACACAAACATCATCTACCTGCTCTAAATTTCCTTTCCACTTATCAAACTCATTAACAAGCAAATTAGATTGATCATTCATTGACTTTTTAGAATTAGCTAGTAACAAATCATTTAACTGTTTGTACTTAAATTTTTTGCCCTTTGGTCCGCCAAATTGATCAGCATATCCATCCGTGTATAAATACAACACATCTCCCTCCTGCAAGGAAAGTGATTGTAATTTAAACGACTCCATTCTTTCTCCCTTTCCAACAGGCATTTTGTCTTTTGGTAAACTGATAATTTCGTTACTACTTATCAAAATAGGTTCGTTATTAGCAGCTGCATAAGTTATGGTCTTCGATTCAGTCTTACCATCAATACAAATTAAAATACAATCCATACCATCCTGCTGACCATCACTTCCAATACTTTCTATTAATCTAGTTCTTACATAATTTAATATTTCGTTTGGCATAAAAATATTTTTCTCCTTGATAGCCTCGCTCAAAAATCCAATATTCAATAAACTCATAAAAGCACCTGGCACTCCGTGACCTGTGCTATCACAAACCGCTAAATAAAATTTCCCATGATGCTCGGTCGCCCAATAAAAATCTCCACTAACAATATCTTTAGGCTTAAACAACACAAAATGTTCAGGCAAATTTTTACTTAAAAGGTTGTCATGCGCCAATAAAGCATACTGTATTTTTTTTGCATAATTGATAGAGTCAACAATTTCCTTTTGTTTTTCCTCAATAATTTCTTTCTGATGTGAGATTTCAAGATTAGCAGATTGTAACGCATCATTTTTAGCATTAATCATCTCATTTTTACTTTGCAAAATATTAGCATTATTTCTCTTTTGAATAAATGCTCTTATTAAAACAATACATAAAATAAGCACGCAAATTAACGCTCCAAAAATAAGATAGCGCTGTGCTTTTTCTTTTTCAAGCTGTTGTTCGTTTTTTATAATTTTAAGTTTGTCAATTTCTTCAGTCTTTTTAAGCTTATCAATTTCATACTGCTTTTTTTCTGATTCATACATTTCCTTGTATTCAGCTACCGCTTTCTGCGTTTCTTGACCAAGAATAGAATCCTTTACAACAATAAAATCTATATGGTATTTGTAGGCATTTTTAAAATCCCCAGTCATTCTATAAATCATCGAGGTTTTTTCTAAAACCTTAGAAAGCAAAAACAAATCCTTTTGATAATCAGCAATTTTCTTTGCTTCTGCAATGGCGCTGAATGCTTTAGCATATTTTGCTTGTGCAGCATATTGTGCGGACAAATTTATATAAATAGTAGCCATGCCACTCTCGTCTTCCGTTTCTTTTTTAAGCACCAAAGCTTCTTCTAAAATTTTTATTGCTTTTGGAATATTATGATAATAATCCGATTCAATAGTACCTAAATTTGTTAATACTGTACCTAATGCTCTTTTTTCTCCAATACTCCTATATATTGTTTCTGCTTTGTTAAGATATTCGACTTGTTTATTTACGTCTTTTAATCCATCATAAGCTTGAGAAATAGAGTTATACTGATTAGCAGTAGCCTTTTTGTTTTCAAGTTTTATAAAAATACTTGCCGATTTTTCAAAATAACTTACAGCTTCTTTAAATTTTTCTAACCTTACCGACACATTTCCTAAATTACCATACGAAGAAGCTTGCATCGATTGATTTCCTAGCTTTTCGGCACATTTTAAAGCATACGTATATTGTGCAAATGCCTCTTTAAAATTACCTAAGCGCTCATATACCAAACCACAATTTCCATGACCCTTAGATTCCATTAAAGTGTCTTTTAAAACTACTGCAGTTTTTATCAGTGTATCAAAATATTGGAGCGCTATTTCGTTATCTCCAGTGTAGTGAGTGGCTAATCCTAAAATATTATAGGCAGTCAAAAACTGTCTCTTATTTTTGCCATGTCTAGTATATTCAAGCAACTTAAGAGATGCTTTTTTACCAATTTCATAATCAGTAAAAACTATAAATTTTGAAAACGACTCAAGTGAATCAATTTTTTTTTGAGTAGGTGTTATGCTTAAAATATTTTTAAGATTTTGCTCGTACTCATTTTCTTGAGACGTTGCATTTAGTGTGATAAGCAGCAACATCATAAATAGATACTTCCAAAATGATTTTTGCGGAGTAATTTGAAAAAAATGTAACTGCTTCATTACTGTTTTATAAATATAAATGAATCATAAAATGAATCTGACTTAGTATCAAATAAAAAAACAAACTACTTAATAATAAAATTGAGTAGCAATTGTTATTTATTTTTTACTAAAACTAAAAAAAATACCTTAAGCAGTTGGATTACCATCTACGGCTTTCACCTTGTCTGTATCCCTATTTGCAGCAAGTAATTCATTTGATGGCAAAATTGTTTTTTTGGTTGATTTTGAATCAACTACTTTTGCCACTATTTTTTCTGTTTTTTTAGAGCCCCATTTAATTTTCATGTTATTTGGTTTTAGTGTTATTAAATATAATATTAAATTCTAATTTTCACAATTTATACCTCTTCAAAGTCCAAGTCTGGTATTATCATAGCAATTTTTAAATACGAATACCGATAACACACACATCATCAACCTGCTCTAAATCGCCTTTCCACAAATCAAACTCGTTAACTAGTAACTCCGACTGTACGTTAATATCCTTTGTTGAATTTTCTAGCAACATAGCATTTAACTGCTTGTATTTAAATTTCTTGCCTTTCGGACCTCCAAATTGATCTGCGTATCCATCCGTATAAAGATATAACATATCTCCAGCTTTTACATGTAATTGATGGTTAGTAAACGACTCCGTTCTCTCTCCTTTACCCACAGGCATTTTATCTGCAGGATATTCAACAATTTGGTTATCGGTAATTAGCATGGGCTTATTATTGGCAGCCGAATAGGTGACTTTTTTCTCACCATCAACTTTTTCAATACATATTAAAATAGCATCCATGCCATCTTGCTGCCCATCATTACCGATACTCTCAATCAATCTTTTTCTAACATAATTTAATACTTCATTTGGCAAAAGAATATTTTTCTCCTTGATGGCTTCGCTTAAAAAACCAATATTCAATAAACTCATAAATGCTCCAGGAACACCATGTCCAGTACTATCGCAGCAAGCTAAATAAAATTTATCATTATGCTCAGTAGCCCAATAAAAATCGCCACTTACAATATCCTTTGGATTAAATAACACAAAATAATCTAACAAATTCTTTTTAAGCAAATCATCATGAGCTAACAAAGCGTATTGAATTTTTTTAGCATAATTAATGCTATCTATTGTTTCTTTTTGATGCTCTTCAACCAAATTCTTTTGAATTTGAAGTTCTTCTTTTTGCTTATTGATTAAAATATTGGCTTTTCTTTTCTGAAAATAATTATATATCACAAATACTAAAATTACTGCTGTTAAAAGCAGAGCAAGAGATAATAAAATTTTTTGCTGTTTAGATTTGCTTAATTCTAAGGCGCTATATTTAGATTGTTGATTTAATAATTTTATTTCGGCTTCTTTTTTCTCGGAATTATATTTGGTTTCCATTTCAGAATTAATAGCAGAGTTAACATAGCTAGATATGCTGTCATTTAATTCAATATAAAGCTTTGAATAATAGATAGCCTTTTCGTAATTTTTTGATTTATCATAAGCTCTATAAAGCGACTGATAAAAATTCTTTATGAAAATCTCATTATTCACCTTCTTTGCCAAATCAAGGCCTTGCAAATAGATTTTAATAGCCGCATCGTACTTTTTTTGCTTAAAATAAATATATCCACGATAATCTAATGCTTCCGCCAAACTATTATCGTCTTCCATTTGGTAACAAAGCCTCACGTTCATATCTGCATAATATGTAGCTTTAGTAAAATTCTCAAGTTCAACATACGACCAAGCTAAACTTCTACATAACTTGGCAGAACTCTGTATATAATTTACTGTATCGATAAATTTTATAGCTGTATCTAATATAATAAGCGACCCTGAGAAGCGATTTGTGTTTTGGTAAAACAAAGCGTAATCTGCGGCTGCATCAATAATGTAATCTGGTGAACCGATTTTATACGCGTTTAAATATCCGTCTTTAAGATACTTCCCTGCCTTTTCATAATTATTGGTGTTCATATACTCCTTCCCTATATTTAATAGAATTTGAGTCTTATTCGCATCGCACCTATCGGCATACTTAAGAGCGATTAATAAATATGAAATAGAAATTTGAAATTTGTGAGATTTATCATATAAAGCAGACATATTAGTATAAAGTCGTGCAATAACTTTACAATCCTCAATTGTATCAGCAATACTAATTGCCTTTTTAAAAAACAATTCGCAAGTATCAATTGAATTAAAATCTTGATAAATAGCAATAAGATTAGAGTAACCGTTTACAGCTTTTTTTCGTTTCCCTTTTGCTTGTAAAATAGATACGGATAATTTAAAATATTTTATCGCTTCGGTTTTTTCACCTATATTAAATAAACTGACTGCTTTAGAAAAGTAACAATCCGCTTTTTGTAATTCTAAATCTGAAGTATTTGTAATACGCAAACAGCTATCGCAATATAAAATAGCTTTTTCGTGCTCATAGTCAGCTGCAATAAAAAAAGCTTGTAAAAAATAATAAAATGAAGTTAATTTTTTATTGCTCTTAAATCTGAAGCTTTCTTTCTTAGCATAATTAAAAAATAAAAGTGCAGAGTCCTTATTCCTAGAAAATAATTCTTTACTAAGATTTAAAGATGCTTCATACTTTTTCTCGGGGACTTTTGTTGTCTTATAAATAGTTAATAAACTATCCTGCCTAGTAATCTGTGAAAATAAAAAAAATGAGATGACTAAGAAAAATAATGTAAAATATATTTTCTTAATCATCCCAGCACTCATTATATTAAGCTTGATTTTTCAATTTCACCATCGTTAAAATCGTAGCAATACCAACGGTTTGTCCGGCTTGGTCAACTGCATCGTATTTTTCTAGTACTTCTGGCGAACTTGCATCATAAATATCTACCACCCATTTTACGATACCAACCTTAACTTCTTCGCCGTTAGCAGCCGTTAATGGTTTATCGTTTTCTAATTTTTCTTTACAAGTAAACTTCACGCCAATGGTCATACCAGGATAAATTGGGCGAGTAAAACGACATTCATCAATACCATAGTTTAATAATACTGGTCCTTTTGGTGGATCAACAAATAAACCAGCCGCCTTCGATAAAATAAAATAACCGTGAGCAACCGTGCGTTTAAAAATTGTTCCTTCTAAAGCATCGGGTTGTAAATGCGCGTAAAATTTATCTCCTGTTAAGTTGGCGAAGTTTACTAAATCATCTTCGCTTACGGTATGTGTTGGAGTAATGGTTGTTTCGCCTACTTCTAAATCTTCGAAATACTGACGGAACGGATGCACATCTTTAATAATCATTTTAGCTCCAACTTGGTAGCTATTTAAAATAGCTGTAATCATACTTGGTGAACCTTGAATAGCTGTGCGTTGTAAGTAATGAAACACCCCACGTTTTCCGCCCATTTCTTCTCCACCGCCTGCTCTACCTGGACCACCATGCACTAACATTGGCATTGGCGAACCATGACCGGTACTTTCTTTAGCACAGTCTGCATTTAACACTAAAATACGACCATGCATACAAGCTGCGCCAATCGTGTATTTACGAGCAATGGTTTCGCTAGCTGTTACTATAGAACTTACTAAACTTCCTTTACCCATTTTTGCTAACTGAATCGCATCTTCAATGGTTTTGTATGGCATAATGGTACTTACAGGGCCAAAGGCCTCAACGTTATGACAATCTGTATTAATAAATGGTTTTTCGTTTAAGAAAATAATTGGCGGCATAAACGCTCCTTTATGTTTATCAGCACCTTTTACTTCAAAATTTTCGAAATTACCAATGATAATTTTTTGAGTTTTAGAAAGTATTTCTACTTTCTCTTTGACTTCAATTAATTGCGATTGCCCTGCTAATGAGCCCATGCGAACACCTTCCACATTCGGGTCGCCAATCACGTTTTGCGCTAAGCGTTTACCTAAAGCAATTTGCACATCTTCTACCATGTTCTCAGGAACAATGATACGACGAACAGCTGTACATTTTTGTCCCGCCTTTGTTGTAATTTCTCTCGCTACTTCTTTAATAAAAATATCAAACTCAGGCATCGCAGGTGTAACATCTGTTCCCAACACACAGCAGTTTAACGAATCGGCTTCCATATTAAAATGAACGGCCTCTTGCAATAAACGTGGATGAGCCTTTAACATTTTTCCAGTTGAAGCTGAACCTGTAAAAGTTACGATATCCTGACTTTCCACATGCTCTAAAATTCCATTAGCACTACCGCAAATTAATTGCAAAGCACCTTCTGGTAAAATTTTACTCGCAATAATTTCTTTAACGACTGCTTCCGTTAAAAAAGACGTTAATGCTGCAGGCTTAACAATTGCTGGCACTCCGGCCAACCAGTTAACCGCTACTTTTTCTAACATACCCCAAACTGGGAAGTTAAACGCATTTATATGAATTGCCACGCCTTCTTTTGGGACACAAATATGGTGACCAATAAACGTATTGTTTTTTGATAAACGCGCTACATCACCCTCATAGCAATACGTTTCGTTAGGAAACGATTTACGTAAAGAGGCATAAGCAAATAAATTACCAATACCACCTTCAATATCTACCCAGCTATCTACGCGGGTAGCGCCTGTTGCCCAAGATATTTTATAAAAATCTTCCTTTTTACTTTGTAAGTGCAAGGCTAATGCTTTTAACATTAAACCTCTTTGTTGAAAGGTCATGTTGCGAAGCTTTGGCCCGCCCACGGTACGCGCGTAATTGCACATAGCCGCAAAATCTAAACCTTTGCTACTAACGGTGGCAATTGCCTCGCCCGTAATAGCGTTATATAATTCCTGCCCGTTTTCGGAACCAGCAGCCCATTGCCCTAAGGCGTAGTTTTGTAATTTGTTCATAGAAATAAAGAGATAATACGCATTAAATATAGAAAAAATGAGGGAATAAATGAGGTTTTTTTATGCTTTAATTGAGGGAAAACCAGATTTGATGGTTTATAGAAATTAGTTAAATTTATAAAAAGCAAATATGGTTGTCAAACTATACCATATAAACGAATCCAAAGTAATTTAGATCACAAAAAACAAAATAAATAGTTTTGATTAATAATGTAAATAATAAAGGTTCTGACGCAGAAAAGTTCGTATATAATATTTCAAAGGATATATTATTGGAAGAATATTGTTTAATAAATCCATACATCAAAAATTCAGACAATAAGGAAATTTGTGATTTATTAATTTTGTTTAACGACATCTGTATAATTGTTTCTGTAAAAAATTATTCTTTTAATGGAAATTTAGAACGTTTTGAGAAAAAGGTTTTTGAGAAATCAAAGAATCAATTACTTGGTGCAAAAAGAAAACTAGAACAGATAAAAAAATGCATTATCACCGACAAAAATTCAAAAGAAAAAGAATTTGATGTTAATACAACAACAAAATTCATTTTAATTACATTAAACTTTGGTCATGAATTAGAATCTTATAGCATAATAGAATTTGAAAATGATTCTATTGTTCATAATTTAGACAAAGATACTTTCGAGACAATTTTATTTGAAATAGATTCTGTTTCTGAAATCATAGACTATTTAACAAAAAAAGAAGAGTTATATCGTAAAGGAATTTCATTGAATTTAATTGGGAAAGAAAAAGATTTATTAGCTTGGTTCATAACCAACAAAAGAGAGTTTCCAGAAAAATGGTTTAATCATGACGCATCAGAAGTGATTCTTGATATAACTGGAAGATGGGATTTCTACAATACAAACCCTCAAACAGTAACCAAAAGAGAAGCCAATCGGATAAGTTACTTCGTTGATGAATTGGTGAAACGTGAAATTGTTAATTTACCACAATGTAAGAGTATTGGCGACTATCTTATGAGTTTAAATAGAGTTGAAAGACGTCTTTTTGCTCTAACATTTTTTGACCATTATGATAAGAACAAGGATAAAGACCATAATAAATCATTTCTTAGTAGAAGACTTACTATAAATACTTTTCACGACGCAAGTTGTTTAATGTTATATTATGTATCAAATCTTAAAGAAAAAGAACTAGATGCGTTTTTACAAATCACTGGTGAAATATATCTTTATAAAAACTTAGTAAATAATAAAAAAATAATCATGATTGCAACTTCAAAAGATATTTCCCCAATTAAATTTGGATACTTAGAAAGAACCAAACCATATACAAAAGAGGAAATTGATTATTATGAAGATATAATCAAGAAATTTGGTTGGTTTACCTCTCACAAATTTTCACATATTAAGACACAAGAATACCCTGAAAAAAATAAGTAAAATGAACAAAGACATCCAATCATATCACAAATCACAAGCAGTTGGAGACAAAGCTATTTGTGATGTATTGCACGAAGAAATTTGTAAGCATTTGCCAAAAGCAGAAAATAAAATTTGGCATGGGCATCCTGTTTGGTTTTTAGATGGCAACCCCATTGTAGGCTATAGTAAATTAAAAGCAGGCTTGCAACTGCTATTTTGGAGCGGCGTTACCTTTGAAGAAGAACAGCTAGTGCCAGGCAAAAGCGGCAAGTTTAAAGATGCATCTATTACTTATACATCCGCCGAACAAATTAATACGAAAGACTTAAAACGTTGGTTAAAGAAAGCCAATGATATACAATGGGATTATAAAAACATTGTAAAACGCAAAGGTGTTTTAGAGAGATTGAAATAAATGTAACTTTACCAAAATACTGCATTATACAAAATTGTATGTCCCGTTTTAAACTCTGAAAATATAATGTATGCAGTATAAAAAAAGTACCATAAAAATTCTATTATCAATATTTATTTTATCAATCGTATGGCAGTCGTGCCAATACCGTCCTTTTTTAAAACATTATCTTCCATCCAAAAAAACGCATCTCGCAAAATTTACCAAATGGGAGAAATCAGTGTACTCCAATTCAAATTCTTTGCGTTCCTGCTATAACATAACCTGTTACGATTGGTTAATACACGTTCATCCTGAGCAAAAACAAATAAATTCCACCATGAAAATATATTTTCAAGTGGAACTCAATCAAGACAGTATAATGCTTGATTTGCAAAAACACTTATCGGTAGATGATATTAAAAGCTCTGTTCCATTAAAAAAGACGAAACGCAAAAAAGACATTTTGTTTATTGTTTTTAATCGCGATTTACAAAAAGGAGAGCAAGTGATGTTAGAAATTTCTTACCATGGTAAGCCTGTTAAAATGCTCGAAAACACTGCCATTAACTGGAACAAAGATAAAAACAACAAGCCATGGATTTGCACTGCTACTGAAGGAATTGGAACACATCACATGATGCCTTGCAAAAATATGTTAGCAGATGAGTCCGACAGTTGCTTTATTCGCGTAGGTGTTCCAAAAGATTTAGTAGGCGTAGCTAATGGAAAATTAGATAGTGTTACAGAAACTGCATCCGAAAAAATATATCATTGGTCTGTTCATAATCCAATTAATATCTATAATATCTCATTTAATGTTGGAGATTACGTAAAACTTGAAAAACCTTATAAAGACATAAACGGCATTGATCAAAAAATTCAGATATACGCTTTAAGTTACAATAAAAACATAGCTGATACTTTTTATAATCAAGTGCCAATCATTTTGAAAAAATTTGAGGATTTATACGGCGTTTATCCTTGGTGGAATGATGGATTTAAGTTGACAGAAACCAAAATGCCAAACGGGTTATGCATGGAACATCAGTCGGGTATTTCTATGACAGACGCTTATATTAATATATTTAAAGGTATTAATTTGATACTAGTGCATGAGATTAGCCACGAATGGTGGGGTAATAGCACAACCGCGTTCGATTATGCCGACCTTTGGTTGCATGAAGGATTTGCGGAATATTCAGGGCCACTGTTTGTGGAGACCAATATGGGCAAGGAGTATTACAAACGTTATATCTACAATTTCTATAATTCAACAAAGAATAAACGTCCAGTTATAAAACCTTATGATGTTGGATATAACAACCTGATTCATCGCGATGATCAAGATATTTACAATAAAGGTGCTTTATTATTACACACGCTAAGAATGGAATTGAATAATGATTCTTTATTTTTTAAAACCCTTAAATTATTTCAGCAACGTTTTGCAAAAAGCAACATCACTAGTCATATGTTTATATCATTTTTTAACGAGGAAACAAAAATAGACTTCACACCCTATTTTGATGTTTATCTAAAACAAATTACACCGCCTATTTTGGAATATCATATAAATAAATCTCAATCTGATTCTATTACATTAGAATACAAATGGGCAAATAAATTGCCTGAGAATTTTAAATTGAAAATTAATTTTTGGAATGAGAAAAAATTAAATCCTTTGTATCCAACATCAACTATACAACAATTAAAATTTCCATCAAAAGATAGATATGTGTTTGATATCGAAACATCTGGATACTTTATATTAAAGGAAAGGAAATAAAAAATTAATTAAACCAATCTCTTCAAAAAGAAAGTTCCAAAAGGGACTAAAGACAATAAAAAAGCCAAGCAAGCATTTTTAAAAGATAGCTTCACTTTAAAAAACATGAGGGCTAGTAATAGCATGAAAGCCACAAATAAAACACCGTGTATGGAACCCATTGGGCGTACATACTCAGGTGTATTATATAAATATTTTAAAGGCATGGCAATAAATAATAATAGCAAATAGCTATAACCTTCTATTTTGCCTATTATTAAAAACCATTTGGTGATTGTTGAATTTTCCATGTGTTATAAATGTAACAAATCTTTTCATTTTAATTAAACTTTTGTACCTTCATTTAGTCCAATGGATTAAACTTTTACGTATGAATAAAACCATTACCTTCTTTTTAGCTAGTATACTTTTTAGCTTTACGTTTAAAGCACAAAGCTTGTATTTCCCACCAACCACTGGAAACGTGTGGGATTCAATTTTACCTTCTAACTTAAATTATTGTCAGGCGAGGATAGATTCATTGTACAATTACTTGCAAGTAAAAAACACCAAATCATTTATCTTATTAAAAGATGGAAAACGTGTGTTAGAAAAATACTTTGGCACATATAAACGCGATTCTATTTTTTATTGGGCATCGGCTAGTAAAAGCTTAGCTGGTTTTATTACTGGCGTGGCACAACAAAAAGGGTTTATCAATATCAATAATCAAGTATCACAATATTTAGCCACTGGCTGGACCAGCGCTCCATTAGCCAAAGAAAATTTAATTACTGTCAAAAATTTAATTAGCATGAATAGTGGCTTAGAGGATGCTCCGCCTTTACCTTGCGATAATGAAGATACAGCAAAAGCTTGTTTAACCTATTTAGCAGATGCTGGCACACGCTGGGCATATCACACAGGCGCTTACCGAAAGGTGCAAGATGTAGTAAGTAATGCTGTAGGACAAACATATAATGCGATTACTAATAATTGGATTGAAAATCAAACTGGTATGAGTGGTTTTTGGTTGCAACAAGTATATTATAGCAAAGCCAGAGACATGGCACGTTTTGGCTTACTCAATTTAAATAAAGGTATTTGGAATACAGATACCATTATGAAAGACACCGCTTATTATAGAGCAATGGTAAATACGTCACAAAATTTAAATAAAGCTTACGGTTATTTATGGTGGTTAAATGGCAAAAGCAGTTTAATGACTCCTGGACTTCAATTTGTATTTCCAGGAACACTTATGAGCAACGCACCAAGCGATATGTATTGCGCCTTAGGAAAAAATGACCAAAAAATTTATGTAGTGCCAAGCACCAATATGGTAGTTGTGAGGCAAGGCAATACAGCTGGTGGCTTTAATTTAGCAGCTTCTGCTTTTGATAATGTCCTATGGGATTATATTAATAAATTAGATTGTAGTGTAACGAACATCTATGAAAATACACCTCTCCATTACAAATTATATCCAAATCCTGTTACTGATGTGCTAAGTATAGAAAATGCCTCATTAAACATTTCTAAAATTAGAGTATATGATATTTTAGGGAATATTATTTATGAAGATTCCCAATCTATTAAAACACCATCTATTCATTTAGATTTTTCGTTGTTTAGCAAAGCCCTTTATTTTGTGGAGATAGAGGATACTAACAAAACCTGTGTGCGTTATAAAATAATGAAATCATAGTACCGAGATTCAGCTATCTTTGTTATAAATTTAGTTGAAATTAAACAACGTTTATGTCATCATCACAACACTACATTTCTGCAGAAGAAGCATTACAATTGGTTCAATCTAATCAACGCGTTTTTTTGCATGGAAGTGCCGCCACGCCTATCCATTTAATTAATAAATTAATAGAACAAAAACAGCGCTTAAAAAATGTAGAACTGATAAGCATTACACAACAAGGCATTGATTTGAATAGCC
>ERZ724508.1273-NODE-1273-length-15451-cov-4.920953_pt1 | contig 15451 bp, 21 predicted proteins | sample MGYA00376041_ERZ724508 | MGnify/ENA primary metagenome ERZ724508 (study PRJEB28724, sample SAMN07190887) | wastewater metagenome | isolation source: effluent of sewage treatment plant in Hong Hong | place: USA: Christiansburg, Virginia | collected 2016-03-01 ...
GATCTAACCCGGCTCTGGTACCATGAGAATATGAGAGTTTATCATGATCGTCTGACTACTGAAGAAGACAGGAAGTATATGAAGGATCTACTTGCCAGCTACTTTGCGGAGTTCGGTTTCGAAAAAGAGCAGGTTATCAACGTGTAGAGACTGATATATGGTGACCTCACCCAAGGCCGCGACAACGATAATAAGGTGTACATGCAAATCGATGACCTCTCAGCATTGATATCGAAAATGGACAGCTACCAAGAAGAATATAACCAAGATATCGCTTTCATCATTGGTGGACCACGCAAGCAGATGAAGCTGGTTATGTTCTTAGATGCCTGCGAGCATATTGCAAGAATCGCAAGAATCATTCGACAGCCACAGGGCAATGCGTTAGTGCTTGGTGTGGGGGGTAGCGGAAGACAATCTCTATCTCGCATGGCCACCTACCTCACTGGTTACAAATTGTTCCAAATTGAAGTCATCAAAAATTACAACATGCGAGCCTGGCGAGAGGATGTGAAGAAGGCGCTCATGATGGCCGGTAATGAGAACAAGCCGTTGAGCTTCCTCTTCTGCGATACTCAAATCATCAACGAACAGATGCTAGAAGACATCAACAATATTCTGAACAGCGGAGACGTCACAGGTATTTATCAAGAGAAAGACTACGATGAAATCATAGCGAACTGCAAAGTGGAATGCGCCAAACGCAACATCCCTCAAACCAAGATGAACATATTTACACAGTATTTGGTGCGAGTCAAGCGGAACATCCACATGATTATTGCGATGAGTCCTCTGGGAGACCTGTTTACCAACCGACTGAGAATGTTCCCGTCGCTGATCAACTGCTGCACCATCGATTGGTTTACTGAGTGGCCAGAGGAGGCACTCATTGGTGTGGGTAAGGGGCAGCTTGTGGACTACGAGCAGGAACTCGGTATCGAAGGGAAGATTCCGGTGCTTGTGGAGATGTTTAAGACAATTCACAAAAGTGTCGAGAAGGTATCAGTGTCGTTCTTGGAGGAACTTCGAAGACACAACTACGTGACGCCTACTTCTTATCTGGAGCTACTAAACCTTTATAGGCAGATTCTCGGAGAAAAGCGTAAAGAGCTGAAGCAACAAATTGAAAGGCTGAGATCAGGACTTGATAAACTGGAGTCAGCCAACAAATAGGTTGAAGAGATGAAGATTCAACTCAAAGAAATGCAACCGGAGCTAGAGAAGAAAAATCACGAAGTGGGTGAGCTCCTTCAATCCCTCACGAAGGACCAAAATGAAGCGCAGGAGCAACAGCGTATCGTAGCAGTTGAAGAAGCAGAAGCCACTCGCGAATCCGACAAAGCCAAACAGCTGGCCGACTAACAAGAGAAGTTTTGTTCGGATGCTCAGAAACAGTTGGATGACACCCTCGAACAAGTGAAGCTTCTGAAGAAGGAGCATTTGCAGGAAATCCGTACCTTTACGACAGTATCAGACGCAGTCAAAACAGTCTGCGCCGGCATGGTCATTTTATTCTGGGACGATATCGTCAAAGGTGGAGGTGAGATGATCTACTATGCCAACCAGCCCGGCCAGATTGGAAAGAAGGAGGAAAACTACTTTGAAATGTGTAAGAAGTATCTGCTCAAGGACGTGATGGCCCTCATCAAGAACATTGAACTGTACGACAAGAATGCCATTAACGATAAGACTATGGCCAAACTGCTCGAGAAGGTTATCAGCAAGAAAGAATTCGATTACGACATGGTCGCCAATAGCAGCTACGCAGCCAAATTCCTGCAAATGTGGATCAAGTGCATGTACGAGTATACACTTGTGTACAAGAAGACGGAGCCCATGCGTCGCGAGCTTGCCGTCCTCAGGCATAAGGTCGAGGAGAAACAGGCGCTCCTCAGGAGGAAGAAGGCCGAGCTCGAAGAAATCAACAATAAAATTGACCTTCTGATGAAAAAGTACAACGAAAGCATGAAGCAGCAGGAAGAGCTGCGCAATAAGATTCAAGAATGCGAACTTAAACTGGAAAGAGCCCAAAAACTTACATAGGGACTGTCTGAAGAGAAGACTCGTTGGGCCATCGATATCAAAAATCTCGTCCACCGTATGGAACTTATCCCAGGCGACGCAGTTATATCGGCAGGAATGGTTGCCTACTCGGGACCCTTCACAAGTGTTTATCGTGAGAAGCTTGAGAAGGTGTGGTCGCAACAGCTCAAAGTTGTCGGCTTGGGTCATACTGAAGGAATCAATATGAGAGGATTTTTGGGTGACCCAGTTAAGATTCAAGCTTGGAATATAGCCGAACTGCCGAAGGACGATAACTCCACTGAAAATGGTATCATCATCGACAAAGCGCGGCGCTGGCCCCTTATGATTGACCCACAAAACCAAGCCAATAAGTTTATCAAGAACCTATCGAAGGACCATCAGGAAGGTATTGATGTTGTCAAGGTTACTGACCCCAATCTGATGCGTACCATCGAAATAGCAGTCCAATACGGCAAGTGGATCCTTCTGGAGAATGTCGGTAAAGAGTTAGATCCGTCATTGGAGCCGATTCTGGCTCAACAAGTGGTCAAGAGCAGTGGTTCTGACAGTGGTATCATCCAGATCGGTGAGAAGAGCTTGACTTACAACAATTCTTTCAAGTTTTACATGACAACGACCATGCCGAACCCGCATTATTCACCAGAAACATCAGTGAAGGTGACCATCATCAACTTTGCTATCACACCCAACGGACTGGAGGAGCAGATGCTCGCCCAAATTGTATCGCTGGAGAATCCTAATCTCGAACAAAAGAAGACTGAAATTGTGAAGAAGAATGCAGCCGACAAAAAGGAACTCCTCAACATTGAAGATAGTATTCTTAAGTCGCTCTCGGAGACAAAGGGGGGCATTAATGAAATTCTCATGGATGAGACCCTCATCAATAAACTGCAGAGCTCTAAGAAATTCGCTGCAGAAATCAATCAGCGAGTGAAGGACTCTCGAGTCACCGAAGCAGAAATCGATAAGGCAAGGGAGTGGTATAGGCCAGTTGCCTTCCGCTCAAGTCTACTGTACTTCTGTATTCTGGATCTCTCGCTAATCGATCCGATGTACCAGTACTCTTTACAGTGGTTCTGCAACCTGTTCGTCATGGGAGTTGAAAATGCACTACCAAGTAATGTCCTGGAAGAACGGCTGAACAACATGAACGACTACTTCACCTACAGCCTCTATGAAAATATCTGTCGTTCACTGTTTGAAAAGCACAAGCTCCTGTTCTCTTTCCTACTGACTGTCAAAATCCTTCAAGGTGATAAGAAAATTGATGAGACGGAACTTCGATTCTTCTTGGCTGGTCCCACCGGAGACATAAAGATCAAAACCAACCCTACCACGTGGATCAGCGAGAACATCTGGTCGGATGTCTATCGACAACTCTACTGTATGTCCACAACTATTCCCAACATGAAGGGAATCGACGAGTTCTTCCTTCAGAAGTCAGAAGAGTTCAAACCCATTTATGACTCACCTAATGCTCATACTGAAGAGTATCCTAAGCCTTGGCAGGGCAAGCTAACATCCCTTCAAAGGCTCGTATTCCTAAAGAGTCTGCGACCTGACAAGGTCATCCCTGCTCTGCAACTTTGGATTACAGATCAGATGGGCGAGCGATTCATTATTGCACCCACGTTCGATTTGGGTAAGTGCTACAAGGACTCCACTATCACCACGCCACTCATCTTCGTACTGTCGCCAGGTTCCGATCCTGTTGCTGATTTCCTTCGATTCGCTGAAGAGTGCGGAATGGGCAAACGTATTGATTCTATCTCTCTTGGGCAAGGTCAAGGAGTCAAAGCCGAAAAATTAGTGAGAGAGTGCTCTCAGAAGGGAACTTGGGTTATCTTGCAGAACTGCCATCTTGCGGTCAGCTGGATGCCAGAACTGGAAAAACTTGTGGAGGAGCTCAATGAGAATATGCACAAAGATTTTAGGCTGTGGCTTACCTCTATGCCAACGAGCCAATTCCCTATTTCCGTGCTACAGAACGGTGTGAAGATGACTATCGAACCGCCGCAGGGTCTTCGTGCCAACTTGCTCCGTACTTACACGAACCTCTCCGATGATGAGCTGAAGGACTGTAAAAAACCCGAAGCCTTCAAAAAGCTGCTCTTCGGATTTTGTTTGTTCCATGCCATTATTCAAGACCGTCGTAAGTTCGGCCCCATCGGTTGGAACATCGCCTATGAATTCACCAACGAAGATCTGACAGTGTGTAAGCGCCAGCTAAAGATGTTACTGGATGAGTACGATGTTATACCCTACAAGGTCATTAACTTCCTAGGTGCTGAAATCAACTACGGAGGGCGAGTCACGGATGATAAGGACGTGCGTCTCATCAAAACAATCCTGAAGAATTACATCAACGATTCTTGCCTTCGAGATGGTTACAAGTACTCCGAATCGGGACACTACGTTTCCATTCCTGCTGGAAATCTTGAAAGTTACCTTACATACATCCAAACTCTACCTTTAAATCCTGCACCCTAGGCCTTCGGACTGCACGACAATGCTGAAATCACCAATGCACAGAATGAGACTATCAACCTTCTGGAAACTGTGCTATCTGTCCAGCCTCGAGCCTCCAGCGGTTCGGGCAAGAGTCGTGAGCAGGTCATTGAAGAAATCGTTGCATTCGTGGAAAGCCGTACGCCAAAGCCTTGGGATATCGATGACATCTACCAGAAGTATCCCACCAGCTACAACGAATCAATGAACACAGTGCTCATTCAGGAGCTTATTCGATACAATCGTTTGCTTGAGATCATGGCAGAGTCTATCAAGAATTCCAAGAAAGCACTGAAGGGACTCATCGTTATGTCTGAGGAGCTTGAAAAAATGTGTAACTCCCTGTTCGACAATCAAGTACCAAGGCTTTGGGCCGATAAGGGCTTCCTTTCACTCAAACCCCTGTCATCGTGGACAATCGATCTTGTTGATAGAGTCAACTTCCTCCAGAAATGGATCGATAATGGTACGCCAAACGTGTTCTGGATCAGTGGATTCTTCTTCCCACAGGCCTTCGTTACGGGAACGCTCCAGAACTTCGCCAGAAAGTATGTAATCGCCATCGACAAAATTGGCTTTGAGTTTAAGGTGCTCGATCACATGACCTACCAAGAAATTAAAGAAAAACCCGAGGATGGCTGCTATCTTTATGGAATCTACCTCGAAGGTGCTCGCTGGGACTACAAAAAGCATATGATTGCCCAACCCAAGCCAAAGGAACTCTACTCCGACCTCCCACTTGTACACTTAGTGCCAGTAAACAATCGCGAAGCACCAACCGAAGGTGTCTACAACTGCCCAATGTACAAGGTTGTTTCCCGCCGAGGTACTCTCTCAACAACCGGCCATTCCACAAACTTCGTGCTTTTCATGTAGCTGCCCACAAAGTAACCCGAGGACCTGTGGATCAAGGGAGGTGTCGCTTCCTTCCTATCACTGCGCTACTGACCGCAGCATGATCACCATTCATAACCACCCAACACGGTACCACTTATGCGGGCGTATCCCATTTGAATTGTATAACTTACTATTATATGAAGTCGAACAGCAGTTAGTTCGCTTCCACCAGCAAACCCTCCGGTATGCGCTTGGTACAAAAACCATAATTATGCAGACTCCAAGCCAACTTGTGAGGAAACAGCTGGCGGGCAACAGCATGCTCGATGAACTGCACCAAAAACCACGTATAGTGCAGTTCCTCAACATCGCCGACTACAGCATCAACACAGAAAGCTACGTTAGCATCGACGAGCCGCTTTTTGAAGCCATCCCACCGCTAATTCAGTTTACGGACTACGAACCACTGCAGGTTAAAGACAAGACTTTCAAACTTCGCAACAAGGATAAATTCAGCCGCAGGGTCAAGATTATCCAGCCAGACAGTAGACTGTTCCAGGTCCTTCCTGTGACCAACGACGATCGAAAAAATGGAGAAGGAGAAGGCAAAAAGGTTGCTGCAGGCATGGAAACAAAATTTATCGTTCGGTTCTCGCCTGAAGCCAAGATAGACTACAAGTATGAGCTTATGGTGGTCACGGAACGCGAGAAGTTCATTGTGCCAATCGTTGCAGTTGGCAAACGACCTATGATCGACTTCCCTGACGTGTTGGACTTTGGGAACTGCCCTGTCAAGTACTACACTGAGAAGCCAGTCATCATTCGGAACCTGGGAGAGAAGACAACCAAATGGAGCCTAGAATTGCCTTCAGGCTTCTCGACCAGTCAAAAGGAAGGGGTGCTGGAATGTGGTAGAAACGAGCAGATTATCGTTAAGTTTTACCCGACTGAAGCCAAGTTGTACAAGACTTTAGGCAAGCTGGAGTACGACAAGTTGCAAGCCTTCGTTGAAATCGTTGGTTCAGGTCAACTATCCAACGTCTACTTGAGCAAGACATTCATTCCAATGGAATAGAGCTACATAGGATTGCAGACTCAGCAAACTCTTCAGATCGTGAACAAATCCAATGTGAAAGTAGACTTCGAATGGAGAGCGTTCAGCTCGTAAAAGGAATAGAAGCCGAAAAAGGAGCTGTTGAGGCAGCAACTGAATGAAGAAGAGGCTGAGTAGTTGATGCTGCTCAGGGAGATGGTGGAGAGCCAGAAGACAGATCAGAATTAGCATGACTTTGAGGACTCTTCTGATGATGAGAAGGATCCGAAGGCGAATCTCCAAAAAAGGCAAAAGAAAGCTGAGCTTGCTCTTGCACGCAAATACCGTACCATTCGGAAGGCTATTGAGGACGATCTGTTCCTTTTTTAGGACCATATCTTCAAAATCGAACCACAGGAAGGTGAAATATGGCCAAACAGCGAGATCACCGTAACGGTAACGTTTATGCCCACCCAAGCTAACCACTACGAATGTATGGCGTACTGCAATATCAGCTGTGCCGAGGAGCGATTGCCTTTGAAACTCAAAGGTGAGGGTATCGGTCCAAAGGCCTACCTAACTCAGCAATAAATAAATTTCGGAGATGTTTTTGTAAACCAACCCATCAAGCAAACCATTCAAATTGAGAATCGTGGGTAGATCCAGTGCCACTTCTCTTTGATTAAGCAGGACAGGGCATTTGCAAGGATGTTTGACTTTTCAATCGAGGAAAAGACTCTTGATGTTGGTGAGAACGCCAGTATCGACATACGCTTTAAGAGTTCCATTCCCGGCGAATTCAAAGAGAAGTTCCGATGGCAACTCCAAGGTTCTCAGAAGAACCTAGAAATGACGTTCCTTGGCCATGTGATAGCACCTACCTTCGAGTTCGTCGATCCCAACGATCCAAACCGTTCTAAGCCGGAGATAAACTTTGGAAAAGTGAGCTACGACTTCGACTACAAGGAAAAGATTATTCTCAAGAATACATCGGAGGTTGCCTTTACGTTCACACTTAAAATTCAAAATGACGGAAAGGTGTCCCAAAGCGAGTTCCGTATTTCGCCCCAAACCGACACCATTCAAGAAAAGTGCGAAAAGTAAATCGAAATATCGTTCGTACCCAAATCTATCAAAAAGTATGAGACTGTCATGACAATCGACATCGAAGGCGTTGGTAACGACATGTTGTCGGTGCCTATCAGGGCTGAATGCCAGGTTCCTTCTGTGTAAGTCTCCCCAGTTGAAAAGTTGTAGTTTGGCGAGGCTTTCCTGAATTACCCAGAAACACGTATCGTCACCCTTAAAAACAACTCCGATCTCAAGGCCAAGTTCCATGTGCTTCCACAGTCTGAGGAGTCGAAGATTTTGGCTAGATACACCGTGTCGCCAGAGACAGACGTCATTGCAGAGCGAGATAGTAAGGAGGTTCAGGTTACCTTGGTCACCATCAAGCGAGGAGAAATAACGTTACCGCTGCATATCAACATCGTTGGAACAAACAACAGCCAGCCGAACGTACTAAACATCTGTGCAACTTCAATTGGCCCACCTGTGAAGGTGACACCTGAGGAGTTAGATTTTGGACAAGTGGAAGTGCTCAAGGACTACTCTCAGAAAGTCACGATTGTGAATGCCTCCAAGATTCCAGCAGAGTTCCATGCCTTCACTAAACAAAAAGTGTCCATCTTCAAACCCATGATTAAGCATGCCATCCTAAAACCTGAAGAAAAGCTAGAAGTAGAGGTCATCTGCAATGCCGATGATGCTAGTAAGTTCAACGATATACTTCATTTTGTGGTTAGAGATGGAAACGATCGGGATGTAGTGCTCAGGGCAAGAGGCACAGGTTCGACAATCTATTGCGTTGAGAATCTGGAATACCTCAACTTCTAGACTATCTATACATTCAAGACAGTTGTGAAAGAAATCTTTATCCAGAACCGCGGCAGAAAGAGCCAAAAGATCACTTGGCAGAAACGCAAGCCCGAGAAGAAAAAGAAAGATGAGGACGATAAGCAAGAGGAAGAAGCAGTGTTTGTGATCGAACCTGAAACTGAGACCATTCCTCCGAAGTACGGCAGGAATTTCAAATTCATCGCCCACAGCTCCAAGAAGGGTAAGATCAGTGAACAGTTCCAACTGTTGAGCCAGATTGGCACTGAAAGAAAATCTAACGTCCTCAAAACAATGACTATAGAGGGCTAATTCATCCAACCAAATCTTGTGTTTAGTGATCGAAAGCTCACCTTCAAGTACAAGTGGGAGAAGGATGTACCATTCGCGCCTATCGCAAAGACACTCGAAATGACCAGCGGATCTGCTTTACCACTCAACTTTTCGCTGAAGGTTGTGCCACCTTACTTCGTGGACCAAGAAAACATCATTCTGCAGCCTGGCAAGGCAGCGAAAGTGCGAGTTGACTTCGATCCTAGTTTCAAATCTGATAGGGTCAGTGGTGTCCTCAACGGAAAGATTACAGTAGTGCATAACGATCACCCACATCGCTAAACCGTAGATTTGGTGGGTGAGGTATGCTTCCCTAATGTGAAACTGGCCAGTGACATGATCAATTTCGGATCCATCCTCAACGACACCACTAAGAAGATCACTATTGGTATGCAAAATGTGTCTGAAATGCCACTAAACTATGAATGGACTTTCGTCGAAGAGGAGGTTATTGGGGTGGGTGCTGGCAGCATTAACTCAACCAACTCGCTTGGTGGCTCACAGGCCATCCCTATCAACGAGATATTCGACATTCTGCCACTTTCCGGATTTCTTGAACCCGGTCAAGTCGAAGACGTGTAGTTCGTATATAATGCTCTCGGAGGTATGAACTTCCGAGCGACTGCAGTGTGTCACATCGACGGAGGACCAAATTATGAGGTCAAGCTCGAAGGAGACTCATCACTTATCAGTGCTCGAATCAATGAAAAGGAGATCGATCTGGGTGAACAAAGGTTTTGTGAATGGACTACCCGCGAACTCTTGATTGAGAATACTGGCAAAGTAACCTTCTAGTATAAAGTATCGCTTGCCTCCATTAAACGTAAAGGGTTCATTGAAGTAACACCACTCACCGGCAAGATTGTTGGTGGCGATAAGCAAAGGCTAACGGTTAAGGTGTGCGCAGTGATGCCAGATGCTTTCAAAGAGCAGTTTACAGTTCAGATGGGTTACTTCGAACCCGAGACAATCGTGGTGAGAGGAGTGGGAGTCTACCCTTCGATTGTTGCCAACTTCCCTCGAATTGAGAACTCCGAATTCGATCGCAAACTGAAAGAAGAAGTGGACAAATATGCCAAGTAGTACGAAGTATACGCAAAACGTACTGCCCAACTTTCCCAGAAGGACAAGGCACTTCTGAAGACGAAGAAGGAGATGAAGACAGTGTAGATGCACAAGATGGAGGTGGAGAAAGAACTTGACCGACAAGTGTTCTGCGAGCTCATCAAGAAGTAAATTGCTGATGGAAAGACCGAACCAAAGCTGTATGAAGGTATATTCCTAGCGACTTGGGTATGCGACTTCGGTAACGTTATTGTGGGCACAACCCAGAAGAAACAGGTCAAGATCAAGAATGTCGGGAACCTACCATTGGATTTAGTGTTCGATACTAAACAGAGCAAACTCGCAGGGTATACGATTGCACCAGAAAAGATTGGAAAGATGATGCCATCGGATGAGGTTATGGTTGCAGTTACCCTTACTACGAAGAAGACTATGAAGTTCGGAAAGAGCAAGCTTGCAGTACCAGTCGAAGTCAAAAACGGTGCTCAATATAAAATGGACTTGATCACCAACTTGACGATCCCTGATATTACCATAGAAGGCAACCCCGAGAATGCAGTCGACTTCGGCAAAGTGCTTTGCGGTCAACGCAAGACAATATTCCTTCGACTGCTCAACGAGAAGGAGATCCCTTGCGAATGGAGTCTCAACCTGAGGGATGGCTTGACTGCCGATAAAAAAGAGGAGGTGAAATTTATAATGAACCCAAACTCTGGAAAGATTCCTTCGGGTGGCTTCCAAATTGTAGAGGTCAACTTCGCACCCTCAGCTGAGAAGGAATATCAGTTCAAGTTCCCCATTAAGATCGTGGATAATTCGAGAGTACTGACTTTAGATCTTAAGGGAGTTGGTGCATCTATCGCTCTTGATGTTCAACCGTCAAAGATTAAGATCGGCCCAGTGCTACCCTACTCTGCATTCGAGTACGAAGTGTTAGAGATCCACAATCCTACGAACTATGCCACTGAGCTCATCTCCCTCGACTTTGACAAAAAGTTCAAGGAGGAGGAAGAAACCATAGCTGCTTATGAGGAAATTGAAAACTATGAGAAGAAGGACCAATCGGTGCTGTACCTACCTGTTCGTGAACCCGGTTCTGGAGTATGGACACAAGTTATCAAGGCAGTTGAAAAGAAGAAGAAGCGAGTAGAACTCCAGAAGAAGCTTGATACAGAAGGTGATAAGCTCCCCGCAGAAGAGAAAGAGCGGCTCACCAAACAGCTGGAAGACTTGAATGTGGTTGAACAGGTTGTTGAGTATCCTCGAAAGGTGGACTCGGAAGTGATGCTGCACGTTGCCATACTTGGCCCAACCAAATCAGGAAGGACATCCGTTGCCCAAGCTCTGAGAAAGGAGCATAAACGAGCAATAGTCAACATCAACTAACTGCTGGACTGGAATCTCAACAGTGGAACACCCGCGGCTTCCAAAGCAACCGAGTTCCTTGAGGAACGCAAGAAGGAATATGAACTGGCTCTGCAGGAACGTGATAAACTGTTTAAAAAAGCAGGAAAGAAGGCGAAGGAAGTTGAGGATAAACTTGGCCCAGCCAACGAACAACTCTACCAAGTTCTTCCCGAGAATGTTTTGGTGGAGCTTCTCAAGGAAAGATTAAAGCACCCTGAGTGTGCTGCAGGATGCATCTTCGACAATCTCACAGGCAAGAATATTGTGAGTGAGGTGGCAGCTATCAAAATCATTATGAAAGCTATTGGAACTGAGGCTTTACTTGTGGTTACTCTGGACGGAAAGGTTGCCAACAAGGAGCCAGAGAAGAAAGATGAACCGGCACAGCCAGCACCAGCCGCAACCGAATCTAAGAAGGAAGAGGCGCCAGCAGAAACATCGAAGAAGATTGGTGGAGTCAGAAAGTCCCAACCCCCAGTTCCCAAGAAAGACGAGAAACCAGCCGAACCCGTTGTTGTTGAAAAGAAAGAGGAGAATGTCTACTTTACAATTGAAGATCCGACCCCAGAACAGAAAGCAGCGTACTAAGACAAAAAGACCGAGGTGCTAAGGTTCCTTCGTAACGAACATCCTAAAGAAATCGTCATTAATCTGTTCAAGGATCCTGTCTTCGAGGAGGCCAAGAAAGATGAAAAGCCAGTCAAGGGAGGCAAGGGAGCCCCTGTTGAAGAGAAACCTGTTGAAGTTGAGGTACCCAAAGACCCAAGTTTGTTTGATGGACATAGGGATACTGCTTCCATGCCAATTTATCAGAACCTATTCGACCAGAGACAGGCTGCAACTTCAGTTGTCCCAGCACCAATCTACAAAGACCCAGCAAAATAGCCAGTTCCAGAGCCAGTATTCCATGAAGCTATTGGAAAACAATCCTCGAAATCCTTTGAGAGCAAAATTCTACGAGAGTTCTCTATCTATACTCCCAAGGATCCTTTCAAAAAGGAAGAGAAAAAGGAATAGAAGAAAAAGTCGGAAAAGAAACCGAGCCGTGACTCGAAAGCAAACAGTTTGACGGAAACACTCACGGAAAAGCCTGTCAAGCCTGTCTACAAGTTGGAAGATCTCGTGAAAGAACAAACCCGCTGGATAATCCCTCCCAACTCAGTTCTTACCCTTCTCGTCAGATTCTTCAGCAAGGTAGTCGGAAGTTTTGAATCAACACTCACATTCGAGAATAGCTTTGGACTGAGGAAGATCAGCTGTCCAGTATCTGCTAAGAACGACCTACCGGTAATCTCAACCATTCCAAAGAATCTCTATTGGACAGTAAAGAAGGCTAGGCCTGCCAACCCTCCTGAAAGCTACATTTCCAAAGCATTCATCCAAAGTGAGTCATTATATGAATTTGGACCATTGTTGATTGGAAAGAACCCCGACAAAAAGACCGAAAAGGACATTATTAGTGTCAATTCAACGACTTTCCGCCTTTCTAATCAAGGTTCGTACCCAGCTGAGCTTCAATTTGCACTAATGTCATCAATTACTGAGGGTAATCCTGAGTACAAGAAGGGAATATTCACGATATCTGAGGAAAAGCTTAGTCTAGGCGTAAATGATCCGCCGAGGGAAATCCGAGTGTGGGCTCTGCCAGACACTCCACAGAAATATCGAGACTAGCTGATCGTAATGATCCGGAACAACCCCTCACCAGTGATAATTCCAGTACAATGTCAAGGAGCTAAGCCTCAGATTGACATTATTGAAGGCAGCCCGCTCAAGTTCACCAGAATATTACTGAAGCAGACAATCAAAAAGCAACTGAAGCTCAAGAACAACGGCTGCATCCCCATAAAGTTCAAGTTGACAGGCACTTAGACACTTCCGTAAGAATTTTCAGTGGATAAGAAAGAAGGTGAACTAAAGCCAACGGAAGAGGTGACTGTAGAAGTCACCTTCAAAGCCATTAAACAGCAGAAGTTTTCTCACAAAATAACGCTGGTTGCTGAGGACATCGAAGGTATGAACATAAAAAACGAACCGAAGGAAATCCCCATCGAAGCCGAAGCATTCGATATCAGTGTGGAATTGAAGTTCCCAAGCGGTGATAACGCCGAAAACATGCTTGACTTCGGTGCTATTCGGGTGGGTGACTTCCAAGACAAGACCTTCACAGTAAAGAACATCGGACTGTACAACGTAAAGTTTGCCTTTGTGATGAAAAAGAAGTTGTTTAAAGAGTGCTTCCGCATTGAACCCAGCGAAGTGGAGCTCGAACCCAACGGACTTAAGGAGATACTGGTTCGTTGCACTTCAAACAAATAACTCAAACTAAAGACAAACAACAGCACCACCGACATCAACATGGAGGTGCTGGAAGGCAAGACACTTTAAATCCACAAGTCAGTGCCCATCAATGTTGCAGTCAATGCCGTATTCAGCAAGTACTCAGTAATTCCGCTTAAGAACATCAACTTTGGGCCTATCCAGTTCAATGAGAGCAAAACCCGTACCTTCGAGATCAAGAATGAAGGGCTGTTCGAGTTCAACTACACTTTGTTTGATTTTAATAACGAAGAGTTCCGGAAATAATTGCAAGCCAACCTTGACAAGGAGAAGCTCGCCAAACTTGAGGCAGTCAATACTCTGCCAGTGGGTGGAGTTGTCGATCCAAAGAAAGGCAAAAAGGATGCTAAGGAAGTTAAGAAAGAAGCTCCAGCCAAGAAAGGCAAGGGTGGTAAGGGTGAACCTGAGACTCAACTGAAGATTGGTCAGTGGTCAATCAACCCACCTCAGGGGTCCGTTGCTCCCGATAGTAGTGTGACCGTTGAGGTAACTTTCGCGGGAAGCGGTCAGAAACTCTACGAACAAAAACTTGGTTTGGACATTCAAAACCGTGATCCTGAGGACTAACCAAAGGGCATCCTGTATGAACTGGTTGCCGAATCGTGCATTCCTGGAATCAATATCGAAGACTTCGAGACTATCTTTGAGGAGCAGGTGGTGATGGCCAGCCAACAATCCGGAGCCAGCACTGCGAACATGATCAACTCGAATGTTTTCTACGTTGAGGAGAAGGTATTCCACTTTGGCACTTTAGTGCCTTCCAAGATCCCAGATGGTATCGTAGAGAAATTCAAGATCCAGAACAATAACAAGGTACCTTGCACAGTGAAGTTCGACGCAAGGAAGAAGACACCAACTAGCGTAGAACAGTTCGCATTCGAGGTGGAACCGAAACAGGTAAAGATCCCACCACACGAGCACTGTTATGTCAATGTGACATTCAAACCAACAATCATGGCAATGTACTCCGGCATGTTCGAGGCTGTTGTAGAAAACGGAGAGCAGAACACAAAGACACACAAATTAGTGTTTGACCTTCGAGGTGAGGGTGCACTCCCCACAATAAAGCTTGAAAAACCGAAGGAATACTTTGATGAGAGGACAGTACTTGTGAAATTCAGCAAGACCCGTGTAGGTAAAGCCACCTCTCAACAAATCTGCCTCAAAAACGACGGAGTGATTCCCGCTACTGTGAAGTGGGATTTGCCTGCAAACGACTCCTTCAGATTCTTGGACTCTATAAACGCTACTCTCAACCCGAAGGGTTATGCAACATTTAACGTGGAATTCAAACCGAAAGACGTAGGAGCGAAGAACTGGGATATCAGTGCCCAAACTCTCCTTAATCAGTTCGAGGTTACAAGGTTTAAAATCCAAGGATAGGGGCTCTACGAGGAAGTACTATTTTAAAACCTACCCGACGATCAGGAAGATAAAGTCAACTTCGGTGATTGCGTCATTGACAAGGAAAAACGCATCAACTTCTCAATCCGAAACAACTCGGCTTCAGTAGTGAAATTCCAATGGCCTTTCCACGACGACTTCACCTTTGTACCGAGGGTTGGGCATATCGAACCCAAGGGCAATAAACTCGTTACTTTGGTATTCAAATGTGCCAAAACAGTCACCCACAAAGAGCTGGCACTGGCATGCCAAACTATTCAGATCAAGCAAAATGCTGCAGAATTCGTAGACTGGGATGATTCACAGTCGGTTACTAAATTCGTGACCAAGACTGAGTTTGACTGGCTCGAACGTAAGAAATAGGAAGAGAAGCGCAGACGTGAAGAATAAGCAGAGGCTGCCAAGAAGGGAGGAAAGAAGTAAACTAAGAAAGCCGGCAAAGCTGAAGAAAAGAAAGAGGATAAGCCTCCAGTTCCCCCTGCTAACGAGGAAGCTGACATCGAAATACAATAGCCTGTAGCCTAGCCTGACAACTCACCTATCGACAAGACAGACAAGACTATCAGCCTGAAGTGCTCTGCT
>ERZ724508.1274-NODE-1274-length-15445-cov-3.429370_pt1 | contig 15445 bp, 3 predicted proteins | sample MGYA00376041_ERZ724508 | MGnify/ENA primary metagenome ERZ724508 (study PRJEB28724, sample SAMN07190887) | wastewater metagenome | isolation source: effluent of sewage treatment plant in Hong Hong | place: USA: Christiansburg, Virginia | collected 2016-03-01 ...
CTTATTTTGAATGACTAAGCCTAACAATTTCATATCTAATCCCCGATTTGCTAATAAATATGACTTTATTAATAAAAGAAAGTTTATAATATTTATCAATTTGGAATGTAGGAACAAAAATATCAGAGCTATAAGCAATACTTGGAGGACTTATTGGATAAAAATAATATCTCCTACATCAAGTAGGATTAGTTTATCTCCAATCGATTTCCCAAGAAGTCCGAGTTTATTCCAGGGCCTCTTGAAACTAACTTAAAGCCAGGATTGGTAGGATAATCTCTTATAAGATATTCAAGGCAAATGCTCCTTAAATAAATAGGATATGAAGGTCAATTCAAGATCAACAATTATAAAATTGCTATCGTAGGTGCAGGTGGAATTGGATGCCCTCTAGCTTTGTATCTCGCGGGAGCTGGAGTAGGCACATTAGGATTATTTGATTCAGACAAAGTTGATATGACAAATTTACATAGACAAATAGGCCATAATTCATTCACTTTAAACTAACGCAAAACAAAATCACTGAAATCAACATTATTAAATTTAAACCCAACTATCTGTGTCAACTAACACCCTTTTATTGCTTTAAACACTTTAAAACTTTTAGATTCCTATGATCTAGTTATTGATGGATCAGACAATCCATAATGCAGGTATTTGGTTAATGATTATCTCATGAGCAAGAATCGAAAGTTTTTAAGTGGAGCTTGTGTAGGTTGGTAGGGTCAGATTACTTGCTATGGAGAAAACTCTCCTTGCTATCGTTGTATTTGGGGTGACGATCAGGTTAGTATGGGAGGTTGCTCTACAATTGGAGTCGTGGGAATGCTCCCAGGCTTTGTAGGAATGATCTTAGGAGTTTAGGCTCTTAAAATTATTCTAAATGAAAAAAGTAGTTTATAAGGACACTTATTAACTTATGAAGCGAGATCGTGCGTTTTCAGAAAAATGAAACTTAGGAATAAAAAGAGCTAATGTATTGCGTGTGGAGAAAACAAAATGGATATTTCTAATTATGACTACGACAAATACTCAGGATGCAACTCAGGTGGATCTGAGCTTCCCTAAGTCCCATAGATATGTTGGGCTGATACAATAACTAGATTTAAAGACAAGAAAGAAAACGTCCTCCTTGATGTTCGATCAAAAGGTCAATATGATATCTTAAATATAAAAGATTCAATAAACATTCCTTACGATGATTTGACTAAAATGAATGAGGAAAACTTGCAATAAAAAGTAGGAGATAAGGATAAGCCAATTCATGTTTCTTGTAGACTGGGCTATTTATCAAAGAGGGCGACTGACTATTTGATCAAAAATGGATACACGAATGTGTTAAACATAACTGGAGGAATAAATAAATATGGGTAATTATTTGACCCAAACATCGTAAACATTTGATAAATTATTATTAATCGAAAAAAGAAATCAATGACTGTCAGCTTTTTTGTTGGTGACAAAATTATATAATCTTTTAAGAACTGAAGGGTCTTCAGACTTATCTATTTAATTGTCTTTCATAGAATCCAATATGACGCTATTATTTTGACTTCTCTTTTTGATGTTCATGGTCGGCTTTATTCGATATTCTTTGAGCTTTTATTATTCAAAGTGAATAGTCTGGTTTTTGTCATTTGTTCTTCTTTCTGATTTTTACAAACTTAGTGTTTGATATCTTTCGTTTATTTTTGGAGAATTTTTTCTCGACAGGTTTAGTTTTGGCTTTAAGTTCAGCAATATTTTGTTATCTTTTGAAGTGTTTTATGATTAAAATTGGGACAGATCCTTGGGCGTTGTGCTGGGACCTCCTGATTATCTAATGAAATGTTATGTGAATTTGCTGGATATTTTATTCAATAATTTCGGGGCTATCTGGTTTCTTTCTATCATGCTCTCTGTGAAGTTTGTAACCTATTGTCCTCGAATTTTAAATTATTGAAGTTTTGATTATACCAAGTTTATCTATTTTTTAATCTTTTCATTTTATCTTTCCACTTTTTAGTATTAGACTTACTTAGACCTTTTCGACACCTCCACTTTCTTCTTTGCTTGATCGACCTTGATAATTAGTTAATCTTGGATCTTTTTATTTTATAAGTAACTCCTATTGGCTTTCACTAATAAATTTTTTTGCTCAGCAATCTTTGTATATTTGTTGTATTTCTCTGTTATTTTTTGGTCTTTATCCAGCAGTTCCTGATAATTTTTATCCAGTGCTTCCAACACTTATCTTTGTTCGTTAAACTTCTTAAAATAATATAAGGTATTATGCTTAATAACTTTAACCATTTTAAACTAATCATCTTCAGCAGCTTATCTCATATCTAAGAGTTTGCTATCCAGCTTATCGACCGCAACTCCTTCCAGATGCCTCAATCTTCTCTTTTCTCTAATCCCTTTGAGAATTTCATTAGATGAGTGCTACAACTAAATCAAATAATCCTTTTATTATAGTTCTTTATCTCTATGTTATATTTATTTGTATTATTTTTATAAGGATTCGATAATTCTCGCATTGTTTTATATTTTTGCCAATAATAACTCCTCTTACCTCTCGGGCTAGTATGAAACAACCATGCCCTTGGGTACAAATTGAGCCATTTCGTATTTACTTAATTTGAGAGTGACTAAATTGTTAAGTTATATCAGCATTTCTCTCATACTTTTTATTTATTTTGCCAGCTGCTCTGATGATTTCCCCTCAGCTTCTCCAACTTCGAACTGAATTTTTATTTTATCACTATAACTGACTGCACCACTAGAAGGTTATATTTTATCATGGTTACTTGAGACCCGACTAGATTTGGGCCCATTGGTACTCTTCTTGTCAATATCCTTAGATTTGTTATACTATCTTTATCTCTACGCATCTATTTTATGAATAGAGTTACTGAGGTGCATGTTGGGAGACATAAGTCGACTTTAGATAAGATTCCATTATTATAACTAGAGCTTGGACTTACTTCTACTTTTGTAATTATTGAAATCATCTTAATATACTTAGTACTAACTTTTGTTTTTTAACCCTAATTTCGTATTGTACTTTAAACTTGTCTAGGCATTCATCCAACCTTTACTATATAACTTTCTTACTTAAAATAATTAATAATTAACCTGTCCAATCGCAATCATATAATAAATAGTTATCCTCACTTTATTATAACTGTGTTCAAATTAGCATATCAATCAATTACCACCAATGGCTTCGCTAAAATTGAGAAAATACCAAAATCTCATTCAAAATTCCATTAAACTATACAAAAACTTCAATCCTTTAATCTCTCTTCAATCGCAAATCACTCCTTAATTGGTCAATTCTTTAGATGTACCCTTTTAGACTCCAGATAATCTTGGCAGAGCTATCGGAGTCAGAACTATATTTTACAATCCTGAACTGAGATTAACGATGTATAGATTGCCTAAGGGTATAACAATGAAATTACATGACCATCCCAAAATGTCTGTGATATCCTATGTATTAAAAGGATCAATGTAAGCGTCCATTTTTAATAAAATATAAACCCCTGACGGATCACAATTATACGAAAAACAAATTAAATAGATGAGTAAAGGAATGGTAACAACTACTGAGGATAAAAAAGATAACTTTCATGAGTTCATAGCAGAGAAATAGAGTTGCAGTTTCCTCGATATAATATTCCCTGATTACAATGACACAGACCGACAATGTACATACTATGATGCAAAGTAAGCTGCCCAAATAAATGGTAAAAAAGCATATAATTTAGTTCAGCTCGATCATAATTACCATGTGGAAATGGAATAAGTTTGATATTAAATTTAGAAAAAGATTAAAAATATTAAAAACAGATCAAAGAGTTTCATACTATTAATGATTTGTATTTTTGTTATAAAGATTAATTATTCCCATTTTTGCTTTAATTCCACTTAGCAGCAGCTATAAGGCATCTTCTTGCTCATTAATATCCTACTTCTTTAATCTCGCCAACTCAGTTCTTCTAATATAGGCTTCGCTTAATTTGTCATTTTCTCTCTTTAACTTTGTTATTTTTTACATTTATGATGAATTTTGACTTTTTATCAGATTTTATAATCTTTTTCTTCTCTTTTATTCATAGTACTCTCTTTATTTTCTATTCATTACCAAATAATCTGTCTTTCCTTTTGTTGATGCCCGTTATAAACTTAGATCAGAGTTTTTTTATGTTTCTGGCCTTTAAGGCCTTTATCTTTTCATTCTTTTAGCTTGCTCCAAGTAACTATTTCCTATTGTTTTCGAGTCGACTGCTGATTATCTTCTTTTTGGCTTGGAATTCAAAGCTACTCTTTCCTATAATTATCTTTGTTTATTCTAATCGACAGCAGGGGAAAATTTTTATTTTAAGTACGAGATGAAATTACTCTGTCTCTGTATCTTTTAATCAATGAGTCTCTTTTTCTATTCGAGCTTTTTCCTCTGCTCTAATTTTTATTCTTCTAGGACTTTGGTTAATCTTTAATGCTTTTCTGGAGGTTTATAATTCCAGTTTTAATTGACATTTGACTTGACAACAGAAAAACTCTGCTGTCTTTTTTAAATGTATTATTTTTCGTGTTTGATGAGTTATTTAACATCAAAAGCTTTGCTCATTTCTCTTATTTCTTTAAGTTTTTTCTTTTTCTATTACAGAGCAGGAAGTAGTACTTCGTTTTAAAACTTGGCCTCTATTTTTTCATGCAGGAATTGTTTATTTTTGATTTTCTGATATTACTATCTACTCTTCAACTCTTATTCAATCATTCTTTTATGTTATTCTTTATTCTTTTGTAATTTTTTCTCAATGGATCTTCGACGATTCTCCTTCTATTTATTCATCTTTTCGGTTTTCAATTGCTTTAGTTTTTCTTATTATTACTTTATATCCATTTCTAGTTTGTTTACTATTTGCTGATGTCTTCTATCTCTTTATTATCTTGCTTTTATCATTTGAGCCATATATGACTGATGCTATTATTTTGATAGCACATTGGGGGGTCGATACTCATCACTAAACTCGGGATTAATTGGTTGTTTTTTCTATGCTTTCATACTTAAATTAATACTGGTTTGAAGTTATAGATATTTTAGTTTTTGCTCAATCTCTGACCTCTTCAGTTTTAACTCCATTGCCTTCTTTTACTATATATTTATTTTCCTTTTCAAAAACTCTTCGTCTAAAACCTATGGCTCTTAGTTCACCTGAATATCCCCTGCTTTTATTTATTGAGATATCTTTTGAGTTCCTGAGGCAGTATATAAAGTTTAGGCAATTGCCAATATCTGTAAGGGTAAATTCTTCTGCACAGATGCGAAATAGTTTTGGACTTTACTATCATCAAACATCTTCTACAGTTGTTGTTATTATTTTGTGCTTAACTTTTAACTATTGTGTTGGTTATCATTATTTTGAGAAGTCTTTGCGCTAACATCGATTGTTCGCGATAGGGACATGGAATAAATAAATTTATAACAAATATAATGATAATAGGACTAGAGTAACATAGATAAATATCAATAATATTTATACTTGGCTGCTAACTTGACAGCTAAATTAGCCATTTTATCATTATTAAGCTCTTCTATCAAGATCTCGCACTGGAATATCCTCTCCTTGATCTCCTCATAATTCTTCATCTCAAAAGATAGCTAGTTTATCTCTATATTCCTCTCCATGATTATCTTCTCCTTCTCCTCCAGTAATAGAGTCAGATATTCGTTATTTTTCAAGCATTCTTCTAAAGGGCATGGGTCTGTCTGTATAAACCTATTATATTTCTGCTAGGATCTCTGCATGCAGTCTTTAGTACGAGTTGGCTTTTTTATTGTATTCTATTTATCGTAAATCTTATTATTTTATTTGAGTGATAAATTAACTTATTTCAATGCTCTGTCTGATTTTAAATTATTGCTACTCAAGCTGTTCTAATCGTTGATATTTTGGTTCATTTTTAACTATGATATTTATTTTTATTTTATTTCCAACATTCTTTGCAGTTATTTGGTCACATCTGTTCTTATTTTTAGCTATTGTTCAATTCTTCTCATGTTCTCAGCTGTATTCCTTGCTTTTTACTCTTATTTGAACATCAATTCTCTGTTTAACATTAACTCCCGATTTAAACTATCGACTCTGCTCTAATCCTATTGAATCCTCAACTCCATATCATTGCATATCATAGACACTCTCCTCAATTAACATTATAAATGCAGTGCATTGTCGCGAATGAAATTATTTTAATTTATCAATTTCGAATTCTACAAGTTCTTTTGTTTTATCATCTCTTACAGTTAATTATTTTGAATTCTCATTGCGCATAATTATTTTTTTATATTTTATAGTTAGGCCAAGTATTTTTATTGTTCATTTTTTATCATTCTGCCCTTTGTTTCGCTGTTGTCCAGCCCTTTTTTGCTGCCCCCAGGCAATGTTTCCAGGGTCCCCATTGTTTCTATGGGGATATACGTTAATTTTAACTATTATGAATTTTTAACCAATTTGGGGCTCGATGCCAAGAAACTGCTATTTGGCGCTTTCCGAGCACTACCTACATAATATTGATTTAGACCCCTTTTTTATCCAGGATTCAGTTAGTCGAAGATCGCCGATATTGAAATTGGGAATTACCCTTTTATCGTTATTCTCGAATTCTTGCCTTGTTCAGACCCTAAGCTCTTTTCATGCAAATTATTTAAGCTTTAATCGCATTCGTGATGAGTAGAATTTATGCTGGATTCCCAGGGAGACCGGGATGTCCTTCTGAAGAACTTTTGACCAGTAATTGTCTGTTTAGAAGTCATATATTACAAGAAATAATCGATAAATAGAATTGGTCAAACAAATAATAGAACCTATTATAATATATCAGTTTCAACTAAAAATAGCCCATGCTTTTAATGCCACCTCGGATTGCCAACCAAAAAGAGATAAGAAAAATTATACTTTAATCATCACAAAATGTTACTATTTTTTATATTTATTTTTATTTTTCAATTCGAAACTGACATTTATTAAGTGATCACTGATTAGTATTTGATTGCGGAATATTCATAAAATAAGTTCAAAAATGGAAATCAGTTGAAAATAATTTTCATAATTTAGATGTTATATTAATAAAGTTAAAAGGAAAGGAATGAGGAAATATAGAAAAAATATTTTCATTGATTTTGCTATAATAGACTTCTTCTCATCCTTATTAGCTTTCTCATTTTTTGCTCAAATTAGTGTGCCAATTTATTCATTTTCATATTTACTTCGTTTATTTAGATGTCAATGTATGGTTTTTTTTTGAAATTTATATTGCTGTTGATTTCTTCGTCTTCTCTCTTACTATAGCATTGCTCTGCTCTTTTGCTATGTATTTTAGCTTCAGAGGATGACCTTTAAAATTGAGCGCTTGCACGAGGAGTTTCAGTTTAAATGATGTTCCTCAATGAAATTTTATTTGGTTTTGACTATTGATGTAAATTAAGACGAGAATGATGATTATCATCGGGGCTACAAATTTGGTAGCAAACTAGATTCACAAAACTACTACTTTTCCTCATTCCTTATATTTGAAGTAGACTGAGAATTATTTATAATGATCAAATAAAAAAATGGTAGTTTGATACCAGTCAGCCAAAATATAATATTTCCTTTAAATTTCTATTAATGTGTGTTAACATGTTTCAATCTAGTACCAACTCTTTCTGCTTTTCAGTTTGATTTTAGTTTTTTATTATTTATATATTTTAATTCACATGAAATCATTATTTATCAATTCGCTATCAAGGCTATTCAAGGAGTACCAACTAACTAATAAAAATACTAACATCTAAATCATCCAGCAATCTCTCTTCAATGCATTTAAACAATAGTTCAAAATTAAGGATTTGGAGAGACTTTCTCTCACTTAAATGAAAGTCATACTCAAGGTACCATGTCCTTCAACTACCTTTGACCATAGTTAAATCATGAATTTTAAAAGGCTAAGGCATTCCTATGCCATATAATAATCCAATGTCTGTGCGAGATGTCCCAGAGCAGATAATTGTCCTTTTAAAAATGAATAGCCATAGTAGAAACGCCAAGCCAAGCTGTAACACATATTTTTCTTCCTAGCCAAACTTCAGTCAACAGATCAAAGCATTCTAAGATGGACGTCAGCGTACAAAGTATCGGAGAATCTGCGCATAATGTTAAGAGATTCAGGAAATTTAAAGCGAGAATCATAACTATACCACATAGCCCAGAAACAATAAGAATAAAAATAGAATAAAACAAGAAAAACAAATAAAAAGCAAACAAAAGAGTAAGTGTACAAAAATAGACGATTTAATTTAACAAAGGGGTGAATAATGTGATGATATTACTTTTATTCTGTATTTAATATTTATATAAATAGAATGGATAATGTAACAGATAACAATAAATAACATTCAATATAATTAGATCTTAATGTTGAAAACTAAATGCAATAGCCAATGAAAATGAGAATGTTTAGCTCGATTATGGCTAAATCTTTTTAGGTTATATCCGGTCGCATGGACAATTCATGGAAAGATTTTACTGATAAATTATCATAAATTTAAACGTAAACCGCACAGACAGAACAGAAAAAAGTTAATGATGAAAAGTAAAAGAAGACAAAATCCTAGCAGAAGAGTAAACTGAAGATATAAATAAATGTAAAAAATATGAAAAAAGTAGCTGTGGAAACTCCAATTAATCCTAAATAGGCGCCATCAAACACATTTATCAGCGAACCACCAAATATACGAAAGAGAACAAGAAGTCAGCACAATACCCAGTTGAAGTCCATAAAGAAAGCAAATTAACAGATCATAGAAAAGGAGGAATAAGAGAAGAAAGTTAAGAGGCTAAAGGAAATAAATCAAAGAAAAATGTAACTCATGGACAGGTTGAAGAAAATAGACTCATAACTAATAGAAGTGAAGAGATAAAGTTCCCCAATTTTCGAGAAAAATAAAAGCTACTTGAACAACATATAGAAATCATTTATTTCCAATTTAAATCATTCAAGATCCAACAAACCCAATGAGAATGTTGTTGAACAGCATTTTAAAATCGTTTAAAAGTTATAGAAAATAAACAACTAAAAAATAAAAAGGCAATAGAAACTGGCTGAGTAATTTAAAAAAAAGCAGCAAATATAAATAATGAAAGTACAGTAGCTTGAAAATAAAAAAAGATTACTCCTTTAATAGAAAAGCAAGAGAAACGAATTAGCTATTTCCAAACTACTAAATAATAAAAATAAAACCACAAGCCATCCTATCCATCCTATCATGAACTAGTTCAACGAACTAGGGTAAAACTCCCTTCTCCCAATGACGATGATCAACAAAACAAATGGGTAGAAGAGAAAAGTTAATGATGGCTTATTTTTATAAGGGATTTAGAGAAGACTCTCCAATAATTTGCTTACTGAAAGAGACAACGAATATGAAGAAACGATAGAGAACAAAGATGATCATGCAGTTAAATAAAACGATAATTAATTAAATGAAAAGGATAATGAAAATTAACTGGAAGTAGATGGAATAGATTTCGAATGATTGAATAATTACTAAAAATATTTTTACGCTCATTATCAACTACAACATTCTTTCTATTTTTTCTTCTATTTCTGCTGCAATGGCACATTGGTCTCGCCAGACACGGCTTGAGGGGTATAGTTTGCCAATATTTGGGATGTTATCTTTTAGAATACTTCATTTATGTTAATATCCTATTTGGCCGAGGTTTAAATAAACTACATTTAATACTTTTGCGCCAACTCCTTCCCTTGTTCTTATGTAACTTTACGGTCAGAGGCCATATCACACTTTGTGGCTACTAAAATCATTTTCATATTGGAGTTTCCTGATTATCTGATCTGATCCACCCAACCTTCGATGTGAGTGAAACTTACAACATCAGTTATTGAATAAGTTAAGATTATTCCATGTGCCCCTTTATAAAAAGACTTGGTGATATTCCTAAATCTTTATTGGCCAGCCGTGTCCCAAATGTTGAGTGTCACCTGCTGTCCTTCGTACTAGATTCGTTTAATTTTAAAATCGACTCCTATTGTGCTTAAATAGTCACTATGGAAGGTATCCTCACAGTACCTGACCAGCAAATTCGTCTTCCCCACTCCGCTATCTCCGATTACTATATACTTGAGGGTCAACCCCTTTGCTTTTGACATCTTATAATATAAATTAGATAAAAAAATTCTTTAAATTTCGTCTGATGCTATAGTCATAAATTATTATACTTATAAATAATGAAGTTTCATCTTTCCAATTTATTTTGTCCGTCCTATAATGGATAAATTCTGATTAGTATATTAATAATTAGAGATACTCCTTCAAATCATAATATTTTTGATTTATTTTTGAAATGAATTTGTCCCATGAGGAAAAAGTTCTCATCAAAGACATATTCAATGTACGAGTCAGCAGATAGCAAGGGTACTTTATATCTAATTAAGAGATTCGAGCTCTATGATGTTGCTAGAAAATTTCATCAAATAGTTTGGAGCACTCGGTCTCAATGCATCCTTAGTTGAGAATAGTACCTACTATGACTCACTGCTGATGGAGATTTTATCTGTACCGTAACTTAGCATTCTTATTCAGAAACACAGACATTTTAGCCTACTTATAATCATGTCTAGCCAGATGCCATTACGTAATTGAAAAGCCCTGGAATTTAAACTAACTTGCTCAAAAATTTATTAAATACTCAGAAGAGGTATCAGTTTCTTTAAGATAGATTATCAAAAACTTTATTTACTTATCTCAAATCTAATTCGAGATATTTCCAGACCAGCTAGTCATAGATCCCGATTCTATAAAAGTCTCAGATCTATCTATCTCGATTTCAATGAGATTAATGACTCACTTTTAGAGAAAAGGGTTGAATTTGGAGCTATTCAATGTATTTTATCCGAAAATAGACCAATAAAATGGAGGAGATTTTGCTGAATCCTTTATTTAAGTCTTAATAGCCAGGCAAAGATTTCAAACAATTGCTGATTCCAAAGCATTTTTTTATCTTTCTTCATTATAGACCCTCATGTCAGTGCCTGAACTAAAAGCTAAGTTTATGAAATTACAAAAAGCACCATTTTTACCAGCTGAATTACATAAAATTCAGGGGTCAATGCTTGATAGACAATCTTCTCTAGGGCTTTTTTTCAGAATGTCCATTCTTGGACATAACCCTGGACCTTTTTACCAAGAAAATGAGGCCTGTAGGAGATATATTGAAAAAGTCACAAATGATTTAGGAAAGGACAGATTTGGAAAAGACAGAGTAAAATATTACACAGATCTACAAAATTAATATTATAACAAATTTATAGACATCTACAAAATATTTTTAAAGAAGGAAACTCAAAAACAATTTCTATAATGGAACTATGCAGCAATTCAAGGAAATTTAGGCAGAACAAAACTGGGAACCCGTCTTTAATCAGCTAATAATAGCAATCTATCTTCAGATGGCTTCATGCTAAATCTTTATTTTTGTCTACTCAGTTTATGCAAGCCAATATTCAATATAGAAACTGGAAAATATAATAATATTAACCCCGAATATTACATGTACAATGATAGAGCAAAACTCTGCAAATATGAAAAAATTAACAAAAAAGAAGTAAATATTGGGCAAAAGGTTGTTGAATTTGGAACAATTACCTAATTTTTCTTCTTAGCATGGTAGTTACTCTATGTAGGAGTCATACCTTTGCATGAAGACTTTATTGAGTATATGAAAGAAAAAGAAAGATTAGCAAAAATGAAGGACAAGATACCTCCAAATCATCCTATGAAATTTAAATTGGATGAAGAACTGGCTCGACTAAAAGCCAAGGTTGTGATGTTCTACTTAGTTTTGATGGAAGAAAATATTATCAATCCCACAATAAAACTTTTTAATCTCCTTTTATTTATGCTACCCAATTGGATTGGAGTGGATTATGATGACCTTCAAGACTGCAAGCTGAGAAAAAAAAGTAAGCCCAATGAAATCATTTATTTTTTGCCTGAACATTTACTGTACTCCATTTACAAATACCATATCAGCATCTTCGAATTTAAATAACATTATCTTTCGATTGTAGGCTTAGGACATGTTCATGAATTATTGAAGCTTACTTGCTTAATCCTCAGTGAATAAAGCATTGTTTCGAACCCGTACATAGGAGCAAACTTTATCGAGTTAATATGTTACTTCCTCTATGAAAATAAAACAGGTATTATGTACGAAGCTTTTAAAACGAATTCTGTCTGCCAGAAAAACTTGACCTATGGCCTGATGAAATTTTATTGCGATATAGCAGTCACAGGGTCCAGCCATCAATTCTATTCAAAATTCAGGTACAGACAATAAGCTAACAGGATATTTATGGCCCTTTGGCTCCATGAAGTATATCGTGAGAATTTAAAGAGCTATTTTAAGACCGAAGTATTTGAAAGATTTTTGAACATGGTCATGGTTGACACAACCTACTGCTTTGATGAAACCAACTAAAAATATGCCACATATAAGCAGCTTGAGAACAAAGCCCAAACTGGAAAGCTAACATAAGAAGAACAAAAAAATGAATAGCAACTATCATCTCAGATACAGGCTACTCTCCTTCAAAGCACTTCAAATATCAAATTAATTAAATAGCTCTCAAAATGGAGCCCATAAACTTTTTATTCATAAACATTCCTGAGTGACATTGTGTTCTTATTGAATCACATCCTTCAAACATTTATCGAGCCAACAACTTTCGTCGCCAATCGACAGTTACTTCAGAAATATAAGTTTGAGAAAGACTTAGTTTTGAGTAATATTGTTCAAATCTATGTTAATTTAAATGTAATAACCTCTTTATCCTTAGATTTCAGAGAAATTTCCACAATAGATATTAAAAGATCAGAGATATTATAAAAAAGAATATTTTGTCAAGGCACTTCAAAGAGCTAGTAATTAACATCAAACGGATGTCGCAACACTCTAAAAATTCGAATAGCTTATCAGTAAATTGAATAAGTCTATGTTCGACGATGAACCAGATGAGGAAATTTATGGTTAGATCCCTGATAAATATCTCTGTAGTCTCATGAGCACAGTAAATATCAAATAATTTAGCTTATGAAAGATCCAGTCAAGCTGCCTTCAGGATATATCGTGGATAGAGTCTACATTCACAAGCATTTACTGAATGATGAGAGAGACCCCTTCACCAGAGCGCCACTAAAGAACGGAGAATGGAAATAACTGAAAGATCTCCAATAATAGATAGCGAATTGGAAGAAGAAGAGAATGCAATAACTAAAAGGAGCAAACAAAGAATTGAAGTATGGTAAAATAGGACAAAACAAGAAGGATGATGAGTAAAAATCATTGTATGATGGGAACAAAATTATGAAGTATGATGGTTAAGATGAAGATGAAGAGGAACAGCCTTGATAGGCAACTTTTAATGTATAGATTGGCTAATTATATCTATCATATTTCTATTTCATTTATTTTCGCAAACAATAACTCAGAGTTCCCATCTAAACTTACTTCCTATATTGATAATATCTAATATAGATGACCTACCCATATGCTATTTAAATCTTAGCGGCATACCAAGCACTTAATTATCTCCCGATCATGTGAGTTGTTTTTATTAGTCTCAATAAGGCACTAAAAATAATCCTAACGAATCACGAATGATTTAAGCATCCCTATTCTGTTGGATGGGACTGATTGCAAAGAAATTTCACTTCTGATGACCTGCTCATCTAAAAGTTTATTTTTGAGAGGAGTTTTTTCTTAAAGAGGAGCTTGCGTCTACTTCTTAAAGTTGTTCTTTTTGCTCGTGGTAGCTAATTACTGGTTTCGAATTTTCTTAAGAATTTTCAAGTGCAAACTCATGTTTCAGAAAAATGGATTTACTTAAAAATAGTAAATATATTTATAATAAGTGTTTTTAATTATTAATTATAAACAGCTAAACAGATTAAAAGAAACCTGACTTAAATTTGCGAGAGTTTTGCACATGTTAAGAGTAAAGTATTATTTAAATATCAGAAATCTTTCATGTTGGTAAATTATTCAGGTTTTTAAACTGCTTCTGTTAATTTTAGCCGATATTTGATATGTTTTGCATAATTTTATACTCTCGAATTAAAAATATGACTTAAACAATGTTTCCTTAAATATTACACCGAGATTATCCTCAGGACCTTGGCGAATGGGTTCTTCTTACTTTATATCCAAATTTATCTCAGCTCTAAAATTGTATTGATTTTATTCCTCAGGCTTAGAGCATATTCCTTGAATTTTTCCATATTTATCTCGTGTTTAGATAACACTTTCATCACATATTCGTCATTTTTTGAAATAAAATTTGTAATTGCTTTCCCATAATTCTTTGGCACATTTTTACTTTCACTTAACTTGTGGTTGGAAGCAGGCTCTTACTACTAAGAGGGTTGGTAATCAGATTATGAATTTTATTTTATTTTTATTTTCTTTTTTTTATCCGCAAATGAATATTTTTATTTTTATTTTTTTTACTCTTTAGAGCCTTTTCCTGGCAAAGTTGACCCTTCAGAGGATGTAGCTTTGCCATTGGGTTCATCAGAGGACTTAAAAAGAGCTTCTGTGAGATAGTTATTAATCAAAAGTTGTTGATTCACCTGGTATTGAACGAAAAGGAGTTCGTTCAAATATTATTCTTTTAATTCATTTCTGGATGAGAAATTCCCCCTTCCTTCAGGAAGTATGGTTTGGATAACTGGAATAATTTTATGTAAGCTTTAATTCTCTTTTGACATAGTAGATCAGAGTAGAATGTCAATTTATAATTATAAATGGTTGAGATAAATATTTTTTTACTTCCTAATCACCTTCTTCAGCTCCCAAATCCAAGTTTGAGATTGAAATTTCAAGAAATAAATAAAAAAAGAGAAAAATATGTTATTGGAGTCTATTTGCTGTAAAAAAATATAAAATATATAAAAGTGAATCTAAAAACGAAAAAAGGAAGATAAAAAAAAGAAATAAAATAAAAATAGATATTGTTATATTTGTTCAAGTGCTTGTATACATCATTAATTCATTCAGATCTTATGTGAGATACCTTTCTAATTTATGATATAGAATCTCATTTAATTATTCGTTGACTTGATTCAACCTATATTGTTTGATGCAGCTCTCACCATCAGCTTCATCTTTCAATTGGATGATGAACTAAAATATATATTTCTCTATCTATATCTATTTTTATTCAGATTTTCTGAAACTTATGTTACATGATATCTAATATTTTATCTCTCCTTCTCCCTCACTAACTTTCCTGACTTCGAAATTTGCCTACATCCAATCCTATTCAAAAATCTCATACCCATTTTTACTATTTATTAACTTCTCCTCTAAAAATGAATTCACTAACTGTCCTATCATTT
>ERZ724508.1277-NODE-1277-length-15395-cov-6.108670_pt1 | contig 15395 bp, 3 predicted proteins | sample MGYA00376041_ERZ724508 | MGnify/ENA primary metagenome ERZ724508 (study PRJEB28724, sample SAMN07190887) | wastewater metagenome | isolation source: effluent of sewage treatment plant in Hong Hong | place: USA: Christiansburg, Virginia | collected 2016-03-01 ...
TTAAATACTTCTAAGATTAATTTTAATTAGTCAAATGTTTATTCAAAGCACATATCTTCTAATAATATTTATCATAATACTTGATTAATTAATTTGAATTCATAAAGGGGCAATTTATTTCCTCATGCTTTTATATTATTTAAGATTATTTCCATTTGAAATTAATATTATTAAATAAAAAACTTATTATATATTATAATTAATATTAATTTTTGCTCTCGAGTGCTTTGAGTTGATTTTGAATTTTATTTAATAACTTTTTATTGAATTATTCTTGAATATTTTTCTCAATTAGTTTATCTAATACAAGTTACAAATGTTTCAGGGTTAACAAACAATTTTTATTTACCATTAGTAAAAAACATGCATATTGTCTTGACAATAAAAGATCTTCTTTTTCATCAGATAGATAATATAATTCCGATAGCTTTTATATAATTTCCAATTTATTGGGATTTAACAATAAAATCTCTTCATAACAAAATATAGCAAAGCTAGTTCTTTTTATTTTACTTTTTAACTTTCTCATATTAAATAGCTAACTCAAGCCAAAGTTCTTAACTCTAAGGATAAATCTCTAAAGCTTTGTTTAAACTAATAATATAATCATTAATTGATTACTACTACTTTAATATTGATAGTTTCAGTAACTGTGTCTAAATATTATATTTGCTAATAATCTCTAGCTCATCTTTAATATATTTGTCAGCTTTATCTATCTAGCCAGCATACAATAGTATTTTTACATAATTTTATATAACTTTTTTACACTTTCCAAATACATTCTTTAATTTATTATAGCTACTAAATAAAACATCTTTTTCGCCAATCTCTGCACTTATCTAGCAAATCATATCCAAATCCTAGTAATCTTTTTATCATACAGTTTTCAGAGTTGTGGTCAAGCTATTATTGAAATTTCTTTAGTCATAATGATTTATCTAAGGGAATTATATCAGTGAACATTTATAAATTATTTTTATTAAATTTCTTGTTTTTTGAAAATCTCTGATTGATCTTTAAATTGAAATCACAGGAAAAATTTTAGCTATTTTTAAATTTGATTAATTGTTACTGGATCCCTTACAATTTAATCTACATTTTTATATAACTCTGATAAATAATTGTATAATAGTCTTTTGTTTATTTGTTTATTGAGATCAAGTACAGAAGCTGTTAATTATTATCTATATACATTATTTTTGTTTTATATTAAAGTTAAAGCTTTTATTCTTAATTATTTCCAAAATTATATGTATTAGTCTTAGTCTATTTCTAATAAACTGGCGAGATTTTTGAATTATTATTTTATAATAAATTGGTCCCAAAAGTCTTGGGAAATTTTCATTGGCTCAAAAACACAAAATTGAGGAACACTTTTTTTTATTTTCGATATTAAAATGCCACTGTTAAGTTATATTATAATTTTAAGCATGTCTAATAATACAATTAAGTGAAAGTTTTACTCCTTTAACACATTGATTGTACTAAATATTGTTTATAGATTCTATCATAAATTTAAGAATACCATTATGACTTGTTAGGTGAGGTTCTTATTAATATAATAAGGGGAGTTTTTCTATATAACTTAACTTAGATCGATAATTTTTCTATATTTCTCTTTAAATTTGTTAAAGGCCGGATGATTAATATATTATTACATAGACAGTCATTTTTTAGGTTCCTTTTAATAGCCTTATATGAGCAAGTCTTTTAGAGTTGAAGACAAATTATACTAGGAGGGAATAACAAATTCTAAAGTAAGAATTTGCTTTTAAAGTTCAATTTTATTAACAGATGCAAAATATAATTTTTTGGTAAGCATTTTATATAAACAAGTATTAAGTGCCCACACATCAACTTTTTGATCATATTCTTGTTATTCATCTGAAAACAGTTCGGGAGCCATAAAAGGAGCTGTCCCCAAATTCGTTTATAATAAAGAAGAGTTGCTTGCAAATCCAAAATCCGCAATTTTAATCATTCCATTTTTAATAAGAATATTCTCCGGTTTTATATCTCAATGTGTTATAGTATTATTGTGAAGAAAATTGAGACCTATACCTATTTAAAGCACCATCTCCATATAGTGATCCTCTCATAGATCTGTTCTTCATAACGTGGAGAGTAGAGAAGAATCACAAAACTCAAGTATAATATATATTTTAAATTAGTCTTCAAAGTGATCCAAAAGCTTAACAAAAAATGGAATCTAAGATTCTGAAGCCATTTTTTATATTTCAACTTCTCTTTAAAAGGCTAGCTCAATGTAGTCTCCATAAACATTTAGCTTTTCCTTTTCTATTACTTTTACAGCTATTGGATCTTAGTTCCTTAAATCTTATCCTTTGAACACTGTTCCAAAAGCTCCATATCCTAGAGGCTTCGTTTGATAAAATTCATAAACACCATTTAATAACTCACTCATTATAATTTATTGAATACTTTTAGAATTATTGATAAAAAAAATTATATTATTTAAAAGTTATTATTATTATTGCTAGTTGTTCTGCGGGACATTATTCCAAGGTAAAAAGGATCTTAAAAACAGACCAAACAAATTTCCTTATAAAGGTTAATTATTTTATGCGTTTATTTCATCTGGAATTTGATCTATTGGAACATCCATTGATTGCTGAATAAAGTTAGCATTTCTTTTGTATAATGTAACATTAATTGGTATATTATATTAATTTAATATCTATTTATTGTCAATAAGTTAAAGTTGTGTTTATCTTAATTGTTATTGTGTGTTTTAATCAAGACTTTATAAGTAATTCAAGCATTTTTAAATATATATAGTTAAGTATTTCTTTTTCCAAATTTCGTTGGTTAATTCAGAAATCTTATCAGTATAGTATTCAATATCCTTCTGGGTTATATTTTATTTTTCTTATTAATAAAATTAGTAGTTCTCCTAGTGGTCCTTTATCTGTGGATTGTCGAGCATTTCTTTTAAGGACTTTTCGGTTTTAAAGTAATTTTGTTTTATTTACTCATTTTTAGTAAGAATAGTTTTAAAGACATTAGGATATAAAAATAAAGCCAATATAAGACAACTTTCACTTTTATTAATTAAGCTGATAAAGTCCATATTAATTATTGATAATATTTAACCCTAATTAAAATCAATGACTTTATTTATTTTCTGATTTTCATTTAAGTCTTAATTCTCCAATTCAAACAAACAACATGTTCATGTTACTAGAATATTAGCCATTAGTAATAATGAGCAATCTTATTAAAAAAACTAGTTTCCAATGAGGTTGCTATAGTCTAAATACCACTAATATGATCTTGAAAGCAATGCAATTTTATCCATTAGCAAAATTGCACCGTAGGGATCATTTGTAGGGGATATTTTAAGTAAAAGTTTAGTGTAGCTTAGAGCAGATTTAAAACAAGATTTTTTAATTAAAATCTCTATAAAGTTAAATACAGTCAAGAAAAATATTCTATTCAATTCATTCTCATTAACTAGAATTAATCTCTTTCCATAGTTCTCTTTAAATATTTGAAACTCGTAGCAAAAAGACTCTTCATATAAATATAAAAGTTTCTCTAAACATATATTAGAGTTATTGTGGTCTTATTTAAGTCAGTAGAATTCGGAAACTGCAAATAAAGCATAGGGATGAGAAGGATTATTTTGGAGAAACTCCATTAATAAATTAATGTCCATTGAGTTCTGTATTTCATCAAATGTTGATTTGGTATCTAAAAGTTTTTTATAAGGAGTGATTTCAAAGTAAATAAATTTATCATCTTCTTTTATCTTTTCCATCCCTAATCAATTTGTTAAAGGAAGTAAGATAGTGTCATTGTAAACCAAATAGTGTTTTTTCTTCGACTACATAGACTTAAGTTAGTGTTACTACATCTTTATTTATTTTTTAGAAAGCCCCTGAAATTAGGAAGTGTCTGTGAGTTTGATTTGCTGAAACATTTGGCATAATTCTTTATTGTAGTTAAAAGAGTTTTAAGGTGTATTTAAAATGTCAAATTTATTTTTTAATATTTCTTCTTATAAATTATTATCTTATTTACTTTCTATTTTAAAGTCAAAGTCCTAAAATTTATCTTTTAGTTTTTCTTATTTGATTTAAGTCTGATTCTTATTCTTATTATCTTTTTTCTTTTTCTTTTTTTTAGATTATTAGGAGTTAAAATTATCTTTTTTTATATTTAATTCTATTTCATCTTTTGTATCTTCTATCTGCAAATCTTAAAAATTACCAGAATTAGATTAATTATGATTATCATCATTGTTATCATATGTATCAAGAGTATCAAAGAAGGCAAAATTATTACTAGCTATGGGCATACTATCTTATTATATCTTTATTTAGTTTTGTTTTTCGAATTCCTCGTCTTCTTTTTGTTTCTATAGCTTTCTAATGGCTCAGGACATAATTATAAAAAATTAAAACTAAATATAATAATATTGATTCTTTATTTATCTGGAGCTGAAACTGGAGAATGATCTGATGTTTTTTCCCCTCCAAGACCAGGAATAATGTAAGCCTCAAGAGCTTTAGGAGCCCCACCTGGAAATGGATCGGAATAATGAATTTGCTATTCCTTTCTTATAATTTCAACAACCTGTTTAATTTTTTTGTCAAATCTCTCTAAAGAACTCATTCTTTTTTTCTTTTTAAAAATATATTTATAAATCTCTCCTTTTTCAACTTTTAATTAATAAAAGTTCAATAATAATTTATGCAGCTTTCTAACTTTATTTTTGCTTTTTCTAAATTTCTCCTCATTAATCCAGTTGATACTTTTTTTATCCCTCGTCTAACTCTTGTCTCTGAAATCTTTCATATTAAATATCAGTAGTTTTGTTTCTATTTCCTCATACTCATCGTCATCATCTTATTCTTTATACTTTTTTCTTAACTATCTATTCTATTCTCGGAAGCTTTAATAATCAAGTGTCTCAATTTTATGTTAATTCTCTGCACAAAGTTTTATTTATTATAAAGGTAATAAATACTCTATAATTGATCTTTGTTCTAATAAATTATTCATTTAAACATTTTTCTCAGCTTGACTTAAATGGACTTTATAATCATAGCTAAAATCAATTAGTTGTCTTCATTGGCTGAGTTTTTATATCTGCTTGTTAATCTTTTCTAATTAATGTTTAAGTTGTTACTCACTTAAAGAGTTTATTGTCTACAAATATTGTCTATGTTTAATATAAATAGAGGCATCAAAGAATCAATATTATCATTGAATGATACTTAGTGTCCATAAAAAGAAAACAATCATTTCTGAATTATAAATTTAATTTTTATATATTGATTAAATTATTAAAAGTCATATACTTTTTATATGTTTTAGATTTTTTATGAAGTGCTATAAGGTAGTCCTTATTATTTATTTAATCTCTAATATATTATTTTATTTTCCGGTTTTTATGTTTCTAAATTGTAAGACAATATGTTCTCTTTGCAGATAATGTAACTAGAATCATTTTTATCTTCTTGGCAATCAAATAAATTATATTTTTGATTCATTTATCATTTATTCTATAAACTTCAAATAAAAGGAAGCATTTCTCTGTTTAAAATACTGAAGATATTATCATCATAATGTTTTTCATCGTGGTTTAAGTAATCATTGAATTAAAAATCTCTTGGCAATCTTTCCTCAAAATACTAATTATTATATTTATTATATTTTGGATCATATTTTATTATTTTATTCTTGCAAATCAATTACTAATCATTTTCAGGATCTGTTTGGCAAAATCAAGATTATGTAAAAGATCTAAAAAAGCTTTTATATTTTTTATTTAGAGATTATTAAGTATTCGGTTCTTCTTCAAAAGATCTTTCCCAATTCATATTATAATAAGTTTTTATAATGATTTAAGTTTAATGTTATTTTTCTAAAATAAGTATAGAAAAAAATTGTTAACCAAATACTAATGTTATTTACAACAATAAAGTAATTTAAATAGGCTTGAACTTTATTATTTGAAACCACTTCTGGCCAAACATTTGAGAACTCAATAATGTTTGATGTTAATTAAATATTTGCCATTCCAAATGGTTTGTTGTTGGAAATAACAGATATAGGGGAGAACACTTTATAGATTCAAAGAGAAATAATATCTGGAAATTAAAAAAGTATAAGTAATAACCAAAATTATAGTTACGTAAGTTTAATTGATCATCCTATGAATGATCTTTAACCAGTTCAAATAGGTATTGATGAATAAGTATACTATAATAAAAGCATAAGAATTATACAAACCGAAAACATGCTGCCTTTTTTAATACTCTACGATAATATAAACTTAAGAAACTACTTTGGATTTTTAGTGATGAATACTTAATAACAAAAATAAAGAATGAAGTGTATAAATACAATATCTGATCTTTAGTTTTTTAATTAAAAAGATACAGATTTTGAGGAACGATTTTATTCTAATGCCTGTTTAATTAAAATAGACATTGTTTCTTAAGTTTCTGAGAGTAATCATCATATTTGAAAAATGATTATTCTTAAAAACTGACTGGAATATGTTTAAAAACACATAGTTAAGTTTTATTTGTATTTCTAAATAGATTGCTTTATTGATCTCTTTTAGTTGATTTTCGTTAAAGATATTTAGTCATAACAAAAAATAGGTTTAAAGTTCAAATTCGTATAAAGATATCAAAATTCTTATTTTGTATAGTAACTATGTTTTAAAGAATATAAGAATGATTATTTACTAGAATTAGCAATTAGTGACTATTAAGACATTGTTTCAGGATCTTTGAGTTCTGAAAACAAATTTGAAAAATCAACTTCAAATAATAAAGATAATTAAAATAATGATATGACTATTTAGCTATAAAATATCAACTTCAACTATTTAAAATAATTAAATATAAAACATGATTGTGTTTTAATAGAGTAAGAGTAATAGTAATTGTTGCTTACTGGACCTCAAAAATTGTTTTAAGATACTAATATACTTTAGTTATTTGATAATGATAAAATGTGATTTAGATAAGAATTATTTTAAATCTTTATAGAATTATTCAAAAATGTTTTAAAGCAAAATGAATTATGTAGCATTATAAATGTGTTTTTTAACATTCAATAATTTGTTTTATAAGATAAAATAAAATGAAGTGAAGATAAAATTCTAAGAATTATCATGATACTATCTAATATGAGCTAATAAGATATAAATCTTTTACTATAATGACCATTTAGCTCAAATATTGATCAACTAGATAAGAAAAATATAAAATAATTGTCTTAAATTTTTCTTTATAATAAGCAGCTTTAAAACCATTTCAATGTTTAATATTATAATAATTTGTTAGACAATTAAGTTTTAAGACTGATTGGTTTTATAAATACTTAGGATATATCAGTTTTAAGAAACAACTAGTAAATAATTTTTGAGCATATCCATTTACTGTTTGAGAATCTTAAATTCCAAAAGGAAAACAATTAATTATTGTAGGAGCTATCTGTAATATTATATAATATTACTATAATTAAAGGATAGTCTTATATATTATACTAGTAGTATTATCTTAGCAACATTATCATTTTAAAGTAATTTATATAAGAAGACTATATCTCCCAAATATTGCTAAATAGTACACTAAATAGTGCAAAATGTATTATTGCTTAAGAAATTCCAATTGATATTTATTAAAATATACAATAGATATTTAATAATATTTCTAAAGAAAATGTGAAATAAATTTCGCAATAAAAATATTTGATCTTTAAAAATATTAATTATTTAGTTAAGTTAATATTATTGTCCTAGAAACAAGAAAAATATTTAAATCATTATATTTAAATCTAAAAGGAAGATGATATTTAAATAATTAACTCTGTTTTAATGCAACCAACCATTACATAAGAATTTGAATAACTATATAATATTAAGGACCCTTAATACTCTATTAATAGAAATACATTTAAAGAAAAAAAAGACCATCAATATTTATAAACAATCTTTGACTTTTTTATTAGGGAAAACATTACGAAAGAATACATAGACTCGTTATAGCTAGGAATTTAATATATATATATAAGCTACATATGATAAATTTGACTTAACATTAGTCATATTTAGCAGTAGTAATAAATAGATAAAAAGATATTTGAATTAATTAACCGAATTGATCTTTATTATAATATTTTGTTTAAAAATAAATTTAGTTAAAACTCAAGCTCATCTTTAGATTGAAATTTAAAATTTGAAAAATCTGGTTCCCTTTTAAACCTATAAGTAAATTCCCTTAATAAAAAGAAAACAAATAAAATATTGTCAATTGATCAATTAACTAATAATGTTAATAGTACTCAAAACAAAATAAATCAATAAGCTTTAAATAAATAAGAGTTTGTTTGAAAAATATAGCAAAAAGATTACTAAAATTTACATTATATTAATAATAAATAACTATAATGATAACTTGTAAGATATTTCTCAACTTTGGATTATTTAACACTTTCTCATCAATAATCATAGATTATTTTAAATAATAAAAATCTCTCAGAAGAAGAAAAACAATATGATCTTTAAAACCTTTTACTTCCATTATTATATCAAAGAGCATCATCAGTTTTGGGGGAATCTGCGTGGTGATTTGAAACAATTCAGGCATCATAGACTCAATTGATTTAAATTCCATAAATGAATTTAGGAGGAAAAATAAAAGAACAATAGATGCACATTAAGTATATATTCAATTGAGAAAACATAGAAGATATGAGCTAATTAGAATGGTTTGATTTTAACAGAGGAGTTGCCGAAGGGTTAAAATATAATATAGAAGATATTTCTAAGTAGAATATGGAGACTATTTGAATATGGATTGAATATCAGTGTGGAAAATATAACAGTCAAGAGCAAGCTGGCTTATTGTTCTCACTAGGATTAAGAGGTTTGTTCAAATGCTTTACCATCACAGATATTTATTAAAATTTAAGAGTAAATAATGAGGCCCGAATAATTACAACTCTTTTAGGGCTTGCCTTGCCAAGCAACAACGCAATAAACTTTAAGCCAGATGATACAATAATTAAGTCATTTAATTTACATTTGGAGTTTAACTACAATGGAAACACAGACATTTAGATAAGTAGAAGTGTGCAGTCATCTGCACTTTTGTCTTTAGCAATATATTTAAAAAATCACAATGAAAAATAGCATTCTAATATGTTTGTGAAATAAATATATGCGCATGCTATAAATGAGAATAATATTAATAGAGAAAACTATAGTCTAACGGCTGGCTTTGGGCTTGGACTAATCAATTTAGCTAAAGGTAACTAATTTATTTTGTCCCATGAAAAAATTGTTACTGAGTTATTCGATATAATTAAAGGTAATACGATTGTAAAAAAGGATAATAAATATTAAAGTAGTAATATTTTGGAACCAAAAACAGGAAATATATAAGTTTAATCTAAGTCTGCATTAATTGCTTTATCTTTAATATTTCTTAAGTCTGAAAATAAACAAATATATGACTAAATATAATTTCCTCAGACAATATTTGAAATTAACGAAATGAATATCAATGACATGGTTATTAAATGCTTGGCCAGAAACTTTATATGCTGGAATGAAATGAAAATTAGCAAAAAATGGTTGAGAAAATAAATACCAATAAAAATACTCTCATTAATGCACGGCTCTTTAATTGAGATTTAAAAAGAATTTTCTCTTAACGAAAATTTCGATAGATTAGATTACCAAAATCTTACCATAATATACTACTATATTATTGTCGGAAATATATTTTCATTAAGTTTCAAATATTCTGGAACAGGAAATGAAAAACTTTGAAAAATTATTTTACTTTATTTATAAGAAGTATAGTAGATTTAAATTAATTAAAATTTATTTATCTAAGACTTTACTGTTTGAAATAAACTTGATGAATATACTTAATGGTTTTTAACCACCGTTTTAAGCATGTGTTTGGGGATAGTTATGGCTGGTCATTGTGACGAAACCATATTTGAAATATTTAGTAATTTATTATATAAGCTTTAGAAAGTTTAAGCTTTTAAAGAAAACGTATATGGCTTTTAACAATGCATATAAATGTCTATGGGTTTCTTATTTTTTAAGAACGGCTGTTTAACATTTGGCAATAATAATATTTAATTATTTTATTTGCTCTTGAGTTGTTACCCTTAGTTTGCTTCACAAATAGATGATAATAAATACTATTTATAAGTTTACAGATTTTTCTATATTTAAGCATTGTAGAATAATCTTTTTAACATAGTAGATGTTGATAGTTAATAGGCTTAATAATTATAGGTTAGAGTTAAATACCTAGATCATAAAAATAGAGAAAAATAGGAATCGTTGACCACTCCTCTATTTTTATAAGCCTCGTATAGAAGATTAAGTCTTAAAATATAGAATTCTGAATTTTATTCCTCCGAGTTCTATTTTAATAATAATGACTTAAGTTAAAATATATATTTTATTAAGTGAAAAAATCCTATTGGACTTAACAAGGAAGATCTTTTTAGCTTTTTATAGTTCTCTAAGCATAATTAAAAATAGATTTGTTATGTCTAAGATAACTTGTTTGAGATATCATCGATTATTAGATAGTTTTATAGAAATCAAAAAGATAAAAAAGAAGAATATGACTAATACTTTATAAAAATATTTATTTAGACAATATATGAGTATTTAAACAGAGATAAATTGGACGAGTTGCTAGTTAAGCTAAAGTGCGAATAAGTACTATAAACAATAAACAATCAAATAAAAGAAGTAAATTACCAAGATTTATAAAATGCTAATTTAATAAACGTGTTTGATAAATTTACAATGAAATAAAAATGAATTAAAAATATTTAAAAATACTAAACAAATAGTAGTTAGTAAATTTAATTCTTACCAACTTGTATTGAATAAATATACGGGTCAATACTGGAATAGCTTAGCAATAAGGATATAGCTTTTAATGATTCTAGGTTTTTTTTAATACTATTATTAGTTCTATAAACAGATTGCACTTACAGTGTTATATCGCTGCTATAGTAAATTAATAAAAGTCATCTTTAAAATATCAATGAGATTATTTTATTAATATTGAATGATAAAAATCTCAATTTATCTTAAAAATAAATTAGTTTAACAGCTACATTAGTTTCAAAATTAAAATTATAATAAATAAAAATTATTAAACCTTTTTTAACTCCTCTTCTATGAGAGTTATATTTTCATTATCATTTTTTTCCAAAGAAATATTCTCATCTATCTACTTTAAAGAGTCTAATTAATGATGATGTTTATCAACATTCTAAAAGCTCCTTTTAGAAAATTGCTGCGATGAGGACAAGTTACTTTTCATTTTGTTAATTTGTAATGAAACTTTAGAAACGAGCTCTGGGTTATTTCCAAAATAAAGTCTTTTTAGCATTAATTAGAAATATTTGATTTATTCTCTTGTGGTTAATGATAGTAGCTCTCTAAAATTCAACTCTTCAATATATTAGTCTATTGCTTTTAAATTGAGCCAAGCAATCAAAATGTTAAAAATAAGATAAAAAGTATTAATTGCCATCTCGGCTATTGCTAACTTTTTAAGCCATTATGAATTAATAAGATTTTAATATTGATATGGAATAATTGTTGAGGAGCTGAGCATCTTTATTGTGAAATCTATCTCCAGCAAAGGCAAAGTTTATAGTATTAACATTTGTATAAAAAACAGCAAAATTATACAAGATTTTAAATAATCCTATTTAGTTTGACAAATCTTCAAAATCTCTTTCAAAACATAAAAGGCTATAAATAATATTGCTAGGCCTATCAAAATATATATTGAGGCTTAGATGTATCCTAATATCAAACAAATTTAATAATTCTCCTTTTAAACAAGTCCTGCTATCAAAAATGTAAATATAATTTTTTATATTTGATAAAAACCGTTATTTAAAACTCCATTAACCAATCTATATATATTATTTTGTATAAATATCTCTAAAAGCATAGGTAAAAAACAGGTTGGAATGCATACTATTATCAACGTGAGATTGTTAATTTCTTGTATATAAAATAAAAACAAAAATAACATATATATAAAATCTAAAAACTTATCAATAGTAAAATACAGGGTAAAATAATCGTTAGAATCTTTCTTACTAGATTTCTAAAAAACTATGAATAGAAAAATGCTGTATTTCAAATGCATAGCCCACATAAAACAAAAATAAGGAATAAAGTTTGAAATTTATTGGTTAATTGTTAAAAATACTAAAAGAGCTCTAACCAAATTCTAAAAGCAACTGTGTATTTGAAATGCCATTATCGAGTTAATGGCTTTTTATGCAAATAAAGATTGACATTAAATAGTATTTAGGCTTTTTATTTTATTTTAGCTTGTCAAGCTTTATCTTATATCAGGCATACATATTATTTAGTTTTTATTTTTTTCTGTTGTTGTATTTATTTCATTTGTTTCTTTTTAATTCATATTATTTAATTAATATTTAAATTTAACTTATAACTAAAATTATTATGAAAATAATTGTGCTATTTTTGAGTTTTTATTTAACCAAAGATATTGACTATACTTGCGGCTACAGTTAAGAATATGTTGATAAATTACAAGAAGACTAACTAGCTTGTTTATAGGGTTATGAGGGTTCAAATTTGATAATTTAAGGAATGGGTTATGAGAACTGTTTTGGTTCTTCTTATGAATAGCTTTACGATACTGTTAGTTTTATCGAAAAACAACAAGTAGAGATTTTTAAAGACTATTTTATCAATCAGAAAGAAATATTTTGCAGTCCATTGGCAAATTAAAAGAAATAAAGTCAACACTATAAAAATTGTTTAGAATTTTTTAGTAAATTAGAAGATAGAGTTGATAATTACTTTTATTATTTTAGTTCAAATGAAAACTCTTACTTAATTGAGCCTACATAAAAGGACACATAGTAATTGTTTGAGCAAATTAACTTACAAATAAAAAAGCTTAATGAATGCAAGCAATAAAAAACCCAAATTTTTGACTAAATTTGATAGGTATTAATTAATAGATTTATTCTGATGTTTCAGTAAACAAATAAAAGAGCTTTAAACTAAGACACTATTGAGTTTTACAAAAATCCCTATGGATAAATGTATGCATAGAAACTTATTATTAGGCCAGAGAATTTGAGAAGAATTCCAATAGAGAAAGAGAAAAAGACCTAAAGTATAACCTCGTTAGTTACAGAAACTATTACTAAAGGTGCTAATTTTATAAAAGAAACTTTCAATGATATAAGCAATAAAGCATTCGAATAAATAAAAACCTCCAAGCCTATCATGTCTTAAATAGGAGACATAAAAAATACGATTTTGAAAAAAATTGGTTAAGCAGATGCAGGAGCCTTACCCTAAGCACTTTCTTAATAAATATTATATCTCACTATAATTTATCTAGTAATGAATTCCTAATAAAGTCAAATAATTTAGTTTGACGTAAATTAAGAAAAAAAAGCCCTTTAAGAGTATAAATGATTAATTAATAACGATAATTTTGTGACTTATATCTAGATATCATAATAGTTATACCAATAGCAGTGTTATTATTCTTCGTTGATACTTTCAAAGGAGCTGATAGAAAAAGGTTCGCATTATTTTAACTCAGAACTGTCTATTAACCTAATCGAGCTTTATCATTTAATTGGGTAATGTTTAATATAAATTGAGCTATAAGAAAACAGAAATACAAGTCCTTATTAGATTCATATTTAGTAATTAGATTTACTGGATATCAAACAACTTAAAGATTATTTCAGTAACTTATCTATTGCAATTAAATTTATTAATTTTAGAATTACTAATATCACTAATACTATATACTAATATAAAATCAAAAGAGAAACAATAACTAACAACGACCATAGTTATTGGGTTGCTTGGGAAAATCTTGAGGTTCTTAAATGTATTTTAATATAATATATAAGCAAATAAACATTTATCAAAAACAAAACTACTTGAAAAATAAATTATTAACTTTTTGATTGCTATTTTACTTAGGCCTTGATAGAGTTCTTTTTTGGAGAATTTAAACACGCTTTTCTCAATCTAAAAAATGCTGAGCAACTATTGCTGAGATTAGAAGATAAGAACTACAGTATAAATCTCATGACAAGCTACTACTTAATATACTTAATAATGAGTCTTGTAAATAACCAAGAGATTTAAAATGAGAGTTTCCTCTATTAGAAAAAGGTACAGAAAATTCTTTCAAACTTCAAAGTTAATCTTCAAGGAGAACAGACTAAGCAAAAATTGAATATATTTAATGAGTTTCAAAGAATTTTAGACAACCAAAAGATATTAGCATGGCTAAAGAAAACACATAAGTAAATTATAAGAAAATATAATGAGTCAGTTATGGGAGTCTCATCATAAGCAGACGGCCCTTCCCTCAATATCATCACGTTTATAAAAAATAAAAGATATATTAATATGTATAATAATAAAAATCAGGATAAACAAAGCTATCATCAATAACAGACCGCCCGTTCAAAAATTCATCATGTTTATAAAATAATGTAAATTAAAAGATGTGATACTGTTAATAATTAGAGAGTGTTTCAGTTTTAAGAAATATTAGAAGAGTATTATAAATTATCATAAGGATAGAGTGAGCTTGAAGAATATACCAAAGCTTATATATCAGGAAAGTGTAATTATCTGCATGTTCTTATAAATAAACACGAAAGAACATAAGAGTTCTATGAGATATTATATTGCTACCCATTAGTACAAAGTTTAAAAGAGGATAGATTTATAGCATCAATAGTATTCTTGTATATTACCCAAAACACTTTGCCCAAAAGATGCTTGTAATTTATAAAAATCGGTCTTTTAGCTGAAACTATTGAGCAATGGACGAAAACCTTACAAAAGCATTGAGATTTAGAGATCATCTAAGAAATAAAAATAGTTCTTAATGAAATGTTTGAATGAGAGTTTTTCGTAGGATGTTAAGTAATTGACCACAGAAATACTGTACTAAATAAAACAGGAAATATAAAGTATGATAGATTCTGGAATGAAAATGCACATATAAAGGATGAGACTTAAATCGGATAAATAAATTTAAATGTACAAGATGAATTAGATACTTTGATGGGGAATTATATTAAATAAAAAAGTGAGTATATTAAAAACTTTATCTAAGAGGATCCAAATGAAGAGTTGGATTATGATCATTATACATAACAGCTTTATAAAGTCAACGATAAAAACCTAAACTTAGTAACTGAGTATGATATAAAAAAATTAAAAATGTCTAATTAATTTAATCAATATAATATTATTATTAATATTTTTTCTCGGGGTTTGGGGTTTGGGGTTTGGGGTTTGGGGTTTGGGGTTTGGG
>ERZ724508.1280-NODE-1280-length-15384-cov-4.203340_pt1 | contig 15384 bp, 17 predicted proteins | sample MGYA00376041_ERZ724508 | MGnify/ENA primary metagenome ERZ724508 (study PRJEB28724, sample SAMN07190887) | wastewater metagenome | isolation source: effluent of sewage treatment plant in Hong Hong | place: USA: Christiansburg, Virginia | collected 2016-03-01 ...
AGTTCCTCACGGCTCTCGAAGGCGGAAAGACTGTCTACTTCGAGGTGGTCGATCCGGAACTCTACAACATGATGACCAACTTCGGGGCCGACAAGTACAAGCGGTTCTCCCAGCACCCGGTTATCAAGGCGCTGTTCGTTACCCCGTCTCGTCTGTTCTCCAGCTTCATCACAAGGGCCCCGGAATTCCTCGGTGTGAACCCGCTCCGCGACTCCATGGCCCTCTGGGCCACCGGCACCGCGGGCGACGCTACATCTTCTCGCGATGCTTTCGTGGATGCCGTTGCCAACATTGGCAAGAACTACAGGGACATGGGCAGAACCTTCTATGACTTCTTCGGGAACGAAGTTACAAAGCTGACCCGCGATCCCGAACTAATGGCCATGTCTGCTGCCGGCCTTGCCGGTGCGGGCTACTACGGTACGGAAGCCGGGGACATTGCCCGCAACATCGGAGGTGAAATCCGTTCCGAGAGTTCCAAGTTTAGGACCATCAACCCCGTTGAGTGGTACAGGTGGATGGGGAAGGTTGCAGCCGTAGGTGAACTCAGGACCCGTAGGACCAAGTACGATCAGGTCATGAAGGCCGGTGGTACCCATGCGGAAGCCGTCCAGCGTTCCCTCGACCTTATCAACTACTCCAACAGGGGTAGCTCGGAACTGCTTGGCTTCTTCCTGGATACGGTTCCCTTCCTCAAGGCCCGTATGTCCGGTCTCTACAAGCTCGGTAGGACCCTCTCTACCCTCCCGCACGCGGATAAGTCCAAGCGTCAGCGCATCCTTGCAGCCTCGGTGTTCCACCGCACGGCTATCATGGCGATCGCTTCGAGCCTCATGTACATGTACAACATGACCGAGAACAAGGATAGGTACGAGTCTCTCGACGAGAACCAGAGGGATGCCTACTGGCACATGTGGCTTGGCGACTACCATGTCCAGATCCCCAAGCCCTTCGAGATTGGTGCCCTTGCGGGCGCTCTTCCCGAGAGAGCCGCTGACTTGCTCACGGGCAAGGGCACCATGGGCGACTTTGGGGACTTCATGATGAGGACCCTGATCAACAACTTCCAGCTGGCCCAGCTTCCACACACCCTTGTCCCGATCAAGGAACAGCTTGAGAACAAGGTGGGCTACACTCAGAGGCCAATCGTTTCAGCAGCGCAGGAAGAAGTGGAACCCGAGGCTCAGTACACCGCCTCGACTTCCGAGACTGCCAAGCAGCTGGCCGATCTGGCTCCGGACAATGCTCCGGACTGGATGCGCTCGCCCTCTAGGATCCAGCACCTCCTCGACTCCTACTTCGCGACCATGGGCGAGTACGCCGTGTTCGCCACCGACTCCATGCTCAGGGCAGCTGGCAAGACCAGCAACCCTCCGGCGGAACACACGGACAGGCTCCCCGGCTTGAACGCGGTTGGTAGGCTTGTGAGGAAGGAACCGGCGGATCGTCCCAGGTCCACCAAGTACGTTGCCTCCTACTACGACTTCCAGAGGAAGCTCGATCGGATGAACAACACGATCATGAACTACAGGAAGCTCGGCAAGTACAAGAAGGCGGACGACCTCCAGAAGAAGTTCCAGGAGGACGCGGCAACCTACTACAAGGGCCGCGGCCTCTCGCAGTACCTCTCGGCCATCTCCCAGCAGCAGAGGAGGGTGTTCGAGTCGGACACGATGACACCGGATCAGAAGCGCAAGGAGATTGACCGGCTCAGGATCCAGAGCAACAAGGCAATCGAAACCTTCGAGAAAGAGAGGAGGAAGAACAAGTGAGCCGAGTGTCCTTCCTAAACGATCTAAAGAACTACTGGCCCATTGTGACAGCGATCGTTGCGGTGATCGTTGCCCTGTCGGGGAACATTGTGAAGACTGAAAGGTTGGAGGACAGGATGAACTCCGCTCCTCCAGAGGTTATCATGAGCGAAGTCAAGCACCTTCAGAAAGACGTGGATGACCTAGGAGACGGCCAGGAAGAGATCAAGAAGGACATCAAGACCCTACTGTCTAGGAAATAAGGCCGGCTGCTCTGGTCCAGGCTATCGCCTGGGACAGCAACTGGTCTCGGTACCCCTTCGGCATCCAAACGTCGCGCTCCATGCCTTCCTTGAGGCCCTCCGCCTTGAAGAAGGCTTCTTGCTGTAGCCTAACGTCTTCCACTGTCCACTGAAGCCCCCACCTGTAGTTCAATCCGAACTGCCTTAGGTTCTCCACTATCTCTTCCCTCGAGAACTGACAGGTGGAAGTCAGGAACTGAATCCAGCAGACCGCAGCCTTGTGCTCGGTACTGTTCTTCCAGTTGTCCGTATTCCAAGTATTAGCCAGCTTGATGGCCTTGGTCCTGAACCTCTTCACCCAACCGCTCCTATCCCTTACCGAAACTGGTCTCGCAAAGACGACCTTGCCCTCGTTAAGGAGTCTCTCAAGCACGCTGAAATCAGCCCCTTGATGGACGTAGGACTCGTTGTAGAACACGAGCCTGTAGGAGTCGTCCCCGTCGGCGAGGTCTTCCAGCATAGCCGAAGTTCTGATGCCACTGTGATCGAACAGGATAGCTCTGAGTGGGATGCTTGTGGAATCGGCATAGTCTTCAATCACCTCTGCTTGGTGGTCTAGTGGCTTGGGTCCGTGTGAAACAATCCCGACCCAGTTAGTTCCCGGGAACAAAGGCTTGGTAGGCACTAGGGTAAAGCTCCTTGACGATCGTTGCGATTGCCTTGGCGTACTCCTGCGTTTCCTTCTGGGCATCGTGGTGAAGCCTCTGGTCCAGGACGTGCAGGAACATGGCTAGGCTACCAGCCCAGCGCCAGCGAACGTAGAGCCCGTAGGCTGGCAGGAAGAGGCGTGCCTGCTCGGCGCAGATACCCGCCTTCATTGCTTCGTTGTAGAGGTTCTCTCCTGCAACCTGGGACATCTCGAGCATGGTCGTGAACTTCCTACCGAGGTCGTAGTCGATAGGCTCCCCGCTTCCCTGCTTCTTGTCAGTCGGCGCAGAGCGCCACTCGCCCGGTCTTGGTACGGTGAACTCCGTATTCTCAGCGGTATACCGTTTTGAAACTTCATTCCAAGCCTGGGATGATTCTATGTGACTGGACGCCACGCAATATTTCCATAGTTGACGGCACACCATAAGTGGCGCGTAAAGTTCCAGGGAAACAAAGGCGTGCCTGAAGGGTGACGTATGGCCATGGGCCGCGAGGTACTTGAGTAGCTTTTCATCTTTCTCCGTGAACTCCTTGGATTCCTTGTCGAACGAAACACGGGCAGCGTTCACCGCGGAAACGTCCGACCCCATGTGATCCACAAGCCTGACGTAGCCTTTGTCGAGACAATCAATCTTCATTGAATTCCCCTCTCTGGATCTGGGATTGGATCCCATTCTGAAATGATTTTCACTAGGTCATCACTACCCCTGAATCGGATAGTGACCTTCTCCACCCCAAGATACCACGAGGCAGCCTTACGAACCTCGTCCGAAGAGGCAAACCGAACAGCCTCGTCGTAGGCATCCTTCAAGTCGAACACGAGATGGTAGCATCCAGATTCCACAGTGATAGGTCCATGATACCCCGTGAAATTCCGTTGCCAGTAGTTGAGATTCTTTCCCGTGAAGGAAACTGAATAAGCGTAGGGAACAAAGTCAAAGTCTGTTCCGATCCAGTGACTCACTTGCGACTCCTTAGGTAGGGATACTTGAGAGGCCCTGGAGAAGAGGGCCTCGACAAGCAATACTCGATCTGCTCGGACACTACGGGGTTGGCCGGGTACTCTCCGCAAACCCTCCCGGCCAACCAGGCTGCATAACCCATGGAAGTCAGTGTAGGGCGGGCCCACTGCTCGATCAGCTTCTCCGCCCTCCTCTGCTGACCTACATCTGGGAAGTTGTGGTAGTGTCGCTCGAAGGCGTCGAAGAACTTCCATCTAAAGAGCGCGCAAGGAGAGAGAAGGACGACTGGAGGGATTCCTTGATCCGGATGAAACTCGATCGACACAGGGCGAGCCCCCCTAAGACAAAGAACTCGCAGAGACAGATCAGTGTATAGACCAGCAGGACGATGGATGCTCCCGTCAGACAGGTCAGAAGAATAGCCGCTACCCACGTAACTAGGACACACCAGAGTACGGAGAAGACTATCAACTTTGACCATTCTAAGGCTGTTGTACGCTGATTGCCAATCACGGTTTACCCTTTCCTTGAGACCATTTTGATTCTTCCTCGCGGCGGGGGCGAGGAACGCTTCACATACGGCTTCGGCATACTTGAACGTATCCACCACAGAAGGCATCCCAGGAAGACTGGAAAGAGGAATGCCAACATGACAGGGAACTGGAACAAGTTCTGGGTCTACCTTGTAGAACCCCCTCAAGACGGGGGAGGATGGCCGGCAATCCGGCATGACAAGAAAGCCCTTGTCCAGGAGGGAACTCATTCCCAGACAAGGGCTGTTCTTGCGTACGTACTTGGGGGGCTTCACTGCCCGAGTCTAATCAGCCGATCAATCTCAGCTGCGATCAGTGCGCCGGCCTTGGTCAGGTTCCTGACGGGATCATCCGACGGCTTCCAGCTCTCCTCGTCCCACGGCCAGTTGTAGGGGGCTGCATTGGTACCAATACCAATGTCAGCAAGGGGGTCCCCGTAACAGTAGGCTGCTTCGAGAAGTTGACCTTCAGTATGCTGGTCGTCATGCTTCGGAGTGTATCCCTTGACCAGTGTCTGGCGAAGACGTTCCTCGGCAATCAATTCAGCACCACTCTTCGTGGGCGGAGCCGACCTGATCTTGTTCTTCTCCTGCTCGATCAGGAACCGAACCTTGTCCGCGGACTCCTGTACGTACATCGTACCGAGGCTACGGGTGCAGACGGTAGTGACCGGGATCCTGTGCATCCGGGTCACATAGACTGCGCTTACGTCGGCATGGTCGACTGTGATGTGACCACCCTGAACATCCATGAGTTCGATGTTGGACATTAGTCCTCCAGATGGAAGGTAGACTTGATCTCATGGTCGGTAACCTTGAGCCATAGCGTTGCACCACCGGAAGGAGCAGGAGCAGCACCCCTCTCCCGGTTCCAGTCGGGACGGTAGTAGCCCTCCTTGTCGACCTGTACTTCGTTGTACTTCTTGTAGTGGGAAGTACGGAGAGACCAGACGGACTTGTGGACGAACTCGGAACCCTGCCTCGGGAACCGCTGGGACACTGATTGCGTCAGTGTCCTCTGGTGGGCGTGACCCATCCAAACGACATCCGCGTCCTCGACGTAGGAAGCGATTCGGGAGTAGTCGATGACACCCTTGGTGACCGGAGCACTACCGCCGAAGCCGTGGTGGTACCAGATCTTGAAGGTCTGGACGCCCGAAGGGCGGTCAGCCCCCTTGCGATGGAAGGAAAGAACGACGCCTCCCGTGTACCCACCGTGGACGATCTTGCCCCCGAGCTTGTCGATCAGGTGCCGGGTCGGGTCGATCCCGTGGTACTTCTGGATCGCCGTCTCGTGATTGCCGCTTCCGATTAGACCGATGTACTTGGCATAGGGCTTGAGGAATGCCGCGGCCTTGTCGATGTACTTGTCGACCTGAGCCGGGGCAACAGCAACGTCCTCGGTGGGGAGGGAGGAAACATACCGCTTCCGGTCTCCGTGGACAATGAGTTCGGCCCAGTCGCCGTTGATCAGGATCAGACTACCGTTGGCCTTGGCCTGATCAAGCTCGCGCTTGATCCTTGCTTCGTCCGTATCGGACGCTCCTAGATGTAGGTCGGACATCAGAGTGACGCCGAATTCATTGCTGTTGGTGGAGTGCTCGAACGGGCCGAAGCGGGTAATCAAATCAGATCTCCGTGGAAAGGATACTTGTCGGTGGCGGGTTCAGTCCTTACAAACCCAGAGCGTGCGGTTGCAGGCTTCTGCGGTACAGGACCCCCAGAAGCAGAGAATCCCGGATTATTATTGGCCGGATACGTGAGTCGACCCAGACCTTCAATAAACTCTGGCAGATCCTGAAATGGGAAGAGTTCAACTCCAATCCGCCCGGCCTGACCTTCGGTTGGTTCCTTTCGATTGCAGGGCTCCGGCTTTGGCAGGGTTCCCTTAACGTAGTAGGGAAGCTGTTCCGGCTGGAACTTCTCGAACGGAACAGAATACGGATGCGCGGGAGGCTGACACGGTTCCATGTCAACGATTGGCCCGTAACTCATCTTCTTCAGAGCCCCACACCTTCGGCATTTCGGGGCCCCGCAGAGTGTCATGCTGTCGTCTACTGGACCAGCGCAGATACTACAGGTTCCGATGATCATCGAATCACCTTCCCGAGGATCTCGTCGTCCCGGACAGTGAGGACCTTCTCACCGTCCAGCTTGAACTCCGTGCCGGCATACGCAGAGAGGGCAACGATGTCCCCAACCTGCACCGACATGGGAATCAGACTACCCTTGTCATCCCTGCGACCTGGACCGACTGCGAGGACGACAGCCGTCGGTAGCTTTTCCTTTGCGACCTCTGGGATGATAATACCTCCCGCGGTCCTTACATCCTGGTTTGAATTGTCCTCCCTCTGGATCAGGACTCGGTCCTGGAGGGGAATGAACTTGGTCAAGACTTCTTCTCCTTCTTCTTTGGCTTTCTGGATTGCGCCTTAACAGAAGCGGCGCTTTGATACAGGATCACTGCACCATCGTCAACGGTAGACTTGGCCTCGTGAACTCCGAGAGCCCTGTAGATCTCGTCTACCCGCTTGATCAACCTATCAAGCTCCTCCATTGACGATGTCCTTTCCATCCTTTAGCAGCTCGCACACCTTCTCGAGGAAGCTATTCATCACCAAGCTGTCGACCCTTGCGATCGCTGCCTCGACTTCCTCTCCAGCTTCGATGGGGAGGCTTAGGTCCACCGTTACGGACAGACTCGTGTACTGCTTCGGCTGGATGGTTCCCGACCTGGAAATCCTTACCAACCCCGATTGATCTTGCTGCGGCATCTTGCATCTCCTTGAATGGGATCTTGACGAACTCGTCCAGGGGTAGAACCCCCCACCAAATCCTGTGGTGAAAGAACAGGTTGCAATCCCAAGGAAGAACCGGACTGAAGACCGTGGGCTTCACCCTGTTCTTCTTCGCTACCAGAATGGGAAGTCTGTCTACTCGTCTGTCCAGGGCGTTGTCTAGCAGTTCGGTCAAGCCAGTCTTGCGACTGCGCGTGCATGAATCGAGGTCGAAGTTCTTAACGTCCTTCGCCTCGAACGAGAATGGCCACTCCTGCGGGTTAAGCGCGATGGTTGGGATCACATCCCCCGGATACATCGCCTTCGCCCAGTCTCCGTCCCTCGGTGTCTTGCGGAGCGGGACACCGCTCCACCGGGACAGGATCTCCGCCAGTTCCCTCTCGAACCTGTTTCCCTTTGCCACCGAGGGGTTTCTCGACATTAGTCCGCGTCCCCCTCACCGTCTGCAATCGTGATCGGAGAAGCCAGCTTGACGGTAACTTCTCCAAGTCCGGGGATGACGATGTCAACATGTTCCCGTCCAGCGAGGGATGCCAGATGCAGCATCACCATGGCAGTTGGCTGGAACCCGTCGTCTGCGTCCTCGAGTTCCGAGGCCCAGATGCAGAGGCTGTCGTTCTCCATCCGTGTGACAGACCCCTTCTCGTCCACCTTTGCCGCGATGCAGACCATTGTATTGACGCCTTCGCTGTCGTTGATAGCGTCCAGGAAATCCGTTAGGGTGTGCTGCTTGGCTTCATTCATACCGTAGATTCGAGCAAGATCCGTGCCGAACTTCCAGACATCACTACAGTCCAGACGTTCTCGCAGAGTGGCTTGATGTCTATCTTGTGGGTGATGCAGAACACGGTGCAGTTCCGTTCGTCTGATGCCTTCTTGAGCAGGTCGAGAACCCTTGGTGCCGCGGATGCGTCCAGCACGTCGAAGACCTCGTCCTCGACAAGCAGGTTCACACGCCCCAGCATTGTGAACAAGGCCCACATCAGGGACAGGTCGATGAACCTACGCTCGGCTCCAGAGAGCGAGAGGTAGGGAACTTCCTTGCCCCTCTTGAAGACCGTAAGCCCAAAGGATTCCTTGATGGTGGTGATCCCCTTCTTGGCTCCCATCTCTACCCTGAATATGCCATCCGAAAGAATATCCAAGGCGTCGTTGGCCTGCTTTTCTATCTCCTCGCTGTAGCAGTCGAAGACGAAGGTACGCAGCCCCTGCTTTCCGAATAGCGTCTTGCTGGTTTCCCAATAGGGAATCTCCGATTCCATCTCGGCCATAGCCAAGGACTGTTCCTCGATCCTAACTGAGAGTTCCCAGATCTCCATCTTCAATATCTCGATCATATCGAAGAATGGATCCTTCTCCTCTTGCAGCTTCTCGGCTTCATTGAGAAGTGATTCGACCCTGGTCTTGAGACTGGCTACCGCTGCACTGTCCGTGTGGTACTGGACGAGGGCCTTGTTGTAGGCTAGACTCTCCGTGGCGAAGCGTCGCTGCTCCTCGTTTGCATAGCCAGAGATCTTGATCTGCTCTTCCGATATGCTCTGCTTGCATTTCTCAAGCTCCTCCCACACGGGCTCAGATTGTACCAGAGCCAGAGATAGATCTTGTCTAACCATTCCCAGAACATGGTCGCATCCTTCCTTCGTGATCTCGTTGCCGCAGGTAGGGCAGGTTCCTTCCTTCAGGAGATTGGCCCAATGAATTTCCTGCAGCTTCATTGTCTCCTGCTTGTTCTTCAGAGTGCCGAGCTGAAGGGTAAGGTCTACTCTCTTCGCTTGCAACTCCTCCAGCTTGGTAGTGTCAAGCCTTTCGACTTGACGAGGTGGGACGGGGGGAGAGCCAACCTTGAGTTCGGCTTCTTCGAGCTGTTGGGCCACTGTTGAAACCAAGGTCTGTAGTTCAACCAGCCTGGCTTCCCTGCCGCTTTGCGCGGCCTTGGCCTGCTCTTGAGCCTGTGTCAAGGTTGACTCCTTGACAGCCTTCTCCGCCTTCGCGGAGTCGAGCTGCTTCCTGAGATCTCCTAGGCTGACAACGAGCCTATCAACCTCTACCCCCGCCAACTCCTCCGCCCGTACATAGGCGTCGATAGCGAAGAGTTCGGACAGGATCTCCTTCCTGTCCTTGTCGGTACCCGCGGCAAACATCGACTTGACGTTCTGGCCGAACATGACTGCCGACCGGAACAGCTTTGGGGAAATACCGACTTCCCGCCATATCTGGTTCTCCGTGGACTCGGCCTTCTTTCTTCCCTCGGACGAGTAGTGAATGTCATCCAGGAACAACTGGACTCCACTTCCGAAGTCCCGGTGATTCCTGGTTCTCAGGATCCTGACCTTGTGTCGGGAGGTCCTGAGGTGGAGTTCCACTAGGAACCAGTCCTGCCCGGTATCCCTGTTGACGAGTTCGGTGGCGGACAACCCGCGCACCGTCTCGCCAAATAGGCCATAGTGGACGGCCTCAAGCAGGGAACTCTTTCCTACCGCGTTGGCGCTGAACACCCCTTGTTCGTTCTCGTTGCGTCCGTCCACAAGGACGATACCCTGGCTTTCAAGCGGAACATCGAGTTCCCCGAAGGCCATGAAGTTCTTTGCAACGATACGCTCGAATGTCACAACGCCCGTGTAGGCTTCCTCCGATTCACCGGCTTTCCTGAGCAGGGTCTTCCCACAATCCATTAGGATCTCCCTGTCCAGCTTGCCGGTGTACCGGGTTTCAAGGTAGGCTTCCAGCACCGATACGGGATTGTCCGGGCAGACCCCCGACTTCAGCGCCTTTACCTTGTCCTTCTTCGACCCAGCTTCGTCGAGCCATGTAACGACCGGAGGTAGGTGGAAGTAGGCCTTCGCCTTTTCCCGTACCTCGTCGATGGAAACAGTGCCTCGCTTGACGTGGATTGTGGCCATGTCGTTCCTGTCGAACTTGGAGAAGTCCACAGGTCCGTTCACGACTGGGGCCACATGCCTGGGTCCCTTCAATTTGCGATGTTCCCACGACATGTCGTCGTAGATCACAAGGTAGCCCTTGTTCTCGTCGCCCATGTCGCTGCGGGTAAGTTGATAGGGGGCCCCGCAGTAAACGAAGTTCTTTCCGATTGTCTGATGTGTGTGGATGTCCCCGCTTACGATCAGGTCCCACTGATCCGGGAGGAAATCCTGAACCGAATACTTGCCGAAGCCGGACTGCCCGTTCTCGGATACAGCCTCCTTGGTTGGGAAGTGGGTGAAGAGAATCTTGTGTTCAGAGTCCTTTGTCCACCTAAGCATCTTGGCAACCTCTGCCCGAAGCTCTTCCGGGGTGTACTTTCCCCAAGGGAGGACACAGACTGCAAGTTTCTTGTTCACCCACAAGGGACCAGGGATACTGTAGTATTCAATGCTACCACCGGACAGGTGAAGGGCAGCAGAGAGTCTCGTAGCCTTGTCCTGAGGGAAGTCGTGGTTCCCAGCCAACACTATTGAATGCTTGAACCGGGAGTGCATATGCTCTTTTGTGATTGCCAAGCCTGCAACAACCTCATGAGCAATGAGTGGTGATCTGCGCTGCACCACATCCCCCAACACAACCGCACTGGTTTCCTCGGTGAGGTCCTGATCGGACATCCAGTACATCAACTGCTCGATCTGAGTTTTTAGTCGAGAGCTTATTCCAGACGGAGAAGGGGGAGTATTGAACTCCCCCCAGTCGTGGAAATGCCAGTCAGCGGTTACGGTGAACAGTGGCTTCCTACTCATCAGGCTTTCCAAACGTCTCGGGATGTTCCTTCAGGTAGGGGATCAGCTTCTCGAGGATCTTGTGCTTGAGTTCCTCGGATTCTCGGACCTTGTCCGCTGCGTTCTCGTAGCCCATGGCAAGACGTTCTCCCTCGAAGGAGTACCAGTTGCCGGCCTTGGTTACGATGTCGCCCCTGACCGCCAGGTCAAGGACCTCCCGGGCAGAGTCGATTCCCTTTCCGTAGATCAGGACGAACTCTCCCTTGCCGTAGGGTGCAGCATACTTGTTCTTGATGACCGTGTTCTTGACGTTCATCCCGATCGTCAAGCCTCTCGACTTGACAGTCTCGCCCCTTCGGATGGACACCCTCTGACCGCAGTAGAACTTGAGAGCCCTGCCGCAGGGAGTTTCTTCCGGGTTGCCAAGGACGAATCCGATCTTGCTCCTTAGCTGGTTCACCAGCAGGAGAGTGTTGCCGGAGTGGGAGAGAATCCCGTTGACCTTGCGCAGGAACTTGGAAGTCATCCTGGCCTGAAGGCCAACGTGCTGGTCTTCCATGTCTCCTTCGAGTTCTGCCTTGGGAAGACAGGCTGCGATGGAGTCGATGACAACCAATCCCACCTGGGGATCGGCTGCACACATCATGGCTACGTCGAGGTACTGCTCCCCGCAAAGGGGTTCCTCGGAGTCGGGGGTGATCAGCTTGTCAAGGTCTACGCCAAGAGCCCTCTGGTAGTCGGCGATCATTGGGGTTTCGGTATTGATGTAGGCCCCAAGATGTCCCAGCTTCTGGTACTGAGCGAGAGCGGAGTGAACTACGACCGTCTTCCCGGAACTTTCAGGACCGGAGATCTCCACGATACCCCCTCGTGGAAAACCTCCGGTCCCAAGAGCGTGATCCAGGGACATGCTACCGGTCGAGACAAACTCGCCCTTGCGGTGCCCAAGGCTAAACGTCACCTTGGGCACCGCCTTACGAATGGAAGCCAGCAACAGGTCCCTGTCGGACATTAGCTGGTGGCCGCTCCCTTCAGCTTGGCTAGCCTAGCCGCGATGCTGCTAGGCTTTGCTTCAGAGGTCGCCGGGGTGGGTGTAGTTGCTCCACTCGTTGCGTTCGTCGTCTTGGTCTCCTTCTTGAAAGGCGGCTCGAAAGGGGGGAGGTCGTCAGTCTTAACCTCCGCAGTCTTCGCCTTGGTTGGCCGGCTGACATCGTCGTAGGTCGGATATGGACGACCAAACCTGTCGTCCCTTTCCTTCCTGCGTTCCCGTGCAACGTCCTTGTCGTAGACGCCCTTGAGCATCTCCGTCAGGGTGTCTTCGGTCTCGACGTAGAGCACCTTCGCCCAGAGGTCGAAGCCGTTGATCAGTTCCTGGAGAGCGTCAAGATCGACACCTTCCATGACAGGACCAGGCCGCGGGTGAATGTCGGTCGGGTACTTCGTGAACCCGTTCTCCTTGGTCTTCTTGATTAGGAAGTTGTGGCCAGTCTTGAGATCGAACGGCCAGTTGTACATCGGGTCCTTCTGCTGGGAGTTCAAGGCCTTGGAGGTGATGACTAGTGCTGCGGCCTTGGTGATTCCCTTGTAGATCACCAGTGTGGAAGACCCAGGCTTGAAACCGATCGCCGTCCACCGCTTGCGCGGGGCCAGCGACTGGCAGAGTTCCGCCTGCTTCGGATCGTGCTGGTTCTTGTTGATGAACTCCGCGATGGGATCGGGAGCCCCAAGGAACTCAGCCGACAGGGTGCTGCGACGCAGACCCAGGGACCCAAGGTCCCTATCTTCGTACTCGAATAGCGGAACCATCTTTTCCGGGATCCAGTTCGGGGCTGCGATACGCATTGCAGTACCGATATCAGCGGGACCCTTCGACTCTTCTGGCTTGAAGAACTCGAAGCCTCCTCCGCCACCCGTCTTGGTGGACTCGAGGTGCTTCATGAACTGTTCGATCATTTCTGTCTGGTTGGGCATGAATGGAATTCCTTAGGAGGTTGTGCGGAGGAGACCCGCAATGTCTGAAATCATCCTGGCCCGCTCGCGGAACGAGGCAAGGATACCGTCAATGAGAGATACGTCCATGGCCGCGTTCTCCGCTGCACGGCAAAGAGCTTGGTATTGAACATCCAGCTCGATTTCCATGGTGACGCTCTTCTCTGTGTACTTGGTTCCTGCCTCTCGTGCCCTGATCTGGGAATCCAGCTGGGCGTAGTGCGAGTCCCTTTCTGCTTCGACCTCTCGGTGCTTGCGGCGCGCCTCGATCACCATTGCCCCGACATAGGCGCTCATGCCGGGCTGCTGGGACATCTCGACGATGATGTCGTCCGTGTTGATGGACAGCATCTCCGTGAAATCTCCGGATAGTTCAAGAGACCCAACCTTCAGGGCCAGATTCAGTGGTGGTGCTTTCAACCAAGCTCTCCTCAGAGAAAGAATAGTACCCCAAGTATGAGGGCAAAACAACCAATAACTGCGGCAATTTCAACTTTTGATGGCTTCCAGGGAGGGGGAGGAGAACCTCCGTACATCACTTCTGGGAACAGCCAAGGGGACCTAGTGTCCGTAGAGTTCATAGTTCATGCACCCGCAGTAGCCAATCGTGATCTTGTCCCGATCTCGTGGATCCTTTGGCTTCGGCCTATCGAACACTCGCTCAAGTTGATAGCGGTCCTCGTCGCCGCAAACGGTACAGACAGTACCTCCCCAGAGAATCCAGTAGCCCTTGGGGCGGGGCTTCTTGATCTTAGTCAAAGTGTTCAACGACCTTCATCTCCCCCCAGTTGGGGCCAATCTTGACTTCCGCCTTGATCGGGGGAAGGACCTTGAACTGATTCTCGATCCCTGGGAAGTAGGAAGTGAGGGGTGCCTCCATGTGTTTAAGCACAATCTGTGCCGTCTTGGAGACATCTTCCGCCTTGCACCACCAGACAAGGGAGTCGTGAACCGACATGATCATCCGGGCATCCAGCCCCTTAGCCTCGAACTCCTTGACCGCCCTATGGCCGGCGAGGATGGTCATGTTGGAAGCCGAGTTCTGAATCGGGAAGTTGATGCCTTCCCGGATTGCCGCGGCACCGATCGGCCCCTTGATCCCCGCGTTGGGGAGGTGCCGAGTGTGACCGAACAACCCCTGAACCTTCTTCCGCTCCTTGAGCATCAACCCCATGGCCTTGGCCCAGCGGTCGTAGCCCTTGAAGATCCGGAAGAACTCGTTCAGGAACTTCTCGGCCTGGCTCTCCTTGATCTTTAGCTGCTTGGACAGGGACCCCGGAGACACCATGTAGATCGCACCGAAGTTGGCGATCTTAGCCATCTGCCTCTGAGCGGGAGTGACTTCCTCGGGAGTGCATCCAAAGACTCGGGCTGCAAGGACTCGGTGCATGTCCAGCTTGCCCTCGACAAAGGACTTCAGCATCTCCTTGTCTTGGGAGATCAGAGCTGCGATCCTGAGTTCGATCTGTGCGAGGTCCGCCTCGCACATGACGTAACCCTCGGGAGGGATGAACAGCTTCTTGATGTCCCCCGACCTGAGGACATCTTCCTTCAGGATTCGGATGTTCTTGTCGTCGTCGAAGTACTCCAGACCTTGTGGCTTGTAGTCCTTCGGTACGTCCTTGGCCAAGGTGTGGATCGGATTCAGGTCTGAGAAGGTAGCACCATTGCGGGGGATGTTTTGGACGTTGGGATTGTTAGCCGACAATCTCCAAGTTACAGTATTGATATTATTGAAATTAGGATGCACTTTCCCGTCAGTGCAGCAGAGTCCAGGGAGCGGGCGATAGTAGGTCCCAAGAACTTTCCCAAGGCGCTTGATCGAAACGATGTGTTCGAGGATTTCCGACGCCACTCCGGAGGTTGAGGGAAGGTCAAGCCATTCGTCGATAACCGCCCGACCGACCGAGTGTTGTCCTGTATCGGTGTAGAAGAAGTCGTCCTTGAATTTCGGGAGGCCGAGGACCTCGAAGCAGAGCTTCCTGACTTGGACCGGGGAGTTGGGATTGAAGACAGAGGATTCTCCAGAGGCTTTGGCTACCTCCGGATACTCCTGCAACTTTCGTTCCAGGATTTCGATCCGTCTCGAATACCTTTCCTCAAGCAAGCTACGCAGTTTCCAGTCTATGCAGACCCCTTCCTCTTCCAGTTTCATGATGAACGGCAGCTTGACATCCCTCTCGAACTCGAGGGCAAGTGTCAAGTCTTCTTCCTTGACGCGGACTTCCTGCTGCTGGAAAACCCGCAGCGCGACATCCGTATCCCCACAAGCGTAGTCGATCAGGAAGGGGATAGGCAGCTTGTGCATGTCCTCGTAGATCGACTTGCCGTAGGCCTTCTCGACCTTCTCGTCGTATCCGCCCTTGTCTGTGTACGCTTTCGCACACTCCTTGAGGCCGGCTCCACCGTACTGGGTTGCGTTCTCGTCTAGGAGATGCTGGGCGATGCAGCTATCCCAGGCAATCCTTGCCGTCTCGAACCCGTACTTCTCCTTGACGTAGGCCAAGTCGAACTTCAGGTTGTGGCCGGTGAGTTTCTTGTTCTTCAGAAGCCAACCGAGGAACTCCCGATTCATCTCCTTCTCGTACCCACCGGCTTCGACATGTTCCAAAAGGAACAGCCAACCCTCGTTGGGCTTGGTTGAGATTTGGTAGCAGACGATCTCACTACCGACCATTCTCGAATTAAGTGCAGT
>ERZ724508.1281-NODE-1281-length-15383-cov-5.179475_pt1 | contig 15383 bp, 21 predicted proteins | sample MGYA00376041_ERZ724508 | MGnify/ENA primary metagenome ERZ724508 (study PRJEB28724, sample SAMN07190887) | wastewater metagenome | isolation source: effluent of sewage treatment plant in Hong Hong | place: USA: Christiansburg, Virginia | collected 2016-03-01 ...
AATACACAGTGCTACAACTGCACCAATGGGACGGACGGAACGATCTATCTTCTGACAGTACATACATGCGACGTCGTTTGTGGAGATCTCTACTACTAAAGTGGCCCAAACGTATGCTCCAAATGCCACTCCAACTGTACAGTCTGTTTTGCTACTGCGACAAACTGTTCTGTTTGTGCTGCTGGCCATGTCTACTTCCCAATTGACTCGACGTGCCCAACCAATTGTCCAACATTCTACTACTTTAACGCCACAACAAACCAATGTGAATCATGTGATGCGTCCTGTTAAGTCTGTACTGACGTCCCGAGTCCCTGCCAATACTGTGCAATCAACTACTTTCTATGGGATACAGTATGCTATGCCCCCTGCCCAACCCCCCTTATTTAAAATGCTGTCAACAGAACATGCGAAAACTGTTCCATCTGGTGTGTTGGTGTGAATATGTCGTTCTACCAACCAGCAGGCATGAACGGGTTGAGTCCACTATACGTGGATATGAAGTTTACAAACCCGTTGGACAATACTACGTTCCCTTACGAGACCTTCCAAACCATAACCTTCTCGAACCCATTACTGGATATCAGCCAATTCAACGTGACGTATACCTGGCTGAGCAGTCAGAACTACCGCATTACGCTGGTTCCTTCGGGCTTTGCGCTGCTGGTGAATGAAACTGTCACCGTTACCACAATGGCTTTGCCTGTTACAAAGCATACCGGCGCAGATGGGCGCCCATTCAGAGACGAAAACTATGGAATCAGTTCAAGCTTAATATGGAGTTACATCAAACCTCCAGGAATGACTGACCTAGAGCAGAATATCGTGTCGGGTTTTAGTTCATTTTCTTCATCTGTCAATACGGCTCTCCAACATCCAGGTCTGCAGGAAATCAAGAAACTTGGTTTTATGTTGCTCATGATGAACAGTCTCCAGATTACCTCGTGCCTCTTGCTGCTGAACCTCATCATGCCACAGAACCTGTACGAAGGAATCAGGGTATTCGCCTCTCTCATCTTCTTCGATGTACCTCCATGGGAAAGCGAGTCATCTGCCAACAAACTATTCGTTGTGCCACCAGTCGACTCAATGGCGAGACGAATTCTTCAGCAAACTGGCAATGTCAAGTTGTAATAATACCGGTTTCGGCGTACTGGCTTTACCAACGTGTTCATCTTTGACTGCTACACACAGATACTCATTATCGTTGTGTGCTATGTAATCCTGTCAGTGTGCGTCTGCCTCGGCAAAAAATCTAAGAAGTTTAGGGAGGTGCAGCCCTACCTTTACACTATACTGACTGCTCTTCATGAAATCTCGTTGATGTACTTCACGCTTACCATCATGTTTGAGTTTGTCTACTTCGACACCACCAAGCTCATTCGGTACGTGTCAGCTATTGTTGCGATATTTGTCGCAATCTACTACCTCATCTATCAGGTCTATCGCTACCACGATATCATGGACTTCCCGATGGTGGAGCCTCAATCCGAGCGATATACTGAAATTGTTACCAAGTACGGTACTATCCTCAAGAACATTCGCTTCATAGAATTCGACTATCAAAAAGGGTGCCTACCTATCAAGGGTTACTTCCGGCCACATGCTTACCACATTGTGGCTTACATCAAGAAACTATTGATGATGCTCACGTTCCCGCTATTCTACGTCAATGGAAGTGCTGCACTCGGCATCTTAATGGCCATTCAAGCATTTGAGATTATAAGATTCTGTGTAACTTGGCCCTTCGCAAAGAAATGGCGTAATATCACAAGACTGTGTCTGGACATCACACTTCTACTCATCTTTGGCACGGTGTTGGCAATCCAGATCATCTCAGTTACGATATTCGGCTCGCAAGCTACTCCCGACGACGTACGTCTTTACTTCATCCTTGGGTGGGTTGGATTCGGTTTGATCATGATCTTCAACTTCGCATACTTCATAATCTGCTGCATTGACCTCTACTACAGCTACAAATACACCAACAAGGAGATGATCGACAAGAATAGAAGGGACTACTACTATGAAAAACTTCATTCTCTTTAGGGGAAGGACAAGGACATCCCAGTTGAACTCATGGCTGAGTACGTTAAGAAAGGCAACCTCAACAACCGCAACACCAATAAGCTTCCTGATGTGGACTTCCGTATAGAGCTCTACAGCATTAGTAAGCGCAGTAAAGATGAGTACTGGGTTGGGACTAACAACGTTATGGAGGCCGAGATGAACACCTAGTTTAACTACAAAGACGGCTCCAATAACGTTTGCATTACCCGCAAGTTCGAGGGATAGTGGAAGGTGACTCCCCACCATGGCCAGGTCTACCGAATCATTGATGGGTGCTTTACAAGGTTTGCCAGGAAGGATACATCAAGCATCATTCTCAAGACTTTCTCAAGAATTGAGCAGCGCAAATACAAGTGCAACCAGCGTATAGATCTTTACCCGAACTGGATGAAGCAAGAAGTCGAAATCGAAAGTGAGCACAGGGAAGAAAATTAAAAGGTTGTGCTCGAGGAATTGCTGCCGGGCTTCCCCATCCCTGAGGGCCTGCTCATCCAGGTGGACAAGTTGGCTTCAAAGCCCAAGCTGGATGGAATGGTCGAGGAGCTTCTCATGATGTCAGACAACTACTCTAGAGCCTCGTGATCTGTCAATCCTACCTTCTGGGTTATCATTGTTAGGACTGGGCGGAGTTCATTCATCCCGATGCACAATTATTATACGAACGAAGCAGCTGCTGATTGATTACTGTCTCAACGTACGACTGCCAAACAGTATCACCCGCTGTCAGTTCTTTGGATCATCTTTAGCGGGTTTATTTAGCCTGACTATGATGGAGACCACCAGCAATGCAAACAGCACCAGGATGGCCAGCCACAGGGCACACTTGATACACACAGCTCGTCGTGTCATCTCATTGGTGGTGGCGTTGGCCTTACCCACCTCCGCATTGATTTCCTTGTTCTACGCTCAGCCACTTCTTTACCATGTCGATCTGTCGAGAAATCTGTCCTCGCTGTCCATCCAGGTTTCTCAGAATGTTGGTAGATGTCTCGTTGGTTTCTTCTGCTATGCGATTAATGCGCTTCAGAGTGTTGGTGTTGTCGAGCACCTGCTGGTTCATATCCAGCATTTTTTATCGCGACATGCCGAATTATTATACCGGTATGGCAACATACTCCACCAACACCATCACGGGTCAACTACAAGCTATTAAATTTAGCAGTGGTGCTACAACAACAAGATGAGGAAAATATTAGCAGTGACAGCTGTTGCAGCCGTAGCGGGTAACTTTCGTGTCAACCAGGGTTCGTTGGATTGTGGGTGAAGAACAAACGGCCTAAGAAGCTACTGCCCCGATAGCAAGTGGTGGAAATGCTTAGGAAAGTGGATCAGGAGAGCTACATGATTCTATGTCAAATGGCGACCGTCGTGGGGCAGCTGTTGAAGGAACAGCCAGCACGTCCACCCGAAGAAATCAAGTAGATGTTCGAAAGTGAGGAAAGTAACTCCACTGCATAAATCAGGCGGCTTTCCTGACTTGTTTAAGCAGCTGTACAGCAACCTCTATGAACAATTTGGTACAACGGAGTAGGAGTTCGAGTACTCAATTGAAAAGGGATATCACGAAGATCCAGAGATCCAGTTCTACCGCAAACGGCTTGCAGAGGACTTCCACAAAGCACTATTAGGCAGCACACCCGATATCGATAGGGCGCTCCCCATCGAGCTTCCGCCGGAGAAGGTGCTTGGCATAGTGTCATCCATCCTCGAAGGTATTCGGTGGTATAATGCAGAGCAACTGAGAATCTTCCAAGAAGGTCTCAAACGAATTCGACAGCCAGTGACCGTCGAGCAGTTCCAGCTGGTCAGCGATAGCGTACTCGAAGAGTTTAAGTACCGATATACACTATTGAAGGATGCAATTGCTTGCTAAGGAAGGCCTCAACTCCTTTCGGTAGCGTCCTTAGAAGCTGATGGAGTTTTCTGTTGGGAAATACATGGTCTTAGACGATAAGTTTAGGCATGAATACGAGCTGATCCATTCCAAATACGAGTAACGGATGAAAGAACTTATCGCCGCTCATCCCCACCTTTTCACTTGCTGATTAATTCTAGCTCCTGCTTAACTGAAAATAAATTTTATTAATGACTGAGTGCTGCAAAAGCCGTGCTACTGCCACAACCCAGGGGAGGGTTTCCCGCATCCAGCAGACTGTCCGACACGACAAGTACAATAACAAGTGTGTTTGTGACATCTGTACCTGTGGTACATCCCAATGCTTATTCAGGTGGTCATCGCTGTCCGCCTACCCAACGCAGGAAGTTCGAAGGGCATACAACCAATCAAGACTTCTACCAACCCTACCAAATTCAGCCTGATCGAAGACCCCAACCGCAGTACACGATCAGCCAGAGACGCTATGATCCCGAGCAGCTGCAAACCACCTACAATGTTCAGTACACCCCCAAACGGTCCCGCATCTAGACCGATCCTGCACGAGATGCGTCAATAGAATACGTTAAGAACAAGGCGCCCTTCTATTCAGAAACATAATACAACATGAGGTATGTGCCAAAACAGCTCACTCCTGATAAGTTGGCCAACTCTGGATATCAATATCGCCCTAACCCAGCGAAATTCCAGGGCGTTACCAGCTACAATGCTGAGTTTACTCCTAAGCGATCTGTTGTTGTCGAACAGCCGAATCCTGAGACAGTCTACGAACGGAAGAAGATTCCTTTCCAAGGACAATCATCCTATAACCAACAATACCAGCCCTACAATATCACGCCAGAGAAGCACGAGGAGTATAAGTACCGCCCAAACACTGCAAAATTCAACGGCACTACCCGTTACAATTAGGTACCACCACACTATAACTCAGGATTACCATCCTTACAACCAACGAGCCTACCAGCAATCTCAGGCGAGTTGCCCAATATACGAGCTACCTGCTTTTCCACAGGAATGTTCACCGGGCAAGCGCCACCTTAACTACAGTGCCGAAAAGAACTACTGGTAGTGATAGGCAGAACGAATTACGATGTTTGGTTTGTGGTTTTGCAGTGGAATTCATTTGTAGACGCGGCTCGTCCTCTTTTCTGGCTGTCTTGGCTCGTAATGGCTGATTGTTATCGTCGGTTCAGTGGTGATTTCTCCCTCTTATTCATCCTCCACTATCTGACGGGTGGATTTTCGGGCGAGAGGGATGCTGCGAAGCTGCTACCAGTGGGGAATCAACTTGCTGAACGTGCCATTCAGAGTATTCGGACGGAGGTATCCCGCGAAGTTTGTATCGAAGGCTGTACGCATACTAAGAGGGTGTACTGTGCACTACGTCGGTCAATCAGGTACCTTTACGATCTCAGCCTTGTAGAACATGTGCTTTTTGTGCAGATAGTAACAGATGATTTCGCATTCCTTCATGGAGTTAGCAGTGACTATCGTATTATAAGTCTAGCGCAACCGAAAGGGTTTGACATAGTCCAATATGTCGGTATTACTGAGTTCCTTCGTCTTAACCTTGAGCTCCTCCAACGTGATGTTTTCGGGAACGTTGCGCAGAATAACCGCGGGTGGCACCGTCCTGTTCATACGACGTAGTAAGAAGCTCACCTTCTCATCTAGTTTACGCTAGACGGTTAGCATTCGGTAGGCCTTGTAGGCCAACCGATACGATTCGAACCTCAACTTCAGGTAGGTTACGCCTTTCAGAGCACATAGTTCTGGGGGACTGAGCATTCGATACCCTCTAAGAGTTAGCGCCTTCTCAAGCTCTTGTTCATTGACTTCGGCGCATTCCTCGAGGATCAGTTAGGTGGGTTGGCGAATATCACAAAGTTTGATGTCTTGGCTTGTCTCGTATAAACGGGGGTCAAGGTAATAGTTCAGCACAGCGCGCACTGTTGGAAAGAAGACTTCGAAGGAATCATCACTGCCGTAGCTGCTCTGCGATTCCTTGTCTAAGGACGATTCGCCATCGGACTCCCTCTCGATACAGTAGTCGTAGTAGGTACCGTACTCGTTCATGGGAAGCTTATTGGCTACTAGCGATACTAGCACGTTAGAGGCCCAACCCTCCGGTAAGGAGCTTGGTACCTCCCTTGCGAAGTTATCAATTAGGTCGAGGGTAGTGGTTAGCAGGGAAGGCTCTCCAGCAGTGCTCCGCTCCATGCCAGCCGCCGATGTTTATAATAAGATTATTCATCATCATCGGCGAGTGGTGGGCGGCTGCGGGTATCGTGCAGACTTGACAATTCAGGCTACGAAAACATTTTATATAATAATGAGAGGAATTTGTGTGAGCAGGTATGGACACGAGTGGAGCCATCAAGGTAGCTCCATGCTAAGCTGGTCTTCTGGTGCGAGGTTACTATATTTTAGCCGCGGCGAGGACTTACGTTGCATCGATCGGTAGAATAGCCAAATTAGCAAATCATAAGAAAGGCGAATTGTGCCACCGAGGTAGAATGGCATCGAAAACCACAAGCTTGAGACAGGCTGATCCATTAGCCAACCCAATATGAGTGGGGAAAAGGATAACCCGAAAGATTTCGCAATGTTGCTTATTCCTCCAGCTGCACTTCGTTAATCAGAACGGACGATTGTAGCAATATAAGTCTGTCTTGCTGAAAGGTTCATGTTAGCGAGGCTGTACCTAACAACAAGCACCAAGAAGGCTGTAGTCTTGGTTGGCATTAGCGGCACAAGAGTAATTAGTAGGCTGGCTGGTATATGTGACATCAGCATGGTCGGTACAGCTCCATACAACTTGACAAGTCGACTGGACAGCACCCCTCCCACTGAAGCCACAATATTGCACACCATGAGGATACTACCTATGAGTCCTTCTGTGATTTCCCACCTCTTCCCGAACCAGAAGCTTATAAAGCTGTTAGCACAAAAGCCCCCACCAAAAGCATCCAACGCGAACAGAGCACTCAGCACGATGATCATCTTGAGCGTCTATTTTCGGCGAATTCCGTAGGCGCAGCACTCTGAAGAACTCTCCAATTTCTGCAGCTGCGAGCGAGGCAACTCCACTTCCTCAGAAAGCTCACTGTAGAGAATCCACTTGACCAGCCCCCAAAAGGCATAGCTGTACATTATGAATCTGTGGGCTTCCAATTGAGGCGTCCCGATTGATTTCAGAAAGTCGATGGTTAAGCCAGCAAATAGAGCGCCTAAGGCTTGACTGGTGTATCCCACAAGGTTATACCACCCAAAGATCTAAGAGATTTTCGATTAGGAATCTTGATGATTTTGATAGTAGTGTTCGCAAATGTCTGTCAGGGCAGCTTGCTCGACCGAAAGAAACGGTCCAATCTCCCCTCCTGACATAGAAATGACCCCAAAGATGCCAGACACAGCCAGCAGCAAAAAATTATCGCTCAGTGAGAACATGATGCCAGTTAAAAGTTTGAGTAGCGCACCAAAAGCCAGCGTCCTCCTCCGTCCAACCTTATCAGCGCAGTTGGTTAGCAGCATAGTAATGAAGAGGTCACCTATCATAATGAGAGTTAACAGCAGACCCACATCATGCTAGTTGATTCCAATCTCGCTGAGGTACATAAACAGGGGAACTGCCAGTGATCCATAAGAGAAGAGACGTACTCCCTTGGTGGCGAACAGGACGAACACATCAGGATCAGTAGCGAAGGTGTCCGATCGAACTGGCCTTCTCATTTTACAGTTTATAGGCGGTGCATTTAATATGTCTTTTGGTATGGAAACTGGTGGTGGAGTGCAGGAAAGAAGCAGCGAGAACATCGGGTCGAATAAAGAGCACAAGTATGATGGCTTGAAAGAATGGCAGTTCTATGCCTATGGGGTAGGGCACTTCATGAACGATCTCGGTGGGGCTATTTACTTCAACTATCTGCTATACTTCCTAAAGAGGATTGTTGCTACGACTTCAGCACCAGGAGCATTCCTCGCAGGGCAGATTACTGATGGGTTGGCAACGCCACTGGTTGGGTTCCTATCTGATCGCACACACACTCGCTTCGGTAGTAAGAATGTAATTCAGGACAAAGGAAACCTTGGTATATTGGCGGCTTCATCGTGTTCCTGATCGGCTACTTCCCTATCTACCAAAACATCCGAAAGCTTTACCCATCGATCAGTATCGAAGCACAGACAGCCTACTATGTGGTGTTCATGTGCATCGTTAACATCGGCTGGGCTGCAGTGCAGATAGGTCACATGAGTTTAGTCCCGTCGCTGACTTACTCGCTGAAACGAAGGGTAATCGATCAAGTAAAGTAGGATCGGCTCAATAACAAACGCAACTCTTTTACATTCCTATCAAATCTACTCATTTTAGGGATGGGAATCATTCTGTTTGCAACGATGAGCAACCCAACTCTGGAGATCAACATCCTGTCGTACGCTGCAGCTGGCATCGGTATCCCAGCTGGGCTCTTCTTTATCTTTGGAATCGACGAAGTCAAACTGTCGAATGAAGCATCAGCGAAGCTATCGGTGGCTGTGGGACAAAACCCTCAAGGAGACACCTACCGGAAACTCAACCTTTCCACAGATCAAATCGATGAGAGTGTGTAAAGGTAGTTTAAGTGGACCCATTGGTTTAAGATGCCAAGCTTTTACATGTTTGGATTGTGCTACATGGGCGTGAGATTGTACTGCAATCTGTTTGGCACACTGCTGCCTTTCTATCTCGTCGATGTGCTGGAGCTTGGTGATAAAGAACAAATTGCTAACAATGAGATTCCTTTCCAAGTAGCCCTCATCGGACTTATTCTGTACCTAAGTCAGTACATCGTAAGTCTCTTCACCATCAAGATATACACAAGGTTCGGACGTAAGAGAACACTGTTTGTTGGGCTGGTGTTATGCTTCGTCACATCCCTCACTATGACTTTTCTGGGTCCAAACAGTTCAGGGGTTATGTATTTCGTGGCTGTGCTAGTAGGGATGGCAGAGACATTGGTGCTATCGACAGGGATCAACCTCATCTCGGACGTAGTGGGAGTGAAGAGCAAGAAAGGAGCGTTCGTATTCGGAATGTACAGCCTCGCCGATAAGTTTGCCTCAGGACTGGCCATCTACTTTATCACTGCCTCACCGCTGTTCGAGTAATCAGTCTCGTTCAAGAAATGGACAATAATTCTGGTGCCTTCAATAGCCTGCATACTTTCTTGCGCGATGGTACTACTCGGTCCAGTGAAGGAGTACAGCAGCCAATCCTAACAAAAGAAATTGAATAGCTAAGACGATGACCTGGCCGTCTGATTTACTTGTACAACAATAATATCGATGAAATCACTTTTGGTTGTACTTCTTCTTCTGCATCTTGTTGTTGCAGGGAGCGCTGTTCTTCACGTATTCGTTGGCTCGAGTTCGAACGTATTCGTCGCGCTTCTGACCCGCCAAGTTATTCATCTCGTTCTGGATTACGGCGACTTACATGGCACCATACTGCTTCTGGGCCATGCTGATGAGGTTCTGTTCTGTAGTGTCTACCTTTACCAGTGACGCCCAGTGGGTCATGCTTGTAAGTAATCGACCGCCTTTTGGGTAGCTCAGCAGCACGTGACCAGCTGCTCCATAACCTGCCTTGGTCTCAATGAGTTTGTCCTTGGAAACTTGAACATTGTTGACCACAGTAAGAACTTGAAGTTCATAAAACTTGTTATCTGCTGCCTTTCGGTTGACTGTATAGGTTATCGTTCCTCCAGGGCAATCGACATTACAGTTCCCGTTTGTTGACAGGTCTCCGACACTCTGCAGCTGAGCTGAAGGCGATTGTACCAATGCTTGTGGATCGAACTTGAGATGAGCACTTCCACTAAAATCTGTGGGAAGTCGAATAAATGGGTTCGGACCGAGAATCTTGTCGTTCCAGTTGGGAATCAGTGCCTTCAGACTGAAGTCACTGAACATGCACATGTGGCCACCCTTTAGTAGGTACTATACCAGCTTCAAGACTTTGTCAGCACCTTCTGGGAACGATCCAGAACTGTAACCAGAACTGCACTCCCAGTTAAACACGATGCAGTCGGGATCTAACTCCGACATTTCCTTGAAAAGGTGCTTAATGGTATTGTTTGTGGATCTCCCTTCAAAACCGTCAAGGAAGAGTTGCACTGCCTGCCCATCCGCCTTGTACACCAACGTCTTGGTACCTTCCTAGGACTTCTGAGGGTTGTTTGTAAAGTGAGGATCAGAGCTACTTCCGTGGCTGATGGTCACAATGATAGCGGCCGTCTTTTTGGCCATCTCAACCTTATCGTTCTCACGAAGCAACACCACTGAACCTTGGGCATTGTTCTGGAAACTTGGAAAATTATTGGCACCGAAGCTGCTGCCAAATGGATTGCTGTTGAGAGTATTGTTGATGCCACTGCCAAATGCGGGGACTTGTGGAGTTGTTTGTGGTTGCTTAGGGGGTGCTGGCTTAAGAACAAGTCCGCTGCGAGTTTGCATTATCAGTCCAAAATAGTTAATGCGAATCGACTGGTGCTCAGAGGATTTCACGCCAAATTTACCCGGACTTCATCAGAATCCACCGGTTAACCTTTTTCATTGGGAATTCCTTCTTAATGCTCTCTGTCAGGCCCTAAAAGATGACCCGAATCAGGTTTTAATCAATCTATTCTTTAATCGATGGAGAAGTGTTATTTTAAGGTGCCTGACCAATAGTTGAGGAGAGTGGCGCTTGGCAGTCTCCCAGGAACACCTTTTCGGACGAAAAAGGGTTTGGAAGCCATGATGTCATACTTTCAACCCATCTCTGCACCCCAACCATCAGATTGGCTGTGGGACCATGAAGAATAAGGACAGTCCTTTGACGCATACAAAGGCCAGATGCACAACTAAGTCACCAGTGAGTGTAACCTTATCCAAATTCTGCCACTGTAGAAAGATATCCCTGACCTGTTCCTGTCACGTCTGAATGACTATTGTAAAGCCTTTTTTCTGGGAGCAACGATCGAAATCGCCAAACCATTCGACATCTCCAAAGTCAACATAGAACACCGCATCAACGAACATACCAACAAACTGCAATACAATGCACGCAGCATCCTTAAAGAGCTGGAAAAGAAGTTGCACAAGCGGCACTTTTGCATAATCGGGGTGACTCTCACAGACCTGTACCCAAAGGACGAGTGGAATTTCGTGTTTGGCATCGCTAACCTCCTCAAAAGGACGGGAGTATTCTCATTTGCTCGCTACGACGAAGATTTCTTCGAAAAGTAACACTATGTCCCCAACTACGATAAGATCTTCTACCGCTCCGTCAAGGTCATGGTGCACGAAATAGGGCATATGTTCGGGATGCGGCATTGCATCTACTACAACTGCGTCATGAACGGTTCGAACCACTTGGAGGAGAACCTGCGCAAGCCAATGGAACTGTGTCCAGTATGCCTACGCAAGCTCCAGTCTCATCTGAAATTTGACATTCTCTAGCGCTATCGACAGCTGCTGAATAATCTCGTCGACGATTAGAGCGACCCAATGGTCGGCAACACCAAGAAGATGCTGACACAGATCGTATAACGACTACAAGTGGACCTAAAGGAGAAGAAGTGATGAAGCATTGCGTTCCGTAGTATAGACATTCACTGGCTCTACTTGAGGGTTGTTAGACCCTTCTCCAGTAACTCTTTAAACTTCTTGAAGTCGCCCTGAAAAGAATCGTATCCCGCAAAATTCTTTAGGAAAAGGTAGCTGAGCTAGCTAGTGGTTGTACTGCGAGAACTGGAACAGTTTAACCTCCCGTTCTTGCAGCTTGCTTCCAGGCAGCAGCGTCGTACTCTTGAAGAGGTTACTCTTCTTGGCATCAATCACACGCTCGAGGAATGAACTATATTGCTAGCCTTGTCGGTCTCGGTAGGCAGATAACCTAAATAGAAGACAGTTGCTACTTGAGGGTGGTAATCGCCGAGGAGTAGGACTGCAGGAAGATCCTCGCAGCAATCTCCTGATCCTCTGAAATCGACATAGTGTTGATATAGCCAAGCTATAAATAAATGTCAATGAGCTCAATAAAGAAAACGAGAAGCGGCATGGATGAGCGTGACACTGCAGCGAAGGAGAGCCCGACTCGCACTTAAGAACGAGAGGAAGTTGACCCGAATCCCGAACTGTTGTCTGTCGATGAACGTGTACATACAGCCGGCAGTATCGAATAGCAAGCCAGAGGAACACTCCCCTTCTCGAGGAAGTTGAAGAAAACTCAAAGCAATCCTCTGTCAAGTCTCCTGTACAAATCCTACAAGTTTCTGTCAAAGGCTCAGATTGAGGAGCAAACGCGCAGATTCTAATCGTACAAGCAAAAGCGGACTGGATAAATCCAGAAAAAAGCAGATGAGCTTGAGCAGCTCAGGTAGTTTGTTACTCTATTCAGGCAAGCCCATATGAAGAAAATTCCCACTCTCACCGAGAATACCCTGTAAATATGCCGAGCTGTGCCGAACGACCCAATATACAATCGCTACGAGAAATAGCTGGAGAAATCCCGTCAAGAACGGCAGGCTAAGGTTGAACAGGCTGAAAAAGCTAGACAGGAGTTGGAGTAGAAATAGTTAGCTGAGATGGAGTAATATCACTAGAGGTCCAAGCTCAGCAAATCACGCACCGTTGATGAATACTTTGAGGAAAGTGAAAGATGGAAGAGAAAGCGCGAGGAAGCTCTCCAAGCCAAGCGAGAGTAACGTTCACAGTTAGAGGTGAAGGACCTTACCCTTTAGCCGAAGATAAGCGAGCGTGCGAAGCGAGTAAAGAAGCCTCCACAAACGTACCTCACCGCGCGGGACATGCACAGCGAGTGTACCCGCTTTGTCGTGCATCATGCGCCGTCAAAAAGATACTGAATGGGCAATGTCTTGTATAATAATTACGATGGACTTCGTACAAAACGTGAGCTCATTTGTGATGGGCTTCATGGAGGTTGAGGACTAACTCAAGGACGCTCTCAACAAACTAGACGTGTTGCTAACGAAGTGTGACAGGATGTTCGACAGGGCTACCTTCGACGAGGTCACCGATAGGTACTCGTTGGTGTAACACTAGGAAGGAGCTGGACCGTTTTCGTAAGATCCTCGAAAGGAACCGCAAACTGTTTCAAACATACACGGACTCGCTGAAGGAAATCGGCATGTAATGCTTATGGCCAATGCAGTACCAAGAAGATTGCAGTCAACTTGCCATTCAACACCACCCGCAAGAACATCGCTCAAGCCATTAGCGAACTCACCGAAATGCAGAACGATCTGAAGGAAAGAATTGAACCGCAGCAGCAACCACAACCCATGAAGCGGAAGATTACCGAGGAGGAGAACAAGCTAATTGAATCCAAGGTAATCGAAGATTTCGACCCAACAATTCGGCAGCCAGAAGAAGACGAGATGGGTCCAACCATCCAGGACAAAGAGGAAGACCTGAAGGGTACCTGGGTGCGAGTGAGGCTGTAGTTTGAATGTTAGCCTGCATCGACTTTGTAGATGGTACGAAGGGAAATGCAGGAAATTACCGTTGTTGACGAGCGCTTCAGGTTTAAGGAAGAGTAAGAAGAACGATGCATTCTGAACTTCAATAGGTCAGTGTTCAAACCACACTACCCGAGATTTAAGAAGGCATTCCCAGAGGTGGACTTCATTTCTTCAAAGGAAAAGCACTTCGACGTGCTGTGCCGCAGGAAGAAGGTTGACCATGAGGTGGAGCGAATCATATTCAGCGTAGTGAAGGACAGTGCTCGAAAGATGCATGATCGGTAGAGCAGCAGCAAGCCTGATACTGGTGACCAAAAGCCGAAAGAGTCACAGCATGATGCAGACGTCTTCTTCTCGTTTCCCGTGAACATGAATGCTATCGAAGAGTCTCTCAACCAGGAGTACGAGTATGAGCTGGTGTGTAAGAACTATAGCAAGAACGGCACATTTTACATGCGGAACGGCGGTAAGTGGTAGCGCCTAAACGAGGGTGAGGAAGTGTTACTCGTAACTGGCGATCGTATATCCCCACTGATGAAGCGTCCCGAACGAGTAAACTCTCTGTTCCACTACGCCGTGCAGTTCGAGAGTATCAAGTACGAGTAGTGATTGCTGTTAACTTCTAAACTATAAACTATCAGCATCAGTCCAGTTCGTCGTAGTAGGCAGGTATCTACTCCTCAGCTTTGTCGCTGTTGGTGCTCTTTATCGAAGATTAGCTGCTCTGGCGAGGCTATGTGCTTTCAGAACTAGGCTCTTCATGAGGCTAAGCTTGGATGCCGAACATTGGCATTTCGTATTCCAGTTCCTTTACGGTTACCACCTTCCCCAGCCGTCGTTCGATGTCGATAATCATGTCGTAGTAGTCGTTGATCTTTAACCGTTGTTCCTCCATTCTTCGTTGGTAGTAGTCGCCGTGCTAATGGCCGAGTTCTTTCATAGCATCTTGCAGTCGGGTGATCTCCTTCTTGCAATCTTCAATCGCACCCTTGAAGAGTATTATCTTTCCGTTGCGATGGCGGTCGATGTTTTGCATTACTTCCATCGACCTAAGCTGCTTTTGAACTTGCCGACTCCGAATGATGTCGTCCTTGACTTTCTTGAGTCCTAGGTCTCCTTCTCTGACCCATGCCTCAGCGATGGCTCTCTCTTCGTTATCGATGCCTCTGGAGTCCAAGTACATGAGATTAGGGAGATGTCCTATCATTCTCCTACGGTAGTACTTTTGTTCACGAACACACGGATTATCCATGAGGTTGAGGCACTTGACGTTAATAAACAGACCTATCATGGCTTCATCTCCTTCCAGCTTATTATTGGAGAGATCAACGTTGGTGAGTGTCAAACTGCACTCCCGCAAGTGTTCAATCGACTCGTAGTCCTTGAGATAGTTGTGACTGATGGCCAAGGACTGTAATTCTGTCAAATGAGCAAGCCCCTCCAATTTCCAGATTTGGTTGCAACTCAGGTTCAGTATCTTCAGCTTGGGTACTGCAGTGAGGTTCTCAATGACAGTAATCATGTTATTGTGCACAAACAGACTCTCCAGGTCGGGCAATGGTTCAAGTCCCTCAATTTTCTTGATGAGGTTGTTCTCAAGGTAGAGAGCTCGCAGGTTTTTGTAAGCATGAAGCCCTTCGATCTTGGTGATGGACTTGTACATGAGGTACAGCTTGGAGTTGAGTTCAGGATATTCGTAGAGACCCTCCATGAGGCAGAGTGTCTGCAGGTTGTCGTGGTTGAGAATGAGCGAGCCGTCCTATCGACGTTCCAGCTGTTTCATCTTCCTGGGCAGATATTGAAACAGCATTTGAAAATGGCTGAAAAAGATTATAAACGAGCGAACAAACATACATCGACTTGATGTTGGAGGCTACTTTCCGGCAGTGCGCAATATCAAAGACAGGGGTTGG
>ERZ724508.1284-NODE-1284-length-15372-cov-6.058171_pt1 | contig 15372 bp, 23 predicted proteins | sample MGYA00376041_ERZ724508 | MGnify/ENA primary metagenome ERZ724508 (study PRJEB28724, sample SAMN07190887) | wastewater metagenome | isolation source: effluent of sewage treatment plant in Hong Hong | place: USA: Christiansburg, Virginia | collected 2016-03-01 ...
CCCCAACCCCAACCCCAACCCCATGGAACTCAAATAGTGGTGGTTGCTGAATGATCATCTCATCAAAGTACACGCTAATTACCAATAAGAAAATCAGTTGGGGCAGAGCTTGCAATTTCCCGAAAGGCATCCCCAAAATCTGTTTGACTATTGCTGTTGTCCGTTTGCGACAATGTTGAACCTTCTTGTTGGCGACTGCGGGAGCATTGCCTGTGAAAAAATCTCAGGCTTCCGGTTTCTTGAACTTGCCCTCTCTTCCTCTTTCTCCTCTTTTATTTGGTTCGTTTATTAAGCAATTGTGGGCAAAGCTGGAACATTTGAACGTTCTTCGTTGGCTTTGGAGTGAGGATTCTTAAAGGTTTGAGTAAACTGTGCCTACATTATACCAACGGTACCGCTTGGGACTTACCCCTGCCAGAGCCTGAGGTTTTGCTGCCTTTGGCCAGAGATTGTTGATCTGCGCTACCTCGATATGAGGCAGTCTCCTCTTTGATAGTCGAAAGCTGCATTAGTCTCATCATACTCGACTAGCTAGAAGGTTCTTCTTCTCGACAGGCGTATCCGAAGACATCTTCCGAATCATCGGTTGTGCTGTTCCGCCCAGTAAGTGTTGCGGTGGCATTGGCTGTTGTTGCGGTAATTGCCTGACTACTGGCGTTGTTAGTACCATGGTTGGCCTACTTCAAAACCGTTGCAACCTCTGCACCTGTCCCTGGATGCTGGCTCCACTGAAGTACATCATTCGGATTAAACAGTAATGATCAGAGGATCTACAGATACTTCTGCAGAGAGTGATGCAGCCTGGCGTATTTCAGCTCCTCGACGGTTATCTTGGGTTGGATGAGCAGCTCACGGTAGCTGTTAACGGTTTATTCGCGGGTCTTAACCAAGCCTAGTTGATGCAGTTGCCCGAACTGGATGATCAGCTGACCGGTGTTTCGTGGGAAGTCGGTATGGATTAGCCGTTCCTGAATACGTGTGAGTTGGCATTCATCTTTGTTCTCTGCATTGTGCTTGAGTTCCAGGAACATAAAGATCAGAAGTACCTGCATTGAAGGGCCCATCCCACTGATATAGGATATAACTGGCGAATCGAAGAAAAGTTCGAAGGCCTTCTGGACGTGGTCTATCGTAACCTTGGATTCGTCGGTGTCCTTCATAGCGAGCTCAACGGATTGACTCAGTACTGCCATAACTTTTCGGATGTCACTTGAGCAGTTCGAAATCTTCTTGCTAGCGAACCTCACAGTATTTTCCTGGAAGATAGGCAGGCCCTGCAGTCGAGACCGAATGATAGTTTCGATCTGTTCGGCAGTGTACTGTCGAAAGACTACGCGGTGGTCGCCCATCCTTGAAACTACTCTTGGCTTGAGCTTTTCAGGTAGGTTCATGGTGTTAGCAATAGCCAACACCACTAACCTCGATTTCTTTTGTTGCGTCCATTCGAACAGGTTATAGATTACTGCTTGGTCCTTGGTTACGAGAAAGTCTAGCTCGTCAATTATAAGCACCCTCACCTCATCGTGATAGCCAGAACCCTGCAGTAGTAACTTATCTGCGTAGAATAGATGTTGTACTCAGCCGTGTCAACGCCTTCGAAGATGATCGCTAACGTTCTTTAAACATGCGCACCAGCATACAACCGTACAGATCTTCGGGTTTTTTTAGTTCAAGAGCATTGATGTAGTAGCTGCTGACTGTAAGGGTGCGCTGCCGTGGGTCCTGCACTAATTCGTCTACCACTTTCCGGACGAGGGCAGTCTTGCCGATACCTGGAACTCCTGAGATGTCTGCACTAGCAGTAAGACGGTACACAGGCTGCTGGATGATCCTTTGCTACGGATGCCTTTAACCACGAAGTCGCGAATCAGTTGCTACTCCTCCTCTCTGCAGACCAGGTGATCGGGGTAGTAACCGTCCTGCAAATTCATCATAGCCTGCCTCGCCATTCCCTCCTTATCAGTTGGACGCTGGGTTCGTAGTGATGCTGTTGACTCAGCATCAATATCCCTTCGGATGTAGCCTTGTTGTGATCTGGCTGTCTTATGCTCACGGTCCCTCAGTCTCTTTTAGCGACGACTAATAGGTTCATCTGGTTCCATGCTTCTCTTCCTAAGCCAATTCAAAATATTAGCAATAGCGCCCCGCCTAAACTGAATAGAAATCACCCAATCACTAAGAACCGCAGCAACGGCTGATTCTCGAACTGACTCCTTGGATTAAGCGAGTGGACTATGGTAGGAACCTCTTGGAGAGGATGTTTCGAGCCACAATATTCTCGATAACTTTCCGAAAGAGCAGCGTGATGTTAGTTCCTGCCTTTGCTGAAACTTAGAAGTGTTCGAGCCCCTGCAGATCGTGGTGCTGACAGTCACCCTTCGGCAATACTATTTTTTGTTGGCCCTCCAGGTCGATCTTATTACCAACCAGCAAACACACTGTGTCACGATTGGTAGCCTCACGAAAGGTCCGGACCCAATCCGGCATATGCTTGTATGTTCGAAGGTCTGCTTTCAACCAACTTTCTACCGTTGACATCGTAAACGAATAGCGCGCAGTCAGCATCCTTGAGGTAGTTCTTGACTAGACTGCGATACTTTTATTGGCCAGCCGTATCCCACAGCTCCAACTTATACTTCTTTCCGCCGCATTCCATAAGCTTGGACATGTAGTCGATCCCGATAGTGGGCTAGCCTACTCATGAAGACCCGTACGTTCTGAGCCGCATCAAATTCGTCCCGGATGAAGCGCTTGACGATGGAGCTCTTCCCCACCGACCGATCACCCAAGAAGACAATCTTGATCTTGGGCACGTCGTCGAACTCCGTACATTACAGGTCCATACAGAAAAAGAATATCGTGGAAGGGAAATCGTTGCAAAACGACCTCCCCTTCACGGAAAATCCACAAGGGAAATCATCTACGGTTCCTCAGCAGTTCGTCTTCGAAGACGATGATCCGTTCGTGTTCGAGGTTGCCTCGGAGTAGTTGCAGGTCTCGTGCATCAGAAAAGGTCACCGGCCAGTACTGCGTAGTTGCCTTTTCCTGAGGAAGCAAACCAAGCTTCTTGTAGAAGGCGGCTACCAGCTCGGAGCAGAAGTAGGTACGCTGCTTCTACTCCTCTTCAGTCTTGTACAGTTTGGAAGTGAACTTGAACATCTTGTCAAAGTTCAGATCAAACTTCTTGTTGAGGTTTTTCATGATAAACTCCTCCATAGTGGTGAGATCGTTCCGTGTGCGATCAAGGTTTAATCGGCGCCAGGTGATGCGTGAGATGGTCTTGTACCAGCGGTAACGGATTAACTGTTTCCAGGGTGTAAATGCGACTCCTGAGTTGGAGTTGCTTTCCAGGATGATGACTTAGTCACGACGGTTTTTTAACACCAAAGCAACGTGATCTGGGTTAGGCTGTTTCGTACCGTACTCCGAGAAGGTTATTGCTCGCTGGATCTTCGCCATGGTGTGGTTGTCCTTGAATAGCAGGACGTCCCCAGAATTGCAGTTCTTGACGAACTCGTCTTCAATGATAAACTCCATTCGCTGGAAATTTGCATTTTCTAGGATCCGGTTGAGCTTGAATTTCGCACCATAACTATTTTCAATCGTCCAGCGCAGAGCGCGATGCCAATCTTCGGCTTCATTGGGACTTGCAGCTTTGAAGTAGAAACTGCTATCAGGTTGGTCGGGAACCAATATGCTGCATCAGTCATCTGTCTACCGGAACTACAGCTGGTTTATTCGTTTGGCTTCCAGGTTAACTGTATCGAAGTTAAGGAAGAATGGTGACTCCTTTCGGGTCTCAACCGAGAAGACGTTCTGGTCGAGTTTACACATCTTCTTTGGTTTTTCACTGCTGAAACCCAGTATACAGCAGTTCACATCCTTGTCGTCCATCTCCAATAGACCTCGTTTGCTTGCAAACTCGCGATTGTTGGTCACTGGTGTGTCCTTTAACCGGATCGAGTTGGAGTCCATCCCTTCCTCTTCCAAACTCTCCGCCACACGATCTAATTCTTCTTGATCAAGATCCCTCACGAGAAAGGAATTGCGAATGGACTCTGCGAGCATCTTTGTTACATCCTCGACCTCAAGGAAGTTGTTCGCAGGGGGATGCAGCTTATGTGGCATCTCCTGTCCGGATGGTTTACTTTCCACCATCTGCACCTCCTCCATACTAGAGTTGGTCTTGGCGATGTTCAGTGGTGGAATGACTGTGGGTTGTTGAGGCAGCTAGAAGATTTTCTTGACGCGACTGTTCTGAGTCACCCTCATGGCTTAATGGTTTTGGAATAATAAACAACAATGCATGGTCAATGGGCCAATCTCAAATGCAGCTGGCTCCCATTTCTTTGGGTTGCTGCTTAGTCTGGACGGTATGAACTGGCCGGACGGTTGGCAGCTATGGCTCCAACAATGATATTTTTGAACTGCTTTGCAGGAGAATGGCCCTTTATGCGTATCGGTGAGCTCGTTTGGGAGGGAGCTTGCTCGTTTTTGTGTATGCTCACGTAAGATCTCGCTTTGCTTTGGTACTTCTCAAGGTTCTCAGGAATCTTCGAGCCAGCCTTGAATGGTTTGTTCTTGAGGTTCTGCAGTGGACTCCTCGTGTGATCTGGACTACGCTGGTAACTGCTTGGAGCTCGTTGCCTACTCTTACTTCTCGACTGTGAACTCTTTTTAAGAAAGCTAGTATGTGTGAGTACCATCTTCTTCAGGCATTTGATGTCTTCTTCGGTGAGTTTAACTCGACATCGCCTCGTGCCAATGCTGATGCAGGGTTGTTCAGTGATCCGCACCGATTTGTCTTGATCGTGCTTGCGTTATAGATCTTATCTGACATACCTCTGCACAACTGGAGGCAGTAGAACATCTACTCCTTCGAAGAACTCATGGTGCAGGATGTCCAGAGGTTTGATACGTCGTGTTGGATCCAGCCAGAGCATGTCATCTATCAGCTCACAGAACTCCTGTGAAGCATCAGGCAGGAAATCGGAGAGTGGAATTCGCAGTTTTTACGGAAATTGAAAACTTCGTTTTTTGATTTCTCGATAACCCTCAGGCCACTCGTCGGGTGAGGGGCTTCCCAATACATTGAAGATGCGGTTGAGTTGGTCTATAGTATCTTCTCCAGGGAACAGTGGGCGCTGTGTGAGTAACTCAACACATATGCAGCCCAAAGCAAACACATCAACAGCCACAGACTGGACCTTCATACCAAGCAAGCACTCTGGTGCCCGATACCATCGGGTGCAGATATAATCCGTTTCCGCTTCCACAGTTTCTTTAGCTGATCCAAAATCGATGAGTTTGATGAGCCCTGTTTTCCTATCGATGAGTATGTTCTACGGCTTGATGTCCCGATGAAGTATACCCTTCTGGTGGACATGCTACAACGCCAGTGCCACCTGGTAGACGATGCAACGAATTTGATTTTCGTTGAGGCCATGCTTGCTTGCTGAGTACAGCTCCAGCAGATTCTCGCCAAACAGTTCGTACACAAGATTGAGTTGCCCATCTTCTTCTAGAACATCGACCAGCTTAACGATGCAGGGGTGGCTAAACCATATCATTAACCTTGCCTCCTGCCTTCCCAACTACTTATCCTGCTCACGATGCAACCTCTTCACAGCAACGAGTTAGCCTGAATGTCTATGCCTCGCCCGATACACCTCACATGAATTTCCCTCTCCGATGGGCTAGAGCAGCTGGTACGGGCCAGCGAACATCGCCAAACCGACAATTTAAATATAAAGCCAATGAGCACGAGCTGCAGAGAAACTTACTGCACTAACCCAATTACCCACTGCACCTGCCGCAGCAAATTATAATATTAACCGTGGCATCATGGCCAAACAATTCAGGTACTACGAAGTAGAGAAGATCCTTGGCCATCGCGAAAGAAAAGGTAAACCTAAAAGTAAGGCAGGCCAATTGCAATACTTATTAAAGTGGAAGGACTACGAGCAACGGCATAATAGTTGGGAGCCTGAGTCCAACGTACTGGGCTGCGATGATTTGCTGATGGAGTACCGCAGTAAGATGGCGGTGAGGACGAAAGGATAACATCCAGATTATGAGAGACTTCCAGCGAAACGAGTGAGTAAGAAAAGTGAGAGGTTTCATTTGATCGCCAAATCTCCGAAGAGGCAATGCAGGACATAGGTAATTGAAATTGTCTCAAGTGACGAAGAAGGGGAGGTGAAGGAACAACCCACCCAAACTCAGCAGGAATCAAGCAGAGCGGAGGAACCAGTTAATATTTAAGTTGAGCCGGTCAGGGAATTGCGCATACTAAACCACTTTGCCAAGCAAGACAAACTATACTTTTTGGTTAGTGAGAACAATCTGGAGTGGACAGTGCTTTCAACCGAACTCTAAGCAAGCCACCCTAAAGAGGCTCTGGACTACTATCGATCGCTGGCGTTGAGAGAATCCACCCGTAATGAGCCACTTGCCCCAACAGTACGGATACCCTATCTTCCGAACTTCGAGGAACCCTCGGAATCGTTTGATGTGAGTTAATACCTGATTTGACTGCTTCCATGCACTCTTTGGCATGCTAATAATACAACTGAGTTTATTTTATCGATGGAGCCTACTGAAATGTTGGGCGAGTATGCGCTGCTTCAGGAAATCGGCTGTGGAAGCTTCGGGAAACTCTACAGGGCTGAATGGAAAGGCAAGAATGTAGCACTCAAAACCGTACTCTTTGGTCTGAAGAAGGAACGTAAAGACAACCTCAAACCAATGCTGGAACTTGAGTATGATGTGCTGCAGACGATGAAAGGCGAACCAGGTTTCCCGGAACCCTACGAATGCAGGGAGCTCGCTGAATGCAACATCCTGAGCATGCAGCTGCTCAGCAAAAGTCTGGAAGTACCATGATGTGCAACTGCAGGATCTGTTCAGGGCAAATACTAACAAATTCTAGCTGAGGACAGCATTGGAAGTGATGCTGCAAGTCCTCCAGAGACTGTAGAGCATGCACACAAAGGGCTACCTTTACCGGGATATGAAGCCATCCAACTTCATGATCGGAGATGACAAACGAACAATCTATATCATAGATTTCGGGCTATGCAAGAAGTATCTCAAACAGAACAGCACAGCGCACATCCCCGAAAGGCAGAATAAGAAGATGGTGGGAACTCCTCTATTCTGCAGTATATTTACTCATCAGGGAATCGGTACAACAGAGGCTTATGCAGAACAGTCCAGGAGAGACGATTTGGAGAGCCTTGCCTACATGATCCTATACTTTCTGAGGCCATTACCATGGGAGAACATCAAGGAGGAAAACAAGTAGCAGAAATATGAGTTGATCCGGCAGGTCAAGATCAAACTTTCTGAAGAGGAGTTGTGCCACGACCTACCTAAGGAGCTGGCGATCTATCTTAAGTATTGTCGTGCACTGCCCTTCGAAGCCAAGCCAGATTATGAGTACCTGAGGCAACTGATTCGATGTACAACCTCCTATGAAGCAGGTCGCAGAGGCCATCAAAGGCTCGTGCCCATTGGCAAAGGAATTTCAGTGGTGCTAACGGGTGGAGAAGCCAGTAGCCAAGATCAATATCAGCTTTAAGCCAAAATCCACAGCTGGGAAGCAGCTGGAGGTCAATGTGGACCGGCTGAAGGAAGGCAGTAACCTCTTCGAGACGATAATGACACAGAAGAAGAGGGAGTGATTGCGCGGGCTGAGTTAGTTTATATATATGGAGCACGACGACGAAAAGAAGGGTCTGACGGACTCCGACGAAGAGCTCGCAGAATAAGAAAACAATATCGCCGCATTGGAGAGATAATAAGAGCCTGAATAGGACAGTCGGCTTGATAGGAGTCAGATCAGCGAGTAGAACAGTGCAGCTGATGAGAGCAATAGCGTCGCAAGTAGCAAAAGCCAGTCCTTCGAGGATCTAACCAAGTACATAAGAGGAAGGTAGCGTGAAGTCTCAAGTGAAAAGCAGCCACGTAGGAAATCCCGCAAAAGTAAACCCAAATCACCTCCGGAACGTTCCGAATAGGCATATACCAAACCAAAACCCGAAAAATCGAAGCCAAAGAAGAAGCAAGCCAAGACCAGCCGGAAGAAGAATAACGAACCAACTGAAGCACAGCGACTAATAGCCTAGCAACAGTGCAAGCTGTGCTTCAACCGACTGGTCAATCCAATGTCTGACGATAAGGTAATCGACCAGATTACCCTTCGAAATGCATTGTAGAAGTTCAACGGGCAATGCGACTTGCAAAAGCTAACGGTACTGTTGCTAGCTAACACTAGCCTCTGATGAACTTTGCGGACCATTCTCGCACGCCGCCACTCTAAACCCTCACTTACTAGCAGTTCCAGCAGATCTTCATGAAGGTGCAGTCCCATCACTGATTGAGTCGTACTCGATGAATTATAAAACATCTCGATGGGATGTGCTGCTTGCCTAACTGAAGCGCATGTTCAACAGCCGCAGCAGGCCCTACACAAGATCAAAGGGAAAGTGCTGGCGGCGGAGCTAGCCCACTTAACACCCACGAGTCTTATACCGCGTGACCTCTTCGACAAGTACATGTCGCTAGTGCACAAACACATACTCAAGGGACAAGAGCAACCCGATCGGCATAACCTCACCACTGAGTAGCTAGCGCAACCACCTCCACCCACCGATAATTAGCTGCTACTGGTCAAGTGGAAGCTGCTTATTCTGTGCTCTGGAGTCGATCTCTACCGCGAGGAGTACGATTTACTGGACGAAAGCTTACAACATGGGTGCTTCGCGCAGATCTAGAAGGACCTCGATAGGACCTTCCCCGACCAACCTCTATTCCTTGTGGAAGCAAACCAGCAGACCTTCAAGCGGTTGCTTAAGCGACTCACTTTGTACTTTCCGGAGGTAGGCTACACGCAAGGACTCAACTTCATTGTCGGCTACCTCATGATCCGTGGGTATGATGAGCATGACACATTCTGGATGGTGGCACACCTCGCCCTGCATCCAAAATACCTGCTACTGGGACTATTTGAAGATGGCTTTCCACTATCCCTCGTGTACTGTCACCTCTTTCGTTTCATGTTCAGAAGCAAACTTCCAAAGCTCTACGATAAGTTCTAGCAGATGGCTCTAGCCGATGAAATCTGGATATTCAAGTGGTTCATGACTTACTACATCTACAGCTTTCCCTTTCTCATCGTAAGGGAGGTGTGGGATGCAGTGATTGTGCTCGGAGGCATCGGTTTGGTCTACTTTGCGGTAGCCTTAGTTATCCATCTCGAACCTCGCCTGACGTAGTTGGAAGATGATGTGGAAGTCGCCGCATTCTTCAGTAACCTCAAACATCAGCAAAGCTTCTTCGATCTGGTGGATCTCGATAAGGTATTGAGAATGGTGTATGAGATGAAGCTGGACGATAGCGAGATTGCACGAGAGACTCAGACGATGAAGCACAACGACAGCGATTTCTATGTAAAGTTCTTTACAAGCTGCAATGACCGTTCAAAGAACACCGAGCTGTTGAAAGCATGGCAGAACGGTATGCAGACGAGCAGAGCACGCTACCAGGAATAACATCGAAAAAAACTGATCACGGGAAGCTACGAAGCTTTGAGATTCCGACCAAAGCATGCAAACAAGCGCAAAGAAACCAAGTTTAAACCCAAAGATACGATGCATGGACTCACGCATAGCAACTCCCGGTAAAGAATGACTTCATCAATCTATGTGGTGCAGCTCAACGGGAGGGACAGTAATCCGCCGAATAGCTCGGCAGTTCTGGAACGATTACCCACAGAATAGAAGGAAAAAGAGGACGAAGTGGTCATTTTCGAGCTCGAATAGCCCAATGTTCCGTCATTCAAGAAAAAGGCCGAATGGGCTGAATCAAGCAACACCGTCAACGTAGTCCAAAAAAAGATTTCGCGGGTAGCCACCGAGAAAAACTAAGAACCTTCTCGGAAGGTGAAACGCGTTAGGTAACACAGCAACCGCGAACTGAGTGAGAACAGCTCTTCGAACAAATAGGCTTCGGAGAGCAGGTTTGAGTATTGTGTGGGTGATGCCGAGCATGTCATCAGCGAGTCGGTCTACGAGTTCTCCATCTAAATGGAACCGAATCAACAGAAGATACGGATCGAAAATGTCGAGTGATGCACAGTCATTTGCAATGCTCGCGCATCTTCAGCAGGTTTAGGTAGGAGACGCTTCTCTACCGTGCGTTCTCCAATGATTTTCTCTGTCTATGCTTAGCTGAGCGATTGCGGGAGAGGTTCTTATTTGGGCTGCTCGATGATTAGCCTTCGAGCTGCACGGTGAAGCATTTTCCAAGGCACGACTCGAAATTTGCGCGATCAAGGCGGACAATGTTCAGATCGGAAAGGTTGAAGGGTTGGCTTTCCAGTTTGAGATTGTTGAGCATCTGCATGAGCTCCCTTCCCGAACTGAACATGTAGGCGACTTCCTCGACCTTCTAGCTGTTTCGTAAGGAGGCTGCTCCTGTTCGGAACTCTTTTATGTACTCACGGTACTTGCTCAGCTACTTGTCACTTGCTATGTACCCTTTTAGTTTCTAATCGAAGAACTCGTTGATCGCTTGTTTGAGGGTTGCTTCGCGCTTCTTTATTGCTTGGATCATAGTCTGGCAGACTGTCGTGACCTCCTCGAGGATGCTTTGGATGTTGCCTTCGATGATCCCTTTGGAGTGCCTGCAGGATCGAAGGGTGGATTCTACCTTCGTCGAGATATTGGCCATCTCTCCGTAGTCCTTCTTGAGCTCAGTTTTCATTTGTTCAAGAGCATTGCGGAGCGGAAGTACGCCTGGTGATCCCCTAATGGAACTGTAGATGGACTGTTGCCCCTTAAAATTGCTGTTGTACAAACACGTTGCACACATCAACTGCTTATATTGCGAGTGGTAGAAAGCCAATGGTTCCTCATGCTTTTGGCAGAACAGTGATGTGTATCTCGACTTTGACATATCCGATTGCCGCTGAGTTGTGGGCTGGTCACGCCTGCTATCAAACAACCTCGGTGGAGTTTGGTGCTTCTTCCCGGACGACCACTCGTAATGAAGGTCCTTGATGTCTGTTGGCTCGGTGTTGCTGGGATTCAAACATAACACGCACTGGCCTTCCTTATCCTGGTCACAGTCTCCGCACAGCACATGCTAGCAATCGTAGATCCTCCCATTCTTAATAGGCTTGCTGCAGGCAGAGCAGGCAAGTTGCTGGCTGAGCATCCTTGTTATAAAATTTATTTCAGTGGGTTGACTAACTATGCAGACAGCACCGCCAATACCTACTATTATAAATATTTGATGAACCCTGAGGGAGGATTAGAAAAGAGGCGCGAACGACACTTCGTGGAAATCAGTAAGAAACGTAGCGCAATGATCTTGAGCAAGGACCGTTCAGAGCATGGCTTTGTGGATTCACAGACTAGCGCCTTCATCGACCGCGCCTTGCAGTTCATCGATGACAAAAACTTTTTCGGATTGGAGACCCTCACAAAAGAGTTCCTACTTGCCAACCCATAGCCAAACATTACTGTGCTCATCGAGCGATTCCTGCAGGAAGACTTCGAGCCCAAGCTGTTGATGCTCCTAACAACCCTCAACCATTTGTGCATGGAATGCCAACTTCTGGAGGTACCACAACCGGAGCAAGTAATATTCAAGTGCTTACTATTGGAATCTTAGCGAGTGTCTGCTGAGGGGTTCAAATTTCTCGCTGCAGTTCTCTGTGTGGACAAGAGAACCTGTTTGGTTATGCTGGAAAGTCAACTTTTTCTCAGAGTGGGGGAGGAGGTAGTGCGGCCATACCTCCGAGCGCACCTGCTGACCCTCTTTCAGAACCTGTGTTACAACCTGTCGGTGGTGGTTGATATGAATACAATGGAGAATCAATTGGTGGAGCTGATGAATGTGTTACTGAAACTGTACCAGCAGACACGGGAGCATGACTACTTGAACCTGCTGAAGGAACAGCTGCAGGAAATTGACAACGAAGACATCGTGCTGATGCTTATTTAGAGGCATATGCAAGAAGTCCATGAAGTGTTCGCGATGCTCAAGGAACCGAGCAAGTACAGGAAGGATGAGCTACAAGCCGCTGCGGAAGTCCTCGAGATGATGTTCTACTGCGATGAAAACGTAGTCGCCACACTGATGGCTGCTGACATGGGAAGCTACATACTCCCCATGCTTGAGAGTGAAGATGTGCGAGTACAGACCTGTGCACTCTGCTGCCTGGAGAGTATCCTGATCAGCAACGAAGCAGTTGACTATATCGAGGACTATAAGTACATCCCAGAACTGCTCAAAATGTTCTATCAAGCCTTCGATACTCCCGATATCAGCTACCCGGCATATTAAAACGGTCTCATCAAATGCATTGTATGCCTCAACGATGAATCCACTGCCGATCACGACCAGATTGATTGGGAACCATTCATCAAGAACTGCATAAGCCGTTTGGACAACGAACTGCTCCAACATGAGACACTCGGCCTGCTGCGCAGCATCTACGATACCGCCGACAAGGAAATTTGGCTAATCTACGACCGCTATGGCCTGATGAAAAAGATTTACGAGATAGCTAAGATCGGCACGCAGGAGGACAGCCGTAACTTAGCCGAGAGCCTTCTGGAATTACACTACTAAGACACCAAAGAAGGTTGATCTGGGTGGGTGTGTGTTCAACAATATATCATTTATGGAATTCGAGCTTGACCCCGAACTGAAGTCTTTGTTGGATCGGGCAGTTGGTGGACTCCAGACCATAAAAAACGGAAGATTTCTGTTTTCGTCGATCCTTTACCAAAGTGAGCAAGGAAGCAAGTTTCTGATCACCAAGAATGCCACCACACCAAGCTTTTTGGAGGACTGGAAGGTGTATCTGATGTTCAAGGCCGTTGCTCGGACTAATTTGACGACAGGTACCAACGTACTTATTGTAGGCAGGACGCTCCGTAACGAAATCGAAATCGGACCTTTCCTCAACAATTCCTTCTCTATCTGCAACTTCAAGGATATCCAGGATTACTACCAAAGCACTCAGAAGGGTCCACAGTCGGTATTTATCCTCAGCAACAGCTTTACTGACGAGGATGTCGACAGGAACATCGATACCACCCGCTTCAAGCCAGTGCTCATCGAAAGATAGGGCGAAAAGTCACGATTCCAAACTATCAAGAAGCAACCCACTCTCAACCAGTACTTCCTCGAGCTGGAGAAGCTTGGCGCACCCGTGCTGCTGTAGTTTGGCACTACTACACTTCAAAAGTATTTCAAGGAGGAGTAGCCGTTAATTGACTTGATACTGCTGACCATCTTCACGGGCAAACTGGGCCAGTAGCACATTGGGGAGCACTTCGACACGCAATGGACATCAAAGTACAAGCTAGCCTTCAAATCTGAACCCTTTCCGCATGCGCTCGGAGAGCTGCAGTTCTTCGTGTACACCCTGCCGTGAAGCCGAATAATTCAAATGAATAAATATTGTGAATATTATAAACCATAATTTTAATCCGAATGTTCGCCAAGCAGATCGTCGTGGACGGAAAGGGTCATCTTCTCGGCCGACTTGCCAGCTACGTCGCCAAATAATTACTCAGCGGTAAGCTGCCAAGGTTATCTTAGGTCAGCGTGTCGTTGTGGTTCGTACCGAGCGCATCAACATCAGCGGTTCGCTCTTCCGCAACAAGGTCAAGTTCGGAGAATTCCTCACGAAGCGAAGGAACACCAACCCAAGGACCGGGTTCGTCCACTACCGAAGCCCTGCCCGCATCTTCTGGAGGACCGTCAGGGGAATGCTTCCCAGGTTCACCGCCAGAGGTGCTGCTGCTCTCGGTACAGGCTTAGCTTATGTCAGGAAAGCTCAAGGTCTTTGAGGGAGTTCCCGCCCCATACGACACCAAGAAGAGACTCGTCGTTCCCGATGCCCTGAAGATTGTCAGGCTCAAGAACTTCCGCAAGTTCTGCAGCCTCGGAGATCTCGCCGCTGAGGTTGGATGGAGCAAGAAGAACCTCGTTGCTAAGCTCGAGGATAACCGTAGGGCCCGTGCCCTCACCTGGCACAAGAAGCGTCAGGAGACTGCCGCTAACGTCCGCAAGAGCCAGAATGGTGCTGAAATCGCAAAGGTTCGCGCCGAGCTTGCCCAGTTCGGCTATTGACCATCAATATTTAAACGACATCAGCATAATTTGTTCCCACGTATGGAAGTTCGATCGAAGACCGAAGACTTCCGCGAATATTTGTTCGATGGAATGGTTTGCCAATAATCAGTGCTATTAGTTGTGCTACTCGATCGGCAGTTATAAAATTCTGCTATAAAGCGCCAAGGATTTGATCACCTATAAAGATATTGAAAAATGGCTTGTTGCGGAGGACATTCAGCTAGCGGAGTTACACAGGAGGTTCAGGACCTCTTCACTGCTAACATTGCTGGCATCAATGCCAAGCTCGGCAAGCACTGGACTAGCGTTCATGTTGAGCAGGCTTGGAGCCAGGTGGTTGCTGGACACAACTACACTGCTCAGATCACAGGCAACGACGGAGGAAAAGCTACTGTCAGGATCTACGTGCCACTCCCTCATACCGGTCTTCCACCCAGCGTCAGTGCTGGAGTCGAGGGACATGTGGATGGCGCAAACCTCACCCATTGATCGATGAATCCATATCTGGTGTATTGAGTGTTTCATATTGGAGCCCCTAGTGTGCGTTTGCTCGACAAACAATCATTATCCATCATGGATGATGGCTGAAACGGGATGCTATTTGGATCGATCAAACAGACGGCATTGGAGGAGTTATTTGAGGGTCGTTATGTGTATTGAGCATCTTCAAGTTCGTCTTTCTCGAGTTCCTGTCCATTTACGATACAGTCATGCTCATTGAAAAATGAAAGCAATAGAAGACGATCGTCTTGGCTATCGTAAGCAAAAGCAGATTGAAAGCGAGCTCTCCTTGCCCGATAAATTGGCTATGGAATAACAACCAGCTACTGAAGGCTAATTTAGTGAGATTTGGTTAATCTATTGTTGGGAGAGATCTTCAGTGTCCACAAATCAAACCGAAGACAGACAGGAATCGGCTGTCCATTCCAAAGTGGAGAGCTTCAGAGATCAAGCAACTCATTGGCAGAAGCACTCAAACAACTAAACTTATTTGCTGAACTTATTACCAGCAAATGCTGTTCAAGTCCTGTTAACTGCTATGTTTCCTCCGGAGGGCGTATGTAATATCAATCCTCGACAAGTTTGTAATGGGTGGTATGTTTGTGTCTAAATATCATTAATTGAGTCCATGCAGAAGTGCGTTCCAGGCGGCTATTGCACCACCGAAGTCACCAAGAAGCTTCAAGAACTCTTCGCATCCAACTTGGCTGCCAT
>ERZ724508.1285-NODE-1285-length-15363-cov-6.240136_pt1 | contig 15363 bp, 21 predicted proteins | sample MGYA00376041_ERZ724508 | MGnify/ENA primary metagenome ERZ724508 (study PRJEB28724, sample SAMN07190887) | wastewater metagenome | isolation source: effluent of sewage treatment plant in Hong Hong | place: USA: Christiansburg, Virginia | collected 2016-03-01 ...
GCTAAATAGAGAAATACTTTACGTCGAGAATGACGAGCCAGAACACCACGAGGAAAGTCGCGAGGGTGACCACGAACATCACTGAGAAGACGTTGCTAGCAACGTTAGGATGAGTGACGGTCAAGATATAGAAAGGATCGTTGAAGATGATTGTGATGATTGAGAGTCCGATGATGAGTCTTTGTTCAATGATGTGTTCACTACGCTTGATCTTACGGAGTCGAATGATGTAATAGATGGTGCTGCCGAGGGTAAGGAAGAAAAACACGAAGCGAAGTGCGACTCCGAACTGTGTATAGCCGAAAGAGATGACTGTTGCATAGAGCACAACGCCAGAAACTTGTGTGAGTTGCCCAGACGAATTGGAGGGGAGGACCACTGTAAACATGTAGTTCTCCTTGTCAATTTCGTGGAGATAGAGGAACGAAATGTCCAATGCCACCAGCACCTTAGAGTCACCGGATTGGAAGATAGAGTCTGCTTCCTTCGCGTTCACAGTAAGATTCGTTGGAGAGTCTCGCTTATATTCCATGTCTTTGATGTACTTGCCGTCCTTGTCTTTCTTCACGCTGTAGAAATTCACTTTCACCTCCGATTGGTAGTCTAAACTTTAAACTGCTGAGGTACTGAAAGAAACGGAGGTTGGCTGTTTGAGCTGGAAGACTATTCGACCCAGCAAAAACTGATTGAAGTCGCGGAGGCCTGTTATCAATGTCCCGGCTATGAGCTGCTGCGTGGTGTGGAAAGGTGAGCAGATAACCCGGTTTGCAGAGTCAAAACCGACAGGGTTCATGCATTCAGGGTTGTTGTTGGCACGATGTTCGAGTGCTTCCGGTACAACTGAGCCCAACCCCATAGCGAGAATGATGATTCCAACAAAGATAGCCCAGTGGAATACCATTCGTTTCTTGTCGTTGTTATCAGCGAAGATGCGTGGCAGTCTACGTAGCTTCACTTATTGTACTCCGGAATTGGACGCACTCCAGTTGCGTCGACCTCCCCTTCTGGTGGAGGAGCAACATGTTCCTGCCCGTTGGAAAATTGTTGCTCCGAAGTCTCGTCCTACTTCATGAGGTTAATTTGTAATATTTAAACACATCAACTCCAATGGAACTAGGGCAAGTCAAGGTTGCCTACCAAAAGTGTTCGGTGGGAGGGCTGCATGATGGCTAATCGCGTTGCTTGTTATGTACCGAGGACGACTGCAAGGATAAACTGATCTGTCTTATCTGTCAGCACGAGCAACACAAAGGACACAAGACGACCATGGCGAGGAGGTATCTTTGGGAGGCCTTACCCGCAGTCAAACAGTTCTCTAGTAAGATGAATCTATAGACCTTGGAGCAGCTGTTGCAGGATAATTAGAAGCGGGTGCTCTGCAGCATCGAGGCGCTGAGAGAGACCTTCAATGAGACTCTGAACAAGATATCGGGAGAAGTTAAGAATTACTATAGTGTTTTACTCGAGAACAGTCGAACTGTCCACGACGTATCCTTGGTGGATCTACAAGAGATAAATGATAAGGTTGTAAGCGGCATTCTAACTGCACAGAAGTTCGTCAGCACAGAGCTGGAGACTCAGCTAAAGTAAGCCGAGAAGTCCTTCGAGAGGAACCGAGAGATAATCCAAGTGGAGATCAGCAGTTGGTTGGAGAAGTATAAAAAGAAGGGAGGAGCACGTTGGCTAACTCACCCCGATGTGCATCCAACTGACATGCGAATCCGAAGCGAAGGTGCCAAAAAATATAAGTTTGCTCTGTACGACAGTCCCCTCGGCAATGAGAAGAAGGTGACAAGTTGGCGGATTCTCCACGATAAAAACAACTGGGTTGCTATTGGTTTGGCCCACCGCTCCATCGTCTAGCTGAACAACTTCAATTTTTCGTATAGCTCTGTCGGACATGGCGCCTACATGATCAGCTCTAATGGGACGAGTTGGAGCAACATTAAGGCCGATGCAAACAACTCCATCCGTTCCTTCAAGTTCCACAAGAACGATAGCGTGCTGGTTGAGTATGACCCGCTCGTCAGAAAGGTCCGCTTCCGCAAGGACAAGTCAACCAATGCTAAGGAAACCTACGAGTTGGACCTACAGCTCACCGAGCCTAATGATCTGTGCTTCGGTGCCGTCTTCTACTACGAAGAGGATTAGCTGGAGATGAGCTATGTGCCTCTCACAGCGATGATGTGAATGTTCCCGAACAACTTTGGTTATCATTATTGAGGAGGTGCTTGTTCCTAAGGTTTGGTTTCTGCAGGCTGTTGACTGCGCGTCGGCGAACCTGCTGAGGCAAGCTTGCTCTCTAAGAGCATTACTTTGTTCTATACGTACTCAATGTAGTCGTCAATTTTCATCATCTACTCTTCCGCGAAGAAGGCGACTCTACGTTCCCAATATCGCTACTTATTGATGGTGTCGGTAGTGTTGATGAGGTATTGATTGACTAGAGCAACCATCTGTTTGTGCGGCACATTCTATAGGACCTTGAGATTGAGCTCCTCCATGAAATAATAACTATATCGGCACCACAGTGAACAAGCTAGCCAACTCTGCTATTAATCCCACACTGGCATATGCTAATTTGATTGTTTAATTCTACCCTTCTGAATTCCATCTGCATGGGCCCTTACCTTAGCGAACCCAACGAAAGGATCGAAACTCACGTCGGCAGCAGCAAAACAGTGCGATATACCTGCAGTGAGATGCAAGGATGGAGAAAACAAATGGAAGATGCCACCATCACCGAATTAGAAGTGTTTAGCACCAATGGGAGGTGCTATTCCGTATTCGGAGTGTTTGATGGGCACGGAGGTAAGAAGGTCGCTTAGCGTAGGCTCAGAGGTATCAAGGTTTGTCGCCAATCATTTCGTTGAAGAGCTCAAGAAAAATGCTTCGTTTCAGCAAGGTGATATTGCCAAGGCTCTCGAGCAAAATTTCAGGAGGATGGACGAGCTACTCGAGAGTTCCCACACTGAACTCAACTAAATTCGAAAAGCTAGCAACGGTTAAGCCACTACTTATGACTAGAAGATTGGTGGGCATACAGGTACTGGCTGCGAGTTAATACAGGTTGCACCGCTAACGTGCTCGTCTTCGACGACAAGAATTACTACGTGGCCAATTCAGGGGATTCTCGAGCGGCTCTCAGTCGCAACGGCACACTTGTAATTCTTTCGGAGGATCACAAACCGGAAAGCTCAACCGAGAAGGAGCGTATCGAGAAGGCTGGTGGTGTTATCATGAATGGTAGGGTCAACGGAGGATTGAACTTGACACGTGCTCTCGGAGACTTCGATTACAAGAGTACCCCAAATATCCCGTACCATGAGCAGATGATAACGTGCCACCCCGACGTTAGAGTGGTGCCTCGAGACCCTGCCGACGAATTCGTCATTATGGGCTGCGACGGAATTTGGGAACGATACGTAAACAACAGTCAGCATATGATTGACTACCTAGTTATGCAGCGCAACATGCAGATCGACTCGCGCATAATGGTGGAGAACATGCTTAAGGGTATGCTCGCGAAGTGCACATCGGAGGAGATTGGTTGCGACAATATGTCGACCATTTTGATAGAATTTGTAAGAAGCTGATGAGGCTGGGAGGTCACTACAGTGCCGCCCGTAATTACTTCTGCAGTAGCTTGAATTGGTCACGAGCCGCTGAGGCTAGTCGGTAACGTTTTAGGAACTACTAGGCATCGTGGATATGTGAGATTTGCTGTTCGAGTTCCTCCACCCGACGAAGAGTTTTGACGTCCTTGTCCTGTCTGCTTAGCTCTCTGCCAGCTGCCTGCTCAATAATTTAGTGCATCTTCACGTGGATCTCCAGCAAAAGATTGAGGTTGTCAAACTTTCCACAAACTTCCTTGTAGAGGTACTGACAGCTGGCTACCTCCTACCGAATCATTTGCTTCTTCTTGGGCAACACAAGCGAGTTGAGTTAGTCGACGTCTCGGTTGAACTGTTGTTTGAATTTGAATACTGACTGCTGCATACTCGCCTCCAGCTTGTTTTCCATTTAGGCTTCGAAATTCGTCAAACAGCCGATTATGTGTTACACCATGTTTTTGTAGAGTTGGTGGCAGACTGATTCTGCTGATTGGCGGTCAACCTTCTCCGTTTTTATCTTAGCACGCACAGCTTTCTTCAATGTGTCATACTTCAGCATGATCTAGCGGTCGGGGTCCATGCTCTCGATTATGTTTTCTGCAACCTCGAGCAGGTGGCGGTAGGCTTACACTTCGCTGAGTTAATCGTTCATTGTATAATCGAATAGCAGTGGAACGATAAGTATCATTCGGTTCGGAAAAGCTCGGGTTCGTAGTATAGTGGCAAACGCTGCATTGGGCGGTTTCGCTCGTAGCTCTCCAGCTTTTGCATTACAAACGCAATGCATTTCTGAGTCACATGCAAGCTGCGTCTATCGTTGTGGTCAGCGCAGATTTCCACGAGCTCCTTTTCCCCTTGTTTGTACCGAAAGAGATCGTAAGTATGCCCAAACGGGACCATGCCATCAATGCGAGACGCAAGAAACAGCAGAGGGCAGTCGATCGTACGCATCTTTGAAAACACTTCAAGGTTGCTAATATCGTAGCCTATCTTCTCAGCGTTGGTTCGGCAGATATAGCTGTAGGCAGCTTCGATCACAAAGTTTGGTATGAATGGTAGCACGTCGAACACTAACATCCTCAGGCTCTTATATGCAGAGTCCACGACCCCACACACTATGTTTTCACTACTGTAGAGCTGTAAGTAGCGTAGTAAAGAGGTTGCGCCCATCGAACGTCCCCACAGCACAAATTTATTGCCGTTGCGACGGTGGATGTGGGTGAGGACCTTCAGAATTTGGTCGGCTTCGAGGAGTCCGAGGGTTATGTACTCCCCCTAACTATTCCCGCAGCCTGCAAAATCAAACAGAAATAGTGCGATACCTAGCGGTCGGAAGTACTGTTCCAAGTATAGTCCTTCTCTTTGGCAGCTATTATTGCAGTGCAAATACACCACTGTGGTTGTGTGGTTCGGTGGTCGGATGTAAGTATAGACCAGACCCAACAGCTCACCAGTCTCCTTGATAGTCCCACCAGGCAGCAGACTTGACTCTCTATCCAGCTCGTATTGATATCGCTTTGGTTTGATAAAATACATGCAAACCTCGTCGATCTTTTCCTTGAGCCATTACATTTGCGAATTATAATATAAACTGCCGGTAACGTTCGACGCAAGATGGCTTATCAGCTCAACAATTCCACCAGCAAACAACAGTTCTCATTTTCCAAGAAGCCACGCTTCAATTAGGCTGTTAGCAGGTAGAATGGTGGTTAGGGTAGCACACCACTCTGTTATGATGTAAAGGCAAAGAAGGAGAAGAAGGGAGGCGTTATCGGAAAAGCACCGAGGGAAGATTGGACTCGAAGTAGTGTGGTATCACCCTCCTCCAAGTATCGAATCAAGGGCTGTTTCGACCAGAACATAGAAAAAGGAAAGGGGGTGTCTATGGGTGCTGGCAGGGAAGACATTACACACTCCAACTACGGCTACATAACTCTCAATCAAAATCCAGGACCCGGCTCCTACCAAGACGACAAACTCAACCTTTCTCACTCAACCAGTGGATTTACTATTGGAAGCAAAACTCGCCCTCCCTGCGGAGTTATCTTTCTGAACGATCATATTGAAGATACCCCTGGTCCAGGAAGGTACAAGGTAGACAAACATGACAACAAAGGAGGGAGGATTACAACTTGTAGCGAAAGGTTCAAGTAAAACAGTTGCGTGACTCCGGGACCTGGCCAATACAATGTCCAGCGTGCTGAGAAGTCTCTCAACAGAAGCCTTGATCGAAGTCAAGTGAGCCAGCATTCCTCTTTTTCAAAAGAATCCAGAACCACGTTCATGGACCAAGCAACCAAAAAGTCATGTACGCCAGGACCAGGCCGCTACAAAGCCTTTTCGGAATTCACCGTTAAAAAAACCATCTTGAACATTCGTGAGTGATACCTCGAGTTAATATCTTTCGTTAACTGATCATAAGCTTCCCATTCTTGCCATCGCCATAAGAGCTTGCTGCGTTAAGAGGAAATCGTACCGCTTTTTCATTGGTATAGGGCGGGAATCTCATGTTAGCCATCTCCAGAATCTTCAAATCGGCAACACTCTTCGGGTTAGAGCACACATCGAAGCCACTCTTGCCGTGATAACGACCATAACCGCTCTTGCCGACCCCACCGAAGGGGAACTCAGGATTCGCCAAGTGCATTCCGATTTCGTTGACCACGAATGCTCCTGAACTCGTCTGTTTGAGAAGCTTTTCCTTGACCTGTTCGTCCTCAGTAAAGCAGTAGACAGTCAAAGGTTTGGGTTGGGAATTGATGGTTTGAATCACCTTCTGAAGATCATCGTAACCAAAGACAGGCAGGATAGGACCGAAAATTTCTTCTCGCATAAGTGAGCTGTCCAGCTTTGGGCTCTCCACAATCGTTGGTTGGACAAATTGCTTGTTTTGGAAGACTTTTCCTCCACAAAGCACCTTTCCTCCATGATTCTCCTTCAGGTAACCTTCCAGTCGCTTGACATGCTCCAAACTCACGATCTTCCCCATATCTCCACTGTCCTGAGGATCGTTTCCGTAGAGAGCCTTGGTCTGTTCGACCAAATGCTGGAGGAACTCCTTCTTTATGCTGTTGTGGATGTACAGGTGGTCTGCTGCAACACAAATTTGACCACTGTTCATAAACCTGCCCTGAGCAATTCGCATGGCTGCACCGGCAAGATCAGCTGTCTTATCAACCACAACTGGGCATTTCCCTCCTAACTCCAAGACACATGGCACAAGGTTCTTCGCAGCTGCTTGGGCAACCAATGTTCCTGTCTGGGTTGAACCCGTGAAAAGGATGATGTCAAACTTGGAGTTGGTCAAAGCTTTTGCTACTTCCGACTTTCCTTCGACACACCGATAGAACCTTGGGTCAAGATACTTTTCGAAGAGTTTTTTCAGAACGTGTGATGTTGCTGGCGCAAATTCACTTGGCTTAAGAACAACACAGTTACCAGCAGCGATTGCAACAGCCGTGAAAGGTAGGGCAAGGAACACTGGATAGTTCCATGCCGATATCACCAGGGCTACACCTAGTGGCTCAGGTTGCACGAAGGAATCACCCATCCCAACAAGGACGGGGGTGTTAATGGGAGTGGGCTTTGTCCAAGTAATAAAATTGTCCAACGTGTATTTCACCTCGGTGATGGTGAGAGCGTGTGACTGAAGGAAGGACATGAAAGGGGTATACCCTAGATCTTTTTGGAGAGCTACATCGAACTCCCCCATGAGCTCCTCATGTCCTCGAAGCAAACTCTCGAGCTGTTTCTTTCTGAAGGCGATATCCTTGGTGACCTGACTCTGGAAGTTCTCTTGCAGCTCTTGGAGTAGCTTTGGAACGAAGCTGGGATTGTCCGAAATATCCATAAATCTTGATGATTTGAAGAATAGTCAAGATCTGTCTGGTTTGGATTCGCTTATAGTAAACGCTGCTAAATTTGCTGATTCCAATCAGCGTGAAGCAGCTTTGGCAATTGTTTTACTTATCTGTAGCCAAAGCAAACCGCTCGAAGCTTCTCTCCTCGTCACACCAATATAAAAGTACGGGAGTTAACTTCCGTTCGATTGGGGAAGCAACCACCAATTGGTATGTAATACATTTCTGTTTAAATACTGCGAATGGTACATTCTTCTGCATAGATGTTTGCGAACTGATCAGTGAGTGTTTCCGAGGACATTCATTTACAATGCCGACACAAAACGTAATAATTAAATTCGAACTGGCCATGATGAAGAACCTTCTCGGTATGGCCAAGGAAAAGAAACAAGCGCAACCGAACATCCCCGCGCAGAACAAGATGATGTTTCAGCCAGGAAAGCGCATGGCCTATGACGAGTACTCCGAAGAGGGTGAACTGGTCGACTAAGAAATGGATGAGGACTACGAGCCAAGTCAGTAGGGTACTTGCTTCAAGCTATTCAGAGATTTTCCAGTACGCTGAGTTCCTGGGTATCGATCCAATTCGCGAAAAGGACTTGATGTACATCGCCAAGGAGGGATTGGTAGCACCGCTTCCCGAACAATGGAAGCCACACCAAACCAAGAACAACGAAGTGTACTATGTCAACATCGATACTGGCGAGAAGATGTGGGAACACCCATGTGACGAGTACTACCAACAGCTGGTGCAGAAGTAGCGAGCGAAGAAGATAAACAAACAAATTGAAAGCAAGGTTAAAGCGAAGGAACAGAAGGAGACTTATGAGAACAGACCATTGACTATGGCTGCTTCATAGATCAAGCCGAAACCCAAGCCAATTGATCCATTGCTGAAACTGGAGCAGGATAAGAAGATGAAGAGGGCCGAATAACAGCGCAAGCAAGACCTGTAAAAGCGAAAGAAGTAACTCGACCACAGCTACCAGCTGAAGAAGGATGAGCTGGTGAAGACCAATCGCAACCGCGAGGATACCCTTCGAAGCAAGAATATGAGATAGGAATAAGAACTCGCTGCAAGCCACCGCCAAAAGGCGTCGGAGAAGCACCATTCAGAACAGCTGAGATTCGAGAAGGAACTTGAGGACTTCAGGAAGCAATTGCGAGAATCTTTGGAATCCACCTACAAGCAAAGGCTAGCAGCTGAAAAGGCATCACTGTAGCAGACATATCGAACCAAAAAAGAAGAAGCACGCCGAAATCTCGAAGCATAGTTCAAGAAGAAGAAGAAAGCAATGGACGATCAGTTCGCTCAGTCGATGAAGGAGCTCGAAGACAAGTAGAAGCAGCTGAGGAGCATCAACATTGTCAAGGAAAACAACTTCGATAAGGAGATGGAGAAGCTCAAGCAGCAGTATATCGACGAGAAGCTGGCTGAGAAGAGTCACGTGCTCGACGCTTAGCGAGCGAAGCAAGAGAAGTTGTACAACGACCAGGTGGCGAAGCTCCTTGAAGAGAACAACATGCGGGTGGCAAATATCGATAAATAATCAGGTCCAGTAGCTCCTGAGATTTCCCTGGAGCCTTTCGTGAAGGAGCTCGAAGAAAATTATCAGAAGAGGATGAAGGTGTTTAACATTTAGTTGGCCAGTATTCGGCAACTTAGGGAAGCAGAGGTGCAGCAACATCTGATGGAGTATGAAGTACTGTTGGAGGAGGCACATCGGGAGCGTTGCGGCAAAATCAATCGGGAGCACGGTAGGAAGCACCTAAAAGAGCTTGAACGTGCGGATATGGAGTTCTAACTTAAGGTATCTGAATTGGAGAAGCAAGCGAATGACGACTACCTACGTTCGCTCAACGAATTCGAACAACGCTACGAGCGCGAGGAGAATAATGTTATGGGGCATTTCCACAACGAACGCTTGCAACGCAAGGACCAATAATCTGGCGAGGAGCAGGAAGTGACTCGTTTGACGAAATAGATCGAAAGGTTGCAGGAGGAAAGTGTTAAGCTGAAGAAATTGATGTCAAAGGTGGAGCTGTAATGCGAGAATAGTCGCTCTCACCTTTAGCGGGAGTAAACAGAGAAGGGTGCTCTTTACTCAAGACTGACATCCCAACAAAAAGACCTATATGACCTGGTAAGCGATCGCGAACGCATCAGCTATCGGCGGCAGAAGTAGCATGAGATGCAGGCCGCCAATCCGTGATATTCTCTGCTTGGGCGGGCTGTCACTTCTCGCCCTCCTTCAGCAGCTTGAACTAATAATTAATAATATTATACGTATTTCAAATGAACTTCCTGAACTTCCTGTCCTCTGGCTTTAACTGTAAGTGATGGCTGACTGTAGTGATGGGATTTCACCTGACCAGCCAGGAACGGTTGGGAAGCGGACTTTTCCAGGCCAGCCTACCAGCAGCCGATACTGCTAAGATTCCTGCAGAAGCTTCTGGAAAGGGTGTTATCGAGGCCCCAAAGGTCGATCAAGCTGTGGTAGAGTCCAAACCAACCAAAGAACCTCTCCAGCCGATTATTTCATAGCCCAACACCACCAAATAGCGGACAATAGAGCCACCGGCTGTGGCTCCTCTCAACCAATTACTAGCCGAACAGAACCAGCTACTGCTTTCGCAGTACCTGCAGCTAAATTTGCAGCTGATGAGCAAGCAGATGGAGCAATCTGGCGTGAAGACAGAGGAGATATCCGAAGAACGTACTCGTGTGCACCGGAAGAAGATGTAATAATAATGGCCTACGGTAGTAAGAAGGTGACTGCCTGCGAGCACCGGGAGAAGGAGCACTACGCAAAAGGTTTCTGCAAGAATTGTTACCTCAAGTATGGAAGGACGAAGAAGCCATGGCTGTGCCAGCACGAGAAGCTGTACGCGGGAGGACTGTGCCAGAACTGTTACATCAACAAGTACAACAAGGTAGCAGATTTGTAATGCAGGATAAGCGTAATCGCTAGCTCGAAACCGAACGACAGCAATCGTCAGAGCAGAATGACGCAATGTGAAGACATCGAAGTGATTTTATTACGTGTGGCCACGGGAAATATAATTGAAGGGCCGCCCGAACCGAGTTTTCAGCCGAGCGGCTCCAGGCTAGCAATGTCAAGCTTGCATTAGAAAATAGCCGTTGAAGTGGAAAGATGGCGCGACTTCCTAATACTATCTGCCAGCACGAACGATAATATCTCAGTGTGCCGTTATGGCTTCCCGATATATACGTTCTGGCCAAATCTCGGTTCTTTTCAACAATGCAGATTGTACTGACAACAGCTATGGATCAAGCCGAGGTTGGATAGTTCCCTCCAGCGACAAATTTCAAGACAATGCTATGGATCTGGGGAGACACATCATCAATTCGTGGCGACCGACTACTTCGTGGTGTAGCCACTGCAGATCAAGAAGTCTTCCAGTAGTACATCCTTGGCCTCTACCTTGGCTAGCACCTTCATGATACGCTCGAGGGAAGCTTTACCGGGCTGGTCGGTTTCCCCGTAGAGCTGGTTGAGGAAGTTGGGGTGCTGGCTTGCTCGAACAGCCATTTAAAGACTGTTGAGTTCGCGCAACAGCTAGTTGTAGAGGGCTTGAGGGACGTTAGTAACTATGCTCTTGAGGATGAGCAGGTCGTTGTAGAGCGGACCGTAGCTGTCACTACGGTACTCAGGTTACCTTAACCGAGCCATAATCTGCCGTATCCGTTACTGTACGGTCGTACTATTCGGTGGTTTCTTACTGCTCATGTTGGTTGCTTGAAATATTATTTATACGCCCTCGCATTTAGAGAGCACCACAAAGCACTCTGATCATTACCAATCAAAGGGTCGCACTTATCCGAGCTTGGAATCCATCGGATATCGAGACCCTCCCACAAATGTTGCTTATAGAAATTCCAATGGGTGGCTAGTATTCAAATCGCTTCTAAATGGGTAGGAATCAAATGGTTGTCGACGGATCGAGGATGTCGCTGACTTTCGCATAATCCATCTTGTTTGGTTGAGCGGTGGCTATGAGAGTGCTAGGAGAATTTTGTATGGGTATTCGCTGTTTCCATTGTGCTTCTACACTGCAGAAAACCGAAGAAGAATTTGGCTGTTGTATGCTCCATTACAGAATACTTAGCAATAGCTTTAGCAATGCATCATCATCAAAACTGTCCTCGGCTGCCACGTGGACCCCTTGTCTAGCGGACTTTGATGTTGCCGACTTCTCTGTTTTCGTTATTGCGTCGATGAAGATAGCTCTCCACCTTGATGCCTGTATTCTTATAGTTCATCACATCCTTAATCTCATCCTACAGCTTCTTCGAGTACTCTCGCTCCTATCGCAGGTCATCCTATAGTCGCCGGTTGATCTGCTTCAGCTTGTTCATGCTCGCATGAAGCTGCTATAATTCCTGCGTTCGGTTATTCTATTCCTCGTAGAGACGATCCAGTTCTTGTTTCTTTTTTGACATGTCGTGAACCATGGTGTACAGGTCCTACTTCTACCGCTGCTGCTTTCGCAGTTACTCTTACAGCAGCTGCACTCGGTACTTCAGAGTTGAGTTGCTGTCTTCTTCCTCTGCCATTCGGTCGGTCACCTCATAGGTCTCCATAGCCTTATCTCGGAAGGTCTCACTTTCTTTTTGCCTTTCCAAACTGATGCTGCTTTCGTCTGACTCCTCTACAGCATTTTCCCTACGTTCTTTTGATAGGCGATGATCGTTGCTGATGCGATGCTGAACTGTCGGCTCCTCATCGGATTCCTCTTGTGGTTATCGAGACGTTCTATGCCTTTCGAAGATATCGTCCTCGACGATCTCAATTTGCAGCGGCTTGCGGACCCCTCTCATGAGCTGACCCTTCATGCGACAGTTACTAACCAAATTTAAACCAACTTCAGAGAAGATGAATGTTCACTTAGTCTTGAGCTCCACCTTGCTTGCAGTGCGGATCTCCACCACACGAGAACGTTTAGATGGTGAGCTATCCTCCTTGGTGAGCTTGGGTAGGGAGACACTCTGCTTCTTGCGTAGGTATTTTTCATTTTCGAACTGTTGCTCCAGGGTATCTTCCATCTTGCGAATTCTTGCTCGCTCCTTCACCAGGAAGGCCTCCAGACGTTTGACATTTTTGTTTTCGAGCTATTTCTGTTGTTGTGCCTGCTCAACTTTGCTATTCAGCTGGCTCACAACGTACTCTGCATTGCTAATGAGCGGACGGGTGTCAACTTGAAACTTCATCAGCTCCTTATTGAGGTTCGCCATCTCGCCTTCGCATGCATTGATGGTCTCCTGATGGTGCTTCTTCGTCGCCGCCAGCTTATTCGTTAGCACCTCCACCAGATTCTTCAGATCTTGAATAGTCTTTTTCGAAGTCTCCACCGATTCTCTCAGAGTTTACAAATTTTCCTTCCTTTCACGATCTTTCTGTTTAATGAGACTATTCTCTTTTAGCAGCTTCTCACGTTCTCGCTTTCCGTGTTCAGCTTGGTTCATAGATATCTTCTCTTCAATGAACTTCCTTGTTGACAGCTCAATCTGCGTCTTTTCCAGAGGCAAACTGATGAGCACATTGTTGATGTAAATGGACGACAATAGCTCTTTGCCTGCTTCTGCACCTATTGGGTTCTCAGAAATGTCCAGCACCTTCAGAGTCTTGTTAACTTCGAGTGCCTTTGCTATCTTCCTCATGCCGAACTCGTCGATACTACAGAACCGAACCCTCAATTCCTTAAGAAATACATTTTCGACCAAACACTCCTTCAGTTCTTCGTACTTATTATCGAAGCTGTTCCTCGAAATGTTGAGCTTCGCGAGTGTCTTGTTATCGCAGAGCCCATCAAACAGCGACTCGAGGTACTTGATGCGGCACTCCACCATTCTCAACTCCTTTAGACTTTTGTTGTCGCAGATTACCTCGTGGATACGAATGAACCAGTTGTTGCTAAAGTCGTTATGGTCCAGGATTAGAGTCTAGAGGTCTTTGCTGTCTCTCACTCGCTCCAGGAATGCGATCAGCCCTTTAGATTACATTCCGACATTGGACAAATCGAGCTTAGCTAATTGCGTGTTCTTCAGTTCTCCTAGCTATTCGATTCCCTCGTCGGTCAGGTGGTTGTCTGATAGGTTCAGCTCTTTGAGACTCCCCTTCAGAAGGATAGCCTTGAAAGACGGATATGAATGCCTGGTGATGTTGTTGTTCTTGAGGTTGAGGTAGAGCAGCGATGGACTACCAGCAGATTTGTAACCTCTTTCGAGGGCCTACACCCCTCTATCCCTCAGATTAAGCCCTTCGAGCTCAAGTATCATCAACGTCCTATTCTTCTGCACGAGCTTCTCAAGCAGGATAGGACTGTCGCTGAGGCGATTAAGCCAATCACTCCCACGATTGGAAATATCCAAGGAGATGATCTGCTGCCTGGCAGTTATGCAGTCAAAGATGGCCTTGACGTCCTCCGACTGCAGGTTCATGTTTCGGAAGGCCACCTCCAACAACCTCGGATGATTATTTAACACCTTGAGCACAGCATCGATGCTCCCAACTCGGTGGCTTGACAAATCCAAACTCACGATGGTATTGATGCTGTTTATGTGCTCCAGGAGGTAAGTTAGCGACTTGTCCTTTAAGTTGTGCTCTAGAACCACCATTTTATTACTGCCCTTCATTTTCTTGAGGAGGGCCGAAACGAAGACACCGTATTTAGTCTCATTCGGCTTGATGAGGTTGTCCTCGCACTTGAGCTGAAACAGCATCTGCAGAAATTCCCTTGAATAGCCAAGCTACTCGAGCTCCAGCTCGACTGCGACTGCATCCACAGCCGGCTCCCTCTCCATTGTCTTGATACGGGTGCTTCGACCAGGTGATATTCCGACTGCAGGGCGGGCAGTCTGGACAAGCTTCGTGAGGCTCCTGGTTACACTTTTAATAATTTATCTGCCGTACATTGTCTTATTATGGAGATTGCGACGCTCACAGCATCCAGCTGTCCGGCTCCTACTCAAAAAGTTCCATTTTTAGTGTTGCATCCTCGACTATTTTTTTTGTCATTCCTCGTGAGCCTCTCTGTATTGCACCGATTGCTGAGGTTTATCCAGTTGGCTTGGTAGTTCTTCAAATGCTTCCCCGCCCGCAGTTCAGATCAAAAAACTGTTGATTTAAAGCTATTTAAAACCAACCGCTGAAGGAAAATGGGTATTCATTAATTCATAAAAATGAAGATCAGTGCGATAGCTTTGCTAGCGGTTATTCTGCTTGTGCATACCTCTATGGCACAGGCAAAGACCGACTGGGCCTCCGGCATCTTCAGTGTCGGTGGATCAGGCAAATCTTCATCGTCCTCATCAAGTATCTTTGGTTCATCCTTGTTCTCAAGCTCTGCCTCAAGCGGCAGTGCGACTAAGAGTGGCATCAGTATCTCAGACAACCAACCTTCTAATTTATGGGTATAGGCTGTCGATCAGGTCCTTTCTAAGCCTCAAGAAGAATCTCCATCTGCTCAAATTTCTAAAGACAACGTTGGCATGGACGGAGCTTATCATAACCTTGATAACTTCCAGAACAATCAAGGATTCAAAAAGGCGGATAGCCATGTTCGAAGTCAATACAAGGCTCTAGCCAACGCAGATGTGGTGAGTGTCGACGCACAGATAGTGGCCGGGACCAACTATCGAATCGTCTATCAGGACGAGGATAGAGTCTGGGAGGTCGTTGTGTTCGTTCAATCATGGACCAAGACAGTGAAGGTTCTCTCCTTCGAACAAGTGAGTGGACCAAAGCCAGTGAAAACCATTTCGAGGTCAAGACCAGCCCCGGCTTCAAGCAGAAAGGTCGCACAGGTGAGCGCCGAGCCATCTGTCGTCATCGATAATATCCCCGATGTTCCTGCCACGGAAGATG
>ERZ724508.1288-NODE-1288-length-15348-cov-6.670568_pt1 | contig 15348 bp, 12 predicted proteins | sample MGYA00376041_ERZ724508 | MGnify/ENA primary metagenome ERZ724508 (study PRJEB28724, sample SAMN07190887) | wastewater metagenome | isolation source: effluent of sewage treatment plant in Hong Hong | place: USA: Christiansburg, Virginia | collected 2016-03-01 ...
CATGACCGATTACACCATTCGCCCCCTGCGTACCGAAGAACAATACCGCGAAGCCCTCAAAATTGCCGAGCGTTATTTTGATGCCACCGAAGAACCCGACCCCCAAAGCGAAGAAGGGGCGCATTTGGAGGCGCTTATCACCCTGATTCAAGCCTACGAAGCCAAGTATTACCCTATCGTTTTACCATCCGACCCGATTGAGGCAATTAAATTCCGCATGGAACAATCAGGATTGACGGTAAAAGATTTAGAGCCGATGATTGGCAAAAGTAACCGCGTTTACGAGGTATTGGGTAGAAAGCGCAAACTCACCTTGCCCATGATTCAGCGCCTGCATCAAGCGCTTCGTATTCCCGCTGATGTGCTGATTGCTGCCTCGTAAAAAATCCAACTCACCCCAACGCCGCCAACAATTCCTCCAACCCCACGGCTGCCGTTCCGAATTTGCCGACCACAATGCCGCCCGCTTTATTGGCTATTGGAACCGCGTCACGCAGGCTGATACCGGATGCAACCAAGCTCGCCATAGTTGCGATAACGGTATCACCCGCACCGGTTACGTCGAACACTTCCCGCGCTTGTGCGCCGACGTGCAGAGTACCTTCGGCATCGAATAACGTCATGCCCTCTTCGCTGCGGGTGAGCAAAATGGCTTCTAGCTTCAAGGTTTGGCGCAGGGCTTGTACTTTGGCGTGCAAATCGTCTTCACTGTGCCACGCGCCGATCACCTGTTGCAATTCGGCGCGGTTGGGCGTGATGACGGTGGCGTGGGCGTAGCGGGCGTAATCGCTGCCTTTGGGGTCAATCAAAATCGGCTTGCCTTGGGCGCGAGCGCGGGCAATCATGTCGGGGATGTGACCCAAGCCGCCTTTGCCGTAGTCCGAAAACAGTACCGCGCCGTGCGAGGGTAGCAGGTGTTCAAAGGTCGCGGTTTGCGAGGCGAGTAATTCATTCTTGGGCGTATTCTCAAAATCCATGCGCAAAAGCTGCTGCTGGCGACCAATCACGCGCAGTTTGACCGTGGTTTTCAAATCGGCATCGCGCCCAAAATGCGGCTCAATACCCGTTTGCGCGACCAATTCTTCCAGCTTGTGGCTGGCCTCATCGTCACCGACCACGGTGAGCAGCGAGGCTTTCGCGCCCAAGCTCACCACGTTATACGCCACGTTTGCCGCGCCGCCATTGCGATCTTCCTCGCGCGTGATGCGTACCACGGGAACGGGTGCTTCGGGCGAAATGCGGTCTACCGCGCCGTACCAATAGCGGTCGAGCATGACATCACCCACCACTAAAACGCGGGCATGGGCTAATTGTTCTTTCGATAAATTCATCATTTTGGATAAATGGAACAGGTTTCTAAAGTTCTTCTACGCGCCGCGCGGGGTAACTATCCCACGCTTGGCAACCCGGGCATTGCCAGAAATGGCGTTTGGCCTCAAAGCCGCAGGCGGCGCAGCGGTAGCGTGTGAGGGGTTTAACGGCATGGTCAAGGGCGCGTTGCACTTGGGGGTGGAATTGTTCGTGTTCTAATTTTTCACCCGCAATCCATTTGGTCGCGGCGACCAAGGATGGCTCGTTTTCCAAATGCCGCACATACCAATCGCGGGCGCTGGCACTGGGCGCACCACTGGCGGCCTCCAGCGTGACGATGGCATCCAGCACATCCAGCGAAGGCGTATCCTGATACACCGCCTTGAGCAGCGGCAATGCCCGCATTCCTTGGCGCGATGCAATGGCGTATTCTGCTAATGGTTTTGCTATCAAAGCAATAGCTTCCGGTGCAGTAACCACGGCCTGTGCAAGGGTTTCATAGGCCAAATCGGGTTTACCTTGGCGGGCTTGGAGCTGGGCTTTTTCCATGCGGGGGCGCACGGCTTCGGGCGCAATTTGAATCGCTTGTTTCAGCAAACTCAGGGCTTGGCTGCAATCTTCTACGCCATTGGTGGTGATGCAGCCATTGGCTTGTTCGCACAGGTAATGCGAGAGCCGATTTTTGAAACTACCCAGCCCATACGCTTCCAGCTTGCGGGCGATGGCGGCGGCGTGTTCCCAGTCGCGGGAGCGTTCGTAGTTCGCCAACAGCACCAAGAGCGCTTGGCCTTCAAAGCGGGTGTTTTCCAGTTGTTGCAGGGCGGTTTCGGCGCGGTCGAGTAGGCCGGCTTTCAAATAATCCAGTGCCAGTTCGTATTGGGCGCGGTGGCGGTCGTCGGTGCTTAAATCGGCACGGGATAACAAATGCTGGTGTACGCGCACCGCCCGTTCGTATTCACCCCGTCGGCGAAATAAATTGCCCAGCGCAAAATGCAATTCGGAGGTATCGGGGTCGATTTGAACGGCTTCGATAAAGGCATCAATTGCTTGGTCTTGCTGCTCGTTCAGCAAAAAATTCAAGCCTTTGAAATAGGCTTTGGGCGCTTGCCGATTTTCAAAACGGAGCTGCCGTACATCCAGCCTTGATGCCATCCAGCCCAGCACAAACGCAACGGGCAAAGCGAGTAAGAGAAAACTTAAATCAAATTCCATCGGTTAATCCATTGGATATTCCATTGATTGCATGGGATGGGGAGGAGGGGACGGCGGGGGGGCTGGTTTTTTTGCGTTGTTGCAACCAGCGCGGAATCATACCCAGCACACCAATCAACAATCCGGCAGAAAACGCAATCAACACCACCAGCACCAGCGGCGCAGTCCATTGTCGGCCAAAAAAGAAATGCACGGTGACATCGTTTTGGTTGTTCAGTGCAAAGGCAAACAGGGTGAAAAAAAGTGCGGCTTTGAGCAGCCATTGCACCGCCCGCAGGAGGGTTTTCATGGTTGCAGCGGCAGGGCATTCACCGAATTGCGCAGGGCTTTTCCGGGTTTGAAATGGGGGGTTCGCTTTTCAGGAATCGCCACCCGCTCACCGCTGCGGGGATTGCGACCCATGCGAGGGGCGCGGTAGGTGACGGAAAAACTGCCAAATCCACGAATCTCGATACGCTGCCCAGTTACCAGTGCGCCATTCATGGCATCCAGCATGATTCTGACAGCGACTTCGGCCTGATTGCGCTGGAGCTGGGGAAAGCGGTCGGCAAATGCTTCAATAAGGTCGGAGCGGGTCATGGAGGTAGAAATAATAAAACCACCCCGTCTGGCTTTGCCAGCCACCCCTCCTTGGTAAGGAGGGGATACGGGATGGTTGTTTTTTAATTCTCCCCCTGCAAAGGGGGAGTACCCCGTAGGGGGGAGGGGGTTACTGAATGAACCGGAATGAACCCTGATTAACCTTCCAATTTGGCACGCAACAAAGCGCCCAAGCTGGTCGTTCCCACATGTTCGCGGGCGGCTTGTTGGTTCAAAGTAGCCATTGCTTCTTGCTGTTCAGCTTGGTCTTTGGCTTTGATCGACAGTTGGATGTTGCGGGTTTTGCGATCCACATTCACCACCACGGCGGTCACGTCGTCGCCTTCTTTCAGCACGTTGCGGGCATCTTCCACGCGGTCGCGGGAGATTTCGCTGGCACGCAGATAACCGATGATGTCAGAGCCGAGGTCGATTTCAGCGCCCTTAGCATCCACTGTTTTCACTTTACCGGTTACCACTTGGCCTTTTTCGTTCAAGGACACAAAGGTGGTGAAGGGGTCGGAATCCAGTTGTTTGATGCCCAAGGAGATGCGTTCACGTTCCACATCCACGGCCAACACGATGGCTTCTACTTCTTGACCTTTCTTGAATTCGCGCACGGCAGCTTCGCCGGTTTCGTTCCAAGACAAATCAGACAAATGCACCAAACCGTCGATACCCGCAGCCAGACCCACGAACACGCCGAAGTCGGTGATGGATTTGATCGGGCCTTTTACGCGGTCGCCGCGCTTGGTGTTTTGGGCAAATTCTTGCCAAGGGTTGGCTTTGCATTGTTTCATGCCCAAGGAAATACGGCGTTTGTCTTCGTCGATTTCCAGAACCATGACTTCCACTTCGTCGCCCAAGGACACGATTTTGGAAGGAGCCACGTTCTTGTTCGTCCAATCCATTTCGGAAACGTGTACCAAGCCTTCGATGCCGGGTTCGAGTTCCACAAATGCGCCGTAATCAGCGATGTTGGTGATCTTGCCGAACATGCGTGTGCCGGAAGGATAACGGCGGTTTACGCCCATCCAAGGATCGTCACCCATTTGTTTCAGACCCAAGGATACGCGGTTTTTGTCGGTATCGAACTTGAGGATTTTCGCGGTGATCTCTTGACCTGCTTGCACCACTTCGGAAGGGTGACGTACACGCCGCCATGCCATATCGGTGATGTGCAACAAACCGTCGATGCCGCCCAAATCAACAAACGCACCGTATTCGGTGATGTTCTTGACCACGCCTTGCACGATAGAACCTTCGCGCAGGGTTTGCATCAACTTAGCACGCTCTTCGCCCATAGAGGCTTCCACCACCGCACGACGGGACAGAACCACGTTGTTGCGTTTGCGGTCGAGCTTGATGACCTTGAATTCCATGGTTTTGTTTTCCCAAGGAGACAAGTCTTTGGTAGGACGGGTATCGACCAAGGAACCGGGCAAGAATGCGCGGATGCCATTGACCAAAACAGTCAAACCGCCTTTGACTTTGCCGCTGGTAGTACCAGTGACAAACTCGCCGGACTCGAGGGATTTTTCCAACGACATCCAAGAAGCCAGACGTTTAGCGGTGTCGCGGCTGACGATGGTGTCGCCGTAGCCATTTTCCATTGCAACGATGGCAACAGAAACGAATTCACCGACTTGCACTTCCAATTCGCCTTTGTCGTTTTTGAATTCGGCGATTGGCACATAGGCTTCGGATTTGAGACCTGCATTCACAACCACAAAATTGTGTTCGATACGGGTAACTTCGGCGGTTACAACTTCGCCAATACGGGTATCGGACTGTTGTTGCGATTCTTCAAACAGGGCTGCGAAAGATTCAGACATTGTGTTTACTGTGTTTGCGGTAAAAAACCGCGTGGAGGGGTTAAAGGTGGTTGAACCCCATTACCAAGGCACTGACGTGCGAAAAGGGCAATGGGGAGCGACTAATTTCCGCTATTCCAGCGGGCTAAAACGATTTGTACCGATTCTTCAACCGATAAATCCGAGTTATCCAGCAAAATAGCATCTTCGGCGGGTTTTAAGGGCGCTACCGCGCGGGAAGTGTCCCGTGCATCACGCGCTTGCAAATCAGCGCAAAGGCTGTCGAGTGTAGTGGCAATGCCCTTAGAAATCAACTGGTCGTAACGCCGTTGGGCGCGTTTTTCTGCACTGGCGGTCAGGAAAATTTTGCGTTGCGCCTGCGGAAAGATGACCGTACCCATGTCACGCCCATCCGCCACCAGCCCGGGAAGCTGCCGAAAACGGTGTTGCAAATCCACCAACGCCGCCCGTACCCCCGCCAGCGCCGAGACGCGGGAGGCGTTCATGCCGTTTTCCTCGGTGCGGATGGCATCGGTAATATCCTCATCACCCGATGCACCATCCAGCCAAACACGCTCGGATTCAAAGCGGATGGAAAGATCTTTTACTATTGAAACGATAGCATCTTCTACATGACCATCCAACGTTTCCAGCATCAAACCCGCGCGGCTTGCGACCAGCCCGACAATGCGGTACAGCGCACCCGAATCCAGTACATGGTAGCCCAAGCGTTGCGCCACGGCATTGGTCAGCGTACCTTTGCCCGAAGCGGTTGGGCCGTCAATACACAGCACCGGAATGCGTTCGGTGGGCAGTTGGGCGACGCTAAATAAGGTTTCAAAATAATCGGGGAAGGTTTTGGCGACGCATTTCGGGTCTTCAATCCGCACCGTGACCTGGGCGGGGTTGAACGCTGCCAGCGAAAAGCACATTGCCACGCGGTGATCGTCGTAGGTGTGGATGCTGGCGCTGCGCCAATCGGCGAGTGTGGCGGGCGGCGTAACTTGGATGAAATCATGCCCTTCCACCACCGTCGCGCCGAGTTTGCGCAATTCGGTCGCCATCGCCGCGATGCGGTCGGTTTCCTTCACGCGCCAGCTGGCGATATTGCGCAGCGTGGTCGTGCCTTCGGCATAGAGCGCCATCACCGCCAACGTCATCGCGGCATCGGGGATGTGGTTGCAATCCAAATCAATGGCTTTCAAAGGCCAACTGCCGCGCGACACTTCCAAGTAATTCGCGCCGCTTTGAACGATTGCACCCATTTGCTCGGCGGCTTCCACAAAACGAATATCGCCTTGAATCGAATCCGCGCCCACGCCTTGAATGCGAATGGTATCGCCGACCCCCGTGATAGCACCGAGTGCGATGAAATAACTCGCGGATGAGGCATCGGCTTCCACATAAATCGTTTCCGGTGAACGCAATTTGCAGCCCGCTGGAATCGTAAAACGCTGCCAACCGTCGCGCTGCACATCGACCCCAAAGCGGGCGAGCAGCTTCAGCGTGATGTCGATATACGGGCGGGAAATCAGTTCGCCCACCACGTCAATCACGATATTTTTGTTTTGTTGATGCGCGACCAACGGCAAGGCCATCAACAGAGCCGTTAAAAATTGGCTGGACACATCACCGCGCACACGAATCGCTTCGTTGATTTGCAAATGCGGTTGACCAATGCGCAGCGGCGGATAACCGTCCGTGCCGAGGTAATCAATGTGGCAACCCAACTGGCGCAGGGCATCGACCAAATCCCCAATCGGGCGTTGGTGCATACGCGGGATGCCGCTGAGTTCAAAATCCCCGCCCAAAACCGCCAAAGCAGCGGTCAGCGGGCGCATGGCGGTTCCGGCGTTGCCCAAAAAGAGCGCGGCTTTTTCGTTTTTTACGTTTTTTAATTGCCCGCCCAAACCCGTGATGTGAACCGAGGATGCACCAACACGTTCCACGCCGCAACCCAGCACGCGCAGGGCTTCGAGCATGACGCGGGTATCGTCGGAATCGAGTAAATCGTGAATTGCGGTCGTGCCTTCGCACAAAGCGGCGAGGAGTAAAACGCGGTTGGAAATGCTTTTAGAACCCGGAAGCGTGACCGCCCCCGCTGCACCGTCCAGAGCCGGCACATCCAAAAATTCGCAGGAAAACATTACAAGCTCCAGTTACCACGCTGTTGGCTGGCGCGGGCGATGAAGCCTTCCAAAATATCGGCGTTGCCATCGGCAATCAAGGTTTCCAGCATGTGGAGGCTGTATTGGAAGAACTGCGATTGTGCCAACAACTGTTCCCGATTGGCGAGGAAAATATCCTTCCACACCTTGGGTTCACTGGCGGCAATGCGGGTGAAATCCCGAAACCCCGGCCCTGCCAGCGACAGGTATTCCTGCCCAAACGGTTGCCCTGAAATCGCGTCCATCATCGCAAACGCCAGCAAATGCGGCAGGTGGCTGACGGCGGCAAAGGCGGCATCGTGCTGCGCGGGCGGCATTTTGAAGACGTGGCAACCCAAGGCCGTCCACAGCTCTTCGGCTTTTTTGAGCTGCACGGGCATGGTTTTCTCGGTCGGGGTCAAAATCACCTTGCAACCGGTGTAGAGATTCACATCGGCATTGCCCACGCCCGATACTTCCTTGCCCGCAATCGGGTGGGCGGGGACGAAGCTGCCGATATGCTCCCGTAGAGCGCGTTGGGCGGCATCCACCACATCGCGCTTGGTCGAACCCACGTCCATGACCAAAGTTTTGTTGTTGACCAAATGCCGGATGGCTTTGAAAGCGGCTTCGGAAGCCGATACGGGTACGGCAATCAAAATGATGTCAGAACCGGATGCCGCTGAAAGTGCGGAAGACGCTTCGCTATCAATCACACCCATGTTGCGCGCACGTTCTGTGGTGCTGGGAGATTTGCTATAGCCTACAACGTGCTTCACCAGTCCAGCGCGTTTGAGGGCCAGCGCAAAAGAGCCTCCCATCAAGCCACATCCTATTAAACCGAGCTGTTCAAACATGGGTTGTCCCTGCGTTATGTAATTTTGAAATCAATCTGCCAATGAATAACTTCCCAGCACCTTGTAAAAGGCGCACAGACCGCGAAGTTCTGCCAGCGCCTTGGCTACGTGTGCCTCGGAAGGATGACCTTGTATGTCAATGTAGAAATAATACTCCCATTGTCCAGTACGAGCGGGTCGAGATTCAAAGCGCGACATGGATACACCGTGATTTTTTAGTGGAACCAGTAAATCATGCACGGCTCCGGGACGATTGGGCACGGATACGACCAAGCTGGTGCAGTCTTTACCCGATGCCGGCGGGGTGGGCAGCGTCTGGGGTAAACAAATGACGGCAAAGCGGGTGCGGTTATTGGCATGGTCTTGGATCGCATGGGCTGCGAGATGGAGACCAAAGCGTGTTCCGGCCTGCTCGCTGGCAATACCTGCCCATGCCGGATTGGTCGCGGCGAGGCGTGCGCCTTCGGCATTGCTGGAAACGGGTCGGCGTTCGGCGTGCGGCAAGTGGTGCGATAACCAATCTTGGCACTGTGCCAAGGCCAGCGGGTGTGCCAATACCACTTCAATCCCTTCCAGCGAATGGGAGAGGCGCAGAAGGTTATGGCGTATCAGCAGGGTGACTTCGCCCACAATGTGAGCGGGTGAATTCAAAAATAAATCCAACGAACGGGTGACCATGCCCTCAGTCGAATTTTCAATCCCCACCACGCCATATTGCGCCGTACCCGCTGCGGTGGCGTGGAATACTTCATCAAAATTCGCGCAGTACACCAGCTCGGCGGCTTGGCCAAAAAACTGGTGGGCGGCTTGTTCGCAAAATGTGCCTTCTGGCCCTAAAACCGCGACCCGCTGGGGTGCTTCGAGTGCCAGACACGCCGACATGATTTCGTGCCAAATCGTGGCAATATGCGCATCCCGCAGTGGCCCGGGGTTGGCGGCTTGCACCTTGCGAATCACCTGCGCTACCCGATCGGGTCGGAAAAAGGCCGATCCTTCTTGGCGCTTCACCGCGCCCACTTGTTCTGCTACGTGCGCACGGCGGCTGAGAAGTTGCAACAGTTGCTGGTCAATCGCATCAATTTGGATACGCAGTTCGGACAGAGGAGGAAGTGGAGTATTGGCAGGTACTGTCATGGATTTATTCGACCACGGAGGCATGGTTATCGGTCACTTCATCTTCGGTAGGTACGTTGGCATCATTTTCTACGATACGCTGTAACCCACTCAGCTGAGCGCCTTCATCGAGGTTAATAAGTGTTACACCTTGTGTGGCGCGTCCCATTTCGCGGATTTCGCTCACACGGGTGCGCACCAGTACACCCTTGTCGGTAATCAGCATAATTTCATCGGTGGGGTGTACCAGTGTGGCGGCTACCACTTTGCCGTTGCGTTCGCTTTGTTGAATCGCAATCATGCCTTTCGTGCCGCGTCCGTGGCGGGTGTATTCGGCGATATGGGTGCGCTTGCCGTAGCCGTTTTGGGTGGCGGTCAAGACGCTTTGCTGTTCGTTTTCTGCCACCAGCATGGCGATAACGTTTTGATTTTCGTCCAACTTCATACCACGCACACCATGCGCTTGGCGACCCATCGGGCGGACATCGTTTTCATCAAAACGCACGGCTTTGCCGCCATCGCTAAACAGCATCACATCGTGCGAACCATTGGTTAATGCGGCTCCAATCAAATAATCGCCTTCATCCAATCCGACCGCGATGATGCCGCCTTTGCGCGGGTTGTTGAATTCATCCAGCGAAGTTTTCTTCACCGTACCCATGCTGGTCGCCATGAAGATGTATTGGTCGGCAGGGAAGCTGCGTTTTTCGCCCGTCAGCGGCAAGACTACCGTGATTTTTTCGCCCTCTTGCAGCGGGAACATATTCACAATCGGACGACCGCGCGAACCGCGTGAACCCTGTGGCACTTCCCACACCTTGAGCCAGTACAAGCGCCCGCGATTGGAGAAACACAAGATGTAATCGTGCGTATTGGCAATGAAAAGCTGATCGACCCAATCATCTTCCTTGGTCGCTGTGGCTTGTTTGCCGCGCCCGCCACGTTTTTGTGCACGGTATTCGCTGAGGGGCTGGCTCTTGATATAACCACCGTGGCTCAATGTCACCACCATATCGGTGGGGGTGATGAGGTCTTCGGTGCTTAAATCGTAGGAACTGTGTTCCACTAAACTGCGACGCGCTCCGAGGGTGGATTGTCCAAATTCCACCTTAATCGCCTCCAGTTCTTCGGCAATGATGCTGGAGACGCGCTCAGGCTTGCTCAAAATATCCAATAAATCGTCGATTTCCGCCATCACACTGCGGTATTCGGTGATGATTTTGTCTTGCTCCAATCCCGTCAAGCGCTGCAAACGCATTTGCAAGATTTCTTGCGCTTGAATTTCCGAGAGGTGGTACAAGCCCGTGGCGTGATCGGCAGCCATGCCCCGTACCAATTCGCTACTCCAGCCGCGTTCCATCATGGCAGAACGGGCGGTGGGGGGCGTGGGGGCTTCGCGCACGATGCGGATAAATTCGTCCAAATTCGCCAACGCTACCGCCAAACCTTCCAGCACATGGCTGCGTTCGCGGGCTTTGCGCAGGTTGTAAACGGTGCGGCGTGTGACCACTTCACGGCGGTGTTGCAAGAAAACTTGAATCAAATCCTTCAAATTGCACAATCGCGGCTGCCCATTGATAAGCGCCACCATATTGATACCGAAGGTATCTTGCAACTGGGTTTGCTTGTAGAGGTTATTCAGCACCACTTCCGGCACTTCACCGCGTTTCAATTCAATCACCAAGCGCATACCGGATTTATCCGATTCGTCTTGAATGTGGCTGATGCCTTCGATTTTCTTCTCGTGTACCAGCTCGGCAATGCGCTCTTGCAGGGTTTTCTTGTTGACTTGGTAGGGCAATTCATCGACCACAATAGCTTGCCGCTGACCGCGATCAATATCCTCAAAATGGCAACGCGCCCGCATCACCACGCGACCGCGTCCGGTGCGATAGCCATCACGCACGCCATTGATGCCGTAAATAATGCCAGCGGTGGGGAAGTCGGGTGCGGGGATGATTTCCATCAAATCGTCAATGGCAGCCTCGGGGTTATGCAGCAAATGCAGGCAGGCATTAACCACTTCGTTCAAATTGTGTGGCGGGATGTTGGTCGCCATACCGACGGCAATTCCCCCCGAACCGTTCACCAGCAGATTGGGCAGGCGGGTGGGTAAGACCAGCGGCTCTTTTTCGGAGCCATCGTAGTTGGGGCCGAAATCGACGGTTTCTTTGTCCAAATCGCCCAACAATTCATGGGCAATTTTGGCAAGGCGAATCTCGGTGTAACGCATGGCCGCAGCGCTATCGCCATCAACCGAACCGAAGTTACCCTGACCATCCACCAGCATGTGGCGCATGGAAAAATCCTGTGCCATGCGAACGATGGTGTCGTACACCGATTGGTCACCGTGCGGATGGTATTTACCGATCACATCCCCAACGATACGCGCTGACTTTTTGTAAGCACGGTTGTAATCGTTGTTTAGCTCGTGCATGGCGAATAAAACACGGCGGTGAACGGGCTTTAAGCCATCCCGTGCATCGGGCAGGGCACGCCCCACAATCACACTCATGGCGTAATCGAGATAGCTGCGCCGCATTTCCTCCTCAAGGCTGATAGGAAGGGTCTCTTTGGCGAACTGATTCGGATTCATGGTCATAATAGGCGTGTAGATGCAGCGAATGCTTGGAATGCGTATGCGATTGGGCAGGTGCTGATTCTACGACCCGTTATGACCCGTAAGTTGTCGTATGGGGGCAACATTTGGAGCGAATGTTGTATACAGTTTGCTTTCATCTGTGTATTAATGTCATGGATTTTCCCATTGATATGGCACAATCTCCAAACGACTCCACACTTTTACCCTACTAAGGAATACCATGAAAAAATTGAATCAAGTCGCAATCGCAATTGCAGCTACCATGTTCGCAGCTGTTGCTGGTGCTCAAGAGGTTCACAACTGGAAAAACGCTTCGGCTGAACCCGTGAAAAACTCGGCAGGTGAGTGCTGGCGTGATGCTAGCTGGACTCCCGCTTCTGCTGCTGCTGGATGCGATGGCGCGATTGCTCCTGAAGTCAAGGCACCTGAGCCAGTTAAGCCCGTTGAAGTAGCAAAACCCGTTGAGCCAGTAAAAACTACGCCTGTAGTTCCTGCTAAAGTTGAACCCGCTCCCGTAATCGCACAAGTGAACTACGGTTCGGATGCTTCTTTTGACTTCAACAAATCGACATTGAAACCCGCTGGTAAAGCCAATCTGGACGAGCTGTTGGCTAAGATCAAAGACGCTAAAGTGGAATCCATCGTTGCAGTCGGTCACACCGATAGCATTGGTTCCGATAAGGCTAACCAAAAACTGTCCGAAAAACGTGCTGAAGCTGTTAAGGCGTATTTGTTGTCCAAAAACAAAGCGTTGAACGTTAAAGCCGAAGGCAAGGGCGAAAAAGAACCCGTTGCTGACAACAAAACTAAAGCAGGTCAAGCGAAAAACCGTCGCGTTGAAGTGGTAGTTCGTGGTACACGTCCTGCTCCAGCTGCTAAGTAATTAGCCGCTTTTTGGTAGTAGAAAAACCCGCTTCGGCGGGTTTTTTTATGGGTGATCTTTTATTAAATTTTTAGTAATCCGTATAACCTTTGGCATCGGGTGTGTAGAACGTACTGAAATCGGGCGCAGTCAAGGTGCTGCCAGTACGCAATTTTTCTACCAAATCAGGATTTGAGATAAAGGGACGACCAAAGGCGACCAGCTCACCGTGCTGTGCATCCAAATCGGCATTGGCGCGTTCTACATCGTAACCACCGGATAGGATGTATGCACCCTTGAAATCGGCGCGGATTTGGGCTTTCAAGGCAGGGCTGACTTCGGGCGCTCCCATTGCGCTGTGATCGACGATGTGGATATAAACCAAACCGATAGCGTTCAATTCTGCAACCAAACGCGCGTACAGCACATCCATTTCCGCATCGGGAACCATGCCGTTGAATACACCGTAAGGCGAAATACGCATTCCGATACGCTCTGCACCAATGGCGGCGGCGGATGCTTTTGCCACTTCCACCACAAAGCGAATCCGATTGTCAACGCTGCCACCCCATTGATCGGTGCGGTGGTTGGAGGCGGTGTTGAGGAATTGATCCATCAAATACCCATTGGCGGCGTGTAATTCAATGCCATCAAATCCGGCTTCGATTGCCAATTTGGCAGCAGTCGCATACTCGGCAATGGCATGGGCAATATCCGCTTCGCTCATAGCAGTGGGAACGGGGTGAGGCTGCATTCCTTGGCTATCCGTCCACATTTCACCTGCTACGGCGAGGGCGGATGGGGCAAGAATTTGGCTACCGGCTGGCATATTGGCGGGGTGGCTTACGCGTCCGGTGTGCATCAATTGCACAAAAATCGCGCTACCTGCTGCGTGTACTGTGTCGGTGACGCGCTTCCAGCTTTGTACTTGCGCATCGTTAAACAAACCCGGAATGCGGGCGTAGCCTAAACCGTTGGGCGAGGGCGAAATCCCTTCGGTGATGATAAGCCCAGCACCAGCACGTTGCTGGTAATACGTTTCGATTAACGCATTAGCTTCATTATGGATAGCGCGTGAACGGGTCATAGGAGCCATCACCACGCGATTGCGCAATGGCAGTTTGCCCAATACAGTGGGAGTGAATAGGGTCGTTGTCATATTACGTTCCTTGGGGTTGATGAAGAAATCAAAAAATCAAAAAATCAAAAAAAATCGAAAACTCAAAACCGACCTGCATGGAAATCTTCCAGTGCTTGGCGTATTTGCTGCTGGGTGTTCATGACGAATGGGCCGTATTGCACAATGGGTTCATTCAGCGGTTTGCCAGCTACCAAAATCAAACGTGCAGGCTCCATACCCGCCGTCACGGTAACACCATCGGCTTCTGCGGTATTGTGAAAAATCCCCATGCGTTGTGATGCCACCTCCACGCCCTCTACATTCACCGCACCGCGATAGACGTAGATAAACGCATTGTGTCCTTCTGGCACTGCGGTAGAAAACGTGCTACCTGCTGGTAGGTGAATATCCAAATACAGCGGCTCAGTCACGGCACGGGTTATTGCACCAGTTACGCCATTGCTACTTCCGGCAATCACATGGACTTTGGCATTGTCGGGATTCACGTAGGTGGGAATTTCAGCGTTGGCAAAATCCCGATACCAAGGTTCTGCCATTTTGTTCTGCGCAGGTAGATTCAGCCAGAGTTGGAAACCTTCCATCACTCCGTCTTCTTGTTCGGGGATTTCAGAGTGAATCACGCCGCGCCCTGCGGTCATCCACTGCACGCCGCCGCTTTCGAGCAACCCTTCATGCCCCGCGCTGTCACGATGCCGCATCCGCCCTGCCAGCATGTAGGTGATGGTTTCAAAACCGCGATGTGGATGGTTGGGAAAACCTGCAATGTAATCTTCCGGCTTATCGCTGCCAAAGGCATCGAGCATTAAAAACGGGTCAAGGCGTTTTTGCAGTGCTTGCCCCGTCAAGATGCGGGTGAGCTTGACACCCGCCCCATCCGAAGTGGGAACGCCTTGCACCAAATGTTCAATCGTGCGGGATTGTTGAAAAGAGGGTTGAAGCATAGTGTTGGTCATAGGGTGTATCGTATCTATCTCGAAATAATAGATAAAGCCTGTTGAATGGGATAGACTATTCCAAAAATGGAACCAATAAAAAACACCACTGCTTCTGCAATTCCTGCAATTTCTGCCGATGATTTGATTTTGTTTGCCACGATCATCGAACGCAAAAGCCTTGTGCGTGCCGCAGAACATTTACAAATGCCCAAAGCCACCGTTTCACGCAGATTGGCGAATTTGGAGGCGAGTTTGGGGCAGCGTCTTTTGATTCGCACCACGCGCCGTTTGAGTTTGACCGATTTCGGGCAAGAATTTTTCGATCATTGCCGCCGTGTTATGGAAGAAGTGGCTTCGGCACACGATTTTGTCCATAGCCGCGATGCGCTGCCGCGTGGCTTGCTGCGGGTTTCGATGCCCGGGGATTACGCCAAGCACTTTTTCTCGTGTGCGATTGCGACGTTTATTGAAGCGTACCCCGATATTCAGTTGGAAATTGATCTCACCTCTCGGCGGGTCGATTTGATTGGGGAACGCTTTGATTTAGCCATTCGCATGGGCGTGCTGGAAGACGATTCCACCTTGGTAGCACGCCAAATCAATACCGTTAGTTGGGGGCTTTATGCTAGCCCGATTTATTTGGCACAGCGTTCCATGCCCATGCAGCCCCCCGATTTGGCGCACCACTCGGCTATTCGTTTGCTTTCTGCACGGGGTACAGCCACTCCGTGGAAATTGGTGTGCGGAAAAACGGTGTGGGAAGGCATTCCCAATG